>WNGC01002872.1_pt1 | contig 14203 bp, 11 predicted proteins | sample 5400051 | NCBI WGS metagenome assembly WNGC01 (sample SAMN13153368, study PRJNA577476) | soil metagenome | isolation source: 20 cm soil or saprolite under grassland replicate 2 | place: USA:California | collected 2016-06-15 | reverse complement strand
CGAGCCAGCCCCGAACCGCCAGCCGGTCGACACCGGCCCAGCTCCAGCGGCCGCCGTAGTAGCGTCCGCAGAACGCCGCGAAGTCGGCGACGTCGCGGGCATAGGCCTTCACCGTGTGGGGGGAGTCGTTGCGCTCCTTCGCGAGAAAGGCGGTGAAGGCGGAGATTTCCGGGAGCACGCTGATCACGGCTCGGGAGAACGCGGAACGCGGAAGGCGGAACGCGGAACAGAAGCGCGACCTGCCGGTTCCGCGTTCCGCGTTCCGACTTCCGCGTTGATCTGCGCCACGAAGGCATCCATGTCCGCGAGGGCCCGCTCCACCAGCAGCTCCTTCTTTTTCTGCTTGTCCTTCACCGGCCGCTCCAGCGGCTCGAGCAGCCCGAAGTTGGCGTTCATCGGCTGGAAGTGCTCCGGATCCGCCGTGTGCACGTAACGGTACAGCGCGCCCAGCATCGTCGTGGGCGGGGGGATCAGCGCCTCGTCGCCCGCGAGCAGCCGCCCCAGGTTGATGCCGGCGAGGATTCCCGTGGCCGCCGACTCCGTGTATCCCTCCACACCCGTGAGCTGCCCGGCGAACAGCAGATGGGGGTCGTCCTTGGCCGAGAGATGCGCCGTGAGCGCGCGCGGCGCATTGATGTACGCGTTGCGGTGGATGCTGCCGAAGCGCAGGAACTCCGCCGCTCCCAGTCCCGGAATCATCCGGAACACGCGCTGCTGCTCCGGGACTTTGAGGCGGGTCTGAAAACCCACGAGGTTCCACATCTGCCCCGCGCGGTCTTCTTGCCGCAGCTGCACGACGGCGAAGGGTTGGGTATCCCCGGGCTTGCGCCCGGGGTCAGTTAAGCCCACCGGCTTCATGGGTCCGAAGCGCAGCACGTCGCGCCCGCGTGCGGCCATTTCCTCCACGGGCAGGCAGCCTTCGAAGTACGGCGTCTTGTCGAACTCGTGGTGCGGCTGGTACTGCTCCCCCGTGCGCAGCGCCGCGACGAACGCGTCGTACTGCGGCTCGGTGAGCGGCGCGTTCCAGTAGTCGTCGCCGCCGCCTTTGCCGTAGCGGGACGCCCGGAACAGCAACGTGGTGTCGAGCGAGTCGGCCGAGACAATGGGGGCGATGGCGTCGAAAAACGCGAGCGCGCTGGCGTCCAGCCGGCCGGCGATTCGGGCGGCGAGCGCCTCGGACGTGAGCGGCCCGGTGGCGACGACGCCGGGCGACGGGAGGTCGGTCACCTCGCCCCGCTGCACGCTGATGCGGGGGTGCCCCGCGACGCGCTCCTGCACGCCTTGCGCGAACACGACGCGGTCCACCGCCAGCGCCGCCCCGCCCGGCACGCGTGCTCGATCGGCGGCGTCGAGCACGACGCTCGACAGCCGCCGCATCTCGGCCTTCAGCAGCCCATGCGCGTTGGTGAGCTCGACCGACTTGAAGGAGTTGGAGCAGACGAGCTCCGCGAGCCGGTCGGTCTGGTGCGCGGCGGTCATGCGGACCGGCCGCATCTCGTGCAGGGTGACCGCGACGCCGCGCTCGGCGAGCGCCCAGGCGGCCTCGCTTCCCGCGAGCCCGCCGCCCACCACTGCGGCTCTCAGGTCGCCACCGACTCCGCGGGCGCCGCCTCCTCCACGATCAGTTCGTGTCCGCACTTCAGGCACTTGCGTGACACTCCCTTCGCCTTGGTCTGCTTCTCCTCCATGCCGAGGAAGCCGCAGCTCGGGCAGGCGACCGGGACCGGCCGGTTCCACGTCGAGTAGTCGCACTCGGGATAGCGCAGGCACCCGAAGAAGTTGCGCCCCTTCCGGGTGCGGCGCTCCGCCAGGTCGCCCACGCCGCACTTCGGGCACTTCACGCCCAGCGGCACGGGGCGCGTGTGCTTGCACGCGGGGAACTTGGTGCAGGCGAGGAACTCGCCGTAGCGGCCGGTCTTGATGACCATGGGCGCGCCGCATTCCTGACAGATCTCGTTGGTCGGCTTGTCGGGCACCCGGTCGCGCCGCAGCGGCCGCGTGAAGCGGCACTCGGGGTAGCGGGCGCAGGCGATGAACGGTCCGAAGCGCCCGCTCTTCACCACCAGGCCGCTGCTGCAGGTCGGGCACTTCTCGTTGGGCAGCCCCGACAGGTCGTGCACCTCGTGGATCAGCTTCTGGACGTCGACCGCCTCCAGCGCCTTGGCGAACGGTCCCCAGAAGTCGCCCAGCACCTGCTGCCAGGCGAGGTCGCCTTCCTCGACTTTGTCGAGCTCGTCTTCCATCTGGGCCGTGAACCCCACGTTGAACACGTCGGGGAACGAGCGCTTCATCACCTGCCACACCGTCTCCCCCAGCGGCGTCGGCGCGAACCGGCGGTCCTTGGCGGTGGCGTACCAGCGCATCTTGAGGGTGGAGATGATGCTCGCGTACGTCGACGGGCGGCCGATCCCCAGGCGCTCGAGCTCCTTCACCAGGCTGGCCTCGCTGAAGCGCGGCGGCGGCTCGGTGAAATGTTGGTTGGGCGTGATCTGCTTGACCGTGACGACGTCGCCCCGCGCGAGCGGCGGAATCGGCGGCAGGTCTTCCAGCGTCTTCGCTTCCTCGGGCTCGTGGGCCTCGTGATACAGCACGTGGTAGCCGTCGAACAGCACCCGCGACCCCGTGGCCCGGAACACGAAGCGGCCCCCGGCCAAGTCGAAGTCGACCTTGGTAGTCTCGAACACCGCCGGCGTCATCTGGGACGCCACGAAGCGCCGCCAGATCAGCTGGTACAGCTTGAACTGGCGCGCGTCGAGGTGCTCCTGCAGATCGTCGGGGCGCCGCGGCACGTCGGTGGGCCGGATCGCCTCGTGCGCGTCCTGCACCCGCGTGTTGCTCTTCCCCCCCTTGTGCATCACGGGGGCGTCGGGCAGGTAGCGCTTGCCGTACTCCTTGCCGATGTACTCGCGCGCCTGGGCGATCGCGGAATCCGCCACGCGCACCGAGTCGGTGCGCATGTAGGTGATGAGCCCCACGGGGCCCTCTTGCCCGAGCTCGATCCCCTCGTACAGCTGCTGGGCCAGCCGCATCGTGACCGCGGCCGAGAAGCCCAGCTGTTTAGCGGCTTCCTGCTGCAGCGTGCTGGTGCGGAACGGGGGCGGCGCCGCGCGGCGGCGCTCGCCCGTCTCGACTTCGGTGACGACGAACGGAATTTTCAGGGCGTCCGCCACGATCGCGCGGGCGGTCGCTTCGTCTTTGATCTCGGGTTTCTTACCGTCGAGCTTATGGAGCCGGGCCTGGAACTCCTGGCCGTCCTTCTCGAGGTCGGCCTCGATGGTCCAGTACTCCTGCGGCACGAACTTGCGGATTTCCTCCTCGCGCTCGCAGATCAGCCGCAGCGCGACGGTCTGCACCCGACCCGCCGACAGACCGGTCTTGATGCTCTTCCACAGGAGCGGCGACGTTTTGTAGCCCACCAGACGGTCGAGCACGCGCCGCGCCTGCTGCGCGTCCACCTTGCGCTGGTCGATGTCGAGCGGGTGGGCGAGGGCGTGGGCGACCGCGTCCTTGGTGATCTCGTGGAACAGGACGCGCCGCACCTTGCCGCCCCCCCCGTTGCCCAGCTGGCTCGCGACGTGCCACGCGATGGCTTCGCCCTCGCGGTCCGGGTCGGTCGCGAGCAGCACGCGCTCCGATGCCTTGGCCGCCTTCTTGATCTCGGCGAGGGTCTTGGCCTTCTCCTTGATGGTGACGTATTCGGGCGTGAAGCCGTTCTCCACGTCCACGCCCAGCTTGCGCTCCCGAGCCCAGGTACTTCCCGATGGTTTTCGCTTTGGTGGGCGACTCCACGATGACGAGCGCGCCCTTCCCGCCCGCGGCGGCGGACGCTTTCGGCGCCCGTGCGCGCTTCTTGGGCTTCGCCGGCTCGGCGACGTCCGTCGCCTGCGGCGCCTCGGGTTCGAGCTTCACGCTACGCTTCTTAGCAGCCACGCATCAATCCTTCGTCAAACGACACGAGAGCGCATCTTTACCATCCCGCACTTGATTGCGCAAGCCTGACGACCTCGTTCGCCACCAGCGACGGCGATTTCCGCTCCGTTTCGACCTGCGCGTGCGCGTCGCGATAGAACGCCTCGCGCTCCTTCTGCAGGAGCCGCATGCGTGCCACCGGGTCTCCTCCCATTAACGCCGGGCGGGTTCCCTCGGGCGCCGCGCGCTGCGCCGCCGTCTCGGGCCGCGTGTTTAGATAGATCACGAGCGCGTGCGGTTTCGCGGCAGCGATCGCGCCGGGCTGCGCCGCCCAGCCACCGCCCGGAGCGATCACGGCCGGCTCGCCCGCGAGCGCCGTCTCCATCTCCTTGCGCTCCATCTCGCGGAACGCCGCTTCGCCCTTCTCGGCGAAGATCATGCTGATCGGTCTCCCCTCGCGCCGCTCCACGATCGCGTCGATGTCCACGAATCCCGCGTGCAGCTGCTCCGCCACGAGCCGGCCCACGGCGCTCTTGCCCGATCCGGGCAAGCCGATCAGCACGACGTGCCGCTTCACGCCTCACCCCCCGACCCCGTCTCCGCCATGCGGAGCGGGTCCTCACCCCCTGACCCCCTCTCCGCGTCGCGGAGAGGGGGAACGGAGGGCGCCGCGGACGTGCGCGCGCGCACCTGAGCGACATACCCCTCGAAGTTCCGCTTGGTCTCGCTCAGGGCGTCGCCGCCGAATTTCTCGAGCAGCGCCTGGGCCAGCACCAGCGACACCATCGCCTCCGCGATCACCCCCATCGCCGGCACCGCCGTCACGTCGGAGCGCTCCGACTGCGCCTGCGCGGGGCCGCCCGTCTTCAGGTCGACCGTGCGCAGGGGCGACATCAGCGTGGAGATCGGCTTCATCGCGACGCGGGCCACGAGCGGCTCGCCCGTGGTCATGCCCCCCTCCGTGCCCCCCGCCCGGTTGCTGGCCCGGCTCAAGCCGGGGAGGATCTCGTCGTGCACCTCGGATCCCTTGCGGCGCGCCGCCTCGAAGCCCAGCCCCAGCTCCACGCCCTTCACCGCCGGAATCGACATGAGGGCCTGCGCCAGGCGGCCGTCCAGCTTCGCGTCCCAGGAGACGTGCGAGCCGAGCCCCACCGGGAGGCCCAGGGCGATGACTTCGACCACGCCGCCCAGCGTGTCGCCGGCCGCTTTCGCGGCGTCGATGCGGGCGATCATTTCCTTCTCTGCGGCGGGGTCGAGGCAGCGCACGGGGCTCGCGTCGGAAGCCTGGTTCAGGCGCGCCGGTAGGGGCGCAGCATGCTGCGCCCCTACACCCGCCCTCACCCCACCCAATTCGATCACGTGCGAACCGACTTCGACGCCGAACTGTTCCAACAGGATCTTGCAGACCGCGCCGCAGGCGACCCGCGCCACCGTTTCGCGCGCGCTCGCCCGCTCCAGGATGTCGCGCGCGTCGCGGCGATCGTATTTGAGCGAGCCCGCGAGGTCGGCGTGGCCGGGACGGGGGCGGGTCACCTGACGTCGCCGCTCCGCCCCGGGCGCGTCGGCTTCCGCCGCCATGACGTCCTGCCAATGCTCCCAGTCGCGGTTCCATACGAGCATGGCGATGGGCGAGCCCAGCGTCTCGCCGGCGCGCACGCCGGCGAGCCATTCGATCTGGTCGGACTCGATCTTCATGCGGGCGCCGCGGCCGTATCCGCCCATGCGCCGCTTCAGCTCGACGTTGATCCGCTCCGCCGAGACGGGCAGCCCCGCGGGGATCCCTTCGAGGATCCCCACCAGGCCGCGCCCGTGCGACTCACCCGCGGTGGTGAACCGGAAGGTCATAAGAGTCGATAATAACACGCGAGCCCGACTCCGGGCCGGGCTCTCGGGATTGCGCTGGGGTCAGGGAGGCACGGGGGACTCACCGCCGCACCGGAGGCGCCTGCGCGTTGATGTTGGTGATGCTCGGCAGCGTGATCACCACCAATCCGCGCGCGGTGATCCCGAACAGCAGCTGGGTCGCCGGCTGGCCGGCCACGCTGTCCTTGGCCACGCGCAGCGGGCCGATGATCGGATCGCGGGTCTGGATGCGCTTCTGCTGATTGAAGAAAAAGGTGTCGAACACCCGGATCGTCGTATCGGGCGATGCGGCGAACACCATGCGCTCGGTGGTGTTGCCCGAGCCGCCGCCGCAGGTCGGCGTGCAGTTCGCGGTCGGATCGAACGCGTGATTGTAGTTCATGTCCATCCCGGGCGTCGCCGACCCGGCGGACGACGTGCCCGACAACCGCAACCCTTGGTCGAGATAATAGATCGAGTCCGTTCCAGCGCGCACCAGGTTGGTGAGGCCGTTGAAGTTGGTCGCCACCGCCACGACGTGGACGCCGGTGTTGCTGATGAAGTCGCTGACGTGCGTGCCTGGCGACATGCCGAGGTCCTGATCGTCCCTGCCTGCATCGGGGAAGAAGGTGAGATGGCTGCAGGCGCTGGCCGGCGTTTTCAACGTGTCTTTCGCCGAGTAGGCGAACACGCGCGCGAACGCCGTGGCGATGGTGCCGCCCTCGCCCACGAACGCGTGGGTGAAGTTCCCGGTGTTGCGCACGAACGTCTGGTCACCCAGGCCGAACGACTGCATGTCCACGGTGACCGCCTTGCACGACGTGAGCACGACGTCGTCCACGCGCAAGGCCGGCCGCAGTAGCTCGATGCGGAGCGTGTCGCCCGAGACGTTCGCGCCCAGGTCGCCCAGCTCCCAGAACAGATGGCCGAACAGCTGGGCCGGATTGTTCGTGTTGATGAGCTTCTCCATCCGCAGCGTGGCCCGGCCGTTGAACGGCGACGTGCTGCTCTGCGTCGGCGTCGTCGAGTAAATCGCGTAGATCGAGTCCGCGGCGCAAGTCGACCCGCCGGACGTCGGCCGGCACACGGTCCCGACGTACTGGGGTCGATCGGAGACATCGTGGACCGTGATGACGGCCCGATTGATGGCCCCGGTGACGATCGAGTACTTCTCGATCAGGAAGTTGGGCAGCGCCTGGCGCCACAGCAGCAGCCGGGTGCTCGCGTCGAGGATCGACAGCTCGGTGCCGCCCGCGTCCGCGACCACGACGCGGTTGGCGTCGTAGTGGCCCAGCGTGTCGACCGGGAAGAGCGCGATGCCCCACGGCACGGGACCGGCGGTGACGATGCCGACAGGGCTGAAGGTCTTGGACGCGACGTCGAACACTTCGACCCGGCCCAGCGCGTCGTTGGTGAGGTACAGCTCGCGCCGGTTCACGTTGTAGATCGCGTCGGCGATGTGCCCGCCCAGGGGCAGCGGGCGCGTGACGCCGGCCACCACGACGACCGTGTCGACCCCGGTGCCCGACGCCGCCGACACACTCATGGCGCGGGGCCGCGCGGCAGCCCCCGTGATCACCGTGCTCGTCTGCGAGAAGGCGCAGTTGCGCGCGGTGGCCAGGTCGCAGGCGTAGCCGCGCACCACGATGCTCTTCGGCAGCGCGCTGTCCGCCAGCGGCAGGCCGAGCGCGAACGTCGAATCCACCGTGGTGAGATTGCCCGCGCTGACGTTGACGGAATCGAACTTGACCAGCACCAGGCCGGTGGCCGGCGGCGTGGCGGGCGTGTCCACCCGGAACCCGATCCAGGAGATGCCGCTCGGATCGGTGGCGTGCACCGTGATGTTGTCGTTCACCTCGACGCGCGACGAGATCGAATGCGAGACGGCCGGCGGCGTCAAGTCGTTCCCGGGCGTCTGCACCGTCACCGTGACGGGGGGCGAGAGCGAGCGGCGCCCGCCCGCGTCCACGGCGAATGCGGTCACGGTGAAGGAGGTGAAGCCCGCCTGCACCGTCAGCGTGTCCGTGTAGGTCGTGTCGGGCGGCTGGCGCGCGGGCGGCGTGAACAGCACCGAGTCCCTGGGCGGCGTGGTCGGGTCGACGACCGCGTTGGGCGGCGTGATGATGAACCCGAGAGTCGCGATGCCGCCGAGCTGGCGCGCCTCCACCTGCACGGGGATGTTCTTGCCCGAGGACGCGACCGCGGGGGGGACGGGCTGGAGCAGCGTGACCGTGAGCGCCTGCACGTTCGACAGGAAGACGGTGATCGTGTCCGAGGCGAAGTTGCCCGCGCCGTCCGTGGCCCGCCCGATGATCGTGATCAACCCGCCCGCGCCCGAATTGGCCGGGAACGTGATCGACTCGCCCACGTTGAAGGTCGTCACCGTGGTGTTGAAGACGGTGTCGGTCTGCGCCAGGTAGCCGCCCGTATAGGTGAGCTGGACGTCCTTGAGGCCGAGGTTATCGGACGCGTCGACCGTGAACTGGAGGCCGCTGGCGATTGGCTCCGTGTCGGCGTTGGCCGTCAGCGTGATGATGGGCGGGATGAGGTCGTGTTGCACGCCGCCCGGGTTGCGGGCGGTTTCACATGCCCAGAGACCCGCGAGCGCGACCATCCCCCACCAGCCCCGAACCACGCGAACCTGCCGCATAATCGCTCCCGGCTACTTCCCGGTGCTGGGCGACACCAGGTCGTCGATGATGTGTGGCGTGATCAGGATCAAGAGATCGCGCCGTTCCTCCTGCTCCTGGGAGAAACCGAACAGCTTGCCGAGGAGCGGTAAGTCTACAAGGAACGGGATTCCGGTCTTCGTTACCGTGACCGAGGTCACCGTGAGGCCGCCGATGACGGCCGTCTCACCGTCGCTGACGAGAATCTGGTTGTCCGCCTGCTGCGTCTGGAACGTGAAGCCGATGTCCACCGAGGACGGCTTCACGGCGGAGTTCTCGGCGTGCACCTCCATGAGGACCTGGCGGTTCGCCGTCACGTGGGGCGTGACCTTGAGGTTGATGCCGGTCTGCTCGAACCGCACCGTCGCGCGGGGCGGCGTGGCCCCACCGGTCCCCGAGCTGACGTCGATCACGCGGATCGGCACCCGGTCGCCCACCAGGATCTCGGCGGGCCGGTTGTCGAGCGTGGTGATCGTGGGCTCGGCCTGCAGGTCCGCGAGGTCCACGCGCTGCAGCGCCTGCAGAAACGTCGACAGGTTGAAGCTGCCGATGGCCGTCGAGAAGATCAGGTTGAGCGCCGGGTTGACGATCTCCTGGTCGGCATTGGCAATGGCGGAGAGGGAGTTGCCGCCCAGGTCGACGATCACCTGGTCGGGCGTGAAATTGGACTGCGGCACGAAGGCGTCCGGCACGCCGTCGCCGTTGGTGTCGACCGCCTTGGCCGTGCGGGGATCGGGCCGCTGGATGAGCCTGTTGAAGAACTGCGTCTGGGAGCCGAGATCGTACTTGAGGCCCAGGTTCTCCACGTCGGTGCGGTCCACGAAGATGATCTTCGCCTGGATCGACACCTGCGGCGTGCGGATGTCGAGTCCCTTCACGAAGTCCTCGACCCGGCTGATGCGACTCGAGATCTCCGTGATCACGAGGGCGTTGCTGGTCGAGTCGGCGACCACCTTGCCCCGCTGGGTGAGAATCGACTGCACGGACGTGACCATCGCCGAGGCGCGGGCGTAGTTGATGCGTACCAGGCGGGTCTCGACCGGCACGGTCGAGTCGGCGCGCGCCAGGTCCTTCTTGTCGATGACCTGAATGATGCCACCCTCGAGGGTGGTGGCGGCGAGCCCCTGCGACTCGAGCACGGCGGCAAACGCGAGGTCCCACGGCTGGTTCTTGATCTCGGCCGACACGTTGGCTTTGATATCCTTCGAGAGTACGATGGTGCGGCCGCTGAACGCGGCGAAGCCGGCGACCACCTCGCGGATGTCGGAATTGTCCCATGTGACCGTGATGCGGGGCGCCTGCGACTGCTCGCTCTCGCGCTCGTGGGCCGCGAGGTAGGCGTCGATCGAGAGCTCGGGGCCGCTCGCCGCCGGGGTGGCCACCCGCGCGGCCTGCGCGCCCCCGACCTCACCCCCGGACCGCCGCTCCGCCATGCGGAGAGCGGGAGCGGGAGCGACCGCTCGCGCCACCGACTGGCTCGACCACGCCGCGAACGCGGTGCGCTCGGTGCCGATCTTGGCGCGCACCTGGCCGACGCGCCGCTCGATCTGGTAGTCCTTGAGCACGTCGAGGTCGATCACCACGCGCACCACGCCGGGGCGGAATTGCGCGTACCGGATGTTCTTGATGCCGCCGCGATTCTGGCCGTCGTACAGCACGGCGGGCGCCACGAGCCGGGCGCCCTGGAGATCGATCACCAAGCGGGCCGGACTGGCCAACGTGAAATCCTGCACTTCGACCGCGCCCTGGAGGTCGATCACGACCTCCACGCTGCGCGCCGCGGGGAGCACGCTGACGGCCTTCACCTCGCCGTCGCGGGCCGCCCCTCCCGTGATCCCCGGGCTTGCGCCCAGGGTCAGCACAAGCAGGAACGGGATCAGGGCTGCGATGCGCTTCATGGCGTTACCTCCTGCTTGGCGAGCTGCAGGCTCTCCTGCCGCTCGAAACCGAACTCCTGCACCGTAAACACGATTTCGCGCGGGCGGATCGTGGTGACCTTGAGGCGCCCGATGATGTCGCCGGGCTTCACCCGGTAGATCCTGGCGTTGGTGACGTCGCGCAGCACCGCGACGCTGCGCGCCGTCAAGCGCCCATCGTAATAGACCCCCACCAGCTTCAGGTCCGAGAGCAGCGGCCGGATGTCGCCCGACTTGAGCAGCGACAGGAACGGGTCCCGCCCGCCGCCCTCGTACGAGAAGACCTCGCGCACCAGGACCGGCGCCGCGGTGCTGTCCGGGGCCTTGGTCGAATCCGCCCTGGCGCTGTCGGCCGCCGCCCGGGGCGCGGCCGCCGCCTTGGGCGCCGGCTTGGGCTTCGCCTGCGCCGCCAGCGGTCCGGCAGCGACGAGCGCCGCCAGCACGACCGCGCTGCGCGCGCTCATTCTCCGCCCGCCGGTTTGCCCGCGGGCCGCCTGCCGGCGGGGGCGGGCGGAGCGGGGGCCGCCGCCTTCACGAAGGTGCGGATCGCGAACTGCGCCTCGAGCAATGCGCCCAGCGTGTCGGACAAGAAGCGCTGCGCTTGCGACTGCGCCGGTTTGAGAATCACGTCCTGCGGCACGATGATGCGCCGCAGGCTCGCGATGTCGGAGAGGAACTCGCCCAGCTGATCGTAGTGTCCGATGATCTCCAGGCGGTACTTGTAGGTGTCGAACGGCGCTCCCGCCTCCACCGCGAGCGGCTCGAGCCGGCCGATCGTCACACCGCGCAGTTTCGCCTTGGTCGAGATGTCGTCGATCAGCGCGGGCACCTCGTTCTTCTCCGGTACGAGCTGGCGCATCACCCCGAGCAGCGCGCTGTATTGCTCCACCTTGCGCCGCAGGTCTTCGACCGTGCCGCTCGCGAGATCCGTCTTGGCGCGGTCGATGATGCGCTGCAGGCTGTCGATCTCGACCCGGGTCGCCTCGATCTGCTGGCCGGTGGGCTGCTCCCAGTAGGTCCAGAACGCCCAGCCCAGGCCCGCCATCAGCATGGTGATGAGCAGCATCACCTGACTCTGTCGGTCCTGCGGCAACAGGGCCATGGGCTATCGCACCGCCTGGTTGACCGGCACGGTCCGGATGTAGACCGAGTCCGCCACCCGGTAGCGTACCGCGACGTTGAACGCGGTCACCGGCCGGTCCGACTCGATCACCGTCGACGACGTCGCCGGGGACACGTCGGTGAGCCACGGCGACGCGGCCAGCTGGCGCAGGAACGTCGTATACGCCTGGATGTCCACGGTGCTGCCGGTGATCCAGATGCGCACCTGCGGCGTGCCGGTCGAGTCCGTCGGATTGGCCGATGGCGGCGCCTGCCCCGGGACCACGCCCGCGGCCGGTGAGACTCCCGTAAGCCACGTGTAGGGCGGCAGCGCCTTGGTGATCTGGTCGAGCACGTGCGGCCAGATATAGCGATCGGCGTCGATGCCGCGGATGATGTTGATCTGGGAGACCAGCGAGTCGCGGATTTTCTCCGACTGCCGCTTCTGCGCGATCACCGCGTCGAAGCGCCGCTTCTCGACGCGCACCGCGTCGAGCCGCGAGTCCAGCACCTTGAGGCGCGTGCTCTGGGTGATGAACAGCAACAGCCCGCCCCCGACGACGATCACGGACGCCGCGCTCGCCGTGAGGAGCCACGGGTTCTTGATGCTGGCCAGCAGGCCCTGGAAGTCGGGCAGCGCGAGCTTGAAGCCCGCGCCGCCTCCCGCCGCCTTCTTTTTCTTGCCGGGGAGGAGATTGATTTCGATCATGCGGCGCGCCTCAGCGCCAGGCCCACCGACAGCATGAGCAGCGGCGCGATCTCGTCCACCGAGACCGATTCGAACACGCTGTCGCGCACCTTGAGCCGCTGCACCGGGCTCGCGAGCTCGACGGGCACCCGCAGCCGGTTCGAGAGCGCTTCGTTCAGCCCGGGCACGCGCGCGCCGCCGCCGATCGTGTACACCCGCCCCAACCCCCCCGCCGAGCGCGACGCCGTCGCGAGGAACGCGGCGGCCCGCTCCACGCCCACCGCGATCTCCTCGCCCCGCGCGTCGACGTACTGCGCCAGGTCGGCGCTCTGGGTGTGCCCCTGGATCACGCGCTCGGAGTCCTCGGCCGACAGCCCCTTCTCGCGCTGCAGGTCCTCGCGGAACCGGCGCGTGCCCACCGACAGGTCCCGCGTCAGCACGGGGACGCCGTCTTCCAGGATGTTCACGTTGGTCACTTCGTGGCCGATGTTGACCAGGCCCACCACGCCCCGCATCGCGTCGGGATGGTTCAGCTCGAAGGCGTTGTGGATCGCGAACGCGTCCACGTCGATGATCGCCGGCTCGAGCCCCGCCTCACCCAGCAGCGACGTGCGGCTCTCGACCAGCTCGCGCTTCGCGGCCACGAGCAGCACGTTCATCTGTAGCCCCTCGGCGTCCGGGTCGAGGATCTGAAAGTCGAGCTCCACGTTGGCCATGTCGAACGGCACGTGCTGCTCGGCCTCCCAGCGGATCACTTCCCGGGCGTCTCCTTCTTTCATGCGGTCCATCTGGATCTTCTTCACGATCACGTCCCGGCCCCCGACCGCCGTGACCACCGACTTCTGCTTGACCCCGGCCGTGGAAAAGAGACCGCGGATCGCTTCCGCCACGATCCCGGGGTCCATGACCTCCCCCTCGACGATCGCGTCGGCGGCGACTTCGGTCGTGGCCACCTTGACCAGCTCCGCCTCGCTGCCGGAATGGTCGATGACGGCCACCTTGATGATGCCGGAGCCGATGTCCAAGCCCACTGAGGTTTTTTTGCCGCCCAGGAACCCAAAAAGGGCCATAAGTGCCTATGAGCTAAAGACAAGGATGGGGCGAGGGCAAACTACAGTAAGCCCCGCCCCTTATCCTGTCAAGCCTCGAACCTACTTGAGGCAAAACGAACAAGTACTTTGCTGGCCTACAGTTAGGTCACTCAAAACAGCTGCGTCCACCCCCGCGACGTCAGCATCGTGGCCGTGCCGGTCTTGTTTAACGCCTTGATAATAGCGCACTTAGAGTAGAGCATCGTGGCGCCGCCGGTGAAGTTGTTCACCGTGTCGGCGAACTGCACCGTATCCTGGGCCATCAAGGCGCCCCAGAAATGCGCCGGGCTGCCGCCGCCGCCCGCGGTCTTGATCGACCCCTTGACGATCGTGATGCCGTAGAACTGGAACCCGCCCTGGACGTTCAAGCTGCCGTCGACCAGCAGGATGCCCTGGCCCTCGACACCATTGATTTGCACCGAGGGACCCGTGATATGGATGATGGGGAAATAATTGCCGCAGGGCCCCGCCGGGTTGGTCGGGCTCCCCCAGTTCGTGTTTACACTCAGATCGCACTGCCCGTTCAAGAGTGCCGGTCCGATCCCGTTGGCGAAGTTCTGTCCCGCCAGGGTCACGGTCGCCATCGCGGCGAGCTGGGTGTACGTCACGTCGCCGTAGACCGAGAATGCGCTGTCCTTGAGCGTCGGGTCATGGACGACCGGCGGAGTCCCCGTGATCTTGGCGGCCCCGGTTTTGGTGATGCTGTCGCCGACCTGCATGCGGACGCCGGCCTTGGTCGAGTCCTTGGGAGGGCAACCCGCCCAACCGGTCGGGGCGCTGTCGTTGCCGGCGATGGTCACGGTACCGGCCACGAAGTTCGTACCCCCGGACGTGACGGCCGCCTGGATGTTGACCGCCAGCGGGCGGATGCGCGTCATCAGGCCCATCCGTGAGCTCGCCCCGCCGCCACGGATACGCCCCGCCAGGCTCATCGTGTCCTGGCCGGTCATGTCGATCAGATACATCCCGTCGTTCAGTTTCGTGATA
>WNGC01001628.1_pt1 | contig 14205 bp, 11 predicted proteins | sample 5400051 | NCBI WGS metagenome assembly WNGC01 (sample SAMN13153368, study PRJNA577476) | soil metagenome | isolation source: 20 cm soil or saprolite under grassland replicate 2 | place: USA:California | collected 2016-06-15 | reverse complement strand
TGCTCGATCGAGATGATGCGTGCGAACGGGTTCACGCGGAACAGGGCGACGAGCCGCGCTGCCTGCCCGCTCGCGTACGGCGGGTCCGCGAACGCCACGTCGTACTGCCCCGGGTGGAGCAGCTGCGCGAACTTGAGAGCGTCCGCGCGATGCACGGCCGTCCGGTCGTCCAGCTTGAGGAGCGTGATGTTGGCCTTGAGCGACGACAACGCGAGCCGGTGGGTCTCCACGAAGTCCGCGCTCACCGCCCCGCGCGAGAGCGCCTCGAGGCCCAGCGCCCCCGAGCCCGCGAACAAATCGAGCACGCGCGCGCCGCGCAGCGGGCGCTGGAGGATGGAGAACCACGCCTCGCGCACGCGGTCCCCGGTCGGCCGGACCGCATCCCCCGCGGGCGTCTTCAAACGACGACCCTTGAACTCGCCGGCGATTATCCGGATCATCCCCTGCCCTCCTCCCCCCCCTTCCAGTGCGGAGTGCGGAATGCGGAATGCGGAATCGCAATGGAAGGTCGTTCGTCGCGCGGCTCCTCCACTGACATTCCGCATTCCGCACTCCGCATTCCGCACTGTCAAACGCTGGGCGCCATCGCCGCCACCCGCGCCTGCAGCGTCGTGCGCCCCTGCCACTCGTCACGCTCCAGCCGGAACGCCACGTCCAGTCGCTCGGCGAGCCAGTGGTCGGGAATCGCGTCGGCCCACTGGAACGCGATCGCGGGGAGCACGCCCGACGCATCGTCCAGCGTGAAGCGCAAGTGGTTCGTCCCGACGCGCCGCGCGCCGACGGCGCGGGCCTGTCGCACGCCGAATACGGGCGCGGGATTGCCGGGGCCGCACGGCTCGAGATAGCGGATCAGCTTCTCCAGCTCGTCCGACACGAGGCCCAAGGGCAGCTCCAAGTCCACCCGCTGGGCGGGCACCAGGTCGTCGGGGCCCAGAAGCTCGCCCGCGACGGCGAGAAACGCAACACGGAATGCCTCGTAGCGCTCCCGGCGGATGGTGAGCCCCGCCGCCATGGTGTGGCCGCCGTACTTCTCCAGGTGGTGCCCGACCCGGTGCAGCGCGGCGTGCAGATCGAACCCGGCGACGCTCCGCCCGGAGCCGCGCCCCACCTCGCTCCCCTCTTCCCAGCCGATGAGGAACGTGGGCCGGCCATAGCGCTCCACCAGGCGGGAGGCGACGATCCCGATCACCCCCGGGTGCCAGGCGTCGGCCGCGAGCACCAGGGCGCGGTCCTCCGGCCGCAGCACCCGCTCGGCCAGCTCCACCGCCTCGTCGAGGATGCGCTGGTCCAGTGCCTGGCGTCTGGCGTTCAGCGTCTCGAGCTCGCGGGCGATGGCCGCCGCTTCCTGCGGATCGTCGGACAGGAGCAGGCGCAGCCCGTCGCTGGCGTCCCCGATCCGCCCGGCCGCGTTCAAGCGCGGCGCCAGGATGAACCCCACATGGCCCGACTTGATCGGCTTCCCGGCGAGGCCCGCCGTTTCGATCAGGGCCCGCACGCCGGTCCAATGCGACTCGGCCAGCAGCTTGAGCCCATGGCGGACCAGGATGCGGTTTTCGCCCGTGAGGGGCACGACGTCGGCCACGGTGGCAAGCGCCACGAGGTCGAGGAAATGGAGGGGAAGATGGGGAGACAGCCCCAACGCCGGCACCAGCGCCTGCGCCAGCTTGAAGGCGACGCCGGTGCCGCAGAGATCCTTGTCTTCGGATGGGCAGTCGGCGCGCCGCGGGTCGAGGACCGCCGAGGCAGGGGGGAGCGCGTCGCCGGGGAGATGGTGATCGGTGACGATGACGTCGATGCCGGCCGCACGCGCGTCGCGCACGGCCTCCACCGCCGTGATGCCGCAATCGCAGGTGACGATGAGCCCGGCGCCGAGGCGACGCGCTTCGGCGAGGCCGGCCGGCCCGAAATCGTACCCGTCGCGCAGGCGGTGTGGGACGAACGCATGAGCCCGGCCGCCGACGCTCGAGAGCACGCGCGTGAGCAGCGCGGCGCCACATTGGCCATCCACGTCGTAGTCGCCGTGGACCAGGATCGGCGCGCCGGAGCGGACGGCGGCGACAATCAGCTCCACGGCGCGCGGCATGTCGGCCCAGCCGTGCGGGTCCGAGAGCCGCTCGAGGTCGGGGCGGAGAAACGCCTTGGCGAGCTCGGGCGCGGCGAGCCCACGCTGCACGAGGATTGCGGCGAGTGTTTCGGGGATGTGGAGGTCGGACGCGAGGGCCGCGGTGAGCTGCGGATCGGGCGGTGCCGTGACCGCCCAGCGAGCGGGGATCATTCCGGGGCGTACAGGAGCACGCCGCAGGCCTCGCACCCTTCGATCGACGCGCCGCGCTGAATCAGGGCCCGGCGCTGCGTCGGGACCGCTGTGAAACAGTGGCCGCAGGCATCGCCGTGCAGGGGGTACAGCGCCAGCGGCGCCTTGCCGCGCCGGATCCGCTCGTAGCGCGCCAGGAGGCCGGAGCCCACGGTCGCGGTGGCACGCTCGCGCTCCGCGAGCGCGCGCTCGCGCTCCGCGGCGATCTGCTCGCGCTTGCCGGCGAGCGCCTCGCGCAGCGGGGCCTGCCGCGCGCGCACCTCTTCGAGCGCTCGCTCGGCCTCCGCTGCCTTCCGCTCCGCTTCCGTCACCGCATCGCCGGAACGCATGAACTCGGCCTCTTCTTTCGCGAGCACCGAGCGCGCCAGGTCCAGCTCCGCCATGAGCGTGGAGGCTTCCTTCGCGCCCCGCACCCACTCGAGGCGTTGGCGCCGCTGCTCCTGCATCGAGCGATAGTTGGCGATCTTGCCCTCCAGCTCGTCGCGCCGGTCCATGGCGGCCTGGATTCCCGCCCGGGCCACGGCGAGCGCGCGCTCGGCCGCCGCGTGCGCCTCGTCGAGCGTCGCCAGCTCGGGGGCGAGCGCCGCAAGGGCGGTATCGGTCGCCGTCACCGCCTGATCCTTCTGCTGTAGCGCCAACAATGCCTCAAGTTCCGGGTGCACCTCTCCTCCTCTTAGCGATCTTGTACCGCGGGTAACGCTTGCGGAGCTCGTCGAACACGCGGCGCTTCTCCGCAATCAGGGATGCCTGCCGCTCGGGGCTCTCGAACGGGAGCTGATCGTCGAGCTGTTCCATTTGGCGCTCGAGCCGCCGCGCTTCCATCCAGTTGACGGCCCGCTCGTACATCTCGCCGGGGTCTCGACCCTCGAGCCCCTCCGCCTTGAGCTGCTCGTACGCGCGGGCCGACGTGTCGTCGAGCGCGAGCACGGCGTCGTCGGCGACACTCTCGAAGACGGCACGATAGGGTGGGAACTCCAGCTCTTCGGGGTCGACGGCCTCGATGACACGAGCGCGCCATGGCTCCCCCTCGAGCATCAGGAGCAGGAGAGCCTTCTCGGCGCTGGCGGGCAGGACGGGATGCGGGATGGGGGATGCGGGATGCGTGGGGGTGCCGGGCCGCATCCCGCTTCCCGCATCCCGCATCCCGGCTTCTCGCTCTAGAACGTCTTTCCGGACACCGGCGGCTTCTGATGCGCGGGACAAATACAGCTCCCGGGTGATCGGGTCTTTCGCCGCCCGGATGGTCGGGAGCAGCCGATCGAGCGCGCGCCGCCGCCCCGGCAACGTGCCGAAGAATCCCTTGCGATCGAGAATCTGGATCTTGCGCTCCAAAACGTCGATCGCGTCCTTGAGGATCTCGTCGAGTCCCGTGGCACCCTTCTTTTGTACCAGGGTGTCGGGGTCCTCGCCGGGCGGAAGCGTGGCCACGCTCACCCGCAGTCCCTCGCGCAGCAGCTCGTCGCCGGCGCGGAACGTGGCACGCAGGCCGGGCTCGTCCGAGTCGTACAGCAGGACCACATGGGGGGCGTAGCGCTTCACGAGCTGCGCTTGCTCCGGGGTGAGCCCGGTGCCGAGCGGTGCCACGACCTCTTCGACGCCGGCGAGGGAAAGGCGGAGCACGTCGAAGTATCCTTCCACCAGGATGGCGCGCTCCGCCGTGCGCATCGCCTGCTTCGCGACGTGCAGGTTGTACAGCAGCTTGCCCTTGTGGAAAATCGGCGTATCGGGGGAGTTGAGATACTTGGGCTCCCCTTCGCCGAGGATGCGCCCCCCGAAGCCGACGACGCGGGCGCGCAGGTCGTGGATCGGGAAGAGCAGGCGGCCGCGAAAGCGGGGTGCGAGCGTGCCATCTTCCCGTTTAGCCAATAGACCCGCCTCGAGCAACACCGCGTCATGCACGCCCAAGCCTTTCATTGCATCGAGCAGCGCCTTGGTTTTGGGCGCGTATCCGAGGCCGAGCGGCTGGATGGTCTCGAGCTCCAGGTGGCGGGTCGTCAAGTAATCGCGGGCCACCTGCGCTTCAGGATTCTCCAGCAGCTGGCGAGCGAACCAGTCAGCCGCCGCCGCCACAGCGCTGTAGAGTGGCTCCCGCGGATCCGGACCCGTAGGCCCCCGCTCCGGAATGGTGATCCCCACCCGGCGCGCCACCTCGCGCACCGCCGTGGGATAGTCCATGCCCAGCTTCTTCATAAGGAACGTGAACACGTCACCGCCGGCATGGCACACGAAGCAGTAGAACATCCCCTTGCGGGGGATGACGGCGAAGTTGCGATGCGTGCCTCCGTGAAAGGGGCACGGAGCGCGGAAATCGGATCCCGTGCGCTTGAGCTCGACGTGCTCACCGATGATCCCCACGATGTCCGCCGCCTCGCGCACCTGCTCGATCACATCGTCGGGGATGAGGCTCACGCCTTGAACTCCACGACCGTCACGCCGGAGCCCCCCTGGTTGGGAGCGGCGAAGCCGAAGCGCCTCACCCGCTGGTCGCCCGAGAGAACGTCGTGCACCAACTGGCGCAGGGCGCCCGTCCCCTTGCCGTGCACCACCCGGAGATAAGGAAGATCGGCGAGGATGGCGTCGTCGAGGGCCTTGACGAGCAGCGGCTCGGCTTCGGAGACCCGGAGGCCGATCAGAGAGATCTCCGTTGCCGCGTTCACGGCCGGTGCCGGGGTGGTGGAGGATGGTGGAGGACGGTGGAGGTTGGTGGAGGGTTTGCGAGCGCGCTTGAGGTCCTCCAAAGACATCCACCCTGCTCCCTGCTCCCTGCTCCCCGCTCCCTCGTCAGTCTCCTCGATCGCTTTTTCGACGAGCCGCCTGGCTTCTCTTGCGGTGGCTTCATCCACGGCCGCGCGTGCCCGGCCCAGCGCATCTTCGACCTTCTTGCGCGCTTCGAGCAGGTAGACGCGGGTCTGCTCGCGCGCCTCGCGCTCGAGCGCTTGCGCGCGAACCTTGACCTCCCGCTCGCGCGCGGCCAGCTCCGTCGCGCGTGCGTCGACCTGCTCCGCGTCGGCGCGCAGGGCCTCGTCCCGCGCGGCGATCTCACGCTCCCTGGTGTCGAGCTCGCGCGCCCGGGCCTCGACGGTGGCGAGCAGGGCGTCCAGCGCCCGCTCGGCACGCGGCACGGCGCCCTCGGCGATTTCCAATACGTCGGCCGCGATCCCGAGGCGCCGCGCGATGGCGAGCCCGTACGACCGTCCGGGCACGCCCTTCAGCAGCCGGTAGGTCGGCGTCAGCGTATCAGCGTTGAACTGGAGCGATGCGTTCACGATGCCGACCGTCTCCGCCGCCAGCTGCTTCAGGGCGCCCAAGTGCGTTGTCGCAAGCGTCACCGCCCGCCGCCGGGTGAGCGTGTGGAGCACCGCCGTCGCGAGCGCGCCCCCTTCGGCGGGGTCGGTGCCGCTGCCGATCTCGTCGAGGAGCACGAGCGATCCCGCTCCGGCGCGCGCCAGGATGTCGCGCAGCACCGCCACGTGCGCGGAGAACGTCGAGAGGCTCGCGGCGATCGACTGACGGTCACCGATGTCGGCAAACACGCCTGTGAATACCGGCAACACCGACTGCGGGCCGATCGGCGGGATGATGCCGCTTTGTGCCATGAGGGCGAGCAGCCCCACGGCCTTGATGAGCACCGTCTTGCCGCCCGTGTTCGGACCCGAGACCAGCACGGTGCACTCGTCGGGCGCGAGTACGAGATCGAACGGAACGACTGCCTCACCCCCTGTCCCCCTCTCCACGTCGTGGAGAGGGGGAACGTGACCTCGTTCCATGGTTCCCCCTTTCCGCCCCGCGGAGAGGGGGTTAGGGGGTGAGGCAAGCAAAGGATGGCGTCCGTTCCGAATCTCCAGTGGTCCCGCGCCGATGGCGGGAGCGAACCCGTTCACCTCCACGGCGTAGCGGGCACGAGCGCACAGGTCGTCGAACGCGATGCACATCTCCCATGCCGCGGCGATCGCGTCGCGATGCGGGCGCAGCAGCTCCGTCAAGTCCCGCAACACCTGCAGGGTTTCCCGCTGCTCCTCCACTTCGGCGGCGCGCAGCGCGTTGCCCAGCTCGATGGCTTCGGGCGGCTCCAGGAAAACTGTGGCGCGGGTGGCCGACTCGTCGTGCACGATGCCGCCGACGCGTGCGCGGGCGGTCGAGCGGACGGGGATCACGTAGCGACCCTCCCGCACGGTGACGGCCGCATCGGGCGCGCGCTCCGTCGGATCGAGCGCGGCGAGCATGGCGTCGAGCTTCTGCACCAGGCGCGCGCGCGCCTCCCGCACCGCGCGGCGGGCTCGCGCCAGGGCGCGGGAGGCGCCGTCCTGCACCTGGCCTTCCGGGTCGAGCGAGGCGGTGAGCCGCTGCTCGAGCTCCTTGGGGGGAGGATCGACGCGCAGCAGGGCGGTGCGCGGCGCGGCGGCCGCGAGTCGAGCCAAATCGCCCGCCACGACTCGAGCGGCGGCCAGCACGAGCCCCAGCTGCGCCAGCGCGACCCCTTCGAGCGCGCTCCCCGGCACCGCCAGGAGCTCCAGGGCGGCGCCAACGTCGGGGACGGGCTCGGCGCGAATCGCGTCGTCGGAGAGGAGGAGCGCGGCGAGCTCCGCCACCTGAGCGAGCGCGGCGCGGATGGCATCGGGGTCGGTGGCGGGAGAGCGGCGGGTGACGCGAGCGACGCCGAGCGGCCCGACGGCATGCGCCGCGACCCGCTCCAGCGCGGCCGGGAACTCGAGTGTCTCCAGCACGGAGGGCGCGACCCCTCCCCCGACTGTCATACGGCGGCCGCCAGCTCCTCGCGGACGATCTGGTTCACCACCTTGCCGTCCGCCCGGCCCTTGAATTTGGGCATTACTTGCCCCATCACCTTCCCCAGATCCTTCGCCCCGGCGGCGATCGCTTCCCGCACGGCGCGCCGGATCTCCTCGGCGTCGAGTGCGGCGGGCAGGAACTCCTCGAGCGCTTTCGCCTCGGCAAGCTCCGCTTCGCCACGGTCAGGCCGCCCGGCGGCGCTGTATTGCTCGGCGGCCTCGCGGCGGCGTTTGATGCCGCGGCGCACCACCTCGGCCGCCTCGTCATCGGAGACGGGGTGCTGGAGCTCGAATTCACGGTTCTTGAGGTCTGCGAGGATGGTGGAGAGGAGGAGCGTGCGCCCTTGATCGCGGTGCTTGCGGGCTTGGTTCATCGCGGCACGGAGCCGCTCGGGCAAGCTCGCCACGTCAGGCCGGGTGTGTGCGCCGGCTCTGGCGGCGCGCCGCGTCCAGCTTTCGTTTGCGTCGCTCGCTCGGCTCTGCGTGGTGTCGGTGCTGGTGCAATTCGGCCAGGATCCCCGCCTTCTCACCCTCTGGGTAAACGTGACGGACACAAAAACTTAGCGCTCTCAATTCCGCGGGGCAACCCGTCGCGCCTTCATCCGGGCGGCCACGTCATGGGCCGCCCGCCCAGCACGTGCAGGTGCAGATGGAACACCGTCTGTCCGCCATCGCGGTTCGTATTCACCACGACGCGATACCCGCGCTCCGCGATCCCGACCTCTCGCGCCAGGTCCCGCGCGAAACCCAGCAGCTTCCCGAGAACACCCGCATCCTTCGTCTCGTCGAGCGTGGCCACGTGATGGGTGGGAATCACGAGGAGGTGGGTGGGCGCTTGCGGGTTCAGGTCCCGGAACGCCAGCATGCCGTCGCCGCGCTTCACCACCGTCGCCGGGATCTCGCCGGCGGCGATTTTGCAGAAGACACAGCCTGCGGGCATGGTCCCCCTTCGCCCCGGGCTCGGGCCCGGGGTCGGTTAGCTCCCGAGCGCCTGGCGCAGTTGCTCCCAGAATTTCTTTCCGGCGTGCCCTTCGGCGGACGGCGTGCTCTCGACCTTGGCGAGCTGCTCGAGCAGGGCGCGCTGCTCCGCGGTCAGCTTGACGGGAGTCCAGACATGCACCCGCACGTGCACGTCGCCGTGACCTGCTTCACCGACGCGCGGCAGCCCCTTGCCGCGCAGACGGTACACCGCACCGGTCTGCGTCCCCGGCGGGATCTCGAGGGTCGCGTCGCCGTAAGGCGTCGGGATTTCGACCTCGGCACCGAGCGCCGCCTGGGTGAAGGAGACCGGTAAATCGAAGACGAGATCGTCGCCGTGGCGCTCGAACCGCGGGTCCTCGGCGATGTCGAGCACGGCGATCAGGTCGCCGGCCGGACCGTTGCGCGGGCCCGGAACGCCGTGTCCCCGCATCGTGAGGTAGTGATGATCCGCGACGCCGGCGGGGACGTTGATCTCGAGCTCCTTTTCGGTGCGGACGCGTCCGTCGCCCTGGCACTTGACGCATGGCTGCTGCAGCACGGTCCCCTCCCCCGCGCAGCTCGGACACGGCGACACCGACACGAACTGTCCGAACAGGGAGCGCGCGGCGCGCCGTACTTCGCCCGTGCCGGCGCACGTGGCGCAGCTCGTGGCCCGGGTGCCCGACGCCGCCCCGGTCCCGCCACACGCGGTGCAGCGCTCCAGGGTGCGGACTTTCACCTTCTTGGTGGTGCCGCTCGCGACCTCGGCGAGACTGAGCTTCAGCGTGACCTTCAAGTCCTGGCCGCGGTGGCGCTCCCGTCGCGCCCGGTCGGCCCCGCCGAAGAAGGCGTCGAACCCGCCCAGCCCGCCGAAGTCCCGCATGAAGATGTTGAGCGCTTCCGACAGGTCGAACGGTGTGAACCCCCCGCCCCCCGAGCCCCCGCGCCGCTTCAGCCCTGCTTCGCCATAGCGGTCGTAGGTGGCGCGCCGCTCGGGGTCGCGCAGGACCTCATAGGCCTCGGTGATCTCCTTGAACTTCGCTTCGGCGGCTTCCTTCTCGCCCGTCTCGACGCGGTCGGGATGATGCTTCATGGCGAGCTGGCGGTAGGCCTTCTTGATCTCAGCCTCGTCCGCATCGCGCTGCACCCCGAGGAGCGTGTAGTAGTCGCGTTTCACTCGAGCAGCTCACCCACGAGGCGACTCGTGTGATCCACCAGCGCCACGATCTTGTCGTACGGCATCCGCGTGGGGCCCATGACCCCGATGACTCCGGCGAGCGGGCCGAGGCGGTAGGTGGCGGTCACCAGCGTGAACGCGGCGAGCGTCGCGTCCTGGTGCTCGCTGCCGATCGTGATGGTGAGCCCCTGGCCGAGCCGCCTGGCCAGTGCCTCGCGCAGCACGTCCCGACGCTCGGTCACCTCCAGCAGTCCCTGCAATCGCTCCTTGGTGGCGAACTCCGGCTGGCCGGCGAGCAGCTGCGCGCTCCCCAGCACCACGCCTCCGCCGGCGGGCCCGGTGGCGGGCACGTCGAACAGATCGTCCGCCTCCTGGATGAAAATGTTCAAGAGCTCGCTCGAGCCGACGTCGGGCGCGGCGTCGCGCACCCGATCGGGCAGCGTGGTGCGGATCTCGCGCAGCGTCAGCCCCGCCAGGCGCTCGTTCAGGACCACCGCCACCTGCACGATGTTCTCCGGCGCCATGCGCGAGGGCACTTCGACAAAGATGGTGCGCACGACACCGCTCTTGAGGGTCAGCACCAGCAGGAGCCGGTCGGACCCCGCCTGCAAGAGCTCCAGCCGCTCGAGCACCGCCTCGTCGAGCGTCGGGCCCACCGCCACCCCGAGCTCTTTCGTGAGCACGCCGAGCACCTGCGCCGCCCGCTCGAGGATCTGGTCTACGGCATTCCGCTCCGCCAGCTCCTCGCGGATCTGGTGCGAGTCGGACGCCGACACCTGGGACAGGCGCATGAGCGAGTTCACGTACACGCGGTAAGCGAGATCGGTGGGGATGCGGCCGGCGGAGGTGTGGGGGTGGTACAAATACCCCTTCTCTTCGAGGTCGCTCATGGTGTTGCGAATCGTCGCGGCGGACAGCATGTGACCGAACTTCTTGGAAATAGTGCGGCTCCCCGCCGGCTCGGCGGTTTCCACGTAGGTCTCGATGACTGCCTCGAGGACCTGGCGCTCGCGGTCGTTCAGGGATGCTGCCATGTTGTCCAAGCTATTACCTGCTAACAATTTACACGGCTCCGGCCACCCCGGTCAAGTCACCGACGAGGGCGTCGAGCCGCAGCCAGCCCTCGGGCGTGCACACCAGGCGCTGCTCCCTGGTCTCGGCCCAACCCCGTTCGACCCAGCGGGTGGCAGCGGGCGGCAGCGGGCGGCGCAGGGCGGCAAGCGGCAACCCCGCATCGGTGCGCAACGCGAGATACCAGCGCTCCAGTTCCCGTTGCTCCTCGGTCAGGAGTTCCTCGGCCTCGACGACCGGGTTTCCGGCAGCGAGGGCGCGGCGATAGGTCTCCCACGCGCGCACGTTCCAGCGACGCACCCGGCCGTCGAACGAATGCGCGGCGGGGCCGAGCCCCTGGTACGGACGACCGGACCAGTAGGCGGAGTTGTGGCGGGAGCGGAGCCCGTCACGACACGCGTTCGACACCTCGTAGAACCGATAGCCGCAAGACGCAAGGCGCGTGTGGGCGAGCAGATACTCGTCGGCGTACCGTTCGTCCTCCGAAGGCCTAACGGCCCCGCGCGAGATCCAGCGGGCAAGCGGGGTCCGTTCCTCAACCGTGAGTCCATACAGGGAAAGGTGAGCGGGAAGCAGGGAGCAGGCGAGGTCGAGGTCGCGCGTCCAGTCGCGCTCGAGCTCGGCGGGCAGCGCGAAAATGAGATCGAGCGAGATATTCTCGAACCCCGCGGCACGCAATGCGCGCACGGCCTCGCCAATGCGCGTCGCGTCGTGGGAGCGATGCATCCACTGTAAAACGCCGTCGTCGAACGACTGCGCCCCGAGCGAGACCCGATTGACACCGGCGTTACGCCAGGCCGTTGCACTCTCGAGCTTCACATCTTCAGGATTGGCCTCCAGCGTCACTTCAACGGCGTCACGCGAAGACGTAGCACGAAAGACGTCAAGCAAAGACGTAAGCAGGACAGAGATTGCCTCGGGGGGGAGAAGCGACGGCGTGCCACCGCCGAGGTAGAGGGTCTGCAGACTCTCGCCACCGAAATCCCCGGGTTGGCGCCCGGGGTCAGTTGTCCCAAGGAGTTTCAGTTCCTGCAATACCGCGTCTACGTACTCCCGCGCCGGTATGCGCTTGCGCACCGCGATGGAGAAGTCGCAGTAAGAGCAGCGCCGCTGGCAGAAGGGGACGTGGAGGTAGAGGTGGGGCATGGCGAAACCTAATTGCGGATTGTGGATTTCGGATTGCGGATTGAAGGCGGTTCTGCAAATCCGCAATTCACAATCCGCAATCCGCAATTACATGAGCCCAAACACCATCCCCGGCTCCTGCTTCACCACCCCCCGCATCTCGAGCTCCGTCAGCGCCGTCAGTACCGCGCCGGTGTCGGCGCCCGCCGTGGCCACCAGCACGTCCACGTGCCTGGCCTCCGCGCGCAGGGTGTCCCACAACGAGCGCTGCAGGGCACTCAGGTCTGGTGGTGGAATCCGTCCGGGTGGACCGACGCCGGGGCCATGCTCCGGGGACGTGCCCGAGGGCTCTCGTTCCGTCGTGCCCTGCGCCGCACCTGGCAGCCCCAGCTCTTCGAGGATGTCTGCCGCCGCGAGCGCCGGCTTGGCACCCTGCTGGATGAGCTTGTTGCAGCCGAGCGAGGTGGGGCTCGTGATGGGCCCGGGCACGGCGAGGACGGTGCGTCCCTGATCGAGCGCGCAGTCAGCAGTGATCAGCGCACCCGACCCGGGTGCGGCTTCGATCACCACGGTCACCCCTGCGAGGCCGGAGATGAGGCGATTGCGCCGGGGGAACGCACCGGCATGGGGCCGCTCGCCGGGCGGGAGCTCGGTAACGAGGCAGCCGCGGGCGACCATGCGCTCGTACAGGACGCGGTTTACGGCGGGGTAGATCACGCCGAATCCGTTCCCGAGGATCCCCACTGAGCCGCCACCCGCATCCAGGGCGGCCGCGTGCGCGATGGCATCGATGCCGCGGGCCATACCGCTCACTACGACCACGCCCGCGCCGGCGACGCCCGCGGCGAGGAGGCGGGCCGCTGCCGCGCCGTAGGGAGTGTGGTCGCGGCTGCCGACGATCCCCGCCGCCGGGCGGGCGAGCAGGGCCGTGTCACCCCAGGCGAACAGCAGTGCGGGCGGATCGGGGACCTCGCTCAAGAGGGGCGGAAACGCCGGGTCGTCGGGGAGCAGCACACAAGCGCCGAGCCGATCCAGCTGGTCGAGAATTTCGTGCCCGGCCTGCGGGGACCCGGCTCGGACGGCGGTGGCGGCGGCGCGGCTGAATCCCGGAAGCGCCGCGATCGCGCCGTGCGGGGCGCGCAGCGCTGCCCCGGCGCTCTGGAACGCGGCCACGAGCGTGCGCAGCCGCGCCGCCCCGATGCCCGGGACCTGCGCGAGCGCCAGATAGGCCGCTAGCTCGTCCCGTTCCAAGCCGTTCGCCTTACCCCCGCATCCGCGGAGGGCCCGCCGAGGACGCGGGAACCGGAATCGTCGCGACTCCGGCCCGGAGCGACTGCCACAGCGTTTCCAGCAGCTGCGGCACGCCCGCGCCCGTTACGGCCGAGATCGCGACGACCGATGCGCCGGCCTGCGTGCGGATGGTGGGGATGCTGGATGCGGGATCCGAGAGATCGAGTTTCGTCAGGACGACGATGTGGGGCTTCGCCGCGAGCTCGGGCGAATACGACGCCGCCTCCCGCAGCAACAGCTCGTAGGTCGCCTGCGGGTCGGGACTGTCCACGGGCACGAGCACGGCGACGAGCCGGGTGCGCTCCACGTGCTGCAGAAACTTGAGGCCCAGCCCCTTGCCGAGGTGGGCGCCTTCGATGATCCCGGGAATATCCGCGGCGACGAACGTCCGGTGGTCCGACAACGCCGCGACGCCGAGCTGCGGCTCCAGCGTCGTGAAGGGGTAGTCGGCGATCTTCGGGCGGGCCGCGGAAATCACGGAGAGCAGCGTGCTCTTGCCCGCGTTCGGCTCGCCCAGGAGCCCGACGTCGGCGATCAGCTTGAGCACCAGCTCGAGCCGTCGTTCCTCGCCGTACTCCCCGGGCTCCCACTCGCGCGGGCTGCGGTGCGTCGGCGTGGCGAAACGCGCATTGCCGCGGCCACCGCGCCCGCCGCTCGCGACGAGCAAGGTATCGCCGCTCGTGAGCACCTCGCCGACGCGATCGCCCGTCGCCGCATCGCGCACCACGGTACCCGGAGGGACAGGCAGGTAGAGGTCGGCCCCCGACTTGCCGGTCATGTTCTTGCCCTTCCCATGCTGCCCGCGCTCGGCCTTCCACTCGGTGCGGTAGCGGTAATCGAGCAGCGTCGCGAGGTTCACGTCGGCGCGCACGAAGACACTGCCACCCGCGCCGCCATCGCCGCCGTCCGGTCCGCCCCCTGCGCCAGCGGTGACGTGGACGACCGCGCGGTCTATGAACATTGCGGATTGCGGATTGCGGATTGCGGATTGGCTCTGCTGACTCTGCTCCCCATGCGGGCCGTCCGAATTGATGCAACCGTGATGGCGAGCAGTTCGCCCGCCTCACGAGACAATGGCATTATCCGAGTCACGGGTGCAAGATGACACTCGTCGAGGAGCTCCAACCAGAATGCCGTTTCATCCGTCTCTTCCTCAACTATTCCCATCTTCGCAATGAATTCCCGCCGCGATCGGGCCCGGCAGGCGGATCGATAGTTCGCGGCGACCGACGTTGCTGAGCGAACGAGTTGCCGGCCGATCACATCCGCGGGCGGCGTTCGCGGCAAGTCGCCGATCAAGCGGATGGCCTCCACCGCGAGCTTTCTCGTCCGTTGCTGAAGCAGTTCCCGCGTCACAGAGGTGGTCACGCTAATCCGCAATCCGCAATCCGCAATCACACCTTCCTCCGCTTTACATCAAGCCATTGCCCTTCGGCGACACGCCGCTGCTCGGCGTCGAGATCCGCCTCGATCAACCGAAG
>WNGC01007885.1_pt1 | contig 14207 bp, 11 predicted proteins | sample 5400051 | NCBI WGS metagenome assembly WNGC01 (sample SAMN13153368, study PRJNA577476) | soil metagenome | isolation source: 20 cm soil or saprolite under grassland replicate 2 | place: USA:California | collected 2016-06-15 | reverse complement strand
AAGCGGGATTTCAGACATGGCATGCTCAACCTCGGAAGGACTTTAATATAAAGTTCTTGCGATTTACCGCCTCTCATAGGGCTCGATCTGGCCCTGGACCCTTAAATGCCCGTAGATCACCCGCGCCGACAGATTAAATGTCCCGCTATTGCAACATCCCTGAATGCGCAGGTGGCCGTACTGCGGGGTATTGCCGCTTGACCTCGTCGATGAGCTCTCGTTCCTTGGCCGTGATCTCGTGCGCCACGACAGGCCTATCATCCCGTACTTCAGGTGGTTAATAAAAATAGTGGGAGCATCTTTCTTGCTAAATTCGCCTCAAAACTTTCTTACGAAATAGCGCAAGAACCCAGAGCACTACTAGGAATTGATGATTGCCTAAGGCTCATTCTGGCTTCGCCGGTCTAAGATGCGGAATTGAACGTATGCGCTCAATAGTATCCTCAAAAGAAATCCCGATTGTATCGCAGTACCATTTGATCGACTCGAAGCGCGGTTGGTTTTCTGTTCTGACCAGCTCGAGAGCCTTTTCGCGGGTTAAGAGACCCTCGCGTATCTGATTACTACGGAATGTCTCGTTCTCGGTAAAACCCGCCACGTTGTAATAAATATGGTTGTAAAAGGCCGCAGTACCATCCCCAATTCGCCATGTCGAGCGCGTGTCACAGGCAAGCTCAAAACCGTAGAGATCAAGGAGCGTGGAATTCACCTCCTGCTCGATCCAGGGAATGAACGTGTAGAGGTTGCAGTAATTCCTCTCCAGACCGTAGTAGCTTAGCGTCGCCCAGACCGTGTCCACTAACGAAGCATTAATGTACGCGGGATTGGTCAGATATTGGCTTGCATAAAACGTGAAGAGCTTAATTTTACTTGTCGATGGCAATGTATAGACATGGTTCGGGTCCCGATAGGGCGCAATATTGGCAAAGCCCGTTTTGAAGTCGGTCCGCTCAAGCATGTTTTCACCGAGGACTGACAGACCAACTCCCAGCTGCTCGCGCACTTTCTTGAGATAATAGTAGTATTGCTTGTCACCAGCCATGAATAGCGGGACCATGCCGAGATTGGGACGTTTGAGCCAAGCCAATACATTCTTGCGGATATTCTCCCGCTTACGGACGATATCGGCCGACACCAGAATATGCTCAACCCCGAGCTGAGCACAAATCCGCGAGATATTGCGTCGCGCCAGGTCGGTCACCATACCCCAATCATAGGTGTAGGCAACCGCATTCATACCAAGAACTTCTTTTATATAGTGCAACGTATATAAACTGTCTCGCCCACCGCTGATCCCTACTACACACTCCGGTCTACGATCTGCTCTACGAAAAGGACCGACAACCTCTTGCAGCGCCGCTTCGCCCTTGTAGGGGATCTTACAGTAGGTTCTGCAATAATTGCACATGCCATGATCATCAAAGGAGATAAAGGGCATGGTTTCAGGAAGAATGCATTTTGTGCACCGGCGAAGCGTGTCTTGCCATGTCGAATCATGAGGGTATTTAGCCGCAATAATTTGGATCCGCTGCACAGTTTCACTGTCAAGCGGAGTCCGGCGGCCGGCGATCTGCTGCGCTCCGCTATCGGAGTGGTTCTTTGGAAGAATCCCTTGCAGCTCAACAACGGTGCGTACTATGCCACTTTTCGGATCAAAGGTAGAGGGGGCAGAATGGTCGCAATCAACCAAGCTGAAATCCAGAGCAGTAATACTCTGAATGTCAATCAGGCACCCTCTTCCCGGCTCGATTTTCTTGACACAGGCATCTCTCGCATGCTTCGGGACGTGCTTTACAAGCAGCCGGTCGAGGATGTACTTCTCAGATGCAAAGATTAATGCCTTGAGCGGCGCAATCCGGGTGTAGTACAGAGAACCATTATTTGTCCCCAGCAGCAAGCGGTCATAGTCCGTAAACAGCACAGCGATGGATGCTGATCCCTGGATCGCCGTAAAGATCTTTTGAGCAGCCTTGATGATAGATCCCTGTTCTCGCACAAATTTTCTGAGCAGGGCCAGAATTACTTCGGAATCGACCTGATATTGACGCCGGAGATCGGATTGCTCTTTCCAGATTTCTTCATTGTTAACGATAATCCCATTGTGAATACCAACGCAGTTGCCCGCCAGGACGGGCTGATTGTTCCCCTGGTCATATCGCGACCCGTCAGTTACGAGGCGCGAGTGACCAATGATAGTCGTTGGTTCCTGCAGCTTTTCACCCGTTCCATATACCGTCTCGGCCATCAGCTGTCGATATTGACTACTGCGAATCATCGATGATGCGGCAACAGCACTCTTGAGCACCTGAATTTTTTCTCGGCTGCACACCGCAATTCCTGATGCCTCTTTACCCCGTGACTCGGAAAAGAGAAAGAGATCCTTGAGCAGGTTTGGCATCTTTCTAGCCCGAAAAGGGCCTTCTCCGACCGTTACTCCGAAGATTCCGCACATATATTACCTAGGATTTTTGGGCCACCACGGTCATGATATCGCCAAGATTAATGTTTATCTTAGCGTTTTGTAAACCACTCCATCGTATAGCCGTCGATAGTGGCTTGATAGTTCTTCCGAATGACTCCTGCGCTTTGAATAGTACGAACGCCACGGTAACCCACTTCCCCTGATGGTGTATCTCTTTTACCGAGAAACTATGCCGCTTGAGTAAACCAGACATACTGCGCTGTGAGAAAAAGTAGAGATGCTGCGGTGGCGTGAGCAACTGCCATCGTTTTCCCGTAAGGCGCGCCCAGGCGGATGAGACATCTCCGGTACTGAACGCGACATACCCTTTGGGTCGCAATGCTCTAATGATTTTCTTAAAAGCCAGGCTTGGATCTGTCAAGTGCTCGATCACGTCCCACATAGTGATCACATCGTAGCTCTCGGGCGCGAGTTCGGCTGAGTAGATGTCGCTATCGGTAACCTTGATATGCAATCTGGTGCGCGCCTGTTCGGCGGCATACTTGCCGATCTCGACTCCCTCGACCTCAAAGCCATGCTCTTTTGCCACCGCAAGAAACCCTCCGAGGGCGCATCCGACATCTAGCAACGTTCCACTAGAACACCATCGCTTGACCAGCTCGACTTTGCACTGGTCATTGAGCCAGTTTGGATCATGCTTCGGATCCCACGCGGCAGCATACTTGTCCCCGCGTGAGAAGTATGATGCCGAATAGAGCTTGCCGAGTTCCTCTTTGGACGGTTGGGGATGAACGAAAAGAAGCTCGCAGTCGCTGCACCGATGAATGGGATAGGAATTCTTGATGACATGCAACTTTGTACTATTGCCCAGACAACCGGGGCATTGAGCTGCCAATGCCACTGTCTTATCACTCATGAAACTCTCTCCTCAGCGCCGATACCTGGTCACATAGTAGCCCAAACAAGAATACCAGCAGTGTGGAGACAGAGAAGAACTCCGTTGTGATGCTAACTTTTTGGAAATTTGTAGCAATCATATCATAAGCAAAGCTAGACAAACTTATCCCGAAAAGTACAAATGTCACAAACAGGAATACACGAAGCGGCTCAAAAAGCACCGTCAAGCGCAGCATCAACATCATGGTTTCAGGACCATGTCTTAACTGCTTGACCGTACTCTCGCCTTTGCGTGCCTGTACCGTGATCGATACCCATTTCACAGCGTAATTGCCTTTCATTAAAGCAAACGTGCTGGTGGTCGAAAAGGAGAAGCCCGTGGGCATGAGATGCAAGCACTTGAGCAATACGCATTTTTCGATAATCCTCAATCCTGAATTGATATCCGGAATTTTTTGATTGGCCAGGATGTTAGCCCAGTGCTGTATGATAAATTTACCCGGACGCCGATTTATTGGCACATGGGAGTTCGTTGTGCGTGCTCCCACCACCATACTGCAGTTGCTACACTCAGCCATCACCCGTGCCACGTCCTCGATTCGGTGCTGCCCATCAGCATCGCAGAACAGCACAAAATCGCGAGTCGAAGCAAGAACACCAGACCTCAATGCCGCACCGTATCCTCGCCTTGAGTCATGGTTTATGACCAGCGCTCCCGCCTGATTAGCCAGAATTTCAGTTTTGTCAGTTGAGCCGTCGTTTACAACGATGATTTCTGAATCAGGAAAACTTGTGACCAATCCTCGAACTACCTGTTCAATTGATTGCTCCTCGTTCAAGGCGGGTACGATGATACTGACCTCCTTCTGGATCATTTCCCCATCCTATTCATTACAGATCTTGTTGTTCTTCCGTTTTGGAAAAGCAAATGGTGCGACGGACGAGACGTTTGATCCGTGCCCGGAGGTTGATGTGCTTGCCTTCAATTTTCTGCGTATGCTCTTTGCCGACTTCGTGCTGCTCGGGGTCGATATGCCGTTCGTAGGCGGCCAACCCATCGGTGTAATACCGTGTGATGCCAAACGGCTCTAGCAGCGCTTGCAGCTGCAAAAAGACCGCATCCTTCGGTCTGTGTCCAACCGATTTGCCGACGAACCGGATTATGCACATGCGGTTCGATCTCGTAACCTTTTGGACAGTTTATATAAGCCAATTGTTGAGAAAACTCGTCGGGCGTAAACAATTTGATTCGTTGCGCTGAATAGCGGTTACTAAGGATAATCGCTAGAATTTCGTGGTTGTGGGTAGTTGTTCGATCATATTTTTCCTCCCAGTCTAGCAAATGTAACTAGACCCAGACTCTTCATTCTTCGCCATACTTGATGAGCAATGGGAAAAAAGTTTCCGCCCGAAAGCGCCAATATAGCTCGCCCAAGTAATCTACCATCGACCCGATTGTTTATGTATGCTAGATAAAAAAACTTGCAGGCACGTTGACGTTCTCCGGCCTCTAAATAAAATGTTGCAATTTGACTATAATGCTGTGCTAACACTTTATTACCCACGTTTTTCAATATTTCGGCGCTATATTTTTCAACAATATATTGCCATCCCTCCGCCTCTTTAACTTTATTTTTAGAGATGGTGTCTCCTCCGTGGACGTGATAAATCATAAGCGGCTTATCAATAAAAACAAAATCAAGTTGTTTTGCCAGAGCAATAGAGACATCCCATTCTTGGTATGAAGGTGTTTTTTCGTCTAAAAAACCGATTTCCGCTAAATTTTTCTTAGGGACGAGTATACACGGGTAAAGCGGACCAGGATGCGCTAAAAGTTCCTTGTATACAAAGCCGTTTAGTCTCGGCATTGCAAAAATTTCTCTAGTATTTTCTTGCTCCTTATAAATCCAACCAGCCCCGTGAATCACACAAGGCTTTTTCATTCTAGCTATTTCCTTAATCTGCCATTCTAATTTTTCTGGTACCCACTCGTCATCCGAATCCAAAAATGCAATATGATCACCCTTCGCATTTTTAATACCGACATTCCTTGCGGCTTGGGCTCCTTTATTTGATGGCATAGTTATCAGTCGTAGTCTTTCATCCGAAATTGATTTGACAACAGAAGTAGTATCGTCCGTAGAAGCATCATCGACGACAATAACCCCCTTCGGAGCAAACTATGTGGGAGAACTTCTCCAGCACGATACCTCCTACCATCTGTGGTCTCCGCTGGCACAAACCAAGTGGTATCTCATCACCACCATCGACGATCACAGCCGGCGGAGCTTGCATGGGGATCTGTGGGACTAGGAAAGCAGCTGGACCCATATCGTGGCTCAGAAGGCCGTGCTGACCCGATTTGGCTGTCCGTTGAAGTACTATGTCGATAATCATTCGATCTTCCGCTACGTGGAGAAACGAGACAGTGTATGGAGGAAGTTTGAGACGACCGAAGAACAGGCCTTGGTCCAGTGGAAGGAGGTTCTCAAGGACTTACGCGTCGAGGTGGTCTATGTCTTGAGTCCGGCTGCCAAGGGAAAAGGGGAGCGGCCCTACGAATGGTTGCAAGATCATCTGGTCAGAACCTGCGTGCGGGAGGGAAATCACCAAGTTCGATCAAGCTCGTCAGCTCCTCTATGAAGAGCTTCATCAGTACCCTACAAGCGGGTTCACCCCACTACCGGAGAAATACCAGTGCTTCGCTATCAAAAGGCTGTTGAGGAAAAAAGAAAGTCTGTTTCGTAAATATTCTCAAAAAATTCACGTTAATCAGCTCGCCCATAAGACCAAGAGTGATGAATGAGAATTTCCCCCTGAGCACCAACAAGTTTTCCGGTTTGAAAGAAATTCCCATCTTCCACATTAATGATAAAAGCACTTTGCATCCAATCTACTATATCGCCGTTTACAGAACAATACAGATTACAATCATAATCCCCAGATCTGAGATTGAACTTTGGCCATTGGCACTCAAAATAACCCCTTCGAAATATATCGAGGTGACTAAAGCCTGAATCAACAGAATTCATGTTCGTTAAAAGAACCCCTTGGTTGTTTCTCAAATTAAAGGAAACAAAAACTAAAGCATTTTGCTTCTCTTTTTCTGATTCATAGTATAGTCGCACAAAAATATCCTGACCGCTCAGTACTCGACTGATCTCATTGCCTTCCGAATCATATATAACAACCTTAGTGAATTTGAGCCACTGACTTCCCGTTCGGTCTTTACGTTTTCCCACCTCAGTGCAAGTTAATGTTTTCACATGCCCGATGTAGTTCCGAACAGCGTCAGCAATTGTACCGCAAAAAATCAACTGTCCTTGATGGAACATAAGTCCACGTTGGCACAATTGTTGTACAGCCGCCATATTGTGACTTACAAATAAAACCGTCCTCCCTTCTGTGGCCACCGCGCGCATCTTTGCTAAACACTTTTTCTGAAATTCTTCATCTCCGAAGCGCTTGACCGGCGTATCCAGAAATTTGTCGACCTCCGCAAAGGCGACGATTTCATCAAACTTGGCTTTGATTTCCCGCCGGCTCATGCCGAGGATTGCGCCATTTAAATAAATATTTTCGCGGCCACTCAATTCCGAATGAAAACCGGTTCCGACCTCAAGCAAACTGGCCACTCGGCCCTGGATTGAAACTCCTCCCGTCGTCGGTTCTGTGATGCGGCTTAAAATTTTCAAAAGAGTAGACTTTCCCGCGCCATTCCGACCAATGATAGCAATCCTCTCCCCTTTTTTCACCTCAAAAGAAACATCCTTGACCGCCCAGAATTCTTCGATATTCTGGTTTGTATGACACTCCAGTCCGTGAATTTTCGACAGCAACCCTTTGGTTTTGTCGACGATCAGATCCCGCAGCGTATCATGTTTGCCGTTGGTTTGGTGGCTGATCAAATAAGATTTCCCGAGGTCCTCGGCCTTGATCACAATGTCACTCATGCTAGTTCCTCAAATAACATCCGCAAACTTCTTTTCCATTTTGCGAAACTGATAATTGTGCCTCCGATTGATAAGACAAATCCAGGCCAATTTATCATCGATTCTCCACCGAGAATCACTCAGCGAAAGCCATCAAGGACTCCGACCATCGGATTCAAGGAATAATAAGAGACGGTATTTTTCTGGAACGATACTACTGCTGCCGTTAAGAACGAACTCAAGAGAAACACCGACAACAAAAGAATATTCGAAGTCTGATGCGAAACGGTTTGATAGTAATGTATGTGTCGCTCATCGTACCACTCTGTCAGCATCCGTCACAGCATGAGGCTCCAGTGGTGGTGCGGCGTCTTAGACCGAGCGATCTTCAAGTTTCTTCTCTCTCAACGCCCTTCCTGTGTTGATCTCGAAGGCGAAGCGGTCCGTCAACTTCCCATAATTGGGGTCGGACGGATTGTTACGGAAGTCCCAAGTCCATTTCTGAATCTCGTAGTGTGTCAGCTTCCCACCAGGAAGAGCCCTGTTATTGTATACAGAAGCACTGGCAGCAAGGAACTTTTTGCAGACATCTAGGAACTTTTTGCAGACATCTACATCGGGAGGTTGGCCAAAACATTTTTGAATGACCCGTGAATAGCGGGCGTCGTAGGACAGCGCGCCGATGCCATCTTCGAGGCGCGCCGGGAAGCTCACACCGTGCTCGTCGCGGGCAAATACCTTCACGTATGTAACCCTTCCTGAGGTATCTGAATATGCGTACACGTCCCACGAGGTAAGCGGATAAAACTCCACGTGGTAGAACCAAACGACGAATGCAATTATAGTAATGGCGGACACCGCGAGAGCGTAACCGAAGCCTTGGTAGACGGTGGTTTTTGCGGCGGCTCCAACCCCTCCATCTTCTTTCAACGGCTCGACCGGGCAGTGGGAATCGCAGCTAAAGAGCTTCATGCGATTACGGGCGGTGAAGCCGTAGACCGATGCCCCTAAGGATGAGACCAACGGGAAAAAAAGCCACGGAGCGAGCAGCCAGAATGCCGGAAGTGCTAGGGCGATGACCCGGTAGCCGTAAAACCCATGGTAGGCCTGGCCTCGGGAAATAACATACATTTCCTTTTCCAGGTTATCTGGCTTTAGGTTCAACGCCTGACTCCGGTTATACTCATTCAGATCCAGGAGACGAAAGTCGAGAAATTCGAGCCTCTGGAAGATGTCTAAACAAGCAAGCAAACGCACAGTCCGACGGCAGAGAGGACAAAAACCATCATAGAGCACTTGGATTCGACCTCGGTAAATCGCGAGCCGCTGCCCAATCGCCTTGCGGATTCTGTTGAAATCGAAAAAGACGAGCTGGATAAGGATCAAGTCGAGGAAAAGAACCCTCTGCAGAAGCAGGATTCCTATATGCATCATTATCGCTACGACTGGTAATATCCGGCGAGCGGTGCGGGAGAACAGGACTATCCCAAAGGAAAGTTCTCCGACAACGGTAAATATACCTAGAAAAGTGAACAGGATATCAGGCGCTGAGGTGAGCGACAGCGAGAAAGCCCAGTTGAACTCTCTCGGATTGAGGGCGTCACTAAATAGTTTCTCTTTCATATTAACTGCATCCCACCAGAACGATCCCCCGTCCCGTAACTTACTCAGTCCGGCCTCCACGTAGGGCAGCGCGATCATTAGCCAACAAGCATAACGTGACCAGCCATAGATGGGTGAAGCACGGTCGGCGTCAGGGGAAATTCGGCCCTGATAAACCTTCGACAATCGATCAACGGACCAACCGTCCCCGCAAGGCGTAAATGACAGGACCGCCATTACGTAGAGCGGCGCCAAGTTCTGATGCCAAAAGAAGCTATAGTCCACGAGAGTTCCGAGCAACAAGAAATGGCAAAGCGCTCCTAGCGGAATTACGACGCGTGTATGCCAACCGATCACTCCAAGAAATAACACCAGCATCGTTAACCATTGGAAGACTCCCAGGCCTGTTTCGCTTGTAACAAGCGCCGCAAAGCCGATAGGAAGGGAGTAAAGAAACCGCATCGTACCCTCGTGTTGGCTCATCTCTACTGGGAGCAGGGCGATGCTCGGCAAATCTTCTAAATACGTAGTTAGAAGAAGAATCGTACAGGTCCACATTCTGATTGCGCCGAGTGAGCCTGGGGTCGCTTCACCCACAATGTTTCGGATGAAGGCCGGGCTACTGATCACCAGCGCGATGAGCGAGAATCCAAGACCGCTCAGCAAAACGGTAATGGTCACTTTGTCCCACTTCTGTAGGTAGTGACTCACAGGAGACTCTGCCTGCCCCAGAATCATGCGGTTGAGGAACGGCCAACTCTCACCGCGGTACGCGCTCTCAATGACGGGTGGCACAATCAGCTTTGCGAACATGATCCACACCAGCGAGAGGCCCATAAGAACCAGCAGCAGGCGGATGTGGCCCGCCGTTATAAAGCGATTATTATTACGGTTCACTAGTCTTAGCCCCCAAGATTTTGACAGTGTCCCGCGGATAAGGCGCATTTTCGGTTTTATAGTTGTGCAAACAGGCCTTTAAGCATAATGGCCCAAGCCCTTGAACGCCTTGTTCTTTCGACAGTTAGGTGCTTTTGCGTCGCACAGAAGCAAAAGCGGATGGCCGACGCCATGATCGAAGCCGAAAAGACGATGTAGCGCTAAGTCACTGACGTTATGGAGTGTCCCGCTTTAAGCGGGTACCCCTTGTTTCGCATCGATCAGGTCGATCAGGTCACCCACATTTTTCATACTCAAGACTTCACGCAGTTTAAATTTGATACCGAAGGCCCTTTCCACCTCGCTGATCAGTTGGATATGGTGCAAAGAATCCCACTTTTCTATATCCTCGGCGGTCATTTCCCGAGTAATAGTGATGTCGTTTTCCTCGAGAACTTTCTGGAACACAGACTTTAACTTGCCGTTAATTTCTTCTTTTTTCATTGACGGTTCACCTTCGCGAACGGGGAGCGGCTTCATGCCACCGATCGCATGCTCGAATTTTCCAGGTATTTATTTATCAGGGCCTTGCGGTCGGTTTTACCATTGCTGTTGAGGGGAAAGGGACTTACTGTGATTATTTCTTTAGGGATCATGTAGTCCGGAAGATGCTTTTTCAAATGTTCCCGCAAGCCGTTTCTCAGATCCTTTTCACTTTCGATAAAAAGGAGAATGAAATGAGAGCCCGCTTCGCTAGTGTTCACTGCAGCAACCACCTGTTTGTCCCTACAGAATACGCGAGTATGGAATTCGATTTCTTCAAGCTCTACCCGGTGGCCGTCAATTTTCACCTGGTTGTCTATCCGTCCCAGGTAAAGAAAGTTGCCGGCCTGGTCAATCTTACATAAGTCGCCGGTGCGGTAGAATTTCTTACCGTTTTTCGTCGTTCCAAATACTCCTGCGGTTTTTGATGGATTGTTCCAGTAGCCAAGGGTAACCTGTTCGCCGTTGAGGCAGAGCTCTCCCTCTTCATCCAAGCTGTTTTCGTTTATTTTGAAAGCATCCATTCCTTCCATGGGTCTGCCGATAGGAACAATTCCTTTACCTTGCGGATGCGGCAACTCTCCGCGTTGCCATTCGTAGCGCAGGCAGAAAATTGTGGCCTCCGTGGGACCGTATAGATTTTCGATTTTTGCGTAGGGAACGCATTTGGCCCAACCGCAAAGGGTTTCATGGTAAAGCGCTTCACCGCAAAATAGGCTGTATCTCATTTTGGGAAGGTTAATCTCTCCGAAATAGGGCTTAAGGTAGTTAATGACCGAGGGTACCATCAGGGCAACGCTGATCTCCCCGGTTTCAAGGGTGTCGGCCACTTCCAAGTAAGCCATTCGCTCCCGGGGAATCGGATAAAAACTCGCGCCCACCGACAGGGGGACAAGGAATGAAAAAACCGAGAGATCAAAAGTCAGCTCAAACATTTGAAGGAAACGGTCATTCCTGTTGAAATCATACCTCCCGCTTTCCAGCATCATGTCAAGAAATGCGGAAAGATTACGGTGATAAATCGGAACTCCCTTGGGCTTACCTGTGGTACCGGAAGTGAAAAGCAAATAACAAAGATCAGCGTGCATTTGGTCTACTGGATCCAATTTGCCAGGGTTGGGAGTAACCCGGTTGTTTAGCGGCCGGCATTCCGTACCCGGAGAAACGGAAAGTTCACCGGCCTTATCTTCCTTTTCAGTGTATAAAAGTACTTTAATGCCGGCATCGGCGATAATTCCCATGTTTCGTTCAACGGGATTGTCATAATTCAGTGGAACGTAACAGGCTCCGCAGGACAAAATTCCGAGCAGGGAGGCGTAGGCATAAATATTGTTTTCCGTAAAAATCCCTACCCGGTCTCCCTTTTTTATGTCATGGGCTTTTAAAAGTGCGCACATGGCAGAACAAAGGCCATTTAACTCGCCATAGGTGTATGACCGATCATCAACAAAAATTGCCGGATTATCTGGAAATTGCGTTGAACATTCAATAAACCTGGAAAGAATGGAAGTTCCCATCGTAGAAGTCCTGTTCTGATCACCCATATACGTTACTATTTAGAGTGGCAAAACGACCTCGCCGTCAGCATCTTGATTCTTGGAAGCAAAGAGCGTAGGCGCGATCGTGTGGTTCGAACAGTGGTTAACACCTCGCGCTTTCTTCTGTTCCTACCGCACAAGGAGTTCGACGACGCTCTATCTTGGACCTAAGTCGTCGCGCCAAAATTAGTCACGCAAAACCGCCAAGCTTTTATGCCCAGCGTGGCTTTCTTTATTAACAAGCCGGTAATTTTGCACACTGGAGAATCGTCCAAGCTGGGTGTCAAAACAAGGTGTAAATGAACGGCGTTACAGCGATGACACCGCTCTCGTTGTAAATCGCTAAACCGACGAAAACTGCTAAAATTGAAAGGACTGGTGCAAACCACCACCACAATCTTCCAGTAAAAAAATCGAACAAGGCACCTATGATCAAAGTAACACCAGTTAAGCTCGCCGGCCATAAACCCTCTGCGGGTTCTCTACGTGTACTCATTGCCTCACTGTAGCGTGCTCTCCAGGAAAGCAACAATGAATGTCCAGCTGTGACAACAAAATAGCCGACCGCAATGGTGGACGTGAGAATATAAAAGTTACGCGGCATGGCGAAACGCCCGTAGGCGGCAGGCGTAAAAACAGCGCTCAACATCGTCCAAACCTGAGTCAAATCAGCGGCGCGAAAAAAGATAAACCCTACTGCAACCAGCAAAAACGTAGTTCCCCACGATAGAAAAGCTCCCAAAGGGCGTGGCAGGCGGACAGAAAACTGTCGTTTCATCTGCTGGCCCAAACGGTGCATGACTAATACCAAACCGTGGTACACACCATAAGCAATGAAAGTCCATTTGGCCCCATGCCACAACCCAAAGAAAGTCATAGCAATAATGAAAACCACATAGGGCCACCATCTATAGCGCCGCCCGGCGGCGGCAAGCGGATTGAATACATAGTCGCGAATCCAGAATGAAAGTGACATATGCCAGCGCGTCCAGAAAATGGAAGGGGTTGTCGAAAAAAAGGGGCGATCAAAGTTTTCCGGCAGACGTATGGCGAAAATACGGGCCGTCCCAATGACCATGTGTGAGTAGCCCGCGAAGTCAAAAAATAGCAGGAATCCAAATCCTATCCCCAATAACCAAACATCTACACCGCCCCATCCGCCCTTCATCTGATCGAACCCGGCGGCTATTCCTTCACCGGGCTGCCATCCGGATCCCAGGATTTGGGCTAGCACAAACTTCATTATGACGCCCTGGATCAAACGAAGACTACCCGCAGACAGATCGTCCCAGCTAAAGGGAGAGAGCTGACGGAATTGCGGCAACATGCTGGGTAGGCGGCAAATAGGACCGGAGAGCACCGTTGGCCAGAAAGCCATATAAAGACAAAACTCGAGTAAAGAAGGATCCAACTCCTCCTCGAAGTAAATGTCAAATAAATAAGAAAGTCCTTGAAATGTCCAAAAGGACATTCCTACCGGCAGGATGATCTGGCGACCAAGATCATATTGCCATGAACCTGCTGGCCCCAACTCTAGCAACACGGGCAAATACTTAAAAAAAGCTAGAGGCAGAAGGTTTAGTGCGATACCGATCCACAACCGGGGCGTGGTCGCCTTGCGGCGCAGTGCACAGCCCCAGGTATAATTCATCAGCGAACTGATGATTAAGATGGACAAAAAGCCTATGCCCCAATTAGCATAGAACAAATAGCTGACAGCTAGCAGAAGTATCTGCCGCCCCTTGGTTGACGGCAGGCAGCACCCCACCACCGTTAAAAGCAGAACGACAAATGTAGAGCCTACGGTCTGAATCATTGTAACTCCTCAGCTCCGGCAATACATCATGAGGATGTGGACACCGCTAGTACCAGTCGTAGGCGAGCCGGGAGAGAACCTGAAATCAATAGAAAATTATGGATTACTTTTCATCAGAGGATCGCGCCTGGATTACGTCCAGCATTCTCTTAGCGATCAATTGGTTCCCGATTGGCGTGACATGGCCTCCGTCAATCCAAAGTAGTCCATCGTAACGATCAAAGATATGAACCATCGAGTAGAGGTTCTGATAATTCGAAGATTCCCTTTCGATAGTTTGATAAACAGCTGTAAAAAGCTTGGAAAGCGCCACGTCGCTTTCCCCCATATGTTTCATTTCTTGCTCTTCGGGTGTTAGAGGTTTGTTGCCCAGTGCGACGAGAGGCGGCAAAAAAAAGAAGTACTTGAAGCCATACTTTTGGGCAAGCGCCCCCACAATCTTGTAGTTTCCCAAATAATCCTGCACGATCGAATCACTCAACTTTGCGGCGTCAATCCCCATACTCTCGTAATTGACTCCTTTGCCAGGAGTTGGGTTTTTCTGTTGTGGATTGGCGATCGTCAGTTTGCCGATAAGCTGG
>WNGC01003000.1_pt1 | contig 14213 bp, 12 predicted proteins | sample 5400051 | NCBI WGS metagenome assembly WNGC01 (sample SAMN13153368, study PRJNA577476) | soil metagenome | isolation source: 20 cm soil or saprolite under grassland replicate 2 | place: USA:California | collected 2016-06-15 | reverse complement strand
CCCGGCACCTCCAGGAACGACGGCGGCTTGTAGCCGTCGAAGCAGAAGTCGGCGTAGGCGAAGTCGTGGACCACCATGAGTCGGTGCTCGCGCGCGAACGCCACGACCTTCTCGAAGAACCCGCGGTCCACGCACATCGTCGTCGGGTTGTGCGGGAAGGAGAGGATCAGGAGCTTGGCCTTGGGCCAGGCGAGCTTCGCCGTCTCCTCGAGGCGGGCGAAGAAGTCGCCGTCGGGCGTCAGCGGCACGGAACGCAGGTCGCCGTCGGCGATGACGACCGAGTAAGAGTGGATCGGGTAGGTCGGGTTCGGCACGAGGACGCCGTCGCCCGGCTGCAGGACGGCGAGCGCCAGGTGGGCCAGGCCCTCCTTGGCGCCGATCGTGGCGATCGTCTCGGAGTCGGGATCCAGCGTCACGCCGTAGCGGTCGCGATACCACTTGGTGATCGCGACGCGCAGGCGCGTGATGCCGCGCGAGGCCGAGTAGCGGTGGTTCTTCGGGTTCTGCGCCGCCTCGACCAACTTGGCGACGATGTGCTTGGGCGTGCCGAGATCGGGGTTGCCCATGCCGAGATCGATCACGTCGACGCCCCGCGCGCGGGCCTTCGTCTTGAGGTCGTTGACGATCGCGAAGACGTAGGGCGGAAGTCGCTTGATCCGGTAGAAGTCGTCCATCAGGACTCCTCTTCGGGGACGTGTCCTCCGATGATACAAGCTCGCCGCGAGGAGTGTCAATAAGTGACGGTCCCACGCGGAGTTAGCGCCCAACGCGTGCGCGTCACGGCGGTGACATGGAGACTCAGGTGTTTGCCGGAATGACAGTGACAGAAGCGCTTAACCCCTCGATTCTGCGAGGCGCCCGGCCAGGCACGGCATTTGCCAATCTCAGATCGGCATGGAGAGGCAGCCTTGGCCCTCGATGGCCTAGCCGAGCGGAAGCCAGGGCTCGGCGCAGCGCCGGCGCCCCGGCCCGGCGCGACCCGCGGACGCACAAACGCGCAGACCCAGTTCAGCCTGCTCATCGTCCGCGGCGACGGCGCCCGCGTCCTGCGGCTCAACTTCCCCCGGCCCGTCGTCACGGGCACCTTCGTGGCCCTGGCGGTCTGCGTGGCGGTGGTGGGCGCGCTCGTCGGCGACTGGGTGCAGCTCCGCGAGCTCACGCGTGAGGCGAGGACGTTCAGCCGTCAGATCGCCGATCAGCGTGCGACCATCGACTCGTTCAACCGCCGCGTCGCCGACCTCCGCAAGGAGATGGTGGGCTGGCGCGAGCTCCACGCGCGCATCTGGGAGCCGTTCGGCCCCGAGCTCACGCCGGGCCGGCGCGACCGGGGCATCGGCGGCGGCGCGCGGGAGACCGATCGCTCGCCCGCCTCGCCGAGCCCGAAAGACGAGATCGAGCGTCTCGCGGAAAGCGTCGTGGAGCAGGGTGATAACCTCCGCGCCCTCGACCGCCTGATGGCGCGCGCGGGCAAGGCGCTTGCGGCGCTGCCGTCGCGCTGGCCCGTGCGCGGCGGCGTGAACTCCGAGTTCGGCAACCGCCTGTCGCCGTGGACACAGGTCACCGAGTTTCACAACGGCCTCGACATCAACGCCAACCAGGGGACGCCGGTCCGCGCCCCGGCCGCCGGCACGGTCACCTTCGCGGGCGCGCAGCCGGAGTACGGCATCCTCGTCATCGTCGAGCACGACAACGACGTCCGCAGCATGTACGGCCACCTCTCGAAGACCTCGGTCAAGCAGGGCGACTGGGTCCAGCGCGGCGGGATCCTCGGGTTCTCCGGCAACACGGGGCGTTCATCGGGCCCGCATCTCCACTACGAGATTCTCGTGAAGGGCCAGCCGGTGAACCCCCGCGCCTATCTCTGGGATTAGCTGAACATGGGGGGCCGCGACGGGCCCCCCAAGCCCCCCGGGTGGCTCCGGACGCCCCGGCGGAGCCGGCGCCCCTCGATATGCCTCCACCCAGAATCTGTCGCCCCGGCGGAGCCGACGCTCGAAGCCCCGCGGCGCTATCTGATCGCGACGCCGCTGCGGACCTGGCAGGCCACCCAGTGCCCTTGTGAGATCTCCTTGAGCACCTGTTCGTTCTCCGAGCACGAGGGCACGCGGAGCGCGCAGCGCGTGTGGAAGCGGCAGCCGGACGGCGGGTTGATGGGGCTCGGGACATCGCCCTCGAGCAGGATCCGCTTGCGTTTCATGGTGGGATCGGGGATCGGCACGGCGGAGAGGAGCGCCTCCGTGTAGGGGTGCTTCGGGTTCGTGTAGAGCTCCTTCGCGGGCGCGATCTCGACGATCTTGCCGAGGTACATGACGGCCACCCGCGTCGAGATGTGCTCGACGACCGAGAGGTCGTGGGCGATGAAGAGGTAGGTGAGGCCGAACTTCGACTGCAGATCCTCGAGCAGGTTGATGATCTGCGCCTGGATCGAGACGTCGAGCGCCGAGACGGGCTCGTCGGCGACGATCAGCTTCGGGCCGACCGCGAGCGCCCGCGCGATGCCGATGCGCTGGCGCTGGCCGCCCGAGAACTCGTGCGGGTAGCGGCGCAGGTGGTCGGGCTGGAGGCCGACGGTCTCGAGGAGCTGCACGACGCGCTCCTCGCGCGCCTTGCGCGTCTTCGCGAGCTTGTGGATGACGAGGGCCTCGCCGATGATCGAGCCGACCGTCATTCTGGGATTCAGCGACGCGTACGGGTCCTGGAAGATGATCTGCATCTCCTTCCGGAGCCCCCGCAGCGACCGCTTGTCGAGCGTCGTGACGTTCTGCCCGTGGAACCACACCTCGCCCGCCGTCGGCTCGATCAGTCGGAGGATCGACCGGCCCGTCGTGGACTTCCCGCAGCCCGACTCGCCCACGAGCCCGAGCGTCTCGCCGGCCATGATGTCGAAGGAGACGTCGTCCACGGCGTGGACCCGGGCGACCTCGCGCGAGAAGAGGCCGCCGCGGATCGGGAAGTACTTCTTGAGGTTCTTGATCAGGAGGAGGGGTTCCGCCATGGCGCGCCTCAGTAGAGGAAGCAGGCCACCTTGTGGCCCGGCCGGAGTTCCTTGAGCTTCGGGTCGCTCTCGCTGCACTTCGGCATCACGAACTGGCAGCGCGGCGCGAATCGGCAGCCCGGCTTCACGTCGCCGCGCAGGGTCGGCACGGTGCCGGGGATGGCCTCGAGGCGCTGCCGCTGCGTGGCGGCGAGGTCGATCCGCGGAATCGAGCGCAGGAGGCCCTGCGTGTAGGGGTGGAGCGGCTCCTTGAACAGCTCCCGGACCGGCGCCTCCTCCACGACCTGCGCGCCGTACATCACGTCGACCCGCTGCGCGGTCTCGGCGATGACGCCCATGTCGTGGGTGATCAACAAGATCGCCATGCCGAGCTTCGCCTTGAGCTCGTTCAGCAGCTCGAGGATCTGGGCCTGGATCGTCACGTCCAGCGCCGTCGTCGGCTCGTCCGCGATGAGGAGCTTCGGGTTGCAGGAGAGCGCCATGGCGATCATGATGCGCTGGCGCATGCCGCCCGAGAGCTGATGGGGATACTCCTTCACGCGGCGCTCGGCGTTGGGGATGTGCACGATCTTGAGCATCTCGACCGTCTTGTCCATCGCGTCGCGCCGCCCGAGATGCTCGTGGAGGCGCACGGCCTCGGCGATCTGCTCGCCGACCGTGAACACCGGGTTCAGCGAGGTCATGGGCTCCTGGAAGATCATCGAGATCTCTTTGCCGCGAATCTTGCGCATCTGGGCGGCGGGCAGCTCGAGGAGGCTCCGCCCCCCGTAGGTGATCGTGCCCTCGACGATCCGGCCGGGCGGCGTCGGAATCAGCCGCATGATCGACAGCGCCGTGACGCTCTTGCCGGAGCCGGACTCGCCGACGATGCCGAGCGTCTCGCCCTTGTTGATATAGAGATCCACCCCGTCGACGGCGCGGACGACGCCCTCGTCGCCGAAGGCCTCGAGCGCGCGCTCGATGTCGTCGGCGTCGACGTCCTTGTGCGTGACGCAGCGGATCGACGCGGGGCCGATCGCGTGGACCTTCACCTTCCGCGCGGCGCAGCCCGTCACCAGCCCCGTCGTGGCCGCCTGGGCCGCGCCGGGCCCCTCGGGGTGCTCGACGCCGAAGATGACGATGTTCGTCTGGACGCTCGCCAGGTCCACCCGGAGCCGCGGGAGCTTCGCGAGCCCCTCGGCGAGCCGCCGGGCGTTGGCGTGATCCTCGGCCAGCCGGTCCACCATGCGCTCGAGGGCGACGACGCCGGCCGCCGCGATGACGCCGGCCTGCCGCATCCCGCCGCCGACCATCTTGCGCACGCGCCGGGCGCGCGCGATGAAGTCGCGCGAGCCGCACACGACGGAGCCGACCGGCGCGCCGAGCCCCTTCGACACGCAGAACGTGACCGAGTCCACGTGGCGCGCGAAGTCGCTCGCCGCGCGCCGGAGGGCGACCGCGGCGTTGAAGAGCCGCGCGCCGTCCAGATGGACGGGGACTCCCGCGCCGTGGGCCACGGCGGCCACCGCCTCGATCTCCTCGGGCGTGCAGCAGGTCCCGCCGTGCCGGTTGTGTGTGTTCTCGAGGCAGACGAGCCCCGTCGGCGGCACGTGGATGTTCGGGGGCCGGAGGGCCTCGCGCACCTGCTCGGGCGTGAGGAAGCCGCGTGCCGTCTTCACGGGGCGCATCTGGACGTTGCCGATGACGGTGGAGCCCGCGACTTCGTAGTTGAAGATGTGCGAGTCGAGGTCGAGGACGACCTCCTGCCCGGCCCGCGTGTGGCTGACGACCGACGCCAGGTTGCCCAGCGTGCCCGAGGCGACGTAGAGGCCGGCCTCCGTGCCGAGCCGCTCGGCGGCCATCGCCTCGAGGCGCTTCACGGTCGGGTCCTCCTCCCACACGTCGTCGCCCACCTCGGCGCGGGCCATCGCCTCGCGCATCTCGGGGGTCGGCAGGGTCAGCGTGTCGGAGCGGAGGTCGACGATGTCGTGCATGAAGGCTACCTCTGGGCCCGCAGGCGCTGGGCGGCGCGGCGTCCGAAGTCGGTGTAACCGTACTCGTCGGACAGGCGGCGGAGCAGCGTAAGCGCCTCCGCCCGCTTGCCCTCGTGGAGATTCACCTCGGCGAGGAGGAAGAGCGCCTCGGGCACCACGAGCGACCGCGAGTAGTCCCGCAGCACCAGCTCGAGCCGTTGCCGGGCGCCGCTCGGGTTGCCCTGCGTGAAGTAGTAGCTGGCGACCCAGACCTCTTTCTGGGCGAGCCGGCCGCGGCAGATGTCGATCTTGGCGAGCGCCTCGGTCGCGTAACGACTCTCGGGGTACTCCTTGACGAGCTTCCGGAATTGGTCGAGCGCCTTCTGGGTGAGCCCCTGGTCCTGCTCGACCGGCTTCATCTGGTCGTAGTAGCTCATCGCCAGCCGGTACTGGACGAGGTCGGCGACCTGATGGCGGGGGTAGAACGAGAGGAAGGCCTCGAACTCCTGGATGGCCTTGTCGAAGTCGCCGTCGCGATAGTGGCTCTCGCCGATCAGGAAGCGGGCGCGTGGGGCGTACGACGAGGTCGGGTGGCGCTCGACGATCTTCTTGAAGCTCTCGCGCGCTTCGTCGTGGCGCTTCTTTGCGAGGTCGTTCTCGCCTTTCGCGTAGAGCTCCTCCGCCGGCAGGATAGGCGTCGGTGCGGGCCTGAGCCAGCCGCAGCCGCCCGCCGCCAGGAGCAGGCCGGCGAGGAGCACGCACATGCACGGGGCAGGGGAACCAAGCATGAAATTGGCCAATACATATAGCATAGTCCATTCCCAAAAACTCTTTGACTTCCAAGGCGCTGCCCGGTATTACGAGAACATCCAGGAGGCGTCCTATGGCCTTGCCTCGGATGCTCAGAATCCGCCAGACCTTCCCCAGACCTCGCGTGGCCGACATCCCGCGTGCCGTCGCCGCCGCCCTCGCCGGCGCCGAGCTGACCCTCAAGCGCGGCGACACCGTCGCCGTCGGGGCGGGCAGCCGGGGCATCGCGAACATCGACGCCATCGTGGGCGGCACGGTGCGGTGGCTCAAGGAGTTCGGCGCCCGGCCCTTCGTCTTCCCGGCGATGGGCAGCCACGGCGGCGGGACGGCCGAGGGGCAGCTCTCGGTCCTCGAGCACTACGGCATCACCGAGGCGACGATGGGCTGCCCGATCCGCGCGACGATGGACGTCGTGCAGGTGGGCGAGGCGCTCGGGCTGCCCGTGTGGCTGGACCGGCACGCCGCTGAGGCGGACTGGATCGGCGTCGTGAACCGCGTGAAGCCCCACACGGACTTCAAGGGCTCGATCGAGTCGGGGCTCTTCAAGATGATGACGATCGGGCTCGGTAAGTACAAGGGCGCGATCCAGTATCACCGCGCGAACATCCACCACGGCTACGAGACCGTCATCACGGCGGTGGGCCGCGAGATGCTGAAGAAGGCGCGGATCGGCTTCGGCGTCGGCATCGTCGAGAACGGCTACGACGAGACGGCGCGGCTCGAGGCCTTCAACGCGGCAAACCTCGAAGCCGGCGAGCGCCGCCTGCTGAAGGACGCGCGCGAGTGGATGGCGCGGCTGCCGTTCTCGCCGATCGACGTTCTGATCGTCGAGGAGATGGGCAAGAACGTCTCGGGCGCCGGCATGGACACGAACGTGATCGGGCGGCCGTCGAACCCGCACGAGCCGTTCCCCGCCGACCCGAAGATCCTCTGGATCGTCGCGCTCGACCTCACCGAGGAGAGCTACGGTAACGCCGTGGGCATCGGCAACGCCGACTTCACCACGCGCCGGCTCGTGGACAAGATCGACATGAAGCCGACCCTCATCAACGCCATCACCGCGTGCGCGCCCAACGGCGCGAAGGTCCCGCCGACCTACGACACCGATCGCGAGGCGATCGAGACGGCGCTCTCGTGCATCGGTCTCACGCCGCCGTCGAGCGCGCGCGTCGTCCGGATCAAGAACACCCTGGCGCTGGGCGAGCTCGAGGTCTCGGAGGCGTTCCAGGCCGAGCTGGCGAAGCGGCCGGAGCTCAAGCAGCTTGCCGATCCCGCGCCGCTGCCGTTCGACGCAGCGGGACGGTTGATCCTGCTCGCTCACGATTAGCGCCGCCGCGGAGCTCGCGAGGGAGGCGCCGGGGTCGTGAGGGTGCGCCTCATCGTGAGCCTCGGCGCCGTGGTCGGCGTGCTCGCCCTGGGCTACGGCGCCTACACCTGGTACCAGGCCACCCACTACGTCTGGACCGACGACGCCTACGTCGAGGGCACCATCTCGCCCATCAGCGCGAAGGTCGCGGGCCCCGTCGTCGAGCTTCACGTGCGCGACAACCAGCTGGTGAAGCGGGGCGAGCTGCTGGTCCGTGTGGACCCCCGCGACTACGAGGCCAGGGTCGCCCAGGCGCGGGCGGCCGTCGCGACGGCCGAGGCGGCGCTGCGCGCGGCGCGCTCGGACGTGCCGCTCACGCGCGAGTCGACCAGCGCCCAGATCGACCAGGCGCGCGCCGCGCTCGAGGCCTCCGTCGTCGCGGTCCGCTCGTCCGACTCCGCGGTCGACCAGGCGCGCGCCGCGCTCGAGGCCAAGCGTGCCGCGGTCGCCGCCATGCGCGCCGACGTCGTTGGGGCGGAGAGCGCCCAGCGCGAGGCCGGCCGGGAGCTCGAGCGCCAGCGCGCGCTCCTCAAGCGCGACCTGATCGCGCCCCGCGACTTCGATCGCGCCGAATCGGCCGCCGAGACCGCCGCCGCGGTCGTCGAGGCGACGCGACGCCGGCTCACCGCGACCGAGCGTGAGGTCCAGCAGGCGGAGGCCGAGCTAGCCGCGCGCCTGCACGCGGTCGACCAGGCCAAGCAGCGCGTGGCCGAGCTGCGGGCGTCGCTGGCGCACGCGACGAGCCAGACCCACCAGGTCGCGATGAAGGACGCGGAGGTGAGTCGCGCCGAGGCCCACCTGAAGGAGACCCAGGCCGACCTCGCGTTCGCCGAGCTGCAGCTCCTGCACACGGAGATCCGCGCGCCGCTCGACGGCAACGTCTCGAAGCGCTCGGTCGAGGTGGGGCAGATCGTGCAGATGGGCCAGCCCCTGCTCGCGATCGTCCCGCTCCACGACGTGTGGGTGCTCGCGAACCTGAAGGAGACGCAGCTGGCGCGCATCCGGGCGGGCCAGCGGGCCGAGATCCGCGTGGACGGGTTTCCCGAGAAGACCTTCACCGGCGTGGTCAACTCGGTCGCCGCCGGCACCGGCGCGCGCTTCTCCCTGCTCCCGCCCGAGAACGCCACCGGCAACTGGGTGAAGGTGGTCCAGCGCGTACCCGTGAAGATCCTGCTCGACCCGAAGGAGGTCGGGAACCCGCATACGCTGCGCGCGGGCATGTCGGTGGGAGTCTCGATCCGCGTCAAGTGAACGGTGTCGCCGCGCTGCGCGGCGACGCGCATCGACGGCCCGCTACCCTCGGACCAGGATCACCGCGCCCGCCAGCAGCAACAGGGCGCCGCCGATACGACTGACGGCCTGGCCGCCCGGCAGGACGCGCTCGGCGAGGACGAAGACCGCGAGCCCCGCGATCCACCAGAGGTTCATCACGCCGGCGACGAAGAGCAGCGCCATCAGCGCCCAGCAGCACGCCACGCAGTAGGCGCCGTGTCGCACGCCCATGACCAAGGCGCCGGCCCGCCCCTCGCGCCACTCGCTCATCACGAAGGAGAGCGGAGAGCGGCACTTCGACAGGCACACCTCCTTGAGGCGCGTCCACTGGAACACGCCCGCGGCGAGGAGGAGCGCGCCGCCGAGCCGCGCGCTGGTGCTCGCCATGGCGGCGGAGAGGAGTTGAGCCTCGTGGAGCCGCCACTGCGCGAGCGCCGCCGCGGCGGCGTAGGTGGTCCACACCACCGCGTAGCCGAGGAGAAACACGACGGTCGGGACGGTCGCCCGCTCCTGCTCCCGCCGCTTCCGCTGCACCGCGGCGAACGTCAGGACCATCGGCGTCGCTGCCGGCACCATCATGGCCATCATCATGACCGCCCACATGACGAAGAGCAGCACCACGTCCACGGCCTCCCAGGGGTGGTCGCGCAGCAGCGCCATCCCCGGCATGTCGGGCATGTCCATGCCCGGCATCGTCGCCGACAGATGGAAGAGGTACAGCCAGGCCGCGACGGTGATGGCCAGCAGGGCGGCGCCGACGATCGCGCGGTCGCGCCGGAGCAGGCTGTCGAGCGCCGGCATGCGCCTCAGTTGGCCCAGTTGAACTCGTAGAGGATCCAGTTGGTCTTCTCGGCGGCGACCGACACGCCGGCTGCGCTGGCGCGGAACGTGCCCTGCCCGCACTCGCCCTTCTTCCAGATGAAGCCGTCCGGCAGATGCACCTGCGCGAAGTGGTCCTCGCCCGTGACGGGGTTCTTGAACGCCGCGCCGCGCCCCTCCCCGACGCCCTCGGCGCGGAAGGTGCTCTTCGGGCCGCTCCCCTCGATCGTGATCTTGGCCTTCACCAGGCCCGCGACCGCCGCCGTCGGCCCCAGGATCTCCCACGGCATCCCGCCGAGCGCGCCGGTGAAGATCTGTCCGAGCGCCTCGACCTGCTTGTCGGTGGTTGCCGGGTCTACGACGAAAGCGACCTTGCCGTTGCCTTCGTGGATCGCCTTCGGCCAGTGATAGACGCCGGCGCATTTCACGCCGGAGAGGTCCACGGCGCCGCACTTGCCGCCACGGATGTGGAGGCCGACGAAGGCTCGGCAGCTGCCGTCCTTGGAGTTGGGGAATCCGCCGAAGTTGCAGCCGCAGCCGAAGTCGCAGTTGCAGAACTCGTACCCCTGGCCCGTGAGCGTCCACGTGGTCTTCGTCGCCGTCGCCATGGCAGCGCCTCCTCGCGGTCGAGGTCACCCGGACTGTCGACCGACGCCCGGCGGGACCTGATAGAGATATTCCTTCAAGTACTCGATCTCGGCGTCGTGATCCTCGATGGCGACCCGCATGAGGTCGCGGATCGAGAGCATGGACAGGAGGCGCTCGCCGCTCACGACCGGCAGGTGGCGGATGTTCGCCTGGTCCATCTTCTGCATCGCCGACTGGTAGTCCTCGTCCGCGTCGGCGACGACGAGCCGCGCGGTCATGACGTCGGCCACCCGGGTCTCCGCCGGGTCGAGCCCGCGGTCCACGACCTTCCGGACGACGTCGCGCTCGGAGAAGACCCCGCAGAGCCGGTCGCCATCGAGGACGGCGACGATGCCGACGTTGTGGGCCGCCATGGTGCGCACCGCGTCGGCGACGCTGGCGCTCCGCTGGATCGTGAACAGGAAGCCGTGACGCATGATGTCCCGAAGCTTCTTCATCGCTGACACCTCCAGCGATCCGGGCTCTGCACTGCGAGGCGAGGTATCCGAGTCTACCGCGTTCAGAGGAGCTTCTCCATGACGATGGTGTCGACCCACTGGCCGTCGAGCTGGCCCTGGTCCTTGTAGATGCCGACGGTGCGGAAGCCGAGCTTCGTGTAGAGCGCCATGCCGCCCACGTTGGTCGGAAACGCGGACAGGACCAGCTTGTGGAAGCCGTGCTCCCGGGCGAGCGCGACGAGCCGCTCGAGCAGCGCCTGGCCCACGCCCCGGCCGCGCCACCCGCGCTCGATGTAGATCGAGAAGTCGGCGACGAAGCGGTAGGCCTCGCGCGCGTTGAAGACATTGAGGCTGCCCCAGCCGACGACCGTCGCGGCGGGCTCCGCCACCTCGGCGACGATCACGGGGTGACGCGGGCTCCGGCTCGCCATCCACTCTCGCCGCTCCTCGGGCGTCCGCAGCTCCGTCTCGAGCGTGGCGACGCGGTCCTCGATCCCCTGGTTGTAGATCCGCGCGATCGCGCCCGCGTCCGCCGGCGTCGCGAGCCGCACGTGGTAGTCGCTCACCCCAGCTCCCGCGCGTCCAGCCGCCCCTCCTTCTGCAGGCGCGCGAACTCGTCGAGCGTCTTCCGCACGCCGGCCTCCAGCGAGGTCGGCGGCGCCGGGCCGAGGTCCTTCTGGTAGCGCGTGTCGTCGAGCGCCGCGGGGAAGGGGATCGGCTGCTCGACGTGGCCGATGAGGCCGGCCGCGCTCGGCCACGCCCGCCCGATCAGCTTCACGACGTCGGCGATGGCGGCCGAGGCGCCGTGCAGGTTGTAGGCGCGCGCGCCGTCGAGTCGCGAGTCCGCCGCCGCGAGCAGCGCGCGGGCGACGTCCTCCACGTGGATCAGGTCGGTCGAGCCGCCCCAGCGGATCTGGAACCGGCGCCCGAGCACGGCCGCCTTCATCGCGAGCGTCGGATCGGCCGTGAGCCCGAAGTCGCGCCCGGGGCCGTAGACCGAGAGCGGGCGGAAGCCCATGGACGGCACGCGGTGCTCCTCCCAGTAGATCCGCGCCGTCTCCTCGTTGGCGACCTTGTAGACGCCGTAGTGCGTCGCGGGCTGCCGGGGCGCGTCGTCCTTGACGGGGCCGGGCGGATAGAGGCTCGGCGCGCCGAAGACGGCCGCGGACGACGCGTAGACGACGCGCTCGACCTGGCCCGCGCGCGCCGCCTCGAAGACGTTCGCCGTGCCGACGACGTTCACCAGGGCGCCGCGCGGCGGATCCTGGCGGCAGAGCGGCACCTGCCACGCGGCGAGATGGATGATGCGGCGGACCCCGTGCTTCTTTACCACGGCGCCCACCGCCTCGCGGTCGGTGATGTCGCCCCGCACGGTCGTCACACGGCTCGCGACGTCGTCGGCGACGATCATGCGCATCCGCCAGGGATCGTCGCCGAGGTCGAAGACGACGGGTCGCTCGCCGCCGCTCAGCAGGCCGCGGACGACCCACGCGCCGATGCAGCCGAACGCGCCGGTCACCAGCGTGGTCATGAACCGGAATATAATGCCCCTCGTGTTCCAGAGCGAGCGCTTCTTCCGTGAGGCGTGGCCGCAGTTCTCCCAGGCCTTCGAGTCGTCGATGGACGCGGCGAGCGAGGTCCAGTGGATCGCCGGCCTCGCCGCGCTCGAGCCGCCCGCCCGCGTCCTCGACGCCCCGTGCGGCTTCGGCCGCCACTCGGTCGAGCTGGCGCGCCTCGGCTTCGCGGTCACGGGCGTCGACTTCAGCGAGACCGAGCTGGACCGCGCGCGCAAGGCGGCGCGCGAGGCGGGCGTCGAGCTGGCGCTCGCCTGCGAGGACATGCGCGACATGGAGTTCTCGGGCGAGTTCGACCTGGCCGTGAACCTGTTCAGCTCGATCGGCTTCTTCTCCGACGACGAGGACCGGCTGCTGCTCGATCGCTTCTGGCGCGCGCTCAAGCCCGGCGGCCTCTTCGTCCTCGACACGCGCAACCGCGACCAGCTCGTGCGCTCGCTCCCGCCCGAGGAGCGCAAGCGCGTGAGCGGCTGGACGCTTCGCATCGAGAACGCGTTTGATCCCGCGACGAGCCGCTGGCGCGCCCGCTGGTTCCGGCTCAGGCGCGCGACGGCGAAGACCAAGGAGCAGGCGCAGGAGCTGATCGGCGAGAGCGAGATCCGCCTCTACTCGGCCCACGAGCTGTCGGCGATGCTGCGCCCCGAGCGCTGGAGCCGGGTCGAGCTCTACGGCGGGCTCGACGGAACGCCCTTCTCGCTCGACGCCCCGCGCCTCGTCCTCGCCGCCTGGAAATAGACCCCGCACCCGAGAGAAAGGAGACCGTTCGATGGCTGCCGATTCCCGCCCGCTGGTCGTGCTGGCCGGTCCGATCAATCCCGACGGCCGGGCGCTGCTCGAGAAGGAGGCGCGCGTCGTCGTCTGCGAGGACGAGACCGAGGCCGGGCTCGCGAAGGCCGCGGCCGAGGCGCAGGGGATCCTGTTCCGCATCCGGCCGAACTGCAGCGCGAGCCTGATGGCCGCGTGCAAGCAGCTCCGGGTCGTCGGCCGGCACGGCGTGGGGCTCGACACGGTGGACATTCCCGCCGCCACGCGGCTCGGCGTGGCCGTCGTCCACGCGCCGGGCTCGAACTCGCAGGCGGTCGCGGAGCACGCGCTCATGCTGATGCTCGCGAGCGTCAAGCGCACGCTCCTGATCGACAAGATGACGCGCGGCGGGGACTGGGGCGCCAAGCGCAACGCGGGCGCGAGCGAGGGTAACACGGAGCTCGCGGGCAAGACCCTCGGGATCGTCGGCGTCGGCAACATCGGCCGCCGCGTGGCGAAGTTCGCGGGGGCCATCGGCATGCGCGTCCTCGGCTACGACAAGTACGTGCCGGAGGACGAGGTGCGCCGGCGCGGCGCCGAGCCGGTGAAGAGCCTGGAGGCGCTCCTGCCGCAGGTGGACGTCCTCACGTGCCACACGCCGCTCACGCCCGAGACGAAGCACATGATCAACGCGAAGTCCCTCGCGCTCATGAAGCCCGGCGCGATCTACGTCAACACCTCGCGCGGCCCGGTGCAGGACGAGCGCGCGCTCTTCGAGGCCCTCACGCGCGGCCGGCTCGGGGCCGCGGGCCTCGACGTGTGGGAGGAGGAGCCGACGCCGCGGGACAACCCGCTGCTCAACCTCGAGAACGTCGTCTGCTCATCCCATGTCGCTGGCGTCACCCGTGAGGCGAACCGCCAGATGGCGGTGCAGGTGGCGGGAGAGATGCTGTGCGTGCTGCGGGGTCAGCGGCCCGAGGTGCTCGTGAACCCCGACGTGTGGCCGCGGCTCGGTCAGCGGTAGCGATCGCGCCGAGGCGCTCGGCGGCTCACGGCCCTCGAGCCACGTCGGCATCGGTCCTCGAGCAGAGTCTGCTGCAAACGACGCAGAGGCCGAGCGAGCGAGGCGCGCGCGTAGTAGAATCCGGCCATGCCCATCGACCCGCGCCACCCCCGGGAGATCCGGCAGGACATCCGGCGGGGCAAGCTCACGGGGATCACGGCGGGCCTCGGACAGAACTTCGTCCAGGCGAACCTCGCGGTGCTCCCGAGGGACTCCGCCTACGATTTCCTGCTCTTCTGCCAGCGCAACCCGCGCCCGTGCCCGCTCCTGGAAGTGACCGACGTCGGCTCGGCGGAGCCCGTCGGCGTGGCGCCGGGCGCCGACCTCAGAACGGACATCCCGAAGTACCGCATCTACAAGGACGGCGTGCTCGCCGACGAGGTGACGGACGCGACGCCCTACTGGCGGGGCGACCTCGTCGCCTTCCTCCTGGGCTGCTCGTTCACGTTCGAGTGGGCGCTGCTCGAGGCGGGGATCCGCCTCTGGCACGTCGAGCAGGGGAAGAACGTCGCGATGTGGCGGACGTCGATCGC
>WNGC01001482.1_pt1 | contig 14214 bp, 10 predicted proteins | sample 5400051 | NCBI WGS metagenome assembly WNGC01 (sample SAMN13153368, study PRJNA577476) | soil metagenome | isolation source: 20 cm soil or saprolite under grassland replicate 2 | place: USA:California | collected 2016-06-15 | reverse complement strand
TTGGCAGCAAATTTTCGCACCTTGTTGTCGAAGAGACTGCGGCACTTTGATCGTGGGTAGAGGAATCTTTCTCGCTACAGTTGGAGCGGCGGTGGGATTCATCGGGGCAGTTTTCGTCGTTCGAATTCTCGCCGGCGCCGCTTACTTAGATTCATGGTTTAGCGCATTATTGATTCTTGTCATCGCACCGGCGAGCGTCATATTGGCGGCCCTATTCGCATCCTACATTCCAGCGCGACGCGCGATGCGCGTCGATCCAATGGTTGCGCTGCGTTATGAGAAGGAACGCGATAGCTCTTCCTCTTGATCCTCAGGAGGAATGCGTCCATGGCGGACAAGCCGAGCGATCTCGTCCAAAGGGCGGCTGCCGCGGCTGATATTTTCATTTCAAGCAAGTTCTTAACCCGATTCAGCAGCCTGAGGTGATAAGTGCAGTGTTTTGTCGGGCAAGTGGAGTGTGACCGGCTTTAACCGCGAACTCCGGCAAATCCAACCTAAAGCCTCAATCGCGGGCGGTCAGTTTAGAATCCCGAGGCCGAATCATCCTTGACTTTTATCCGCTTTCCTAACAGACTGCATGCATCGGTTTCTCGAAACGTGGCCTGCCCCCACCTTTGAGTCAGTCCTGTAATTGCAATTGGCGTTCGCGCCTGCCGTCTCTGCCCCATGCGAGTGTGACTGGTCGCCGGCAAGATGGAACCGGTCCCATAACTCTGCACTCAGCCTAGGAGTTCGCATGAAACCGTTCGCCAAGTCTTTTTGTGCCCCGTCCCTGTTCACAGTTCTGTTCGCATTGCTCATTTCGCCGGCCTCCGTGGCGCAGGTGGCGGGACAGAACGTCAACATGGTTTCCGGCACACAATGGCCGAAGGGGGACCCCTTCCTTCAGCGGCAGAACGAGCCCTCCATGGCCGTTTCCACGCGCAACCCCATGCATATTCTGGCCGGCTCGAACGACTATCGAAGCGTAGATCTCGAGTTGGTACTCAGTGGCGGTGCGGAAACCGGCGATTCCTGGCTCGGATTGTTCAAGTCATTCGACGGTGGTCTGACATGGCAGAGCACGCTGCTCCCGGGCTGCCCGCAAGCCGTTGCTCAATGCACGGACAGCGGAGGTCTAGGCGGCCGCTACCAGGCTGCTGCCGATCCGATGGTCCGGGCCGGCACAAACGGCATGTTCTATTACGCGGGTTTAGCCTTCGATCGCGCGACGAGTTCAACCACCGCGAGCTCCTCCAGCTCGATCTTCGTGGCCCGCTACAACGACCTGAACAACAATGAGAACGTCGATCCCATCACCTACATCGACACGCACATCGTCGCCTCGGGGGACAGTTCGCAATTCCTCGACAAGCCCGCCATGGCCGTGGACATTCCGCGCTCGGGTGCAATGACCTGTTCGTTCAACGCCAACGAACCCGGGACCGGTCCGAACGGCGGCACGCTTACGGTCCATCAATCCTTCCCCACCGGCCATGTCTATCTTACCTACACCGATTTCTTGACCCCCACAAAAGACAACACAACTCCGACCCACCTTATGTTCACCCGCTCGACCGACTGCGGTGTAACCTGGAGCTCTCCGATTCAGATCAACAGCGGAACCACCACCAGCCAGGGCAGCGGCATCGCCGTGAATCCCGTGAACGGCAATGTCTACGTGGCATGGCGTCAGTTCGCCTCCGCGGGAGTCTCGGACGCCATCATGATCGCGCAATCCTCTAGTGGCGGAAGGAGTTTCGGCGCGCCGCTCCGAATTTCGACTTTTCAACCGTTCGATCAAGGAACCACTGGCACATCGTTTCGCACCAACGCTTATCCCGCGATCACCACCGACTTTTTTGGGTTCGTTTACGTGGCCTTCTCCGCCCGGGGGTTGACAGCTAGCGGTGATGCGCGCGTCGTTGTCGCAGGGTCCATCGAGGGCACGCACTGGACGCCGGCCATCATGGTCGACAATCCGTCGAAGAACACGCAAAGCAATCCCTCCGGCCGCGGCCATCAAATCATGCCGGCAATGACCTTCGCCAACGGAAGGCTTACCATCCTCTTCTACGACCTGCGCCTCGACCACTACGGCGCCTCTTACACCCCGAACTCTACAAGCCCTACGGGATATACTCAAACGCTTCTGCCCGAAGGCGAGTTGGCACCGCCAAGTCCAGTCCCGAGCCAAGTTTTCACCAGATTCATCGATGATAGCGGACTAACCTTGCGGCGCCACACGCTGGACTTGCGGATTCTCGAGCTCGGAATTTTCCCGACGGTGACCTTGGGGCCCTCGGTGCTCGTCTCGCAATACGCCTATGGATGCTGCGTCAACCCCAACGCTCCCGACATCGCACAGTTCAAGTTTAACGTGCCGAACCTGCCGCTCTTCTCGACCGGAGAAGTCCCCTTTTTCGGCGATTACATTGAAGTCGTGCCATCTCCGCTTTTTGTGCCCGACGGAAGTTCTTGGTCGTATAACTTCGCGCCCAGCGTAAATCCGCTTTTCCATGCTTCTTGGACCGACAATCGCGACGTTGTGCCGCCCGCAGACGGTAACTGGCAGAACTACACCCCGGCGGTACCTGTCGGCGCGACCAGCATCTTCCAACCAGGTAGCTCGATTCCGAATTGCCGGCCCGGCCAGGAAGGCATGCGCAACCAGAACATATACACTTCGCAAATTACCGGCGGCCTCGTCGTTGGCGCCCCGGGAAATGCCAAGCAACTCGGAACCACTGTCTTCAACAATACGACCGTAGCGTTCCAGCGCGCCTTTGCCGTGGAGGCGCAAAACGTCACCAACAAACCGCTCAACGTGCGCTTTACGATTGCGAACCAGCCGACGGGCGGATCTGCTTCCTTCCTGCAATTCTCCCCGTTAACCAGACTCGATATCACTATTCCCGCGTTCTCCTCGGTCTCGCGCAGCGTCTTCGTCACTTCTAGCAATCCCGAAGCCACGGTCACCGTGAACGTTGCTCAGATCAATGCCATCGGGGGTTCCGTGGTTGCCAACGGCCTTAGCTCTTCGGCGGTTCTTAACCCCGACATCACCAACCCCAGCATCACCAATCCGAGTATCACTAACCCGAGTATCACGAACCCCAGCATCACCAACTTGGAAGTCACAAATCCCAGCATCACGAATCCCAGCATCACCAATCCCAGTATCACCAACGCCGATATCACCAACCCCAGCATCACGAACCCCAGCATCACGAACCCCAGCATCACCAACATCAGCGCAACAAACCCCAGCATCACCAATCCCAGTATCACCAACGCCGATATCGCCAACCCGAGCATCACGAACCCCAGCATCACCAATCCCAGCATCACCAACGGTTCGATTCAGGACGTCCTCTATCCCATCACCAACAATGGCAACACCACCTCGACCTACACTGTAAAGCTCGCCACCCTCAGCCCGCCACCCGGCGGCCTCGTCCTGCAGCTTATCCTCAACAGGCTGTACCAGACGCCGGTTGCCAACAATTGCCAGCTGGGCAAAGAGACCCACTGGGTGACGGTATCGAACATTACGAATCCGAAGCTTTTCACCGCGAACGATCCCCAGCTTGGAAATCCAGACATTACCAATCCCATTCCGAACGAAGCCTCGATCACTCTTGGGCCCGGCGAGACGGGCTACATCACCCTTCGTGTCGTGAATCCGACGCCAGCGCAAACTCCTTTCAATCCCTTGACCTCTGTCACTCCAGTGACCATCCCACAGGCGGTGAACACGCAAACCGTGCTCTCGAATCCCGGCAATCCCAATCTCACAGCGCCGCCCGTATTTCCGCAGCTTACGATCCTTAGCCCCTCTTCCATGCCGGCGACCAATCAGGCCAACCCGGGTTACTCCTTCCAGTTGCAGTCCACCGGAGGGAAGCCCGGAACCAGCACGTGGTCCGTCACCGGGGGTGCCTTGCCGAGCGGCATGGGCCTGAGTTCTTCTGGCTTGGTTACCGGCCAAACCACGGCCCTGGGGCCCAATTCCGCGACCGTCCAAGTTGCGGACAGCGCCGTTCCCCCGAACACCGCTTCGAAGACTTTCTCCATTCCTGTCAATGTGGTATTTCAGAAGAACGCAACAGGCATCGTTAGTGACGGCGTGGTAGGCCAATCCTACGTTGCTTTCCCATTCACGACGACCGGCGGAACCACGCCGATTACGTGGACAGCGACCGGTCTGCCGCCAGGATCGTCCATTAATCCGAGCACAGGTCAGGTCAGCGGCATCACCACGGTCGCAAACCTAGCGGGCACCACCGCGCAAATTACGGCCACAGATTCAGCCTTGCCGCCCAGCGTGCTCACTGCTCAAATAACCATTCGCGTCGCTCCTGTGATCGCTATCGGGCCGCCGGCTTTGCCGAGCGGCACGATTGGTGTTCCATACGCCGCGCAACTCTCTGCGACGGGCGGCATTGGCTCATATGTGTTTGGTCCTTTAGCTGTGACGGGTGGCGGAGCGGTGGACAGCAGCGGCCTCATCACTTTCTCGAACCCCCAAGCGTCTAGCGTGACTTTCGGCGTCACCGTTCATGACCAGGCCAACCCAAATCAGTTCGCTTCTGCCAACTACACCATACTTTTCGCCACACCTGCAGGTCCGAACGTCACGTTTGTGAGTCAGCCGCCGAACTACACGGGCGGACAAACGAGCCCCAACAGCCCGGTCCATGTGCACGTGGCGGACAACACCAACTCCCCCATTGCGAATGCGCCCGTGACCATGTCATTGAATGGCACGCCGCCGTGTTCTACGGCGGTCTTGAGCGGCACCCTGACGCAATCGACCAGTCCGACAGGAGATGTTTTCTTCCTTGACTTGAACGTAGATCGCGGCCAAATCGGCTACGCGTTGAGGGCGACGGTTGGCAGCGTGTCTGCCGTTTCTAGTCCGTTCACCGTCAACGGTTTCTGCGGCACGGGCAACTTGAACACGGCACGGGCCTACCCAACGGCGACACTGTTGAATAACGGTACGGTTCTCATTGCCGGAGGCCAAGTAGACCAAGGCCCGGCCTCGACAAATGCCGCAGAACTTTATAACCCGGCAACCGCCGCGTTCAGCCCCACTACGTCCGGTATGAACAGTGCGCGGCTCCTGCACACTGCTACGTTGCTGAACGATGGAACGGTGCTGATCGTCGGAGGCCAAAGCGGCCCCTCTAGTTTTGTAGCCACTGCCGAGATCTTCGATGCACTCCACGGTACATTTGCCAGTACGAGTAACAATCCTAATAATGCCCGCATCAATCACACCGCGACGCTTCTCGCCGACGGAACCGTTTTGATCGCCGGCGGAACAGGTACCGATGGCGCCGTTGTGAACGCGGAGATCTACAATCCAACGACTCAGACGTTCACAAACGTTGGAGCGTTGAACTTCCCGCGGCAACGCCACACCGCAACGCTGCTGACAAACGGAAAAGTTCTGATCGCCGCAGGCAACATAAACGCGGTCCTTGTTCCAAGCGCGGAACTCTATGATCCTCTCGCGCAGACATTTGCGAACACGGGCAACTTGAACGCCGGCCGCCAATACCATACCGCCACACTGTTAAGTAGCGGGAAGGTGTTAGTCGCGGGAGGACTGCTGACCGACTCCACTACCGCCATCGGCACAGCGGAACTCTACGATCCCGTGGCAGGAACTTTCTCGAGCACCGGCGGTTTGAGTTCGGCGCGGGGCGGTCACACAGCAACGCTGTTGCCGGACGGAACCGTTTTGATGACCGGCGGTTACTCCCTGGTTATTCCGACCAGTACACCCATCTTGACCAGCGCGGAGATCTATAATCCCGCCACATCCACATTTGCCTTCACTGGCAGCCTGCCCAGCGAGCGCTGGCAGCATTCAGCCACTTTGTTGAACGATGGCACCGTTCTGATCGCCGGAGGATTCGGTTCGGGCAGTTTCCTTCTAAGCGCCTTGCGCTACTACCGCACTGCGCCGCTATGATTGCTGTCGGTTACAACCACCTCTGTTTCGAGCGCCCTTGGACAGATCTTCAACACATGGTTGGCACATAGCGGTCGCCTCCGGCAGCGTGGAGAGCGTCATTTCAAACGAGGTCTCCGTTGTTGTCCCCTAGCTCCTAGATACCGGCGGTTGCTGTGATATTGCGTTGCGAGGAAACTAATGCGCTGTAAGCCGGCGCTTGGCGTCCGCGACAAGTTGATCGCCGGCGCCTCTTTCTTTGATGGAGAGAAACGTCTTGTATGACTCCGCCGCCCCCGAGCTATGCAATCCCTCGCGCGCGCGCCCTTGGTAGTAGTAAACCGCGGGCAGCAGGTGATAGCTGGGTATGTCATCGAGAAAAACGGAAGTGGCTTCGCCGCGCCGCTTCAAGCAAACATCAAATTCCGAAGAAGCTTCGGTAAAAGCGGACGCCGCCAGGTACGCCAGCCCCAAGTCAAAATGACCCAACCAGGTGTTCGCCAGCTTCTGCGCTTCCTGAAATGAATTGAGAGCCTCGCGCGCGTTGCCGCTCTTGAGCTGCGCTTCGCCGGCGATCAGCTTGGCGTAAACCTGCGGCTCGGTCTCGAGTCGCCCGGATAGCGGCGCCACCAGTTGCAGCGCTTTCGCTTCCTGCCCCGCAGCCACATAGACCTGCGCTGCGCGATAAATCACGCCCGATTCTTTGCCTTGCACAACCGCTTTTCCGGCCGTGCGAATCGCTTCCGCAGTTTTCCCGCGTGCAACCTCCGCCAAAGCCAACATGACCGTTCGGTCTGCCGCGGCTTCCGCATCCTTCGCCACAAGGTCGTCCGCGATGACTCTCTTGAGAATGGCTGAGGCCTCCTCGAGACGGCCTTCGTACAATTCCAGGTCCGCCAATCCGGTGGCCGCGATGGAAGAACCTCGCGCGCCGAGTTTCTGAAGGTTCAAATAATTCTTCTGTGCTTCATCATTGTGGCCGAGCCCCAATTCGGCAAGCGCCAGCGTGCGAAGCGCCTGATCAAACTTTGGGTTGTCGTCGAGAATCGATCTTGCTTTCTTCGCCGCGGTGTCAAAATCTCCCGCATACAACGCATATAGCGCGTAATTGTGCCGCTGTAGCACGCTGTGCGGCGTAATCTCCAGTGCCCGCTCTTGCTCCTCAAGCGCCTTGCTCATGTTCCTGTCGTAGAAATAAGCGAGGGCCAAATTCGCGTGGCCAGCAGTATCGGCAGGATACTGGCTGACCAGGGCCGACAATTCCTCAATGGCCTTCGCCTGATTGCGCATGAGCAGGTAATACCCGCTCCGTGTCCGGTATTTCTCCCGGTCGGTCATCCGGTCGATCCGCTCCAAAGCCAATTGGTAATACTTTTCCGCCTCCTGGTTTTTCCCGAGATTCGCGTACATCGCTGCCGTGCCGGCGTAGGCTCGCCCCAGGTCAGGATCCGATTTGATCCCTTGGCCATACGCATTGATCGCGTCAGTCCATTTCCCGGATTGCTGCAGGTCTTGACCGACCGCGTACTGATGCGCCGCTTCGAGCGAGCCTGCGGTAAATGTCTCTGCCGCGGATTTCTGCGCCGATTCCGGCGTGGTGTCGCCCAGCCCCTTGCGAATCCGTTCCGCCAGTTTTCCAGCTGCGGCCAGGACATCCTGTTTATTCGAAGCGTTGCTTTCTTCCTTCTGCAAGGTCCTGCCTGTCGCTGGATCCAGTGTGGTTACGTAAACTTTGTAGCCGCTTCCTTCTTTGTGGATGGAACCTGCCACCACGGCGTTCACCCCTTCGCGCACCGCCACCAATTGCGCTAGCGCCGCGTCCATGCGCAATGCTCCGGGCTGCATCTTCGCGGCCACCTTCTTCGCTTGCCCGCGATTATAAGAAGAAATAAAAGGCGCGCCTTCCAGCGCGATTCCCAGCATGGGCTCCAGCGTACCGTCAAAAACGGAATCCCCGGTATTGTTGTCAAAATCGGCGATCAACAGGGAAACCGGTGCATGCGGAGCGGCTGGATGCGCGCCAACCCTCGGACGTAGAAAAAATCCTGCTGCAACCAGCGCCACGGCAAGCCCCGCCGCCGCCCATTTGACGTATGCCGGCAAACCGCCGACGCGCTGGATGGACACGTGTGTCCCGGCTTTCGGTCCTTGCCAGGCCTCGACCTGTTGCAAAAGTTCCGCGGCGCTCGCAAAGCGCTTCTGCGGATCGATCTCCAGGCATCGCCGCACGATCTCAGAAACCGATGGCGGAATCGTCTTATCCAGCTCACCCAGCGGGCGGGCCACCTCATTCGTCCGCTTCCAGAGCTTTCCCATTGTGGTGTCCGCAGGGAAGGGGGTTTCCCCGGCGAGCATTTCGTAAAAAATGATGCCCACGCTGAACAAATCCGATCGCGCATCGAGAGCCTGCCCTTTGGCCTGCTCCGGCGACATGTAATCCGGTGTCCCGATTAGCGTCCCGGTCTGCGTCATTCCCGGAGACAGCGTCGAGCGCGCAATTCCGAAATCCATCACGTATGCCCGGCCGCTCCCGTCCAGCATGATGTTTTGTGGCTTCAGATCGCGGTGAATCACTCCTTCGGCGTGCGCCGCTTCCAGCGCCCGGCAAATCTGCGCGATGATACTGGCCGCTTCACTCGGTTGCAGTTTCTTCTTGCGGGCAAGCACGCTTTGTAAATCTTCGCCCTCGATGTACTCCATGGTGATGAACTTGAACCCATCGGCCTGTCCCAAATCAAAAATACGGATGACATTTTTGTGCGTAATCTGCCGGGCCAGGATCAATTCTTGTTTGAACCGTTTCAGGATCTCTGGATTGGCGGCCAGGTCGCTGCGAATCAGTTTCAGCGCCACCTGTCGTTCTAGGTCCCGGTCGTAAGCTTGATAAACCGCGCCCATGCCGCCTTGTCCCAACAGGCGAACAATTTCATAGCGCCCTCCCAAAATCGCGCCAGGATCCAACTGTCCGAGGCCTGAGGGAGAAATGACCACGTCTCCTGCGGGCACGGACCACCCCTGGCCTCCCGTGGCCAGCGTCTGGTCACTCAGCGGCAGTGGTGTCGCGCACTTTGCGCACGCAACCGAGGTCTCCGAATTGGCGTAGTTGCACTGGGGACAAACCATCAGAAATACATCCTGCTGTGGGGACACGCTAATTATGAAATCTTTGCATGGAAAAGCAAGTGCACTGCAGCTTTTGTGTTCCACGCGTCCGCGAAAACAATTGGATATATACGTGTCCGCGGCAAGCACAACCCGAGCTGGGAAGGGTTTTACCGGGAGGACTTTCTCCTGCCCGACGGTCGGATTGTGCGGAAGCGCAGGGGACGATATCTCGGCAGTTTGGCGGAACTTTCTACGAAGACGCTTGCCAAACGGAAGCTCGCCGAGATTGTTGCGGAGTTGAATGATGTGGACTACAAACCGCGGGCGGTGGTGATAGTGGCACAGTTCGTTGAGAACAAATACAGGACCCTCATTTTGCCTGTTCGAAAACCTACGACACGGCGCGGTTATGAGGTTGTCTTGCGACAACATGTTCTCCCCGAGCTGGGAACCAGCCAACTCGCCGAGGTGACCCCGGAGAGAGTCCAGTCCTTCATCAATTGTAAATCGGGAAGCGTGGCTTGGAATACCGTAAGGAATATTAGGACGGTAGCCAGTGCCATCTTCGCGGCAGCAGTAAAGTATGGGTATCTTAAGTCAAATCCTGTTCGATCTGTGGAGTTGCCACCCGAAACAGTTAAACTAGTACTGTTGCTCCCGAGTGACGAGCAACTGTAGCGTCTGCTTGACGAACTCCCCGAACCGTACCGTACAATGGTGTGGTTGGTTTGTATCACCGGCGTTCATATAGGCGAACTGCTTGCCCTTCGCTGGCGCGCGGTAGACTGGGATCGCACTTGCTTTTGGGTGGTAGAGGCAGTAGATCGAAAGAAGTTCTACTCGCCCAAAACGCACCGTAGCCGTCGTCCGATTCTTCTTGCAGACGAGGATATGAAGCGGCTGACCGAGTTTCGGCGGCGGACTCCTACGGCGGGCGACGATGACTGGCTGTTTTTGAACAAACGCGGGACTGGTCCGATTCACGCCGACAAGGCGCTCGAAAAGCTCCAGGCCGCGGCAAAGACAGTCGGCATTTCCTACATCACCTGGCATCTTCTTCGTCACTGGCATACGACAGTGCTGCATGACGAGGGAGTTCCCATGAAGGCGGCGCAGGATCGACTCGGACACGCTGATGCACATACAACTATGAAGCACTACGTTCACCTTTCACGGGAGCGGAGTGGCAAGCAGCAGATGCCGTGTCGCAGCATTTTCGAAACTCTGGGGATGGGAAGACTTGGTCCGAATTTGGCAGCAAATTTGGCAGCAAGTCGGGCGCAGAAGGTAGTGCAGTGGCAGTAAGTAGTTGAGTTATCAGGAACGGCGCGGTACCCAAGTGGCCCAAGGGAGAGGTCTGCAAAACCTCCATTCGTGGGTTCGAATCCCACCCGCGCCTCCAATTTCCCGCTTTAGAATGTGTGAATTAGACCGCTGCTTTTTCTCGTGTACCCGCTGTGTACCCCGTGTTTGGGAAGTTTGTGCAGCTATAACAGGATCGAGACCCACGCGCGGGTGAGGTCCGAGTTGTTCCTGCCGCGAGCGTACCCAGGGCGCGTGGTTCCTCTCTGTGGTCCGCACGCTTTCATGTCCAAGCAGGATTGAAACCCGCTCAATTGGAACGCCTGCTAGAAGAAGTTCTAGCATGGCGTCGATTATGGTCCCAGGTGCGGCAAAGCGCCCGGGTTGACCTGGTTTTGTCAGAAGAGCCTTTTCGATTCGCCTCGGACCAGTCGCAGAAACGAGCAATGCAGTCAATTATTCCAGCCCTATTAAGCGCTTGATAGACAATGATTTAAGGCTAGATTGGTGTCGGGTTTTGCCAATCACTATGCAGAGTTTCTGCGGCTCACCGTTATTGTCATCTTCAGGGTGAAGCATGCATGGTCTTAGAGAGGGTTCCATACTCCATACTTCGATGCATTTTGTTCCCTGAAATGGACATTTATGTCCTTTGCAAGGAATATAAGCTAAGTCATAAATCCTGTTTAAGACTTATATGTCCATTCAGAGGAATATGATACGATGTGGGTTGAGAGGGGGGCAATAGTGGACATCGCAAGAAAAATTGCGAAATACGAAGACAAGGGATTCAGTCGCGACCGGGCAGAAGTCAACACGTTAATGGAGCATGCAGCCGTAACAATCTTCAAGGACTTCCCTGATGCGTTTGTCCTCTTCGGAGGAGCCACGCTCGTCTTGTACCACGACAGTGTGAGGCATTCAGCTGATCTTGACTTGTTATCCCGCACCGCTGTGTTCCCCTCGCCCGAAGAGATCAGCGCGTCTTTGCAACGTGACCTAATACCGGTGGGACAGAACATGGAGTTGGGTGAGCTTCGCTTCCAACTAGAGCGTTCTAACAGTAGAGAAGGAAGGATTTTTGTAAGCACTGGCGCAGGTCGGCGCCTATTTCGAATTGACCTAACACGCTTGGGTTCGGCAATTGAGAGCGAGATTGAGGATCACCCTATCGAAGGAGAATCTGGTTTGTCGGCGGTCATAAAGTCGGCGACTAAGGAACTCCTTCTCTTTCAAAAAGCAGAAGCATTTTTGATGCGGCGTTCTGTCAAAGCCAGAGATGCTTACGATATTAATCTGCTCAACGAAATTGGTGCTGTGCTGAGCCCTAATTTGCGAGCTCACCTGCAGGATACGATCCTCGGAAACGAGATTGATTCGGAAACCATTTCGGATCGAATAGATCGCGTAGGTGTGGATCTTTGTCGCTTGGAACTCAAACCAATACTGCCGGCAAATACCTATTCAGAGCTCGAGGAGGCTCAATTTGAGCCGCTTAGAAATGCACTCAGGTATTTGTACAAGGAGTGGCTATGAAAAACCTAAAGAAAAAACGGTTTGATTGGTCACAGGTTCTCAGGGATGAAGCTCGAATAACTGATGTGCTCCTAACAGACGAACTGACTACCAGACTTAATCTCCCCAGTGGTTCCGTTTCGAAGGCACTATCCCGGTTGGAGAAGCGCGGTCTAATCAATCGAGTGGCAGAGGGGGTGTACTTAAACAAATTGGTCCGAGACCATTCGGCGACGGATTTTATCAGCGTTCTCAAGCAGGATTCCTATGTGTCTCTTGAATCGGCGCTCAACCACTGGGGACTGAGCACACAGAGTCCAACGGCTCTTACTTGTGTGACGACAGGCAAGCCCAAGGAATACCGCACGCCAAATGTTGCCATCACATTTCGCACGATTTCGAAACGTCTCTTCTGGGGGTTCGTCGAGAAGCAGACCCGGTATTCGAAGTATCGGATCGCCGAGCCTGAGAAGGCTTTGCTCGACTGGATTTACCTTTCGTTGCAAGCAGGACTTACTCCGAGTCTTGACGAAATTGATTTCAAGCCAGTCGATAAGCAAAAGCTGATCAAATACGCGGACAAATATCCGGGTACGGTTAGAAATGTCCTCACGCGTTCACTTGCCTTTGAACATTTTGTAGCTTGAACTAGCATCTCTTGTCGTTTACAAGTTTGGTCGCTGGGGCCAGCCCAATTAGATACCGATGAAACCACAGAACGAAACAACCTCGACAGATTTCGTATGACCTTTACATCCTCTCTTATTTCTTCCGAGTGCCAAACTGTGAACGGTCAAGACGTCTGCGACAGGCAGGAGCTCTACGAACAAGTGTGGAGTCAGCCTGAATCGTGTACCCGCCGTGTACCTCGATCCCGGAAATCTGCCCATTTTGGCGTGTATTAGAATCAATAAGTTGCGTTATCAATGGGGCTTAGGGGTTCGAATCCCACCCGCGCCTCCAAGCTTTCCCTTTTGTTTTGTTTCGATTAACAGGCGCGCTTTTCCCACGTACCTCTCGCGTAGCTTTTGCCTCGAGTAGCACGATCGGATCATGCTCCCAAGTGCGCTTCAGGTCTGCTTCGACTTGGCGTTGCCGAGAATCTGTCCAGGCGGCGTAGTATCTTTCTGTGACTCGAACACTTTGATGACCCAAAGGATAGAGACTCGTTCCAGGGGAACCCCCGCGAGTAAGAGTTCAACCGCAAAAGTGTCACGGGAACCTGTGAGCGTGACCGTTAGACACCCCAGATAGTTAAAGAGCTTGCGGAGTCGTTTCTGCCAGCTGCCAACTATAACTTCCAGATTGCCGGTGCCTGCCCAGAAAAGATGTTTCCCCATGACTCCCCGCTTTGCTTCGAGGCATGTGGTGACGAAATCAGGCAGCACGGTATTGACCGGCACTCCGGTTTTTTGCGTGTAACCCATCGGTTTGTTTCCAGCGCTTTGGTCAGTCGTCAGCGTACGACGTCCCCAATTCTCATCCCGCTGTACCTGAGCACCAACACTAAACTGCGTAGTAGACGGGCGTTGTCTTTTCCGCGGGGAGCCGTCTGCTCAACGTACGGGTCCAAAAGAACGATGACCGTGATGGTCGCGATGTCGATGCCGATGATGATGGTTATGATGGTCGCCATGGCGGTGGCGTTGGTGCTGCTGGTGGTGACGTGGTGGGCGTGGTGGTGGCGGTGATGAGGCCGCCGTCGTCGTCGGCGCCGGTGGAGGAGGCGGCGCTGGAGCGGGGAGCGATGCCGGCGCAGACCCAGGAAGCGCTGCGGGAGGCGGGCAGGGGCCGGAGATTTTTTTGGAACCGATGCCGGACTCGATGTTTCACTTCAGCAGTCGCTGATTGCGGGCAGGAGGAGGGTGAAACCGGGAGGGGGGCTATGCGACAATTTGGTGGGGGTGGGGGCTTTTTGGTCGGTCAGGGGGGTCGGAAAACATGTTTATCGACGGGTCTACTGGATTGGTGGGTGTTTTCGATGACCTGTAGTTGATTCTCGACGCTTTGCCATGATATATTGTTTTCGACGAATGATAGAGAGAATTGGTCATTTTCGACAATGGATAGGTGTATTTCGACGATGCGTATTGAAAACAAGGGCGTAAATATCTTTCAGGGTGTAATACTTCCAGAGGAAAGCCGACTCGCGGGCTGGGCGGCGCTGACTCAGGCCCTCGGGGTCAAGGGACCGGTGCGTAAACCGGCGTGCGTATCGGACAAGCACGTCAGTGGGAGCATCCGCGAGGAGGGGGCCTGGCGGGTTTTCGACAGAAGGTATTGGCCGGGGGAAAGCTTCGGAGATCACCTGAGCTTTGCCCTTCGCAACGAGAATCTCGACCTGCTTC
>WNGC01001479.1_pt1 | contig 14226 bp, 11 predicted proteins | sample 5400051 | NCBI WGS metagenome assembly WNGC01 (sample SAMN13153368, study PRJNA577476) | soil metagenome | isolation source: 20 cm soil or saprolite under grassland replicate 2 | place: USA:California | collected 2016-06-15 | reverse complement strand
TCTCGCCGGCCGTGAGGTTCCGCTCGAGCCCCATCACGCCCGTCAGACAGAACCGGCACTCGAAGCCACAGCCGACCTGGGTGGACACGCAGAGGGTGAGGCGGTCGTCGTCGGGCATGAGCACGGAACTGATCCGGTTCCCATCGGCGAAGCGATAGACCAGCTTCCGGCTCCCGTCCTGCGACGGTGTCACGCGCTCGGGCTCGGGGACCTCGACCACGGCGCGCTCAACCAGTCGCGCGCGGAAGTCCTTGGGCAGATCGGACATCGCCTCCAGGTCGAAGACGCCCTTGCGATAGATCCACGTGGCGAGCTGGCGACCGCGATAGCGCGACGCGCCGAGCTCGACCGCGAGATCTTCGAGCTCGGCAGGCAGGAATCCCACGAGGTTCACGCGCGACATCCAGGAAAGAATAACACGAGCACCTGGGACGAGAGTTTTCCACCGCGCCTGTGAGAGGCCCGTGGATAACCGCGTGGGAAACTCGATCTCGCCGACGGGTTTTCAGCGACTTAGAACGCTTCGCCTATTCGCTGCGCATCACGTTCGCAGCACGACATAGAGATCGAGCAGGTTCGTGTTCGTCGGTCCCGTGACGAGCAGGTCACCGCTCGTTCTCAGATAGTGGTAGGCGTCGTTGTCCGCCAGCGCCCGGTGCGCGTCGCCGCCGCCGGCGCTTCCCCGTGCCACGGTGCCGGCGTCGACGATCGCGCCGGCGGCGTCGGTCGGCCCATCGGTGCCGTCGGTGCCGGCCGCGAGCACCGTGAGGCCCTCACCGTTCTGCAATTCCAGCGCCGCGGCGAGAGCAAGCTCCTGACAGCGTCCTCCCCGCCCCGTGCCGCGCACCGTCACCGTCGTCTCGCCGCCCGCGACGAGGCAGGCCGGCGGCTCGAGGGCGCGCGCCCGCTCGATCAGCTCGCGCGCGACCCCGCGCGCCTCGCCCTGGAGCTCGCGCGTCAGGAAGTGAGGCCGGTAGCCGAGCCGCGCGGCCGTCGCGCGCGCCGCGTCGGTCACCAGGGCGTTGTTGCCGATGACCAGGTTGGTGACGCGGCCGAAGATCCGATCGCCCGGCTTCGGCGTCTCTTCGACCTCGCCTCGAAGGCCCGCCTCGATCCGGTCGAGGACCGAGACGGGCGTCCGGACGAAGATCCGGCGCCGCTCGAGGATCTCGAGGGCCGTGGCGTACGTCGTCGGGTCGGGCGCGGTCGGCCCCGAGGCGATCACGTCGAGCGGATCGCCGATGACGTCGGAGAGGGCGAGCGTGAGCACCGTCGCCGGCCACGCCGCGCGCGCGAGCTGGCCGCCCTTGAACGCGGACAGGTGCTTCCGCACGGCGTTCAGCTCCTCGATCGGCGCGCCGGCGGCGAGGAGGAGCCGCGTGACGTCCTGCTTCTCGGCGAGCGTCACGGGCGGCGTCGGCGCCGGCGTCAGCGCCGAGCCCCCGCCCGAGACCAGGAAGAGCATGAGATCGTCCTCGCGGGCGCTCCGCGCGAGCGCGAGCAGCCGCTGCGAGGCCGCGAGCCCTCGCTCGTCGGGCACCGGATGGCCCGCCTCGGCGAGGCGCACGCGCTCCAGCGGCGCCGTGTACCCGTCCTTGACGACCACGAACCCCTCGGCGATGCGGTCACCGAGGACCTCCTCCGCCGCGCGCGCCATGGCGCCGGCGGCCTTCCCGCAGCCGAGGACGAGGACACGCTTCCAGCCGGGATCCGGGTGGCGGAGATGCGCTCGCACGAGCGTTGCCGGGTCGCCGGCGGCGAGCGCCGCATGCCAGATCGCGCGCGCGGCCTCGCGCGGCGTCACGAACGGAGCTTGAGGAGGCGCTCTCCCGCGTCCCGAAGCACGTCATCGGTCTTCGGGAAGCAGAACCGGATCGCAGAGCACTCCCTACGAAATCCTAAGGATTTGGCCCGTTCCGATCGGCCAGAGGCGGCACGAGAGCGCATCTCGCGTCAATCTACGTCAACGGCGAACGCGCGAGCTATACCAAAATCGCGTCGGAGGGGTTTGAGGGCGAAGCACTGCTCGGCGTGCCCAAGGGCGCCAGCAAACGCGAGCCGACCCCCAAGTTCCAGCGCCACCTCGCGCCGCTCAGCAGCCTGCCCTGGCTCGCCAGCGCTTCGCGCCGGACATGCTCGAGACCGTCCGCCAGCAAGCTACCCGCTGACCGCCCAGCCCGCCCGCGGCCGGACGATCGCCGGCTGTCCTCGACAGCCCCCGGCGGCTAAAACGAAGACGGCGTCTCGCCGACGGTCCACGATTCTCTATGCGAGCTAGCTTTGGGTCACCGTTCCCACAGTCTGCGTTGGCGAATACGCTGAATGGGCGAATCGGTTACGCCTGTCCTCGCACTTCTTGGTTCGGTGTCTCTTGGTGCCGTGTCTCCCCGGCCGCTCATCTCGACGAGAATTGCACACCCTAGGAAATCTGCTGTCACGCCGTATGCAGAAGGTTTCAGAGCTCGCTGTGGCCCAGAATTCTAAGATTCCGGAAATTATGGGGCATTTCGTCTGCGAGGTTCGGTGCGATTCTTGCCGTAGGTCCAGGGGAGACGCGCTGACACTCATTGTTCTTGTCGTCGGACTGACCGGCGGCCCGCAGGCTGGAAGGGGCTTTATGCGTGGACGAACGTGCACCACACTTCTGGTTGTCGGCGTCTCGATTGCCGTTTCGGCAGTCCTCGTCGTGCCAGCTCACGGCCAGTTGATCGACAACACACAGGCGACGAATACCGTTAAAGCGGGCGTTGGCAAGTCACTGGCGAATGAGATCGGCGCTGGACGTGGCGATGTGATGACGCCGAATTCATCGCTGTTCATCATCGCTCGGGATCCGTTTCGCGCGGTCCGTCGAGGCCGCCAGCTCTTCCAGCGTAAGTTCACCGTCGCGCAGGGCCAGGGGCCGGGCGTCGGCGACGGATTCGGGAATATCGACACGACCCTCGCCATTGGCGCTGGCTTAGCCGACAGCTGCGCCCTCTGCCATGGTCGGCCCCGCGGCTCGGCCGGCGCCGGTGGAGACGTCGTCACACGACCGGATAGTCGAAATGCGCCCCACCTCTTCGGCCTCGGACTGCGTGAGATGCTGGCCGACGAAATTACCGCCGACCTACGAAAGATTCGGAAGACGGCGATCCGTCAGGCGTCCGAAAACGGACAGGACCCAAAAAAGGGACAGTCGGTCACGCTGCCGCTCATGAGCAAAGGGATCAGCTTTGGCTCGATCACGGCGAATCCCAATGGCTCCGTCGACACCTCCGGGGTCCAGGGGGTCAATCCGGATCTTCGGGTGCGCCCGTTCTTCGCTCATGGCCAGACGATCTCCATACGTGAATTCACCGTCGGCGCGCTGAACGCCGAGATGGGGTTGCAGTCGGTCGACCCGGATCTCGCTCAGGCCAATGCGGGCCACGTGGTCACGACTCCGGCCGGCATGGTGCTGAACGGCGTGGAGGATCAGATCGAAGCCCCGCCGAGCCCCGATTCCGTGCATGGCAACGAGATCCCGACGAGCCTGGTTGATTTCCTTGAGTTTTATCTCCTGAACTACTTCAGCCCCGCGACCTATGAAGAAACGGCGTTCACGGACCAGGGGCGTGCCATCTTCACGCAGATCGGCTGCGCGCAGTGCCACGTGCCGGATCTTCAAATCGATCGCGACCGCCGAGTGGCTGACGTGCAGACTGTCTTCGATCCCGTCCGCGGGATATTCAATAGGCTCTTTGCAACCGCCACGACGTTGACAGGACTCAAGAAGGACGGCCGCGACTTCCCGCCTCTGAAGCCGCCCCTGTTCGGCCCTTTTCTGGTCAAGAATATCTTTACCGACTTCAAGCGTCATGATCTTGGTCCCAACTTCTACGAGCGCAACTACGACGGAAGCTTTCAGACTCAATTCCTCACCCGAGCACTCTGGGGCGTCGCCACCTCCGCTGCGCATGGCCACGATGGACGAAGCATCAACCTCACGGAAGTGATTCTCCGCCACGGCGGCGAGGCGCAGCCGGCTCGAAATGGCTTTGCCGCGCTCGCACCACAGTCTCAGGGCGCCGTGCTGGACTTCCTCAATTCGCTCGTGCTCTTCCCGCCAGACGACACAGCGTCCAATCTGGATCCCGGCAACCCCGGTGCCGCCAGCTTCCCGCAAGCGGGGCACGGCAGCATCAAATTGGGCGTGCTGTTCAACAACCCGAGCGACCCAGAATAGCGAGTCACTTCCGTATGAAGTGCTCGGCGCAGCGCCCTGACGACTTTCATAGAACCGGGGGTTGAGCCGGGAGCACCCGTCCGATCCGGCGCGCCCCGCCGTGACAGGCATCCGTCTTCCGGACGCTCGACGCCCTGCGACGCCCTACGGCATGGCGGCGATGTGCGCGCACACGAGCGCCACGCCGGGATGAGACAGCGGGCCGTAGCAGAGGTCGCGGCCTGAGCCGTTCTGACGCGTGCTGCTCGCCTCAGGCATGGCCCGCAGGGTTGCTGCATGCGAGCCGTGCTATGGTATGCCCGTGCGGTTCATAGAGACGTAGGCACAAGAGTCACACGCATGAAGCACCACCCCGAGGCCCATCATCGTCCGCACGACCTACCGGGGCACGGGCATGACCATGCGCACCATCACCGCCACGGGATCATCGATCCGGCCATCGCCAGCACGGACCGGGGGATGTGGGCCCTCAAGTGGTCGTTCTTCGGACTCCTGGCGACGGCCCTGTTCCAGCTGGTCGTCGTGGTCATCTCGGGGAGTGTGGCCCTCTTCGCGGACACGATCCACAACTTTGCCGACGCCGCGACCGCCATCCCCCTCGCGATCGCCTTCGCCTTCGCCCGGCTGAAGCCGAGCCGGCGCTTCCCCTATGGATACGGGCGGGTCGAAGATCTGGCCGGCGTGCTCATCGTGGTGACGATCCTGCTCACCGCTCTGCTGGCTGGCTACGAGTCCCTGCTCCGCCTGTTCCGCCCTCAGCCGGTGGAGCACCTCTGGGCCGTCGCTGGTGCATCCGTGGTCGGTTTCCTCGGAAACGAGGCGGCGGCTCTTATCAGGATCAAGGTGGGCCGGGAGGTCGGCAGCGCCGCGTTGGTGGCGGACGGGTATCATGCACGGGCCGACGGGCTGACCAGCCTGGCCGTGCTCGCCGGGGCGATCGGGGTCTGGTTGGGCTACCCCCTGGCCGACCCGATGGTGGGGCTGTTGATCACTGTCGCCATCCTCCACCTGGTCTGGCAGTCGGCCCGCGCCGTGTTCACCCGGATGCTCGACGGGGTCGACCCAGAGGTCCTGGACGCCGTCGAGCACGCGGCGAGGCACGTACCAGGCGTCCACAATGTCGCCGAGGTGCGAGCTCGCTGGATCGGCCATCGTCTCACCCTCGAGCTGAATGTCGCGGTGCACCCCGACCTTACGGTCACGGAGGGGCACGCTGTGGCGAAGGAAGTTCGCCACCAAGTGCTCCACCACGTCCCGCACGTGTCCGGTGTAACGGTGCACGTGGACCCCGCCACCGAGAGCGGAGAGGCCTTTCACCACATCGACAGCCATGCCCATGACGGGCTGCCGGTCCACCGGCACCGGTGACCGGGTGGAACAGCCTTGGGCCAGAGGAGGCCGATCATGGTGATCCTCATTGCGCTCGGCGTGAGCGCGCTTGTTGGATTGCTCGGCTATGCGCTGATCGTGGGTCCGGCCTTCTTCAATTAGCGCACGGAGCCAGCGGATCACGCGGGCCGTTTAGGAACGCCGCCCGGACCTCGTTTCCACACTTTTGACCGGACCCCCCTCCTTGTCGGATTTTCCTCCGTCCCTCAACGAGTTGATCTCTCGTCGGCAAGCAGTCGAGGTCGCGCCAAGTGGAGGGCCTGTTGCACGCTGTTGCGCGGCGTGAGTGACAGTCCTGGTGACAGCGTCGCCCGTGACGCACGGGGCGCCACGCCAGGACGCTGGTCTAGCAGGCGGCTGACAAAGTCGGTTCGTGAGTGTTTTGTTGACGCCGCAACGCCCGCGATGTCGGAGCGTGAATGAGCGGAGGTGCCAACCGATGATGGGTGAGGCGAATCCGTGGAACCGGATCTTCATCGCGCAGCGTGGGTCGTGGAGTTGTCCGGCCTAATCGGGTCCCCATCGCGATTTGTCGGTGCCCTTCACTTCGAGATTTTGACCAGGGTCACGGCATTGATCAAGCTGTTGGCCAGCACGAAGTCGCCGTCCCGCGTGACCGAGGTGTTGCGCACGATGTTGCCACCACCCGGGATCGCCCAACTCTGGAACTTGGCGGTTCTGGGATCGAAGCGCACGACCGTATTCGGGGTCGACCCGGACTCGCTGTACCAGATGATGTCGTTGATCGCCGAGATGCCGTAGGGCTCGGACTTCGGCCCGCTCGGAGACTGCCACTCAGTCACCTTGCCGGTTGCGGGATCGAGACGACCCAGATAACCGCGCGGGAAATCGCTGTACCAGACGATGTCGTCGGTGGTGATCGCGATGCGCCGTGGACGGGAGGCTGAATCCGGCAATGGGTACTCACGAAATTCCAGCGTCTTGGGATCGACGCTCGCCACCTTATTGGTGCCGAACAGGGCGACGAACACCGTGCCCTTCGAGTTCACCGCCATACCGTAGGGACGCGCCTTCGGCGTCGGCAGCGTGAGCAGTTTGATCTCGCCGGTCTTCGGGTCGAGCCGCCCCACCCGGTTGGCATTCTGCGCTGTGAACCACAAGATTCCGCTGTGGTCGAAGATCAGCGTGTGCGGGTCCTTCACGTCCGGGTCCGGCATCTTATACTCGGTGACCGTGCCCGTCTGCGGTTCGAGCTTGCCGATCAACGCTCCGGTGTTACCGGTGTACCAGATGTTGCCGTCCCGATCCTCGACCAAACCATGGGGTCCGGAGTGAGGCGTCTTGAGGGGATATTCCTGGATACGGCCGGTCTTCGGATCGAGCCGGCCGAGCACATTGGCCATCTGGCCCGTGTACCAGAGCGATCCGTCTGCCGTCGCCAGCGGATCGTGCGGGCGCGACCCGGGCGTAGGTACCTGCCACTCCTTGATCGAAACCTTCACGAGCCCCGGGACCACCACGCCAGCGGGCTTCCCCTTTTCGGGGAAGTTCTTGGTCAAGTACTCCGTGATGGAGGCGACCTGATCCGCTGACAGGATAACTCCGTGATTGGCCATCATCCGCATGACGGTACGCCATCCCTCGGCGGTGTATCCGGCGCCGAGGCGAGCGTAAAACTGGTGGCAACTATTGCAATGGGCCGCAACCAATTCTTTGCCCCTTCCATCGGGCAACTCCTGGCCCCAGGCGGGAAACGCGGAGCACAGCAGAGCGGCTGCCATCAAGGACAGAAGTGCACTTTTCGGCATAGTTCCTCCGTCAAGAGGAGCCAAGGAATCAGAAAGGCCGTTATCGGAGGCCGTGGCGGGAGCCGGCGGGCCCGTCAACGCGGAGTCAGCCATGCCTGGGCTGATACAGCGTGATAATAGAGCTGTCAAGCGGCCGTCAAGCCCGTCAAGCCCGAATCTTCGCCGAACAAGCGCCGTTGTGCCGCCGGTATGGTCTCGATTGAGACGGTCACAGCGGGATCTGCACTGATGTCAGCCGAGCGCAGCTCGTCGCGGATCATTCGCGCATCAGCGACGGAGCCGTGCCCTGAACTACCAACCCCGTCGCTCGCTCGAAGCTCGGGTCGAGGCCTTTGTCCATGACCGCACCGAGCGATCCAGCATGAAGCACGGAGACCACCTCGCTGCCGGACCGTTGCGCGTTGACGGGACGCCGTTCCGACAAAGAACGTTGTCATGACTGTCCCGCCCAGCGAAACGAACACAGCCCCCAATCTCGCCATTCGCCTCCCCAGTGAAGATCGGCCTCCCCGCCCCACCATTATGAGTATGAGCCCGTGACCTCGATCGGCGAGACCGACGCCATCACGGGGACGGGCGGTTTGACGACGACGCGAGCGAGAATCCGAAGGTGACGCCGATGGTGAACTCCCAATCCGGCGCAGCACGGCTGATGCCGCGCCGGACCCCAGCGTCGAGAAACACGTTCTTCGGCGTCGGCTGCCAGATGACGCCGAAGAGTGCCGAGTTGTTCGGGCGCTGGTCCTGCGTGCTCTCGCCGTTGACCTCGCCGACGAGTCGGAGCTTGGGATGCACCGGTACCTCGCCGATAACGCCCCAGATGGCGAACGCGTGTCGGTCGTCTCGACCGAGACCGCCGCCACCGTTGACATGCACCGTGATCGGCGCAACCTTTCCGCTGACAATACCGATCGCCTCGAATCCGACGCCATGCTCGTGAGGAAGGGTCGAAGGCAGCAGCGGCCCGGCTTCAATCGCAACGCTGACGCCTTCTCTATCTTGGAGCACGCCTTCCTTGAGCACGCCTTTGAAGAACAGTCCAGGATCGGTGATCTCGAAGTCGGGGCTGCTCTCGATACGGAACTCGCCGACCGCCTCCCAGTTCTTCGCGAAGCCATAGTTGAGGACCACGCTGGGCGTGGTGATCGTGTTCTCCCGGCGAGTCCGCTCGAGGTTGAAATAGCCGACCTCGATCTCGATTTCTTTCGGATCGGCGACGGCGGCGTCGGTGGAGACGAAGGGACGATATGCCCACGCAGATGCCGGGATGAGGAGAGCCGCGAGCAGTGGTGGGAGGATCTTAATCGCTCACGGCCTCGAAGACGAACATCTTCGATGTGGGCCGGCCCTTTTCTTCCTCCGCCGGCGCGTACACGCGGTGGGTCCGCCCGTCGACCGCCAGGCTGTGAACCTTCGGCTCCACCGGGAAGTCCTGGAGTTTTCGGTAACGGGCGGGATCCTCCCTCTGAAATACGGAGATGGCACCACTCGAGCACGCCACATAGATGCGTCCGAGCCCAGGATCGAGCATGACGACGTCCGCGCCCTTGGCCATGGGCAGGTGAGCGATCGCCCGGTGCGCGTCGAGGTCGAATACCGTCAGGGTGTCGTTACCCTCGCACGAGAGGAACGCGCGATGGTGCTCGGGATCGATCGCCATGCCATGGTTCTCACGACATCCCTGGACGGGATACCGGCCAACCACCGCGTCGGTGGCGGGATCGATCACCGCGAAGACATTTTCGTCTTGAAGGTTGACATAGACCTTACGCGCGACAGGATCGTACTGGGGCACGCCGGTTTCGCTGTCGAAGCGCAGCACCTTCACAATCGTGTCGGTCCTGACATCGATGACGCTCTCAGCCTTGGCGCGCTCGTTCGACACGTACGCTTTGTGAAACGGCGGGGCGTAGGCGATCCCGTCGGGTTTGGCTTCCGTCGGAAGCCGCTTGACGACGGCCATGCGGGCGACATCGATGACGCCGATCTTGTTCTCGCCCCAGTTCGCGGTGTAGACCTTCTTACCCTCGGCGATGTACGCGACGCCTTCGACGCCGGGCACATCGGGCACGGTCTTGACCACCGCGTTCGTCCGGAGATCAATCACGTGCAAGAGTCCCGCGCCCAGATGAGCCGATAGGAGATAGTGGTCGTCGTCATCGATGGTCAGATAGTCGAAGCGCTTGCCGGGCGGCCCCGGAAGGTCGAACTCGGCGATCTGCCGCAGCGAAGGATGGCCGGCTGCCGGCTGGGCGGCGCCACGACCTAATTGCGTCCATAGAGCAAACCCGATCGCAGCTACGAGGGCCACGGTCAGGGCATACCGCGACGCCTGATGAGGCTGAAGCTCATGCCACATACTCATCAATCCTCGCTTCCGTTATTATCGCGCTCAGCGTGGGGCCAACGACGGGAATGAGTCGCTTGCGCGTGGCCGACGCGAACGTTGTACGTCCGGAACACCTGCAACTCGCCCGCCGCGCGCTATTTCGTCCCCTCCGCCTTTTTGCTGTTGGTCAGCTCGAGCGCAGCTTTTAATCCCTGGGCGAGCTTGACCGGATTGTCGTTGGCCCAGAAGTGCATGTAGAAGAGGCGCGGATCGTCCGCGAGTGCATGGTTGTGCAGTGCGGTTACCTGGATGCCGTGCTCCCGGAGTGTCTTCGCCACGCGGTTGACCTCGCGCCCGATCAGCACGAAATCCCCGGTGATCGCGGCCTTCCCGTTCCCCGTGGGCTGGAAGTTGAGCGCCGTATTGACGCCCATGGCCGGGAGGAGTTCTATCCCGTTCTCGGTGATCTTCTCGGCCCGCGGCACGCTGACTTGCAGCACGCCGTTGTTCATCCGCCCGGAACGCCCCAGCGCCCCTTCGATCTGCTTTGGGTCAAGCTCGGGGCCGCCCGCCGCGGCACCTCCGGCCGGGGCGCTGCTGCCGGCGGCTTCGCCAAGCGGCGTCTTGCTCGCCGACAACGCCTCGCGGAGCGACGCCGCCAGCTGCACGGCATCTCCGTGACCGCTGTAGTGCATGTACATGACGTGCGGCGACATCTCGTTCAGATGATTGTGGAGCGCCGTGACCGCGATTCCTTTGTCCAGCAGGCGTGTCATGACATCGTTGACCTCCTCGTCGAGCAGCACGAGGTCCCCCATGACCATGGTGTCCTTGCCGGTCTTCCTGAACGCTGCGTACGAGCCCAGCGCGAAGCCCGCCTTCACGTCGACGCCCTGTACCTTCACCCTCAGATCCGTCCGCGGCATGGCGACTCGGAAGACGCCCCCGGGCTGGACTTGCCCCGATTTGCCGAGCGCTTGTTCGACTGGCTTCCAGTCGGCTCCGGACTGCTGCTCAGCCTTGGCGTCGTGGGTCGCTGGACTCAATATCGCGACTCCGGCCGTCGCGATCGAGGTGAGGCCGGCGATGAGAAGCAGATGTTTCAGGTTCTGCATGTCCATGGCGCGGACCTCCACGCCTCCGTCGGGAGACGGATCTCCCGCCTCGGGGCGCCGCCGAATCGTTTATCGCGCGTGCTTCTGGTGGAGCCGCGAGACGCTCTCCCAGCGAACGTTGTCCATGAACGCATCGACGTACTTCGCGGCCACCGCGCCGTAATCCATGTGATACGAGTGCTCGTACATGTCGAGGGCGAGGATCGGGCTGCTTCCCGCGAGACCGTGCGTGTGATCGGCCGCCCACTGATTGACGAGGTTTCGGTCGCGCGGCGAATAGGTCAGGAGCACCCAGCCCGAGCCGCCGCCCATCGCCTTGCCCATGGCGACAAACTTGGTCCGCCAGCGCTCGAAGGAGCCAAAGTCCCGCACAAGGGCGTCGCGCAGCGCCGGATCGGGCTCACCATCCGCCCCAAGACCATCGAAGTACAGCTCGTGCAGGATCATCGAGTTCATCGCGATCAGTTCTTCGCGTTTCAAGCCGTTGATAACAAAGACCGGCGCGGTCGCGAGGTCGAGCGTCGCGAGTTGCGCTGTGATGGCGTTGAGGCGCTTCACCGCACCGCCGTAGTTGTTCTCCCAGTGACTGACGATCAGCTTCTCCGAGAGGCCCTTCAGCTTCTTCGGATCGCACGCCAACGATTTGACGCTGTAGGTCATGCGTGTCCTCTCGAGCGCGGCAGGGCCAGAATGGTCGTCGTCATCTAGCCGCCTCCAGTTACTCCGCGATTGGTGAGGTCGTCGAAGGCTGTGATCGAATCTGCCTTGGTCCACAGCCCGACGCGGCCCGACTTGAAGCGGGAGTCGCGATGGTCCAGATAGAGTTTGCCGTCGAGCCAGCCCTGGAAGTGGTCGCCGAGCGCGACGACGCGCATGGCGTGCCACTGACCGAGCGCCGGCGCCTTGACGCTGGCGCTCGCCAGCTGACGCCGCCCGCGGTCGTAGTAGTACAGCCGGAAGTTGTCCTCGAGCGCGTTCGCGCGAATGACGTAGTATTTCCCGTCCGTGAAGCGGAAGACGATGCCGCCTGAGGCGTCCTCCTGTCCCGAGATGGGCCTGAACTTCATGGAGACGTCCACATCAGTGAACGGCCCGGGCGGCGCCACGATCACGTTGAACTCGTTCTTGGTCGCGCGCTGAACGAGCACCTTCTTACCGCTCGGAGCGCCGGCCATGTCTTCGACGGCCCACTGGCCGTCCACCGGCGTCCATCCCTCGATGCCCTTGGTCTCGAAGTCGAAGCGATCCACGGGAATGTTTTCAGGCAATGTGATCTCCCCTGGCGCGGCACGCGCTCGCGCATGCCGGCTCAGGCTGAAAGCAGCGGCCGCCGCCAATCCGGCCTTGACCAGACCACGTCGTGACCCCTTCGCGTCCTGCATCGTCGCCCTTAGTCGAGCTTCTCGGACACGGCCTTCCACTCGGTGCCCTTGACGAGCGTCACGTCCGCCACGGGATGGCCATCTTTGAGCGCCGGCATCACGCTCACGACCCGGTACCCCTTGTTCGCTTTCACGGCCTCGGAGGCCGCCGCTTCGAGTGAGCGCTTGGCCTTCGCCATCGCTTGGCTCTGCGCCTTCGCCGCGGTAAGGTCTTCGGCGCTCGTGATCGGCGCGACTTTCGCGACCTTGCCAGTCTGGTGATCAACGATCGCCTCTGAAAACTTATCGCCCTTCATCGTGTAGACGGACAGCTGCAGCTTGTCGTGCTCCACTTCGTACTTCGCGGAGATCGCCCGGCCCTCACGCGCGCTTGCTTTCAGCCCTTTCTGCAGCGAGAACTTCACGTCCTTCAGTGCCTTGGCGAGCTCCGCGTGCTCAGGGTCGTCGTATTTCTGCGCCCAGCCTTGGGGGACCACGAACACGCACGCGACGAGACACGCCACCGCAATCGTCGCCTTTCTCATGGTTTGCTCTCCTCGTTTGTGGTTGGTAGTTGCGGCTACGTCTTCCGCTTCAACACCGTGTAGAGCCCGTCAAAGATCGCCATGCCCCGCTCGAGCAGCTCCTGATCCTCCTGGGTGCTCGCCGCGAGGCCTCGGATGGCGAGATCGACGCCCGTGGACTCGTTACGGGTGAACTTGCCGTCGTGCAGATCAGCCTCGTGGACGATCTCCGCAATGACTCTCACGCGCCGGTCCTTGATCCCGAACCGCTTGACCAGCGTCTCGAACGTGCAGTCCTCGCCGTGGTGCCCGAAGTCGGCGCCCAGGACATCGAATGGGATGCCCTTCCGCGCGGCGTCGGCCGCATCCGCGAACCCGAATTTCGCATCCGGATCGTAGAAGCGCCTGATGAGCCAGGCGGACGCGATGCGATCAATGTGCGGCCGCGGCCGCGTCACCCACGTGCTGCCGTGCGGGGGAAGCGAGGCACGATGTCGCCCCCCGGCCGCCCGAGGTCGTGTCTCTGCGGCGCGCAGGCGTGTGGCGGTGGTCTCCCAGAGCTTTCGGGCCCGCGGCCCGGCTGGCGTGTCCAGATAGTCGATCGCCTGGATGCGGTCCAACTCGCGCTTGAGGCCATCCAGCGTGCCGCGCAGCTTCGCGGCCGAGCGGTGGTTCGCCCGGTAGCGTTCGAGCTGAGAGAGGATCTCCCGGCACCCTTGCACGACCGCCTGGTACTCGACGCCCCGCGGCTTGTGAAAGAGCGCCCGGACCTGCTCTTCCGTCATAGCCTCGATCCGGTCGACGTGGACCAGAGTGGCCTCGCCGCGGAACGATTGAATTTCCTGCACGAGCCACTGGAAGAGCTCCGTCGTCTCCGGGGTCTCCGGCAGGATCCAGGCCGAGCCGCGGAGCCGGACGGCGCCCATGCGCTGGAGCTTGCGCCACACCCCGACGCGGTGGCGGGTTGGCGTGGGAGGAAGACTCATCAGGAGCATCAACCACCGCATCGCTTTGCCAGCGTAACGCTTGATACTTAACTCGTCAAGCGTTACACTTCGCGAAACCGGCCGAGGAGGTTCACTGATGGAACAGGAGCAGACGCCACGGCGCGTGCCCCTCCGCGAGCTTGTCCGATACTATCTGCGCCTCGGCCTCCTCGGCTTCGGCGGCCCCGTCGCGCTCGTCGGCCAGATGGAACGCGAGATGGTCGGCGAGCGGAGGTGGCTGACCAAGGAGGAGATGCGCGAGGGCATCGCCGTCTGTCAGTCCCTCCCGGGACCCCTCGCGATCCAGGTCGGCATCTGGATTTCCTACATCCGCGGCGGCTTCTGGGGTGCGTGGGCCGGCGGGTGGGCGTTCATCCTGCCGAACTTCATCATCGTCGCGACGCTCGGGGCGCTCTACGTCCACTTCGGCGGGCTGCCATGGGTGACGGCCATCTTCTACGGCGTGAGCCCAGCGGTTATCGCGCTGATCCTGCACTCCTGCTACCGGCTCACGAAACTCGGGATGAAGGACTGGCTGGAGTGGGC
>WNGC01001582.1_pt1 | contig 14231 bp, 10 predicted proteins | sample 5400051 | NCBI WGS metagenome assembly WNGC01 (sample SAMN13153368, study PRJNA577476) | soil metagenome | isolation source: 20 cm soil or saprolite under grassland replicate 2 | place: USA:California | collected 2016-06-15 | reverse complement strand
CCTACGTGCACGCGTACGATCCCGCATTCCTCGGGCTCACCGGCGATGCGGCGTCGATCCTGGCGCTCACCGCCGACTTCGGCGTGGCGGCGAGCCGCGTGCCGCTGCCCGGAGGCGACTACACCATGGACCACTCCGCGGTGCTGTTCCTGCTGGATGCGCGCGCGCGCATCGCCGCCATTTTCACGCCGCCCTTCGAGGTGCCGGCGCTGGCGGCTGATCTGCGCCGGGCCGCGCCGTATCTATGAACGCGACTTGTGCCGATGGCGTGCGCTCGCGGCTGTTCATCGTCCTGCAGTACCTGCTGCCGCAGCACTGGCTCTCGCGCCTCGCGTACCGCATCACGCGCAGCCGCGTGCCGCTCATCAAAAATGCGCTCATCAGGGGCTTCGTGAACCGCTTCCAGCCGGACATGAGCGAGGCCGAGCAGCCCGATCCGCTCGAGTACGAGAGCTTCAACGCCTTCTTCACGCGCGCGCTGCGCGCGCCGGCGCGCCCCTGCGATCCGGACCCGGCGGTGCTCATCTCCCCGGTCGACGGCAGCGTGAGCCAGATCGGCCGCCTGGAGGGCTCCTGGCTGGTGCAGGCCAAGGGCCACGCCTACACGCTCGAGTCGCTGCTGGCGGCGGACCTGTCGTGGCCGGCGCAGTTGCGCGGCGGGGCCTTCGCGACGCTGTATCTTGCGCCGTCCAACTATCACCGCGTGCACATGCCGCTCAGCGGGGTGCTGCGCGCGGCCTGGTACGTGCCCGGGGCTCTGTTCAGCGTCGACGCCACCACCACCGCCGGCGTCCCCGGGCTCCTGGCCCGCAACGAGCGTGTGGTGTGCGTGTTCGCTCATGAGGCGCTCAGCTTCGCCGTGGTGCTGGTGGGAGCCCTGTTGGTGGGCAGCATGGCCACCGTGTGGCACGGCGAGGTGACGCCGCGCGCCCTGCGCGGGGGCGCCGATCTGCCCCTGGATGCCGCGCGCGCGCCGCTCACTCTGGAAAAGGGCGCGGAGCTCGGCCGCTTCAACATGGGCTCCACCGTCATCCTGCTGCTGCCGCCCGGCGCGAGCGAGTGGCTGTCCGGGCTCGTGCCGGGCAGCAGCGTGCGGGTGGGTCAGGCGCTGGCGCGGCTCACATGAGCCGCGGCGGGGACTGGCGGCCGAGTGCCTCACGCGAGCGGCTCATCGAGCGCGCGGCGCTGCTCGCGCGCACGCGGCAGTTCTTCGCCGCCCGTGGCGTGCTCGAGGTCGACACGCCGCTGCTGGTGAATGCGCCCGTGAGTGACGTGCACATACACTGCGCCGCGGTGCAGCTTGCGCCGGCAGCCGGGGCACCGCCGGCGCCCGCCGCGCTGCTGTTCCTGCACGCCTCGCCCGAGTACGCCATGAAGCGTCTGCTCGCCGCCGGCAGCGGCGACATCTACCAGATCTGTCACGTGGTGCGCGCCCGGGAAAGCAGCCGGCTGCACAACCCGGAATTCACGCTGATCGAGTGGTACCGTGTCGGGTTCTCGCTGGAGGCGCTCATGGAGGAGGTGGAAGCGCTGGTGCGCGAGCTGCTCGGCCGGGTGGGCGCAGAGCGCGCCAGCGAGCGCATCAGCTACCGGGACGTCTTCGCCCGCGAGCTCGCGCTCGATCCGTTCACCGCCTCCGACGCCGAGCTGGCGCAGGCGGCGCAGCCGCTCGGCTTCGCGGGCGCGGGCGCCGACCGCGACGTGTGGCTCGAGCTGCTCATGGGTTCGCTGATCGGCCCGCGGCTCGGCCGCGAGGCGCTGACTTTCGTGCACGGCTATCCGGCTACCCAGGCGGCGCTGGCGCGCCTCGATCCGCGCGAGCCGCGCGCGGCGCGGCGCTTCGAGCTGTACTGCGATGGCATCGAGCTCGCCAATGGCTTTCACGAGCTCGCGGCGCCGAACGAGCAGCGTGCTCGCTTCGAGCGCGACAACGCGCAGCGGCGGCGGCTCGGTCTGCCGGTCTTCCCGCCCGACGAGCGGCTGCTGGCGGCGCTCGCCGGCGGCTTTCCGGACTGCGCCGGTGTGGCGCTCGGCTTCGACCGCACGCTGATGCTCGCCACCGCGGCGACGCACATCGAGGAGGTCCTGGCGTTCCCGACCGCGCGGGCGTGAGTGCAGCCCATGAGCCAGCGCGAATGACGGCGGCGCGGCTCTCGCCCCGGGGGCTCGCGGCCGCGACCGCGGCGTTTGGCATCTGGGGGCTGTTCCCGGTCTACCTGCACCCCTTGAGCGGCGTGCCGGCGCTGCAGGTGATCGCCCACCGCGTGGCCTGGGCATGTGTGTTCATCTTCGGGTGGCTGCTGCTGCGGGGTGAGCTCGCAGGAGTGTCCGCCACACTCACCAACGGCAGGCTCGTGGCGCGACTCACGCTCACCGCGCTGCTCATCAGCGGCAACTGGCTGGTGTACGTGTGGAGCGTGACCCACGCGCACATCGTCGATACCAGCCTCGGCTACTACATCAATCCGCTCGTGAACGTGGTGTTGGGAGTGTTCGTGCTGCGCGAGCGGCTGAACGGCGCACAGTGGACCGCGGTGGCGCTGGCAGGCGCCGCGGTCGCCTATCTCACCGCGCTCGCCGGGCGTCCGCCGTGGATCGCCGGCACGCTCGCGATGAGCTTCTCCTTGTACGGGCTGCAGCGCAAGGTGATCAGTGTGGATGCCCTGCCGGGGCTGGCGACCGAGACGCTGCTGCTGCTGCCGCTCGCGCTGGGCTATCTTGCCTGGTGCCAGGCCGCCGGCGGTGCCGCGCTCAGCCTCGAGCGCCCCGGCATCGGCGCGCTGCTGATCGGCAGCGGGCTCATCACGGCGATTCCGCTGTTCCTGTTCGCCTATGGGGCCCGTGCGCTGCCGTACTCGACGCTCGGAGTGCTGCAGTACATCGCGCCGAGCCTGCAGCTGCTGTGCGGCGTGCTCCTCTATCACGAGAGCTTCCGGCCGGCCCTCAGGGCGGGCTTCGCGCTCATCTGGGTGGCGCTGCTGATCTACGCGGCCGATGGCCTGTGGCGCTCGCGCAGCGCGCCGCGCGCGGCTCGCGCCTGAAGGCCCCTACCCCTTTGCGCGCGAGATGTATTCGCCCGTGCGGGTATCGATGCGGATCACTTCGCCCTCGTTGATGAACAACGGCACGCGCACCACCGCGCCGGTCTCGACCTTGGCGGGCTTCTGGCCACCGGTGGCGGTATCGCCGCGCAGACCCGGGTCGGTCGCGATGATCTTCAGCTCGATGTGCGGTGGGGGCGTCACCACCAGTGGCACGTTGTTCCACAGGGTCACGATGCACACCACGCCGTCCTTGAGCCACTGCGCGTTCTCGCCCACCGCCGACTTGCCGGCGGTGTACTGCTCGAAGCTCTCCGGCACCATGAAATGCCAGAAGTCCCCGTCCTGGTAGAGATACTGCATCTCGGTATCGACCACGTCCGCGGCCTCCAGCGATTCACCGGACCTGAAGGTGCGCTCGATCGTGCGGCCGGTCTTGAGGTTGCGCACCTTGATGCGATTGAACGCCTGGCCCTTGCCCGGCTTGACGAACTCGTTCTCGATCACGGTGTAGGGATCGCCGTCGAGCAGGACTTTCAGACCGCCGCGGATCTCGCTGGTCGTGTAACTGGCCATGATGTGTCTCGCGCTCTTAAGGCCGCGGCCGGCGCGGCCGCTCAAAAGGGCCGCGTATGATAGCGGCATCGCCCCACCCCCGCCAGCGCAGCAGGCCGCCGGTGAGCGCTTTCCGCGAGTTGGCGCACACTTCGCGCACACGGAGCGGCGCTATGCGGGTGCTAGAATCCACCGTCATTTGCGCTCGCCCGGCAGTGGAGGCTGACTTGACCGAGCAGAACGCCGTTCCGCTCATCGTGCTGAGCTCCGCGCGCGAGCCGGTCGAAGCCGTCAACAGCATCCTGCGGCGCGCGGGCCAACCGGCCCATTGCACCTGGATCCCGGCGCTGCGCGACCTCGCCGACGCGCTCACGCAGCTCAATCCCGAGATGCTCGTGCACGTCGCCGAGAGCCGTGGGGAGTTCGAGGCCGCCGTCCGGGTGCGCGACAAGCTCGCACCCGGGGTGCCGCTGCTGCTGCTGGCGCCGGAGATCGATGAGGCCGACATCGCGGAAGCGATGGCACTCGGCGCACGCGACGTCGTGACGCTCGCCAACACCGAGCGGCTGCGGGCGGTGATGCTGCGCGAGCTCGAGGTCTTTCGCACCAGGCGCACGCTCGATGCCACGCTGAAATCCGCGCACGAGGCACGCAGCCAGCTCGGCACGGTGCTGCACCGCTCCAACGACGCGATCATCCAGGTGCAGGAGGGAATCGTGGTCGACGCGAATCCCGCCTGGCTCGAGCTGCTCGGCGTCGAAGGCGGCGTCGCCGGCGAACCGGTCATGGACCTGTTCGACGACTCGACGCACGCGGCGCTGCGCGGCGCGCTGGCGGCGTGCCTGCAGGGACGCTGGAAGGCCGATCACCTCTTGCGCGCCAACGCGCTGCTCGCCGACGGCAGCGTGCTGCCGATCGAGATGACGCTCGCGCTCGGGCAGCACGAGGGCGAGCCGTGTGTCAGCCTGATGGTGCCCTCCAGGCCGAGCGAGGAGCGCCTCAGCCTCGAGCGCCCCGCGGTCTCGGCCGAGAGCGGCGCGGGTCTGCTGCCGCGCCCCGAGCTGCTGGCAGCGCTCGCGCGGCGCCTGGCGACCCCGGTCGCCGGCGGCATGCGCTGCCTCGCGCTGCTCAGGCTCGACAAGTTCGCGGATGTCGAGCGCATGGTCGGCGCCACGGCGAGCGAGGAGGTGCTGACGGAGTTCGCGCGCCTGCTGAAGGATACCTTGCATCCCAAGGAAGTCGCCGGGCGCTTCGGCGGCGTGCGCTTCATGGTGCTGCTCGAGCGCGGCAACGAGCACGATATCAACGCCTGGGGCGAGCGGCTGCTGGCGCGCATGCAGAAGCAGGTGATGCGCGTGCGCGACAAGGTGGTGTCGGTGACCCTCACCGTGGGACTGTCGGTCGTGCCGCCCGGCCAGGTGAAGGTCGACGCGGTGATCGCCGATGCGCTCGAGTGCGCCCACAAGGGCGCCGCCCGTGGCGGCAATCAGAGCATCATGTCCGAGCGCGCGGACAACGACAGCCGTGTCATGGCCTATGACAAGGTGTGGGTCAAGCACATCAAGGCGGCGCTGATGGAGAACCGCTTCCGGCTGGTGCAGCAGCCGATCGCGAGTCTTCAGGGCGAGCCTCCGGGCATGTTCGACGTGCTGGTGCGCATGATCGACCACCAGGGCCGGGAAGTGCTGCCGTCGGAGTTCATGGCGGCCGCCGCGCGCAACGATCTGCTCAAGAGCATCGACCGCTGGGTGGTCGGCGCGTCGCTGTCGTTCGCGGCGCAGAGGAAACCCGAGTGTCTGTTCGTGCGCCTGTCGAAGGAGACCGTGCGCGACGCGGGCTTTCTCGAGTGGCTCGACAATCACCTGCGCTCGAGCCGCGCCGAGCCGCAGCGGCTGTGCTTCCAGATCACCGAGGAGAGCGCGGCGAGCCACCTGGCGCAGGTCAAGGCGCTCACCGCCGTGCTGCGCGCGCGGCGCTTCCGCTTCGCGCTCGAGGGTTTCGGCTCCGGACGCGACAGCGCCGGCATGCTCGAAGCCCTGCAGCTCGATTTCGTGAAAATCGACGGCACCATCATCCAGGAGCTGGCCGCGGATCCGCAGCTGCAGCTGCGCGTGCGCACGCTGGTCGAAGCCGCACGCAAGCGCAACATCCAGACCATCGGCGAGCGGGTCGAGGACGCCAACACCATGGCCGTGCTGTGGCAGGTGGGCGTGCAGTACATCCAGGGCTACTTCATCAACGAGCCCGAGGAGGTGGTGATGGCCGAGCGCTGATGGTACGCCTTCAGAAGCTCACGCCCAGGCCCAGGTCGAAGCGCCTGAAGCCCGGGTTGAGCTCAAACCACTGATAGTCGCCCTTCACCACCAGGTGCGCGCCGACGTACAGGTTGGCGCCGGCGCTCCACACCCGATCCTCGCTCCGCGGCCACAGCGCCGACAGCCCGGGAGGGATCACCGGACCGCGGGTGCCGGCGTACCCGGCGCCGAGGTTGTAGCGCTCCCAGCGAACGAACGGCGCGGCCCGATACTCGCCCTGCTCCCACAGCCGCCAGGCGCCCTGCAGGAAGTATCCGTAAAACGATGCCGGCAACGGGTTCGCAGAGTTCGGATGGGCCGCGTTCAGGGGCCCGGTGTTGCTGATCGAGCCGCGCGCGTAGAGGGCGGACAGGTCGAGCTTCGCGGGTGTCCAGCGCGCATGCGCCTCCCACAGCGTGACGCGCGGATCGCCCGGCGCGCTCGACTCGCCGGTGCTGATCGCGCCCCCGAGCAGTAGTGCGGGAATGCCGTAGTAGCCGAGCGCGGCGTACTGCGACAGGTGGCGGGCGTTGGCGAGCGAGAGCTCCTGGTGCGTCGCCTGCAGTGGCGCCGCGCCGCTGTTCTCGAGCCCGAGCGCGCTCGTGTACGGCGGCACCGCCGCGGCGAAGTCCCACTTCGACACGTCAAAGCCGGTGGTCAGCCCGAAGCTCCAGCCCAATCCCGCGCGGCTGTCGCCGTGCAGGCTCAGGCCGCCCTCGCGCCAGGTGCTGGGGATGATCAGGGTCTCGACGAAATTGCGCTGCACGCCGTAGAAGCGGGTGGGCTCGTGATGCTCGTTGAGAAACCCGAAGGGCATCAGGATCAGACCGGCGCGCGCGCCCAGCGCCTCGCTCACGCGGCGGTCGACGTAGAACTGCTCGACCTCGAACTCCCCCGCGTCGCTCCCCGAGGCCACCGCGTGCTCGAGCTCGTATTCGGAGTTGAATTCCGTGCGCTCGTCAAAGGAGTACCCGAGGCCGAACACCGCGCGCGCCAGATCCGCCCGCGCCTGGTTTGCATCGCGCGTCGGATCGACGTAGTACATCTCACCGTAACCCCACAATCGCACCCCGCCGGTGAGCGGCGCAGCGCCCGCCGTCGAGGGCATCGGGGGCGTTGGGGGTGTTGGCAGGGCGGGTGAGTCTGCGACCCGTGGGGCTGGCACGCCCGGTGATAGGCTCGCGGACGGCGCCGCGAGCGCGCCGGTGAGCTGCGCCAGCGAGCGCTCGATCCGCGCGAGCCGCTCGCGCAATGCGCGATTCTCCTCTCCCAGCTGCCGCAGCTGCGCCTGCACCCGCGCCATCTGCGCCTGCGGCTCGATGAGCCGCGCATCCTCCGCAGCGGCAGCGATACCAGTGGCGCACGACGCCAGGGCGCAAGCGAAGCCTGCGAGCACCAGGGCGCCGGCTCTTCGGGCGACGCTGTTCGGCATGACTCCCTCACTTCCAGTGCTTTCCCCAGTCCAAATGCTAATGCGAATCATTCCTATTAGCAAACGGACGGGCGTTCGCTGCAGTACGGGCCCTGCTGATACGTGCCCTCGCTCAGTACGGGCCCCGTGGATTGGGCTGGCGGCCGCTCGGGCTGCGCCGCTTCCAGCCGCTCAGGGCGGCGGCGGCAGCGCTTCCAGCCGCTCGATCTGGCGCGGCCAGCCGCGGCGCAGCACCGCGCCGCGCTGCGCGCGCTGCCCGAGATAGTCCTGCAGGTCGCGCCAGTCGAGGGTCTTGCGCTGCTCGCCGCTGTACAGCGCGAGAGTCGCCTTCGGCGGCACGACGGCCACCGCGGTCATGAGCTCCGCGCGCGCCGCGGCCTTCTTCGCCGGGATGTCGTAGAGCTTGTTGCCCTTGCCGCGCGGCATCTCGGGCACCTCCCCCACCGGGAAGGTGAGGAGCTTGCCTTCGCTGCTGACGACGGCGACCAGGCACTCCGCCGACGGTACCGGCGCGGGCGGGAGCACGTGTGCATTCTCGGGCACGTTGAGCACGGTCTTGCCGGCACGGCGGTCGGTGATGAGATCCTTCAGTCGCGCGGTGAAGCCATAGCCCGCATCGCTCGCGAGCAGCCACAGATCCTCGGGCTCACCGATCATGACGCCGGCGAACTTCGCGCCGTCGGGCGGATCGAAGCGCCCCGAAAGCGGCTCACCCTGCCCGCGCGCGGAGGCGAGCGAATGCGCCGGCAGCGTGTAGGTGCGCCCGGTGCTGTCGATGAACACCACCGGCTGCAGGCTGCGGCCGCGCGCGAGCGCCTGAAAGGCATCGCCGCTCTTGTAGGAGAGCGTGCGCGGCTCGATGTCGTGACCCTTCGCCGAGCGCACCCAGCCGCCGGTGGACAGCACCACGGTCACCGGCTCGTTGGGGATGAGGCTCGTCTCATCGATCGCCTGCGCCGCCTCGCGCTCGATGATCTTGGTGCGCCGCTCATCGCCGTACGTGTCCGCATCGGCGCGGATCTCGGCGGCGATGAGCTTGCGCAGCTTCGCCTTGCTCTTGAGGAGGCCCTCGAGCTCCTCGCGCTCGGCCGCGAGCGTCTTCTGCTCCTCGCGGATTCTCAGCTCTTCGAGCTTGGCCAGATGGCGCAGGCGCGTGTTCAGGATCTCCTCGGTCTGCTCGTCGGAGAGCTTGAAGCGCTTCATGAGGACGGGCTTCGGCTCGTCCTCGCGGCGGATGATGCGGATCACCTCGTCGAGGTTGAGGAAGGCGATGAGCAGGCCATCGAGGATGTGCAACCGCTTGCCGACCTTGTCCAGGCGGTACTGCAGGCGGCGCGTGACGGTCGCGGTGCGGAACTCGAGCCACTCGCCCAGGATCTCCTTCAGGCTCATCACGCGCGGGCGGCCGTCGAGCGCGATGATGTTGAGATTGACGCGGTAGTTGCGCTCCAGGTCGGTGGTGGCGAACAGGTGGTTCATGAGCTCCACGAGATCGACGCGGTTGGAGCGCGGCACGATGACCAGCCGCGTCGGATTCTCGTGATCGGACTCGTCGCGCAGGTCCTCCACCATCGGCAGCTTCTTGGTGCGCATCTGCTCGGCGATCTGCTCCTGCACGCGCGTCGGCGACACCTGGTACGGAAACGCGGTGATGATGACGTTGCCGTCCTCGATCTCCCAGGTGGCGCGCGCCTTGAAAGTGCCGACGCCCTTGTCGTAGAACTCCTTCAGGTCCGCGCGCGGGGAAATGATCTCGGCGCCCGTCGGCAGGTCCGGGCCCTTGACGTGCTTCATGAGCGCCGCAAGCGTGGCTTCCGGGTCCTCCAACAGGTGGACTGCGGCCGCGGCGACCTCGCGCAGGTTATGCGGCGGAATGTCGGTCGCCATGCCGACCGCGATGCCCGAGGTGCCATTCAACAGCAGGTTCGGCAGCCGCGCCGGCAGGAACACCGGCTCTTCCAGCGTGCCGTCGAAATTGGCCGTCCAGTCCACCGTGCCGTCGGCGAGCTCCCCGAGCAGCACGTCGGCGTACCTGGTGAGCTTCGCCTCGGTGTAGCGCATCGCGGCGAAGGACTTGGGGTCATCCTGCGAGCCCCAGTTGCCCTGGCCGTCGACGAGCGGATAGCGATAGGCGAAGGGCTGCGCCATCAGCACCATGGCCTCGTAGCAGGCCGTGTCGCCGTGCGGATGGAACTTGCCGAGCACATCCCCGACGGTGCGCGCGGACTTCTTGTGCTTGGAGACCGCCGACAGCCCGAGCTCGCTCATGGCGTACACGATGCGCCGCTGTACCGGCTTCAACCCGTCGCCGAGTGCCGGCAGCGCGCGATCGAGAATGACGTACATCGAGTAATCGAGGTAGGCCTTCTCGGTGAAGGTGCGCAGCGGTTGGCGCTCGACGCCTTCGAAGTTCAGTTCCCGATTCTCCGGCATGCCTACACCTGCACTTGCGCGAGGTTGCCCTTCTGTTCGAGCCATTCGCGCCGGTCGGCGGCGCGCTTCTTGGCGAGCAGCATGTCCATGAGCTGATCGGTGTTGTCCTTGCCGTCGATGGTGAGCTGCACCAGGCGGCGCGTGCGCGGGTCGATGGTGGTCTCGCGCAGCTGCGTCGGGTTCATCTCCCCCAGTCCCTTGAAGCGGGTGACGGTTGCCTTGGTGCGCGGGCTGTCCTTCTCGATCCTCTTCAGGAGCTGGTCGCGCTCGGCGTCATCGAGCGCGTACAGCACCTGCTTGCCGGCATCGATGCGGTACAGGGGCGGCATGGCCACGTGCACGTGCCCGTGCGCCACCAGCGGGCGGAAGTGCCGCAGGAACAGCGCGCACAGGAGCGTGGCGATGTGCTGCCCGTCGGAGTCCGCGTCCGCGAGGATGCACACCTTGTGGTAGCGCAGCTGCGAGAGGTCGCTCGAGCCGGGCTCGATGCCGAGCGCCACGCAGATGTCGTGCACCTCCTGGCTGCCGGCGATCTCGCCCGCATCGAGCTCCCAGGTGTTCAGGATCTTGCCGCGCAGCGGCATGATGGCCTGGAAGTCCTTGTCGCGCGCCTGCTTGGCGGAGCCGCCGGCGGAGTCGCCCTCCACCAGGAAGAGCTCGGAGCGCTTGGGCTCCTGGCTGGTGCAGTCGGCGAGCTTGCCGGGCAAGGCGGGTCCGCCGGTGAGGCGCTTGCGCACCACGCGCTGCGCGGCCTTGGCGCGCTCCTGCGCGTTGGCGATCGCAAACTGCGCGATGCGCTCGCCGGCATCGGGGTGGCGGTTCAGCCACAGCGCCAGCGAGTCGCGCACGAAGCCCTCGACCAGCGCAGCGGCATCGCGCGATCCCAAGCGCTCCTTCATCTGCCCGGCGAACTGCGGCTCGTGAATCTTCACCGACAGCACGTAGTTCGCCTTGTCCCACACGTCCTCGGGGGTCAGCCTGATGCCGCGCGGTACGAGATTGCGGAACTCGCAGAACTCGCGCACCGCCTGCGCGACTCCGGCGCGCAGCCCGTTGACGTGCGTGCCGCCCTCGATGGTCGGGATCAGGTTGACGTAACTCTCACCGATCGGGTTTTGCGCATCCGGCGCCCAGCACAGTGCGTAGTCGACCGCGTCGTCATCGCCCGCGCGCGTGCCGGTGATGGCTTCCGCGGGAATGCGCTCGAGCTTGTCGAGCTCCTCGATCAGATAGGCGCCCAGGTCCCCGGTGTAGAACCACTCGTCCCGCTCGCCGCTCGCCTCGTTCTTGAAAGTCACCCGCAGCCCCGGACACAGCACCGCCTTCGCCTTGAGGGTGTGCTTGAGCTGCGGCACGGAGAATTTGTCGGAATCGAAGAACTTCGGATCGGGCCAGAAGCGGATGGTGGTGCCGGTGTTGCGCGCACCCACGGTGCCGCTCTCCTCGAGCCTGGAGGCGATCTTGCCGTCCTTGAAGCTGATGTTGTACTGCTTGCCGCCGCGCTTGATCCAGCACTCCAGGTGCTTCGACAGCGCATTCACCACCGAGACGCCGACGCCGTGCAGGCCACCGGAGAACTTGTAGTTCTTGTCGGAGAATTTGGCGCCGGCGTGCAGCCGCGTGAGTATGAGCTCGGCTCCACTCACCTTCTCCTTGGGATGGATGTCGACCGGCATGCCACGGCCGTCATCCTCCACCTGCAGCGACCCGTCCTTGAAGAGCGTGACGTCGATCTGTTTGCAGTAACCGGCGATCGCCTCGTCGACGGAATTGTCGATGACCTCGTGCGCGAGGTGATTGGGCCGTTGCGTGTGGGTGTACATGCCCGGCCGTCGCCGGACGGGCTCGAGGCCGGAGAGGACCTCGATATCGGAGGCGGTGTACGACTGCGTCATCCGGCTGCGTGGCTCATCCGTGGCTTTGGCGCCGCGTGGGCGCGGCGCGATCTTAGCTGAAGCCCCGCGCCGGCGCCTGCGTCAGGCGAAGTCGGCCAGCAGCGCGAGCCGCGTCGCCGCGGGCACCTGGTGCACCACGTACCGATAGTGCTCGTGATCGACGCCGGCGGCGAGCGTCGCCCCAAGGCGCAGGCTGGCGATCATGCCGGCGGTCAGCTCGAAGCGCAGAAAATGCACCGCCGAGGTCTTCTCCTCGTTCTCCCGCTCCAGATCCTCGTCGGCAATGGCGAACACGCGCGTGTGACCTGCGACCTGCACCCAGCAGCCATCCTCGATCCCCTTCAGGCGCGCGAGCGCGCGCGCGCGCTCCGCGGGATCCGCAAACTCGATCAGCAGCGTCACCTTCCAGTTGCTGCCGTCCGGGATCAGCGGGTTGTAGGCGCCGAGCTCATCCGCGATGCCCTGCGGCTCGAAGATCCGCTCGCTGCGCAGCATCTCCTGCACCTGGTACTGCACCGTCAGCCGATCCTCGAAGCACCAGGTGGTGTTCGGCCCGACCGCGAGGTGCCGCTCGCCCTTGTGACGCAGCACCCGCGCGCGAAACGCCGCCCGCTCGCGCGCGTACTGCTCGAGGGGCATGAGGTCGGTGGCGGCGAGCTTGTCCATGTCAGCTGAGCCCGTAGGCGATGCGCAGCAGCCGCAGCGGATGCTCGGGCGAGCGCGGCTGCGCGAGGCCGCTCGCGATCTGCTGCGCCGCCATCGGGCAGTCGCTCGTGTAGTGATCGGCCTGCGCGCTCTCGACCCGCTGCACCACCGCGCGCCCGATGCGCACCGAAGCGGCGCGAAACTCGTGCTTCACGCCGTAGGTGCCGTTGTGCCCCGAGCAGCGCTCGATGGTGTCGACGCTGGTGCCCGGCACGAGCCGCATGAGATCGCGCGTCTTGAGCCCGAGGTTCTGCACCCGCAGGTGACAGGGCACGTGGTAGCTCACCTTGCCGAGCGGCGCCTTGAAGTCGGTGCGCAGCAGCCCCGCCTCGTGGCGCAGCATGAGATATTCGAACGGATCGAACATGCGCGCCGCGACCCGGCGAACCTGCGCATCCTCGGGATACATGAGCGGCAGCTCCTGCTTGAACATGAGCACGCACGAGGGGATCGGCGCCACCAGGTCGTAGCCGGCCGCCACCGCCCGCGCCAGCTGCGGGATGTTGAACTGCTTGAGCCTCGCGACCGAGCGCAGGTCGCCGAGCTCGAGCCGCGGCATGCCGCAACAGCGCTCCTGCGCGAGCAGCCTGACGTCGATGCCGTTGTGCGCGAACACCGCGACCAGGTCCTCGGCGAGCGCGGGCTCGTTGCGGTTGCCGTAACAGGTGGTGAACAGCGCCACCCGCCCGCTGGTCGCCGCCGTCGCCTGCGCGGGGCTCGCCTCGGGCGCAGCCGCAGCGCGCGCCGTGGTGCCAAGATGCGCGAGGCGCCGGCGCGCGCTACGCGCGTGGTACTGCGGCAGCGGCGCCGTGCGATCGACCCCCAGGGTCTTCTCCAGCAGCGCGCGGCCGCCAGCCGTGCGATTGACCGCGTTCACCAGCTGCGCCACCACCGGAATTCCGGCGAGCCTGCCGACGGTATCGGTGGCCGCGAGCGCGCGCTCGCGTAAAGTCAGGCCCGCGCTGCGCGCGCGCACCGCCTTCGCCCGCAGCATCAGGTGCGGAAAGTCGACGTTCCAGGGATGCGGCGGCACGTACGGGCACTTGGTCATGAAGCACATGTCGCACAGGTAGCAGTGGTCCACGACCTGCCAGAACACCCGCCGCTCGAGGCCGGCGACTTCGCCGTGCGCGGAAGCGTCCACCGCGTCGATTGGCATGCGAGCGCTCGGCCTTGGCGAGGGTCTCGAACCAATCGGCGATTTCTCCGAAGCCCTCCTCGCGCGCCGCCTTCGCCATGCCGGGGTACATGTCGGTGTACTCGTGGGTCTCACCGGCGATGGCGGCCTTCAGATTGAGCCGCGTCTCCCCGATGGGCAGCCCCGTGGCCGGGTCCCCCACCGCCTCGAGATACTCGAGGTGCCCGTGAGCGTGGCCGGTCTCGCCTTCCGCGGTGGAGCGAAACACCGCCGAGACGTCGTTGAACCCTTCGACGTCGGCCTTCTGTGCGAAATACAGATAACGCCGGTTGGCCTGCGATTCCCCGGCGAACGCATCCTTGAGATTCTTCTCGGTCTTGCTGCCTTTGAGATTCATGGCTTCCTCGCTTAGACTTAGACTCGGTCTAACCCGTGCGCGCGACTCTATCGCCGCACCTCAAGTGGCGTCAACCCCGCGTTGACCCTCGCACCGCGCGCTGTGTAACGTTGCGCGCCCTTGGCTCACCTCCCGCCAGGCTTTTCAGGACTGATGCCACGTGACGCGCAACAGCAAAGGCCCCGACTTCGAACAGGCGCTGGCGGAGCTCGAGGCCCTGGTGGAGCGTCTCGAGCGCGGCGATCTGCCCCTCGATGAGGCGCTGAAGATCTTCGAGCGCGGCGTCGCGCTCACGCGCCACTGCCAGGCATCCCTCCAGGCCGCGCAGCAGAAGGTCGAGA
>WNGC01006139.1_pt1 | contig 14234 bp, 15 predicted proteins | sample 5400051 | NCBI WGS metagenome assembly WNGC01 (sample SAMN13153368, study PRJNA577476) | soil metagenome | isolation source: 20 cm soil or saprolite under grassland replicate 2 | place: USA:California | collected 2016-06-15 | reverse complement strand
AGCCGCGCGGACGCGGCGTAGAGCGCGTCGCTCGGCGGCATCGCTGGACCGGCCTCGTGTTCAATTCCGATGGAGCGCTGGTTCACGGAGAACACGCCGGCGTGATACGCGGTGTCGTCCTCGCTCACGAGCTGCGCGACGCGTCCGTCCGAACCGATGACGTAATGCGCGGACAGGGTGCTGGCCGGGTTCAGGAACCTACGGATCGCGCCCTCGAACATGACGACGGTCCAGTGGTCGACGATCAGCTCGACGGAGCTGCCGCCGCGCCCGACCGTGTAGTTGCTTGCTGGCACCGGACCTCGCCACTGGATCGCCATCTCACAAAGCAAACGCCGTGAGACCCTAGAGCGTGATGGTCCGAGTCTTGCTCGTTGTGTTTGTGTTACTCGCCGCGTGCGCACGGCCCGCGGTGAGTTCGCCGTCGCCGAGCGCCATCGCGACGGTCGCGGTCTCCTCGCCGACCCTCAGCCCGACGCCGTCGCCTTCGCCCACGCCCTCCCCCACTCCGAGCGTGCTACCGATCTTCGATGCGCATATGCACTACAGCCGTGAATCATGGGTGGCGTATCCGCCGGAGAAGATCCAGGCCCTCCTCGACTCGCTCAGCGTCACGGCCGCGCTCGTGTCGAGCGCACCCGATGAGGGCACGTTCCGTCTCAAGGCGCTGCTCGGCGATCGCGTGATCCCGATGCTCGGCCCCTATCGCAACGGCTCGGACGTCTTCTCGTGGGCGAGGGATGGCACGATCGTGCCGTACGTCGAGTCCGCGTATCGCGCCGGACAGCATCGCGGTTTCGGCGAGTTTCACCTCAACGTCGGGCAGATCACGCTTCCGGTCGTGAAGAGCGTCATCGCCTTCGCGCAGTCCAAGAACCTCTTTCTCCAGGCGCACGCCGATGCGCGCGCGGTGGCGGAGCTTCTGAGCTACGTCGGCGGCGACCAGATCGTTCTCTGGGCGCACGCCGGTGTCACCGCGACTCCCGAGCAGATCGACGCGCTCATGTCCAGGTGGCCGAAGCTATCCGTCGAGCTCTCGCTCCGCGATGACGTCGCGCCGCAGGGTCAGCTCGATCCGAAGTGGCGCGATCTGCTGCTCAAGTACAGCGACCGCTTCATGGTGGGCACGGACACTTGGACGGTGGGCGGCACGTACACCGGCAACGAGCGCTGGGACGCGTACGCCGACATCGTGAATCGGATCCGCGGATGGCTCATGCAGCTGCCGGATGATGCGCGCGCGGCGATCGCATACAAGAACGCGGAACGGTTCCTGGCGCAGCTCCCGCGCTAGACCTGGGTCGGGGGCGGCGTCGGCTCGGTGACCACGCGCCGCGAGGATCGCGAGCGGAACACAATGCCGCTCCCGAGCAGGATGAACACCACGAGAAGGACGACGAGGCGCGGCCAGTCCGGGTAGATGCTCTCGGCGGTGAGCACGCGCTCAGACGCGCCGGTCAGATCGAGATGCCAGACCAGACGCGAGTTGTCGCCGGGCACGCCGTTCGTCGCGGTCACCACGCCTGGGAGGCTCACGAAGTAGTCATACGTGATGCCGGCGAGGATCGCCGCCGCCAGCTGCTGCGATGTCGCGTCGGTGCCGGTCGGTGTACCTGTCGGGGTCGTTGGTGCGCTCGGCGACACGACGACTCGGACCGTGTAGTGGCGTGCTATTAGCCAGTCGTCGGCGCGAATAGCGATCGTCCCGACGTCGAATCCACCGGTCGCCGTCTTTGCCACGGCCGTCTGCGCTTCGGCGAGACTCACCGAACGACTCATGCGAAGGTGGACGGCCGCGCCTTCCGAGCTGTCGCGGATCTGCCACTGGGTCCCCGACTGACCCTGCGCCTGGCTTTTCGTGGCGGCGTCGGTCATCGCCTGCTTCACGGCGCTGCCGAGGAGACCATCGGCGTCGACGTTGACCTCTTGCTTGACCGAAGCGCCCGGCAGGATCGGGTTCGGCTCGACCGTCTGCGTCACGCCGAGCGCGAACTTGCCGAAGCATGCGGTCGCGATAAGGCCCGCGGCGGCGAGCATCAGAAGGCGGCGATACACCGGATGGGATTGTGGCGGCCCGGCGAAGGACGGAGGTCTAGAACGTGTGTCGCTTTGGTCAGCGGGCGGGGATCACCGCAATAAGTCCGCCGACTATCACATCGTCACGTTGCGGAAGTGCTGCCGCGCCGCCCACCGGCGCGAGAGACTCGCGGTCGAACCGCTGCAGCCGTGGTCCGAGGCCTTCTGCACCGGGGAGGAGCGCGTAGAGGCGGTCCCCCGCGCCGGCGAAGTCGAGTGCGATCGCCGGGCCGGCGGCGCGGGCGAGCACACGACCCGTCGCGAGCTCGAGGACTGCAGTCTCCCCGCCCGACCCGGCTGCCGAATTCGTGACGAGCTCAGCGACGAAGATTCCCGGAGCGATCTCGCGCGCGACCCGGACTGCGGTGCGCCCGTCCGGTTCAGCGAGCCATGTAGAGGTCGGATCGGCTTCGCCGACCACCCGCACGTAGCGAGCGCGATCAGTCAGCATCGCGACGGCGCCACCCTGCGCAGTCCACGCGATGACCCGCTCGCGTACCTCGAGTTTCACCGGTATGCGTGACGCGATCCGGTAAGCGCCATCGAAGATGAGAAACGACGCATGGCGCCCCTCAGGCTGGCCGCAGACGGTCGCCCAGCGCATGCCGTCGAGCGCCTGCAGTGCCGCGGAGCAGCGCTCGTCCGCTGGTAGGTCGCTTGTGTCGAGCGCGGCCACCTCGGCGAGCGACGCGTCGAGGAACCGCATCTCTTGCACGACGCTGCCGGCGTCTGTTCGCGCCGAGGTCACCACAACGAGCCGGTCTCGCCCGACGCCGAGCCGCGCATTCGCCGCGGCCGCGGTCGCGGTGATCGGCCAGGATCGTTCGGCCTGGAGCTTGCCGCTCAGGGCGTCGTACCGGCCGATCCAAACGCGCGGGCCCGCGCTCAAAAGGCGCGCAACGAAGAGTCCGGCCTTGTCCGCGGTCAGCGCGAGGGCGGTGGATCCGGGATCGCCCGTATCAAAGCGGCCGGCTTCGTCAAGGAGCGGCAGACCCGGACGATCGTCTGTGATGATCCGGGCTCGCGACCCGGTACGCAGGTCGATCCGATGGATCGTGATGCTCGGGTTGGCCGAAGCCCGGAACATCGGGTAATACGCGAGCGTTGGCGATGCGAACACCCATCCGCGACGGTCCGGTCCGTCGATCCGGATCAAGATTTCTCCGGGCGGCATCGCGACGACAAAGTCGCTGTCCCCCTTCGCCGAACCGCCGGAGACGTAAACGAGATCGTCGGCATTCGGACTGGGCGCGAATGATCCTGTCGCGTCGGAGTCGTAGTTCGACGGCCCGTAGTCCCGCGGGCACGAGGGGGCGAGGAGCGTGAGAGAAGCGATGAGCGGGACGAGACGTCGCACGAACCAAATGTTTGGTGCCCACCTGCCCCGAATCGTCTGAGTTATGGACACTCATAAGAGTTAGCGGGGTCGCTTACTCGGCGACTCGGTTGCCGGGAGGTGATCGGCTTCGGTAAGCCGTGGCATCCGTGCTGCAGCCAATGTCTCCGGAGGTGCGAACGATGGCTAACGAAGAGTGCGCTCACTGTGGCGTTCTGATCACGGAGTGGTCCACGGTCGCAAAGCGTGACAACAAGATCTTCTGCTGCGCGAACTGCGCGAACGCGCATCTGAGCCCGCAACGGTCCTCGGCGGACACCGCGACCGGTTAGCCAGGATTACGCCGCCTCGGCCTCCGGCGCGATCTCCTCGAGCGATCGTCCGCGAGTCTCCTCGCCCAGCGCGGCGACCGCGGCGGCGGTGATCACAAGCAGCGCCATGAACACGGCGAACGTGCCGCTGACCGCGATCGCGGGGACGAGCACCGGCGTGAGATACGGTCCGATGATGCCGCCGACGCGTCCGATCGCGGCGGCAACGCCTGAGCCTGTCGCGCGCACTGAGGTCGGGTAGAGCTCGGGCGTATACGTGTAAACGACTCCCCACGCACCGAGGTTGAAGAACGAGAGCAGCGCGGCCCAGATGAAGAGGCCGTTGAGGTTGATGTTGTCACTGCCCGTTCCGTAGTTTCCGAACATGAATGCGGAGACCGCTGTGCCGAGGAGATACGCGACGAGCGTCCACTTGCGGCCCCAACGTTCGACAAGCCACGCGGCGCTGAAGTAGCCCGGCACCTGGGCGAGGGTCGAGAGGAAGAAGAACTCGTTGCTGCGCACCTGCGAGAGCCCGCGCCCGGCGAGGATCGACGGGATCCAGAGGAAGATGCCGTAGTACGTCAGGACGACGCCGAACCACAGGATCCAGAGCATCGCGGTGCGTCGCGCGTAGCGGCCGCTCCATAGCTCCGAGAGCCGCGTCCGGCCGGCACGCGAGGGGGCGACGGCCGGAGCGAGCGTGAGGAGGGCCCCCCCACCCGCGCGCTCGACCCTCCGGACGACCGCGTCGGCCTCGGGCGCCCGCCCCTTCTCTGCGAGAAAGCGCGGGGATTCCGGCAACGCGCGACGGAGGTAGGCGACGTAGAGCGCAGGCAATGCTCCGACGGCGAAGCCCCAACGCCAGCCGTAATTCGCGACGACGGTGATCGCGACGATCCCCGCAAGGATCGTCCCGTACGCCCAGAACGATTCGAGCAGCACGATCATCCGGCCGCGCTGTGCGCGCGGCGAGAGCTCGCTCACGAGTGTCGCGGCCACTGGAAGCTCGCCGCCCAGACCAAGCCCGGCGATGATTCGGGCCACGAGGAGCGTCTCGAATGTCGGCGCGAGCGCCGAGAGCAGGCTTCCGATCGAGAAGATCACGAGCGTCACCGTGAAGACCGCGCGGCGTCCGTAGCGATCCGCGAGGCGGCCGGCCGCCGCAGCGCCGATGAACATGCCGACGAACGTCGCGCTCGCGACGAGGCCAACGCCTGTCGCGTCGAGCTTGAACTCGGCGCGGATCGGGGTCAGCAGGAAGCTCAGCATGAGGACATCCATCGCGTCGAACATCCACCCGAGGCCAGACAGGATCAGCAGCCGCCAGTGGAACCGGTTGAGCGGGACGCGGTCCAGGCGCGCCACGAACGTCTCCGCCGCCACGCTCAATTCCCGAGACAACCCTCTGCGGCGAGCAGCTCCGCGTTCAGGATCGACGCGCCGGCCGCGCCGCGGATGGTGTTGTGCGTCAACACGACGTACTTGATGCCCATCGCCGGATCCTCGCGCACCCGGCCGACGACCGCGGCCATGCCGCGTTCGGTGTCGCGGTCGAGGATCGGCTGGGGGCGATCGCGCCCATCCAGGACGTGGATCGGATGCTCCGGGGCCGTGGGGAGCTTGAGCTCCTGCGGTCGGCCGCGAAACTCGCGCATCGCGTCCTTCACAGCCTCAGGCGAAGGCGACCCGCGAAGCGTCAGGCTCACCGTCTCGGTATGGCCGTCTCGTACCGAGACGCGATTGCAGTGGGCGGAGAACGCGAAGGTCGCGTCGACGAAGCGCTTTCCGTCCCAGGTCCCGAGGAACTTCCTCGTCTCCTGCTGCATCTTCTCTTCTTCCTCGGCGATGAACGGCACGACGTTGTCGAGTGCATCGAGCGACGCGACGCCGGGATAGCCGGCGCCGGAGAGGGCTTGCATCGTCGTGACGACCGCGCGCTCGATCCCGAATGCCTTGTGTAGTGGCGCCGCGGCCAGAGCGAACCCGATCGCGGAGCAGTTCCCGTTCGTCACGATCGAGCCCGTCCATCGGCGTTTGCGGCGCTGCACTTCGAGCGCGTGCATGTGCTCGGCGTTGACCTCGGCGATGAGCAGCGGAACGTCCTCATCCATGCGGTGCGTCTTGACGTTCGAGAAGACGTGATGGCCGGTTTTCGCGAGCGCGGCCTCCCACTGCTCCGCCGCGTCTGCGGGGAGCGCCGAGAAGCAGATGTCGGCGTCCAGGTCCGCGCTCGTCGATTGCAGCGTCATCCCGGCGGCGTTCGCCGGCATCTCGCCGGACCAGTGCCACGGCGTGACGTCGCCGTAACGCTTGCCGGCCTTGGCGTCGCTCGTGGTGAGAGCGCTGATCTCAAACCAGGGATGACCCTGCAGGAGACCGATGAACCGTTGCCCCACCGTTCCGGTGGCGCCGAGGACCGCGACCTTGCGTTTGCGCATCGCGGTCAGTCTGACGTATCAGAGGAGTGCCGCGGCGAGCCAGCGGTGTCGCTCGTCGATCCACCGGAGGAGCCGGAGGCCGGTTGCGGCCAGGTCGGCGAGCACTTCGTCGTCACTCACAACATACCGGCCATCGAGGCGGATGCGCCAGTTCCCATGGGTGCCCGCGTCGTACTCGACGGTTTGATAGAGAAGATGTCCATGGCGTGCGATCTCCGACACACGGATCGTGACCGCGCCGAGGTGCCGTTCGGTCGGTGTCGGATCGTTCCCGATCTCCGGGTCATACCGCTCGATCAGGGCGACGCCGTTCGGCGCGAGGTGGCGTCGAACGGAGCGGAGCAGGGCCAGCCGGGCATCCTCCGGCGCGTTGATGAGCGTGCTCATGAGGAGCACGCCACCGAACGTGCGCCCGAGATCCAGATCTTCGATGCGCGACAAAACCGTTTCGGCGCCCTCGATGAGCTCGAGCATCTCAGGGTTGAAGTCGACCGCGACGATGCGCCGCCCAAGCGCGATCAATGGATGCGTGATCCGGCCGGAGCCGCAGCCGAGCTCGAGGATCTCAGCGTTTTCGGGGATCTCCCGGTCGATGAGCTCCGGCTCGCCGGCGGCCTCGAGTAAGCGGTACAGGTCGACGGGGGCACCCGGGTCCCGCATGAGATGGAGTGTCGCAGACGCCGAGAGAGCGATTAGCGGCGGGCTCGCTCGCGCTGATTCTTTTCGGCGGATCGCGACCAGCTTTTGTCGCTCTGGCTCTCGGCCTCGCTGCTCGAGCCAGCAACCGTGGTTTTCATCTTTGGAGCGCCCCGTGTTCGGTCACGCGCGACCTTCGCCTCGCTGCTACCGGAGTCCTCGTTCACTTGCTTAGCGGTGATCGGCATCCTCGCACCTCCTCGTTACGACCGCTCCTGCAATGAGGCTGCCAATCAGCTGGTAAAGCGAACGAGGTCGACGAGGAGCTCCGGGGTCACCCGCGGGACGCGGCTCACGACCGCGCCGGTCTCATCGAGGACGCGGTAGCCGTTCGCGATCGGCGTGACGTTGTCGGGGATTATCGTGCGAGCGAGATCGCCGTGCTCGTCGAAGACAAGGTAGCTCGGCGTGTATCGGCAGTTGTACACGTCGCCGATCACCGCACCCGCGGCCGTCGGGAGCTCCACACGCACGAATCGGCATTGCCCGCTCAGGGTCGTCGCCGCGATCTTGATGGTCTGCCGGTTCGCCATGCAGATGAGACAGAAATTCGAGTACATCTCGACGACGACGGGCTTGCCGCCCTGGACCAAGCGCGCGAGCTGCTCCGGAGAGGTGATGTCGGCGGATCCCGGGCGCATCGCGAGCCAGATCGCGCCGAAGACGACGAGATCGATGGCCACTGTGGTTCCGAGCGCCGGAAGGGCGAGCGAGCCGACCGGGGCGAGGACGAGCGCAACTCCCACGACCGTTGGGACGGTGACCGCGAGCACCAGGAGCAGGAAGCTGAAGTGGTTGAGCGTCCTCAGCGATGGAACTCTTCGTGGATCAGGCGAACCGCCTTCTCGCGGTCCTTCTCCATCACGACGAGGGAGATGTTGAGCTCGCTCGAGCCCTGGGCGATAGCCACGACGTTCACGCTGGCCTTCCCAAGCGCGGTGAAGACGCGCGCGGCGACCCCAGGCGTGCCGCGCATCCCCTCCCCCACCGCGGCGACGATGGCCACCGGGCGCTCGACATCGATCTTCTCGACATCGTGTCGCTGCAGCTCGGCATTGAACATCTTCTCGAGCGCGCCTCTCAGGCGGTCGGTCGCATCGTCGGGGACGACGAGGCAGATCGAGTTCTCGCTCGACGACTGGCTGATCATCATGACCGACACGCGCTCTGCGGCGGCCGTGTCGAACACGCGCGCCGCGAACCCTGGAACGCCGCTCATGCCCGCGCCCTGCACCGTGATCATCCCGAGGCCGCCGAGCGACGTCGTCGCCTTCACGACGCTGCCGTCCTTGTCGGTGTTGTTCGTGATCGTGGTGCCGCGGTCCGACGGCGCGAACGTGTTGAGAATGCGCACCGGTATGCCGGCCTCCACCGCGGGAAGCACCGTGCGCGGGTGGATCACCTTCGCCCCGAAGTAGCTGAGCTCGGCGGCCTCGGCGTAGGACATCGAGTCGAGCGGTTTCGCGCCCTTCACGATGCGTGGATCGGCGCTCATGACGCCGCTCACGTCGGTGTAGATCCGAAGGTCGTCGGCCTTCGTCGCCGCCGCGAGGACAGCGGCCGAATAGTCCGACCCCCCACGTCCGAGCGTCGTCGTCACTCCGTCCGCGGTGGATCCGATGAAGCCGGTGACGACCGGCACGACGCCGTACCCGAGCCGGGAGTCGATCTCCTTCGTGGCGCGCGCGCGCGTTTCGTCGACGATCGGGTTGGCGTGCCCGAAGGCGTCGTCGGTGATGAGAAGCCCTTCGGCGGAGAGAGCTTCGGCCTTGGTGCCGGTGTGATTCAGGACCGCCGCGACGATCGGAGCGGAGATGCGCTCCCCGTATGACACGATCGCGTCAAGCGTTCGTGCGGTGCACTCGCGCAGGATCGCAACGCTCTGGAGGAGCGCGGTCGTGCGTTCGGTGAGGTCGGCGATCTCCTTGAGCACGTCCGCCGACTCGAAGCCGAGCGCGTCCGCGATGAGGTTCCGATGCTCGCCGGAGAGCCGCAGGATCGTGTCCTGCGCCGTCTGCGCGTCACCGCTTTCGGCCGCGCGGGCGGCGCCGATGAGCGCGTCGGTGGTCCCCGCAGTCGCTGAGACGACGACGATGCGTTGGCCTCTCGTTTTTTTCACGATCTCGGCAACGCGTTGCAACGCCGCAGGCGACGCTACCGAGGTGCCGCCGAATTTCAGAACGGTTCTGGTCATGCGCTGCGCTGCGCGATCTGGATCACGTCCCCGAGTATCGCGGACGCGGTCGCGTCGCCGCCCGCGCCGGGGCCGCTCCAGACCAAACGTGGAACGAGATCGCTCTCGAGCGTGATCACGTTCGTCGGCCCCGTGGCCTGGCCCTCGAGCGAGTCCGCGGCGACCTCCTCCGGGCCCACGCGGGCTTTGGTGGCCTTCTCGCCGAAGTCGGCCACGGCGAGGTAACGAACGCGCGCGCCGCGGGCGGCTGCGCCGCTCACGTCCGACGCGGCGATGCCGCGGAGGCTGGTCCGCCGCACGTTGTCGGGGTGGAAATGGCGGCCGTCTAAGAGCGAGACAAGTATGGAGAGCTTGTATGCGGCGTCGTGTCCGTCGACGTCGTTCGTCGGGTCGGCCTCGGCGTACCCCGCGGCCATCGCCTCGGCGAGGGCTTCGTCGAAGGACTTCCCCGTTTCCATCCGCGAGCAGATATACGTGGTCGTGCCATTGAGCAGCCCGCGCAGGATGCGCGGGCGCACCGCGGCGAGCCCACGCATGCCCGCGATCACCGGAACGGCGGCAGCTACCGCGGCCTCGAACCGCAGCTCGCGCTTGGCGAGCCGGGCGGCCTCGTGAAGGGCCTTCCACTCCTTCGCCACGAGCTCCTTGTTTGCGGTGACCAGATGCTTGCCCCGCTCGAACGCACCGAGATCGAGCTCCCGCACAGGATCCGTACCGCCGATGACCTCAATGACGATCGCGACATCGGGGTCGTCGAGGATCGCGTGCGGGTCGGCCGTGACGGGGACGTCGCCCGCGTCGCGCACCTTTTGCGGATCGCGCACCGCCGCCGCGACGAGCCGGAGCGGCCGCCCCGCCGCCGCGTCGATGCGGCGCGAGCGATCGGCGAAGGCGCGCGCCACGGCCGAGCCGACCGTGCCGAGACCCAGAAGCCCGACGCCGAGGCCCCGGGCGCTCACTGCGGCCGGCCCCAGACGACTTCCCCGACGAGCTCCGCTCGGACGCTCGTCATGCCGTGGCGCGCGAAGATCGCGCGCGCCCCGCGCTCGAAATCGTCGGCGCGGGCTCTCAACGTTGTACGCGAGAGCGTGCTCGTGCTCGCGAGCATGGCCATGTACCCATCGAGCGGCTGTTCGTACTCGGCCGGCGCGGTCGTCCGCCCACCGGTTCGAAGGAAATGCCCTGAGGCTTCGAGCGATCGCACGAGTTCACCGAACTCGAGGTGGTGCGGACTCGGCGAGAACGCCCGTATCAGGTTGAGGAACTCGTCGCGCCACTCCTCTTTCGGATAGACGCTTTCGGAATTGACGATGGCCAGGACGCCTTCGGGCGCGAGCGCCTCGTTGAAGCGCGGCATGACGAGGTCGGGATCCATCCAATGGATGCTCGATCCGGAGGTGATGAGACCGTAGGGCGGATCGAGAGGAGCGCCCTCGGCGCTGCCCTGGATCCAACGGATCCGATCGTTGTCGCTCCCGGGAATGCGCCGCGCTTCGCGCAGCATGGCCGCCGACGGGTCGATCGCGTCGACTCGCTTGGCGAACCGCGCGAGTCCGATCGTGAGCGCTCCGGTCCCGCTACCCGCGTCGAGCACGGTCCGCGGCTCCACGAGGAGGCCCTCGAGGATCTCGAAGACCTCGGGTGGGTACGGCCGGCGGTATCGGTAGTTTCGCGCGACCTCATCGTCCTCGAACGCGCGGCCGAGCTCGCGCGGGTAGGCGGGACTCACGCGATCGCCTTCTCGAGAAGGTCGAGCGCGGCGCCGACCGACGCGAGACGATTGCCTTCGCGGTCGTAGTGCCACTCGTATTTCTTCACCGCGGAGTGTTCGTCGCTGTCGACGGCGACGTAGGTGAGTCCGACCTTTTTGCCCGGTGTCGCGCCGCCTGGGCCGGCGATGCCGGTGATGCCGAGGCCGATCTTCGCGCCGAGACGGGCGCGCGCCCCGCGCGCGAGCGCACCGGCGACGACGGAGGAGACCGCGCCGTGTCCGTGAATGAGATCGGGCGCAACGTCGGCGAAGATGGTCTTCGCTTCGTTCGAGTAGACGACCGCGCCTCCCTTGAAGTACTCGCTCGAGCCGCCGTGCGCCGTGAGGACCGCCGCGAGGAGCCCACCGGTGCAGGACTCGGCGGCCGCGACGGTGAGCTTGCGGCGGCGGAGCCGCGAGTGAAGCGCGCCCATCCGCTCCTCCAGCTCAGGCAGGGTGGGCGGTCGTTTGGCGGGCACGGAGGACGAGTCTGACGCCAGAGAGAAGCGTGAGCCCAGCCGCCCCGACGAGCAGGGCGTTCGCCCCCGGCGCGAGCCCGGCCGACGGCCAAGCCGCGGACGCGAGCAGCGCGAGGCACGCGGCGACCTGGAGCACCGTCTTGGCCTTACCGTCGACGCTCGCGCCGAGCGCATGCGGCGACCGCGCGCGGACTTCCACGGCGACGAGCTCGCGGGCGAGGATCACGAGGACCGGCCAGGCCGGCGCGATCCCGCGCACCGCAAGGGCGATGAGCGTGCCGACCACCAGGACCTTGTCCGCGAGCGGGTCCAGCGCGGCGCCGAGCGCCGTCGGGCCGCCGCGGCGCCTGGCGAGCGGGCCGTCAATGGCATCGGTCGCGGCCGCGGCAAGGAACACGAGCAGCGCGGCAGTAGCGTCGCCGAGCGCGATGAGACCGATGACCGGGATGACGAGGAGCGCGCGTGCGGAGGTCAGCGCGTTCGGGAGCGTCACTGCGCGACGAAGACGCGCTCCACGACCTCACCCTGCTTGCCCAAGCCGGCGATGAGCTGGCCGTTGTAGATCACCTGCGCGGCGGCGGCGTTGCCAGCCTTGATGCGGACTTCCTTCCCGATGAACGCCGCCGTCTCGCCGTCCTTGTAGACGCGGCCGCTCCCCGGAACGTCGGCGCCGTCGACCGTGGCGAGCATCCACGTGTCGCCGCCGCGCACGAACACGTTGACCACCGCGGCGGTGTACACGACCACAACGTTCCGCGTCTCCTCGACGGTCCCGCCGGACGACGGCTGCGCCGTGACGCGGAAGGACTGAGGCCCGGCCGGGACGTAGTACCGGCTCTGGAACGTACCGTCGGAGGTGACCGGGACGGCGATGTTGTTGATCAGGAGCCGCGACACCGAGCGGTCGACGTGGCCGCTCACGAGGACGGAGACATTGGTGAGGGTCGACCCGGCGGCCGGCTGATCGACGACGAGCTGCGGAGCCGGTCCGATCGCCGTGGTGGTGGGCTGGTACAGAACCGTTCGGATGACCTTGTTCGTCTTCCCCGCTGCTTGGACTTCGACGAGGACGTGATTCGATCCTGGGCTCAGGACAACCTTCGCGTCGAAAGCTCCATCGTCACCCGAGCGGATGTCAAGGAAGTCCGGTCCGGGAATGAGCGTGACGGTCACGCGCGCCCCGGGAACGGTGATCCCGTGCACCACAAGTTCCGAGCTCGCCGCGAGCCCGTCGGTCGATGGGTCGGTGATCTCGAGCTTGGGCAGCGTCGCGAACGTGCTGAACTGGTAGTACATGTACCCAAGGAACAAGCCGACGAACGCGATGATCAGCACCGGAACGAAGACCACGGGCCGGAAGAGAAGGCTCTTGTGGACGACCGGGCGATACGGCTTGAAGGTGCGCTTGGGCGTCGCCTCGGGCGGCGCCCCGCTGCGCTCCTGCAGGAAGAGCACGACGAGCTCGTCCGTCTCGAGGTCGAGGTACTCCGCGTAGTTGCGGAGGAATCCGCGGGTGTACACGGCGCCCGGAAGCGATGGGTAGTCGCCGGCCTCGAGCGCTGTCAAGAACTTCTCGCGGATGCGCGTGTCGGCGGCGGCCTGTTCGAGCGTGATGCCCTTGCGTTCGCGCTGCGCCCGAAGCTGTTCTCCGAGGGTGTTAGGCATTGTCCTTGGCCATTCCGTAGACCTCGCGCATCTTGCCGGGGCCCTGCGACGGACCGATCACACCGTTCTGTTCCATGATGTCGATGAGCCTGCCCGCGCGCGCGAACCCGATCGTCATCTTGCGCTGGAGCATCGACACCGAGGCCTGGCCGGCGCGCTGGACGATCGCGACGGCCTCTTCATAGCGGTCGTCGTCGATCTCATCGCCACCGTCGTCGCGGACGCGCGCACGCTCCTTGTCCTCGACGATCGAGAGGTCGTAGTGGGCCTCGCGCTGCTGCCTCCAGTGACGGATGACCTGCTCGATCTCCGCATCCGACACGAACGCGCCCTGTGCGCGAACGGGCTTGGCCGCGTCCGGCGCGAGCCAGAGCATGTCGCCGCGACCCAGGAGCTTCTCCGCGCCGGTCATATCAATGATCGTGCGGGAATCGACGGAGGAAGCGGTAGCAAAGGCGATACGAGCCGGCACGTTCGCCTTGATGAGCCCGGTGATCACGTCGACCGACGGGCGCTGGGTACCCAGTACCAGGTGGATGCCGGTCGCGCGCGCCAGCTGGGCGATCCGCGTGATCTGTTTCTCGACCTGGATCGGCGCCTGGAGCATGAGATCGGCGAGCTCGTCGATGATGAACACGACGTACGGGACGCGGTCGATGCCGGTGTGCTTTTCGTTGTACGAGGCGATATTCCGAGCGTTTGCGCGGGCGAAGAGCCGGTACCGGCGGTCCATCTCGCTCGTCGTCCAGTACAGAGCGTTCAGGATCTGGGGCGAGTCGTGCATGACCGGGACGACGAGGTGCGGCACTCCATTGAAGCCGGGGAAGTCCACCCGCTTCAGGTCACCGATCAGGATGCGGACGTCATCGGGTGTCGACTGCAGAAGCAGGCTCGTGAGGATCGCCCCGATGCAGACGCTCTTGCCCGAGCCCGTCTGCCCGGCGATGAGGAGGTGCGGCAGCTTCGCGAGGTCCGTGACGATCGCTCCGCCCGCGACGTCCTTCCCGAGCGCGACGGTCAGCTTAGACGGTGAGCCCTTGAACTCCGCGCTCTCGGCGACGTCCCGGACCGAGACGAGCCCGATCGCCAGGTTGGGGATCTCGATCCCGACGACGCTCTTGCCGGGGATCGGCGCTTCGATCCGCAGCGTCCGGGCGGCGAGTGCGAGCGACAGGTCGTCGGAGAGCGCCTCGATCCGCGAGAGCTTGACCCCCGCGGCGGGCTTGAGCTCGTAGCGCGTGACGACCGGCCCGACGAACACGTCGACGACATGTGCGGCGATGCCA
>WNGC01001477.1_pt1 | contig 14234 bp, 10 predicted proteins | sample 5400051 | NCBI WGS metagenome assembly WNGC01 (sample SAMN13153368, study PRJNA577476) | soil metagenome | isolation source: 20 cm soil or saprolite under grassland replicate 2 | place: USA:California | collected 2016-06-15 | reverse complement strand
AGCCCATCGACAATAATCTTCAACATTTCCTCGCTGATGGCCGTTGGTTCAGATGAGCTTGTGTATTCCGGTTGAAAGACAGCGGTCGACTCTTTGAACTTCGCCTGGTGGTCTCCCTTTTCTTTCTCGAGTGCTTTCACATTATCCAGCGGCATTTCGAGTCGAAGCTGAAACTCTGTTTCGAGCGAGGCCGCGTCGTCCTCACTAAGTGCTCCGGCCTCGAATAACTCCCGTTTGTATAACTGCGCCACCGACGGCCGAGTCTCGATCCTGGCGTAAAGATCGGGCTGAGTGAATGATGGCTCGTCAACTTCCTGATGGCCATGTTTGCGGTAGCAATACATGTCGATTACGACGTCGCGTCCAAATTCCTGACGAAAATCGAGCGCCATCTCTGTCACAAATTTCACGGCAAGCGGGTCGTCGCCGTTGACGTGGAAAATTGGCGCTTCAATCATTTTCGCGATGTCGGTGGCGTACATCGACGAGCGCGCGTCTTCAGGGAGCGTTGTGAAGCCGATCTGGTTGTTCACGACTACGTGCACGGTGCCGCCAGTGCTGTAACCAGGCAGCTGCGACATGTTGAGGGTTTCCGCGACGATCCCCTGCCCCGCAAAGGCCGCATCCCCATGAATAAGGAGAGGCAGAACTTTCCGGCGATGGTCGGTATCGTTACGAATGCGCTGACGCGCGCGTGCCGTTCCTTCAACAACCGGATCGACTGCTTCAAGATGGCTTGGGTTGGCCGAAAGCCTGATTTCAATTTGGGCGCCAGAACCAAGTTTTCGCACCGTGCGATAACCGAGATGGTACTTCACATCGCCATCCCCGGCGACCAGATCGGGGATGTAGTTTTCGGTGAATTCAGTAAAGATGACGTTGAGCGATTTCTTCAGGAAGTTCGCCAGCACGTTGAGACGGCCACGGTGCGTCATACCCATGCAAATCTCCGCGATGCCAGCCCCTGGGCATTTGTGGAGAATCGTATCAAGAATCACCATCAACGATTCAGCGCCTTGGAGCGAAAAGCGCTTTTGCCCGACGTAATGTCCATGTAAAAAAACTTCGAACGATTCCGCTTCCAGCAAGGTCCGCAGCAAAGCGACTTGCACAGCCCAAGGTGTCTCGGTTTTCGCCGGCCGCGATTCGAGACGGTGCAGCACCCAATTTCGGACGCGAGTGTTCTGGATGTGCATGAACTCCGAGCCGATCGAGCCTGCATAGATATTTTCCAACGCGGCGATGATCTCACGTAGCGTCATCTGCCGGTTGCCGAAAAAGAATTTCGACGAAACGCGAAGATCGAGATCCTTCTCGCTAAATCCGAGCTCCCGTAGCGTCAGCAACGGATTTTCGCGCCGCCTATCCGCCAGCGGGTCAAGGCGCGCGATCGTATGCCCGAGCGTGCGGTAGGCGTAAACAAGCCCGTCCACCCGCGACTGCAGGGAACTTTCGCGACCCTCGGCAGGCTTGGCTGATGCGCCATTTCGTTCCGGCAACTCTCCCAGCTCGAACCCCTCAAAAAACGCGGCCCAACCTGAATCAACTGACTCAGGATTTTGCCGCCATTGCTTGTAATTCTCCTCGAGCAAATCCAGATTTGCCCGAGTCGCCAAGGAAGACCACATACGAATTTTTAATCTGCGACTATTACGCTCCTGGGCAAGTTGACAGTGCGAAGAGTGTTCCGTTATTTGCTGCGGCCAAATGCAGCTCCGTCGCAAATTTGTTCTTACTCTCGCCGCAACCTGCGGGATTCTCTTCGCGAAATCGACAGGTGTGTTCGCGCAAGCCGATCCAGCTTCGGAGCCGGCGGTTTTGGCGCTCGCAAAAGTTTTGCCCGCAGTCGTGAATATCAATACCGAGCGCGTGGTCAGGAGAGCGGTGCGGGATCCATTTGAGGATTTTTACTCGCAATTCTTCGGCTACGATCAGGCCCGGCCGCGCGAAATTCGTCAGACTTTGCAAAGTCTGGGCTCAGGTTTCATCATCGATCCAACCGGTTACATTGTCACCAATCAGCACGTGGTCGAGCGCGCCGCGAACCTGAAAATTCAGGTAACGACAAATGACGGCAAAACGTACAGCGCACACTATATCGCCGGCGATGACAAAACCGATCTGGCATTCATCAAGATCGACGCCAAAGCCGCATTCGCATTTATCAGCCTCGACAATATTTCGCCGAACTTGCTCGGTGAAACAGTCATCGTGGTCGGCAATGCAGTCGGTTACGGCAGCTCGATCAGCCGCGGAGTTCTTAGTGCGGTTAAGCGTAATATCACCATCGAGAATATCGAATACAAAGACCTCGTGCAGACGGATGCGGCGATTAATCCAGGTAACAGCGGTGGACCAGTGATCGATATTTCTGGGCGTCTGGTCGGCATCAGCTCTGCGAAAATGGCTTTCACCCCCCAGGGCGTGCCGACGCAAGGACTAGGTTTCGCCATTCCGGCAGACGTAGTGCGCGACAGCGTGTCCCGATTCAAGAAAATTGCGGACAAAAAGCTTACCCCAAGCAAGCAACCGACAACAAAGGAAATATCGACGTCGAACGCGGAGCGGTTGTTTGGAATGCAACTGCAGGATTTAAGCGAGGAATTACTAGACGCGCTCGGCTACGCGCGCGGCCACGGCGTTCTGATTACCGCGGTGGAACCAGGCAGTCCGGCAGACCAAGCGGGAATCGAACGCGGCCTCGTCATTTATCGCGTGGCCAAATACGAAGTGAATTCTGTCAAACAAGTCGAGGACCTGTTAGGTCGGGCGCAAAGTGGCGCGAGCGTAAATTTTGCCATTGGCGCGATCCGCGCCGGCGGGCAAGGTGAACAGGTTGAAACTTTGACAATGGCGGCGCGTTGACAAAAAAATTGGCAACGCAATCACCGCTCGATTGTCTCATGGAAATATCGTCAAATGATTAAAGTCGAAAATCTGACCAAACGTTACGCCGGCCAGCCTGCGATCCAGGATTTGAATTTCGAAGTCGGTCAAGGCGAGATCATGGGCTTTCTGGGGCCGAATGGTGCGGGCAAGACCACCACCATGCGCATATTGGCCAGCTTCATGCCGCCAACTTCCGGTCGTGCCACGATTGCCGGGTTCGACGTTTTCGAGCAATCTCTGCAGGCACGGGCGCACCTCGGTTATATGCCGGAACATGTGCCGCTCTACAGCGACATGCGGGTAACGGAATACCTCGATTACCGCGCTGCGCTCAAAGGAGTGCCACATCGCCGCGTCGCAGAGCGTGTTGGCGACGTAAGGGAACTTTGCGGTCTGAAGGAGGTGGAAAAGAAATTAATCGGTACGCTCTCTAAGGGTTATCGGCAGCGAGTAGGTCTGGCTGATGCGCTTTTGCACGAGCCCGATCTCCTTATCCTCGACGAGCCAACAATCGGTCTCGATCCAAATCAAATTCGGCAGGTTCGCGAACTCATCAAAAATCTCGGCAAACAGCACACCATCTTGCTTTCCACACACATTTTACCCGAGGTCGAAATGACATGCAGCCGAGTTATCATCATTCACAAAGGACGAATTGAGGCGTGCGACACGCCGGAAAATCTGCTCGGCAAGATCAGGCAAGTTGGTGGTGTAGTGCTCGAGGCAAAGGTTGGACCCGACAATGGCGCCGAGGAACTAAAGAAAATTTCAGGTGTTCGGAATGTAATTGTGGATGCCGACGGCGATTGGAATTTATTCTCATTGCGCGTCGAGTCCGGCGCTGATGTGCGCGAGGAAATTTTTCGGCTCGCCACTGCCCGGCATTGGATCGTGCGCGAACTGACTCAACGTCGAGCGACGCTGGAAGACGTGTTTGTCGAGCTCACGCATCCGGACACAGTTTGAGGTCGATGTTATCGCGGATGTCGATCTAAAGATTATGCGCAAATTTTACGCTCTGCTTTCACGCGAGGTGCGCAGCTACTTTCACTCGCCGATCGCCTATATCGTCCTCATCTTTTTCCTGCTCATCAGCGGGGTGGACTTTTATTTTCAGGTTTCGTTCATGAACCAGCGCCAGGTCCAATACACGGTGCAGGAAGCATTTTTTAACTCCGTCTTCTTCTGGTTTGCCTTCGTTTTAATTTTTCCCCTCATCACGATGCGTCTGTTTGCAGAAGAATTTAAACTCGGCACCATTGAGCCGCTCATGACTGCGCCCGTGCGCGACTGGCAGGTTGTGCTCTCAAAATTTTTTGGCGCGCTCGTCTTTTATCTCATCCTCTGGGTCCCACCTGCGTTCTACTTCATAATTTTTCAGCAAATCACTGGCCAACCCGCTGCCCATTCGGCCGGAGCATACTCGGGTTCGTATTTAATGCTTTTGCTCCTCGGCATGTTCTATCTCTCGATCGGTTGCTTTGCGTCTGTTCTGACCAAGAACCAGATTATTGCCGCGGTCATCTCTTTCTGCGCGATTACCCTGCTGTTCTTTCTCGGACTGGTTCAGTTCATTCTTCTCGATGTTAGCTCCGCGACGCGCGACTTGCTCGGCTACTTCTCCGCAATCGAGCATATGGGAACGTTCTCACGTGGCGTCATCGATACGCGGCCGATCGTTTTTTACGTGACTATGACCATCGTGATGCTGGCGCTCACGCATCGGGCATTCCAATCCCGCAAATGGAGGCTGTGACCAATGGCTGACGAGACAATACCGCAAAGGCGTCCGAAAAAAATCCGTCGGGTTCAGATCGGTTTCAATGTTCTGGCCCAAATCATTCTCATCTTGTTTCTCGCCGCGATGGTGAATTCCATCGCCTTCAAACATTACCAGCGCTGGGATTTCTCTCACGATCAGAAATATGCGCTTTCGGATAAGACGAAGCGTTTTCTCCGCACAATCAAAACCAAGATGCGGATCATCGTTTTCTTTTCCCCGAGCACTCCCATCACCGCTGACGTGCAAAATTTGCTGACGGAATATCAGTATGCGGCGAAAGGGAAGATCGACGTCGAATACATCGATCCGGAACGCAATCTCTCCCGGGCGAAGGAGATATTCGACAAGTACAAAGTCGTAAGCGACGAGAGTCTCCTAGTAATTGATTACGAAGGTCGCAACAAAACCGTGAAAGCGTCCGAGATGGCGGAGGTCGATCAGAGCGGAATGGCCATCGGGGAAGGTCCGCGCGTCACCGCCTTCAAAGGCGAACAGGCGATTACGAGTGCGATGATGGATCTGGTAGAGGGCAAGAAAAACACTCTCGGATATGTGCTTGGCCACAAGGAACCACCACTTTCCGAAAACAGCACCATCTCAGTGCTGAAGACGTTCATTGAAAACGAAAACATCAAGTTCCGGGAGTTAAATCTTTTCGACGTTGACGCAGTTCCCGCCGACTTGAAGACGATCCTGATTATTGGCCCGCAATACGATTTCTCCGATCGCGAAATGAAATTGTTGCGCGATTTTTGGGACAAACAGGGACGGATACTGCTTCTTCTCGATCCGGGACGCAAAACATCAAAGCTAAACGCATTCCTGAACGAGCTGGGCGTGAAAGTAAACGATGATCGACTGATGGCTTTCCTACGCACCGGAATCCAGGAGATGGCCCTGACACGCGATGTCCAAGCGCATTTTCTCGGAGGTAGCCCAATCACAAAACGACTGGCGGATGTGCACGCCCTCTTTTTCGGTGGCACATCTTCGCTGACGCTTGAGCCCGATCGCGTACGCGCTGCCAATATCCGGATCGAGCCGCTGATCCAGGCAGACAAAGGCTATTTTGCCGAAACCGATTACAATACGGATGATCAGACGAAATTTCAGACCGATGCCAAGAAGGCTGGCGCTTCACCCACGATCGGCGCTTCTATCGAAAAAGGCGGCAGCGCAGACGAACGTGTGCAGGTGAATTCGTCGCGGTTGGTCGTGGTGAGTAACGCGACATTCGTTCAAGACAACGCGGTCACGCAAGACCAGCAGGCGCTCGATTTCATCTCTGGCAGCGTGAATTGGCTACTGAGTCGGGAGCAACTTATCGGCATCGCGCCAAAAATTCCCAGACCCCTCACTTTCAGTCTCAACGAAGACGCGTTACGCAATCTGCGTTGGATCGTTCTCGTGCTGATGCCCCTGGTTTTTGCGGCGCTGGGCACGGCGGTCTGGTGGAAGCGGCGCGTTTGATTCTTCGATTCGATTTATGAATTGGAGAACTACGCTTGTCTTAGCTGCGATTGCGGTTGCTGTTTTTGCCTACTTCAGATTCTTTGAGATTAAACAGCCGAGCACGGAAGAAGCGAAGCGCCAGGCCCAGAACGTCGTCAACTTCGATCGAACCAAAATTGATGGCGTCATCATTCAAAATGGCGACGAAAAGATCGAGATGCGACGCCGCGACAGTAAATGGCGCCTTGAGACGCCGATCAAAGATCAAGTCGACCGTTCTTTAATCGAAAATCTGTTCTCGGATTTGGAGAGTTGGCAGAAGGACGCGACCATTTCAGCCAAAGAGATCGATGCAGACAAGAGCAAACTCAATGAATATGGCCTGAATAAACCGAAGCTGAGGCTCAAGTTAACCGGTCAGGAGCGACCACCGGAAATTTTGTTCGGGAAAGACGCAGCGCTCGAAGGCAAAATGTATGTGCGCTTGGAAGACTCGAAGGAGACGTTTCTTGCCGGACAATCCATCAAGAAGGACATCGACAAAAAGCCAGAGGAATTTCGGGACAGGAAATTGACGGACCTGAGCACCGCGCAGGTGTCGCGTCTCATATTAAAAACGCCTGCGGGTGAAATGGAGCTGCAGAAGAAAGGCGATCATTGGGATATTATGAAGCCACTCCGCGCGCGAGCCGATGAACAGCAGGTGCGCGACTTGATAGCGCATGTCACATCGGCGCGGATTCAACAATTTGTGGCCGATGATCGCGGCGACCTGCATGCCTATGGCTTGGCGGAGCCACGTGGATCGATCACGCTATTTGGTCAGGAAGAGAAGAAAGATCAGAAGGTTGAGATCGGCGGATCGATCAAGGTATTTGGCCAAGAGGACAAGGGTCAGATGCTGCAGATCGGCGCCGTATCGCAAAAAGAAAAGGATCAAGCTTATGTGCGGTTCGCACCGCGTGGGTTCGTTTACACGCTGCCGAAGAGGATCGAAGAGGTTCTTAACACCAAACCAGATGATCTGCGCGACCACCATTTGGTCCGGATCGACACGGATATTCTGGATCGAATCACGATCGACGCGCCAGGCAAAGGTAAGACCATTCTCGCGCGTAAAGGTGATGATTGGACAATCGCCAGTAGCAAGAACACACCGGCAAATTCAGGCGAAGTCCGCCGCTTCATTGACACGCTACAAAATGAGCAAGTGACAAGATTTGTTGAAGACGTCGCTTCCAATTTGCAGAAATACGGCCTCGATAAACCACAATTGCAATTGACGCTCAGTTCATTCGCTTCGGAGAACACGGCCGAGACTCGAGCTGGCGAACAGGCCTTTGCAACGATCACCTTTGGAAAAGTGGATGGCGATAAGGTTTACGCCCGCCTCGCCGATGAACCATTTGTCGTGGCGGTCCGACGCACATTAATCGATCAAATTTCCACCAATCCTTTGCAATGGCAGGAATTGTCGATCTTTAAGTTTAAGCCGGAACAAATTCATCGGTTGAGCGTGACTGCGAAATATGAGGTGACGCTTGCGCGGGACGCAAAAGGGGAATGGAATTGGGTAGCGGGAGGCGGTCCGATTAATCAAGCCAATTTGCGGTCGCTGCTCAATACCCTATCGAATTTACGTGCTGTCCGTTGGGTTGGTCCGACTATCCCGCAGCATGGCTTCGATAAACCGCAGCTCGCGATCTCGTTCACGACTTCGCCCGACGATAAGAGCCCGCATAGGCTGTTCGTTGGCAGCATGGCCGGCGCCGGAACATGGTTTGCGCATGTGGACGAGCGCGAAGGCACCTTTGTCATCAACGATTCCGATCTTAATCTGCTCCGATTGCCTCTCGCGCTCGCGCCTGAGAGCCCTCCTGCGCCAGCAGCCGGCGCGAACGCATCACCGGTTCCTTCAGCGAGCGCGAGCGCTTCGCCAGTCACGACTCCAAGGTAGGGTGCTAATTGCCCTCAATCCTGCCTTTTCTCTGCCGTATAGATCGTAACGATGCCGCTGCTGAGCGGTTCCGCATTGGCGTTCCGGAAACCGCTCGCTTCGATTAATTGAAGCATGGTCGCGCCGCTAGGAAATTCTTCGATTGACTGGCCGAGGTAATCGTAGGCATTCTTTTGTCTCGTGACAAAGGAACCGAGAAACGGCATACATCGATGCAGATAGAAGCGGTAAACCGCGCGAAAGACCGGCGATCGAGGTAGAGAAAATTCAAGAATGAGCAAGTGGGCGTTCGCAGTGAGGATGCGTGCCATTTCGCGTAATGCTCCGCCCCAATCTTCCAGGTTGCGCAAACCGAAGGCAACCGTCGCGCAATCGAAGGAGGAATCGGCAAAGGGCAGTCTCATCACATCAGCCATGACGGTTCGCTCCACGCCCTTCTTCTTCGCCAGCTCCAACATTTCAGCTAAAACGTCAACGGCGACGATTTCTGCGTTCGGCAATTTCTTCCGGATTGCGAGCACGAGATCTCCTGTCCCGGTGGCAAGATCGACAATGCTTTTGGGCGTCCAACTTGCAATGATTTGCGCAGCATGACTTCGCCAGTAGAAATCCGCGCCGCAACTCAGCACGTGATTTGCTAAATCGTAGCGTCGCGCGATTGACCCGAACATTTGCCGGACCCGCTCAGGCTGTGTCGTTATACTAGACTTATTCAATCTCTCAAGGTTGAACATTCGGACCTGACTCGCAATCCGTTGCGTTTGCCCATCCATTTAGCGTGTTTACCACGGCTTGCTTTTCTAGCTCTAACCTTCAACTGCCTTTGATTGCGCGAATCGAATGCTAATTTTGTAATAAAAGATGATTGCTATCTCAGTTAACTCCGGCTATGTGACCACCCATGGATACATCTACTAGAGCTTTACAAGAAGCCATCTCGATTCGCCGACAAATCGATGCCTTGGAAAACCGCCTTTCCTCAATCCTCGGAGCTTCCACCCCAAGCTCTTCAGCCCGCGGAGGTCGTCGACGGATGTCGGCCGCGACTCGAGCCAAACTTGCTGCAGCCGCGAGAGCTCGCTGGGCAAAGCAAAAGGCGGGAAGGAAAACAACGACAACCCTACCCAAGAGAAAAGGCGGAATCACACCTGCCGGACGAAGGAGGCTTTCCCAATTGATGAAAGCTCGCTGGGCGGCAAGAAGGAAAGCGACGGGGAAAAAATAAATTAGTTAATCCGCGCGGCATCCCCTGAGGGTGAGAAGAGCGGCCGTCGTCGTTGCGCTGTGCATTGTCGCGCTCTTCGCCAGTGCGCTCTCCGGTCGACTCGCAGACGCCGGGCGCGGCGTGGCGTGACGGTGGTGGGATACCTTCACCGAGGGCATTGTCCCTGAAAAAAGGTTGCCAGACGGTTCACCAAGCTGCTCGCGAGAGGACTCGAACCTCCACGGGTTGCCCCATACGGTCCTGAGCCGTACGCGTCTGCCAATTCCGCCACGCGAGCAAACGACAGCGGCGCCCCAACAATGCGCATGCGTCAGCGAGCCGCAAGGTCAAACCAAAGATGTCGACTTTGGGATAAGGACAAGCGGTCGATGGTCGGTTGAGTTAACCCAACCGTTTCTTGCGCGCACGAACTTCCACTTGATGTGCTTTGCGTGCGTGACCAAGAGAACGCAAAAGATCGGCGTAATTCGAAGCGACAATCTCGTAATCTTTGGAGGGTTTGTCGCTCGCTTCCCAACTCTTGAGCGAAGCGCGATAGAGCTCAGCCGCCTTGGCGTGATCGCCACGCGAATGATAGACCACCGCAAGGTTGCATTTAGATTGCGCGATATCCGGGTGGGTGGGCGGAAACACCTTTTCGCGAATACCCAATGCCCGAAGATGCATTTTCTCCGCCTCGGTGTAACGGCGCTCGTTCGTATAAAACACAGCCAGATTATTCAGCACAGACGCGACATCAGCATGATCGGGCCCGAGTTGCTTCTCGTAAATTTGCAGAGCATGCAAATAGTATGGCTCTGCTGCTTTTTGCCGTCCTGACTTGCGGAAAATAAGCGCAACATTGTTTAACATTGTCCCGAGATCCGAGTAAGGGAGATCTTCGAGCTGGATGCCAGCTGCAATCGCTTTCTCGTAGAAACCGATCGCTTCCTCAGAGTGACCAAGATTATCGCATAAGAAGGCAAGGCGGCGGGCGGAGCGATAGATGACACGCTGGTCCGGTGTTTTTACTTTTTCCAGGATCGCATGGGCTTTGACCAGATATGCCTTGGCCGAGGCGCGATCGCCCTTTTGATCAAGAAGCTGTCCTAATTTCTCGAAACTGGTCGCTAACGGACTCCCCCCATCAGGAAAGGCACGCTTGGCAACCTCGAGAGCCGTTTCAGCAACGCGAATTGCTTCAGGCAGGCGGTTGCTGGCACGGAGGGTATCAAGTTTGTCATTGAGGATCGACCAAAGCTGTTCTTCGCCTTTCATCAAGCATCACCAACCCTCGCTCAGTTGGACCACTAATCGCGTGGCAAGATCTTCAGTGGCGAGTGGCAGTGCTTGCCGTTCGTCTGTGGTCACGTCCGAGCTAACGAAAAAGCTGGTGCCTCCTCTAGTCTCTGCCGATTCCAGCTGGGCTCCGTCCCGTCCGATGACGCTGAACTTCACAGTTATACTCAGGTTGAATTCAACCGTGGCGAGCACATTCCCACGCACCGAACGCGCTGGGGTCCGGTCGATGCGCGTAACTTCAGCCGTCAATGTAGCGTCCGCATCTTCGCCCCTTGCAATCTGAAACGTTCCATCTTGTTGCAACTGCTTGATCACTGTATCCGTGACCAAGACTTCAATGTGAGGGAGGAGCGTGCGGTTTTTGAAGGTCGGAACCGCAATTGTGTGAACGTCGCGGAGGTAGTACGGCTTTACCGGTCCGATGTGATAGCCAAGGCAGCCAGTTAAACTAAAGCAGGCGAGTGCTGCCGTAAATATAGCTTTCACGGCGCCGGTGACGCCGATGCTTCAGGAGCAGGAGAAGCGCCGGAGGTTGTGCTCGCGCCCGGTGGGGCCGGTAGTGGTTCAGGCGCAGTTGTGGTGTCCGGTGCAAGGGAAGCCGGCGGCGGTAGCGAAACATCCGTCTCTGGCGCAGGCAATGGTGCTTCGTTGTTTGCCGGGCCTGGCTTGGCCCCTGATCCGCTCTTGGCCGTCCGTGCTTCATGCGCATCCCCTTTTTTCTTGCCCGCCTCTGCTGGGGCAAATGCAGGCTGAAGCGCCGCTTCGCCGACTTTTGTGCGCAACTGATCGATCCGCTTTTTAGCGCGATCGCTCTCAGTTGATCCTGGCTGCTGACGAATTACCTCGTTATAGTAAATGACCGCGGCACGATAATATTTCTGTTTGTCGTAAAATTTCGCTACTTCGAAGGAACTGGATGTTTGCTTTTGCTCAAGCAGGTTGAGATTATCGCGCGCTTGTGCTGCTTTCTCGCTGTTTGGGTAGTGAAAAAGGAAATCCTGGAACGCAGTTTTGGCGTTGCCAGCGGCTGCCATGTCTTTTGTGCCCGTTCGCGAGGCGTGGAACCAGATGTAACCGATCTGGTATTGCGCATCTACCGCGATCGGTTCGTTCGGAAACTTGTTCACCACAGCCTGGTACGCTTCAATGGCCGCATCGTTCGCACCCTGCTTCTCCCGCGCGAGGCCAATATCAAATTGCGCGCGCGCTGTGTACTTTCCGTACGGTGCCGTCCGAACGACAGACGCAAAAATGGTCACGGCGCGTTCGAGCGAGGACGCGACCGGGATGCCGAGGATCCTCAACTTTTTGCCCGCTAAATAGACTTCCCCGATGCGAAACTGCCCCTCGATTGCTTCATCGAAATGCGGACTGCCAGGGTATTTTTCCACCAATTGGCGAAACGATTCTGCGGCTCGGAAATAATCGTGATTTTGCTCTTGTAGCTCCGCAGCGCGAAAGAGCGCGCCAGCCGCGAGGGCATCTTTAGGGTGGCGTTTGACGAGGCTCTTGTAAGCTTTGATCGCGCGTTTCGTGTTGCCTTCTTTTTCCGCGGTTTGTCCAATCTGAAACAGCTCCGCTGCATTACCGCTTATCTCCTCCTCACCAGGTGCGACGTACTTGGTCTTTTTACCTGGTTGAAAGATCACGGAAGCCATGCCGGCGTCGGCCAAGGCGAGAACGGCAGCGATGAAAACAACAAGGGTGCGAATTCGGAAATACATGGGGTGTGGCAGGGTAATTAAGTTATCGATTCCGTCAAGTTAAGCAGCCGCTCTTCCCAACGCCTCAAAGCAAAATTCATCGACATCTCTTCAGCTCGACATCTTTCCGAGAACGCAAAATCGATTAATCTTCTGATTTCATTTTGAATCTGACCGACCAGCAAAAAATACGCATCGGTGCATGCGCTTGGAGTTTTGAAGACTGGCGTGGCGCTTTCTACCCGCCGGACTTGCCAGACTCTCAATGGCTCGAATTTTATGCCCGCTATTTTCCGGCCGTTGAAGTGGACTCAACTTTTTATGGCGCTCCCGCGGAAAACACCGTTCGCCGCTGGATCGAGATGACCCCCGCCGGTTTTCGCTTCGCTTGTAAACTCCCCCGCGAGATCACGCATACACGCCGACTGCGCGAATGTAGCGCCGAATTAAATTCGTTCCTTCGCGCTCTCGAGCCGCTCGCGCCAAAGCTCCAGGTCATTCTGATCCAGCTTCCGCCATCGTTCGCACCAAAAGACGGAAAGCCGGCGCTTCGTAAATTTCTCGAACAGTTGCCGCGGGGTTTTCGTTTCGCGATTGAATTTCGGCATGCCGGCTGGCATCGACCGCAGATCATCCGTCTCTTAGAAAAATATCGCGTCTGTTGGGTCTGGGCCGATATCACGCCACTCAACGAGCGGAATCTTGCCCCTTTCGAATTCTTGCCTCGGACCACCGATTTTCTTTATCTGCGTTTGCTTGGTGATTATGCAACCAAATACGATGTCGCTGGAGGACACTTGCATCGTTACGAAAAACTCCTGTGGAAACGAGAAGCTGCCCTCGAAAGCTGGTCGCTAAAAGTTGAGCGCCATCTGTCCGAGGTGCGCAGCATCTGGACTTTCGTGAGTAATCACTTCGAGGGTTTCGCCCCAGAAACGGCGCAGCGTCTCGCGCAGCGGCTCGGCTACGAACTGCCACTGCCCTCGGAAACAGAGAAAATTTTAGCCGAGCAGGAGCGATCGCAGCTCGATCTGCTGTAGCCGACGCCCTGCCGGTGATCCAGCGGCTACAGACGAATCTCTGCTCCGCCAAAATACGGCTGCAATTTTTCGGGAATCCGGATTGCGCGGTCCGGCTGCTGCCCGGTCTCGATGAGCGCGGCGAATAATCTGGGCAACGCCAATCCTGAACCATTCAGTGTGTGGCAAAACCGGTTTTTTCCCTGAGAGTCTTTATATCGAAGGTGCATCCGGCGAGCTTGAAAGTCCTCAAAGTTCGAGCAACTCGAAACTTCGAGATATGCGTTCTGGCCCGGCGACCACACTTCGATGTCGTAGGTTTTGGCCGATCCGAAACCCAAATCGCCGGTGCACAGCTCAACGACGCGATAATGCAAACCGAGTAGTTGCAGGACACGTTCGGCATCAGCTGTAAGCGATTCCAATTCATCGTATGATCTTTCCGGTGTCGTGATCTTCACCAGCTCCACTTTGTCGAACTGATGCACCCGGATGATTCCGCGTGTTTCCCGTCCCCCTGCGCCCGCTTCGCGCCGAAAACATGGCGTGTAGGCAACAAATTTTTTCGGAAGATCGACAATGTTCAAAATTTCGTCGCGATGAAGATTCGTCAGCGGCACTTCCGCAGTGGGCGCCAGAAAAAGCTGGTTTTCTTCCAACCCGTACATGTCGGCTTCGAATTTCGGCAATTGCGTCGTGCCAATCATGCAATCTCGCCGTACTAAAAACGGCGGGCTGACCTCAAAATAGCCATGCTCACGCGTATGCAGATCGATCATGAAATTGATCAACGCTCGTTCCAGCCTCGCGCCTGCGTCCGTGAAGCAGATGAAACCGCTGCCGCTCAACTTTGCGGCCCGCTCCAGATCAAAGAGCTTTAGCTTTGCGCCGAGGGCAACATGATCGGCAGGGTCGGTTAATCGCG
>WNGC01005781.1_pt1 | contig 14235 bp, 11 predicted proteins | sample 5400051 | NCBI WGS metagenome assembly WNGC01 (sample SAMN13153368, study PRJNA577476) | soil metagenome | isolation source: 20 cm soil or saprolite under grassland replicate 2 | place: USA:California | collected 2016-06-15 | reverse complement strand
GTGGCGGCATCTCTTGTAGAGGGTGTCCGTAAGCCGATGGCGGTGTTCTTCGAGTTGTTCGAGCGTAACATCTCGCAGTGCCCGGATCCCGGGCAAAACCCCGGCAAGACGGCGCACGGCTTCTTCACATTCCGCACGGCGCGCGTTGTATTCGCTAGTGCCCAGTTCATGCTTGACCATGGTGTTGCAAATGACCAGTTGCAGATTAGGCGGCAGGCGAAAAACGCGGTAGTCGAGGGACCGGCAATCGAGCATGAGCGCATGGCCCGCGCGCCCGTGGCAGGAGATGAACTGATTCATGATGCCACATCGCGCCCCAACAAATTGGTTTTCCGAGAGCTGGCAAAGTAGTGCGAGATTGGCGCGGTCAATCGCGAGGCGCGCTACATGGAGAAGCGCATACCCTACCGATACTTCGAGCGCCGCCGAAGAGCTCAATCCCGCTCCCCAAGGTATTTCCCCGGATATATAAAGGTTCGCGCCACGAAGACAATTCCCTGCCTGTTCCAGCGTCATAGCAACTCCGAGCGGGTAATCCGCCCATCGGTCACAACCACGCAACGGGAGTTTGTCGAGGTCTGCCTCAATCAATTCGGCAAAATTCTCCGAGAAGAGAACAAGTTTCCGGTCCTTGCGAGGAGCGATGGCCACCCAGCACGAAAGTCCGATGGCAGCAGGTAAAACGAACCCGTCGTTGTAATCGGTGTGCTCGCCGATTAGATTCACGCGGCCCGGAGCAAGATAGACAACCGCCGAAGTACCAAAGCGAGCCTGGAATTTCGCGAGCAGCTCAAGAGCCCTATTCATCCATATTTCCGAATGCCAGGATCAGGAATGAACTGGTAATTTGCATGATCTCCACCGGGCAATCTTGCAGAAGAAGGTTGGGAGGGGCGAGATCGTAATGGAAATGTGGACTGTCGTGCTTATCGAGGATAGGCAAGCGGGTCGTGGAATTAAGCTTTGCAGGAATGAATACATGGCCATGATGACCCGATCGATGCTGGTTAAACCCACGTGTCCGAGCTCCTCGATCTGTTTGCTCGAATTCTGCCAATCGCCCGAACCAGCATTTCACCCACGGCATGCCGCAAATTCTCTCTTCTGACTTGTCATCCCTCCCCGAGTGTAACCGATTACATCAGGTAATTGTTCGGAATACCAGCAAAAATATACATCCTCGCTCCGGCGATTATTCATGAGAAAGGCTTGGCCAGCGCGCCCCCGTGCCTGTGGTTTGTTCGCACTTGGCGTACCCACCTACTTCGCACACAAGTCGATCGCCACTACGATGCCCGCCCAGGCCATTATCACCGTCAATGCCTCCGGCATGCTCAACGTGGCCTCGGGCATTCTGGAACACAACAGATCCGGGACGGGACAAGCTGATGGGTCCCTGCCCTCAGATCCCGTTGAACCTCAGCATTTGTTATCTGCTAAGGTTTGAACTTGGAATGCGATCTGTTCAGGAATTTGGCGACCGTCCGTGCAATCCAGTCGAACTCCGAATAATGAGATGAGTTTCCACGTGGTACTCGTGCCCCTTTTGGGACTTTCCATTAATGAGGGCGGTCAGCGCGTTAAATGCTTTTTCGGCCACCTCGGTGCGCGACAATCTAATGGTAGTGAGAGCAGGTTGAGTGAACTGGCTCAGATAAATATCGTCAAAGCCAACCAAGGAAATGTCTTCCGGGATCCGCAAATTCGCATTGTATATGGCGCGCAGCGCGCCGATGGCAGTCAGGTCGTTGGATGCCAAGACGGCTGTGGGTCGTTTAGGAAGAGCGAGCAGGCGTTCCATCGCTACCTTGCCTCCGTCAATTTTGTGGTCGCCTACTTGGATCAGAGTCTCGTCCGGAAACAGTCCAAAGTGTCCGAACGACTCGAGGAAAGCTGTACGCCGAGTAAGCGCGGAACGCAATGTTAGGGGACCGCTAATGAAACCAATACGCTGGTGCCGCAGCTGAACCAGGTGCTCCATTGCTGCACAAATGCCTTTCTCATAATCCACTCTGATATTGCTGATACGCGAACGGACTTTGCCGGTATCCAGGAAGACGATGGGAATTCGGCGCTTTTCCAACTCGGCGACTAGCCCTTCTTCCATTTCGGAGGTCATTATGCCCACGCCGTCCACCTTCCGTTCCAGCATGCGATGAACCCAGTGGGACATCCGTTCCGGATCATAGTTGGTGTTGGCCACTAGAACTTCCAGACCCTTCTGGAGAGCCATCTCTTCGAAGCTCTTTATCAGTTCAGGGAAGAAAGGATTGACAATGTCGGAAATGATGAGGCCCAATAGATGACTTCTCCCGGAGACGAGCGCGCGCGCGTATCTATTGGGGTGGTAGCCGAGGGCTCGGACGACATTCCACACCTTGTCGGCAGTCTCAGGACTGACGATGCTACTGCCGTTGATGGTGCGGGAGACAGTAGCTGTGGATACTTTGGCTCGTTTGGCGACTTCGGTTATGTTCATAGGGGAAAGCGAGCATGTTGAAACAAACATTATATCGAAAAGGAAGGTGGGCTACAGAAGAGTATTATCGTCAGGATTACTGAAACATAGTTATTCACTTCGGCCCTCTTCTTGGCCAGCAGACGATCCATTTTACTTTCACAGAAACCGAATCAAGCTAGTTCAGGAAACGCCGTAATTCTCAGTTTTGCCGCCCCGTACGGAACCAGCGTTAGCACCTCCTCCGGCTCGCTGCTTGCCATTGGACTCTGCGGCAATTCTCCGGCTACGCCCTGAGTCTCCTGCCACTCTCGCACCCTCCTCCCTTTAACCTCTATCCGCACAGGCGCGCCATTCAATGTGAAGACATCCTTATCGGCATTCTGCTCCGTCACCTTCAAGGCAGACTCGGCTGTCCTTTCATTGACTTCCAGTGCGTAATTCCAAGTCGACTTAGGTTGAACCTCCCAATCCGCCGTCATGCCGCGCGTCCGAAGCTGATTCCAATCCGCCGCGACGTTAAGTGAAAAAATAATGGGTCCCCGCTCCACCGCAACCGAGTTGTGATACCAACGCGTCACACGAGGTCTCATCGGGAATTGAATCTCCACGCGATCGCCTGCTTTCCATTGGCGATTCAAGACTGCGAAACTTCCAGAGCGACCTCCTTCCGTGGCCTTTCCATTGACGCGGATACTGGTGGCGTCCGCCCAATGTGGGATCCGCAAGTGCATCGGGAAATGCACCGGATGTTCCGGTCGAACGGTAAACACAACATCATCATGGAACGGATACAACGTTTCTTCGTCTATGGTCACCGGCACCCCGCCCTCGACTATCGCTCGCACTTCGCAGGGTGCGTAGACCGCCGCAGCCAACCCTCCGTTTGCATCCGCCATCCACAGGCTCGCCGTAATTTTCGGCCAACCCTGGTGCATGTTCGCGGTGCAACAACCGAAATTAGGTTCGAGCCCAAACAAATTGGACTCCGGGCCGTTGGTCGTCCAGGGGCGTTGGCTGAGGCTACATCGGATCTGATTTGGCTCCTGGTCGTACTGATGCGCCCACATGTCGTCCGTTAGCGTCCCGGGCAAGGCGTTATAGGCGATCTTTTCCAGGCGGTCGCCCAAAGCTGCACTGCCAAGAATCCCCAAACCCTGCTCGAGCGAGAACATCTGCTCGACCACCGCGCACAACTCAACGCCCTGCGACGGATTCGTGCCCGCCAGGTGTTCGTCCGCGCTGAACATACCATTGGGAATCCCATGATGCCGGTCGAGCGCGTCAAGTTGCTGCTGAACACCGTCGCGATCGCCATCCTGCTTCGAAAAAAGCCACCACAGCGCGGATGACTTCAGCCCCATAGCATTATTAACGCCATGCGTTTGCATGGCCAGCTCGGGCGGCGCCGTGCCTTCCTTCAATCCCAGCTCTTGTGCGCTTGACTTGTGCGTGTAGGAAAAGTTCGCGAACTGTTGTCGCCAATTGTACCCCTGCTGCCGCAGCAATTCAGCAAGCCGCAGCAAATCCCGATTCCCTGTGCGGTTGTATAGCCACACCACGCTCAGGACTTCATCCTGCCAACGATATTTACCCCAATCGCGGAGCGGGCGCTTGGGCATTTCGCCGGTTTGAAACGCAAAATAGCGGTCCATCAGCGGAATGACACGGGAATCGCCGGTCGCTTCCTGATATTGGGTCAGTACCTTGAGCATCACCATCCGCGGCCACCAGTCGTCGTTTTTCGCCGGACCGATCATGCCGTTGGCTTGCTGATGCTGTAGCGTCCAGTTCACCCATTTCTCCGCTTTGGCGATCAGCTTTTGATCCTGAAGTTGATAAGCGAGCGGAACGAGTCCGTCGAGAAAATATGGACCGCGTTCCCAGGACTCACCGTTTCCACCGAGCCACCCGCTGTCGGGCCCAAGATCAGGCCAGAATTCATCGAGGTGACCGCTGAGTCCCGCCGCTTGTATTTCCATCTGCCGCTTCAGCCAACCCTTTGGACGAACCGACGTCAACGGAAGCGAGTAAAAGCGACTCTGTCCCAATGGCGCTCGATTCACCACGACGGCTGGGCTGACAAGGGGGCTGGAAACTTTTACATCAGTGATGTTCGAAGCTGCGGCCACCCTTGCAGCGACGGCTGGCGTCGACGCAGCTGCAGCCGCAACACCTACTGTTTTGAGAAAATCGCGTCTCGTCGGGCGAAATAACATAGCGAGTACCTCCATCTACACGCAAGCGGTCTGACCTTTTGCAAACGACAAATCTGTTCGGCTACGGCGCCAATTCCTGCGTGTCCTCCGGCTCGACATTGTCAAAAAACACGCCTTGAAACTGTCCGGGAGTCAGTGGTGGAAGCTTTAACCGAATTTCGTGCTTCACCTCCGTCTGAATGTTTGTAAGATCCGCATAAAAGCCGACGAAGGATGCCTGATGTACACGAACGGAGCTGTACGCCTTCCTGAGCTCTAAGGGGTGGCCGTCGAGGGTCATCAGCGGCTCCATCGTATCTTTCGGCTCCGCGATCTGCACGAACAACAGCAGGCGTTCCGGGACCAGCCAAGTTGTATCGTAGTCCTCTCGCGTCCACGGAATGGGCCATTTTTTTCGACGCGCAGCGAGTTGTTGCAGCACGCGTCCGGGGACCACAAATGATCCGCTCAGCGAACCATTCTCCGCCGTTTCGAGTTTAACTTGCTCCGAATGAGCAAATCGCTTTCCCGCGAATTGTGCTTGAAACGTGACGTATCGGCCCTCCTGCGCGAATCCCATAGCCTTCCCGTTCAGCGTCACCTTGTCGACGCGAACATCATTCGGCAATAACACTCCGATTTCTTCTTGTGTCCCAAACGCACCCGTAGCATGTTTCACGTCGAGAGCCTTATCGTCGAGAGTCGCTCGGACAAGCTGCTGAGCTCGGGATTCTGTTCCATTGGACCCAAAAACGATGGGTTGTTTCAACGCCGTACCTGCAGGAGCCAGTTCGAAAACTGTGGCGCTTGTGCCATCTAGTGGCAGATGTATCTGATCGCCATAGTTCCAGACGCCGGAGCCCGGCTTCCCGACCAGTTTCCCCTCATGCGGATAGATTTCCCGCAGAAGAAAATTGTTTGCCTCGTTCAATCCAATCGTTTCGTCGAGACGAAAATCGGCCGTAAGTTGCTTGTAGTTCGGATTGAATAAGAATAAGAAGCCTCGGTCGCCAAGTATTGCGGACGTCCCATCCACTTTATTGATGGCGGGTTGACCCAGAATGGTGTGTGTGCGCCGTAAATATTCCTTGTTCGCGGCGGCCCATTCCAGCCAGCGCCGGATCCACGCCTTATCGTCCTTGGAGAAGTGCTCAAATTCCGCAAGATCCCGGGCGGGGATCATGTCCATAACGTTGTTCCAGCCCGCGGTCGCGATGGAAGCAAGTTCGGAGTAGCGGTAACCTAGATAATCCCAATCTCGCGCGCGGTAGCTCGTATAAACTAGCTTCTCCCGCTCCGCTTGTGCACTTGAGCCGCTGTCTGAAGACAAATTGATGCTGCGCTCCGTCTGGTGTGTGATGTAACCAGGAATAACTTCTTCCGGCGCGTCCGCCGACACTCGATCGAAATGGAGGTCTGGATAAGGAGTAAAACTCTCCGGTTGCTCATCGTTGCCAGTCGGATGAGGATAACTGCCCGCAAGCCAGCTCCACGGTCCGAACATCTGATATGTCTGCCGCCCGTCGATGACGATTTCTGGCTCAGACTGTCGGAGTGCTTCCAGTACGCGCCGCCAGCCCCACCATTGAGAATAGGAACTGCTCCCGGGTAGGTTCAGGAAGGCATCGTCGAACGAATACCCGGCCACGCCAGTTCGGCGCTTGAACGTCTGTAATCCGCGGATTAGAAAATCCTGAAAGTCACGCGAAGCAAGCGTGGCATAGCTCTTCTTCGCCGACTTCCGGCTATCCGTCACGAGCCAACCAGGATCCTGCGAAAACGGGAGCGAGGGATACACATATGCGAGCAGCCCGACATGCTTTGCCTTCGCAAAGTCCAGCATTTCCGTGACACTTGCTGGAAGCGGACTTTTCTCTGGATTCCACTTCCCTTCGCGAATCTGCTGCCCTAGGCCAAGCCAGAGCACGTGTTTCCAGTTCCAGTCATCTGCGTCGTGGTCAATTTGGGCTAGTTCGTAGTTCGCCGGTGCATACAAGAGCGTTTCAATCCCCAGGTCGGCCGTGCTATCCAGGACGCGCTTGTACTCGGCCCGTCCTTCCTGCGTAGCTACATCAATCTGATAGTCGTTCAAAGGCCAACATCTCTGTCAGATGGGAGCCGGGTGGAATTTTTGCGCACCACAGCTGATTGAACGGAAGCTTGGGAAGCCCCCGTTTTGCCATTGAGCTACGCCCGCCGATTCTTTCTCGGTCGCCGATGCTCACGGAATCACGGAACCAGTGTCAACTAGACCATTCGTCTTGTTTGGCCTTGACCTGGCCTCTTCGCTGTCACAGACTCGCGACAACGGGTGGTCCACACCTAGACGGCAGGGGCCAGGTCGAGCTTCAGTGGCTTAGAACGGCCCTGCACGCAAATGGGGAAAATTGTGCCCACTCTCCGGCGCATTCGACTGTCTCTCTGCACCTTCCTCATTCTGTCTTGGTTGTTTCCCTCACCGAAAACCAAAGCTGCTGCACCAGCACAGTCTGCCGGGGGACAAGCTGCCGCCACCCAGCTGATCGTGACTGTTCGTGACGAGGCTGGGGCAACCTTCAGTGGTCTTGCGACTGTGACTTTGCAACATTTGGACAGCTCCGTCCTCTCCACCGGGACGACGATGGGAGGCCAGGCAATTTTTGACGGCTTGGGCCCCGGCGAGTACACCATCGTCGTTTCCGCTCCCGGATATCACCCCGTCACCGAGCGAATAAGCCTGACCCATGGGAGTGCAGAGCGTGCATTCATCGCACTGAAAAGAGATTCAAGTTCTTCGACCGTGAGCGCGCCCCAAGGCCCTCCAGCACTCTCGCCGAAGTTGCAGAAGGAACTCAGCAAAGCTGTCGGGGCAATGCAAGCGAACAAGCTGGAGGATGCCCAAAGACATCTTGATGGCGCGTACCGTCTGGCACCGGGAAACCCTGAGGTGAATTACATCCGCGGTTTGCTCGCCGATCGCCAGGGGAAGCTCGCCGCCGCTCAATTGAGTTGGGAAAAAACTTTATCGCTTGATCCCCGGCACGGACTGACGCTGCAAGCACTTGCCACGATAATGGCGCGCAAAGGGGATTACGCCGCGGCCAAGGAATACCTGGAGCGCGCCCTTCAGGTTGATTCGAATTCATGGCGCGCTCATGAGTTGCTGGCGGTGGTTTGTTTTCGCCAGGCCAGTTTTGCGGAGGCGGTGAGCCACGCGGAACGCAGCCTTGAATTAGGCAAGAGTCTTGCGAATGGCGCGAGGCTGCCATTGGCGGAATCGCTGATTGGGCAAAACCAAACTGCCTCCGCGATGAACGTTTTGCATGCATTTCTGGATGCCGGTCCTCCACCGGAGCAGGGAGTGATCGCGAAAAGCTTGCTTCGCAAATTGAGCATCCCGGCGTCGCCTCCCACCGCTTCAGGAGGGATTGACCCAACCACGGTGCCGGAAAAGGCACAGCTTCCGGAACTGCCTCTCTTGAAACCGGAACTACCCAAGTGGATTCCCGCAAGCGTCGATGAATTCCTGCCGGCAGTGGAGCCTGGCATTGCCTGCCCGCTGGGGGAGATTCTCGACAGCGCCGCAGATCACGTTCGCGAGTTCATGAAGAGCGTTGACCGTATCACCGCTACTGAACATCTCGATCACCAAGTCGTGAATCAATGGGGATTCGCAACTCGCGAGGAGAAGCGCTCCTTCAATTATGTGGTTTCCATTTCGGAAGTAAGCCCCGGTCATCTTAGCGTCGAGGAGTTTAGGAACGGAAATACAGATTTGAGTGTGTTTCCAGACTCGATTGCCACCATCGGTCTTCCCGCGATGGTCCTGGTTTTTCATCCCTACTACCGCGACGACTATGACATACAATGCGAAGGATTGGGACGATGGAAAGACCTCCGCGCCTGGCAGATTCATTTTTCTCAAAAGCCCGGGATACCAAGCCGTCTGAGAGGCCACCGTGCCGCAGCCGATGGCCCGTTGACCCCCGTTGCGCTCAAGGGTCGGGCGTGGATCCAGGAGAATACGCGTCAAGTAGTTCGCATCGAAACCGATTTGCAGTCTGCTATGCCAGAGATCAAGCTTCTCGCGGAACACATAGATATCGAATTCGGCCCGATAACTTTCCACAGCCAGCAAGAGAACATGTGGCTTCCCGTGAGTGCCGACATCTACCTTAATCTGCGGGGACGGCATATACGACGGAAGAGCACGTTTACCAATTACCTGCTTTTCTCCGTGAACGAAAAGCAGAGTATATCTGCACCGAAGGGATCCTAATCTGCGGGCGATCCCGGCACGTCTGCCCCGCACTCCGCCCCCGGAGATATCGCCGACATCGTCGCTTCGAATGCCGGCACCGCGCGAGGCGCGATCCAAGCCGTCGAAGACCACAAACTTGCTGGCAAGATTCTTGTTCGAGGTCAGCATTCTCGACGGCACTGGAGAGACCATGCCCGTTTGAGTGACAAAGAAGGAGACCTGATCTTCTCATTCGAAGAAAGAAGGAGAAGGGGAAGGAGAAAGACTACAAGCTGGTGGTGGAGGAAAAGGACGGAGAGCAGGAAGTGTCGGGAGAATTCGAGGCTCGCGTCGTGCGGCTGGGCGCCTTTGATTTTATGGACATTTATCCCCAGAGCAGCAAGGAGGGGAACGAGTCTTACCGCGCGCATTTTACCCGCTCGCATACCATCGCGCGCGTGGAGATCAGTCAGGACTCGATCCAGATGGCATTCTTGAGCGCAAGGTGGCTGAAGGCGAAGATGGACGAAAAAAGCGTCGATACTCCGTGCGTGAAGGTGGATGATACGCTGATGCTGACCGGAACGACGGAGGAAGCGCAAGAGCTCGTGTTTTCCCATGCGAACGACGATCGAGCGTTTGCCGACTCGGTGCTACTGGAGATGCAGCGGATCGAGAAGGAACAGCAATGAATGCCGTGGAGATTGAGCAAGCTGGGATGCAATCGACAGTGGGACGAGACTGCCGGGAGAGGCTCCCGACAAGGCGTGCGAACGACCGGATAGCTGAAAAGAGATCGCCTGTTATCTCCGTCACTCGGTCTCGCGTGTGCAGAGATGGGAGAGGAATGAAGGGCTGCCCATCCTGTGTCACCAGCACGCGCGTGGCGTCACGGTATACCCGTACCGGGAGAAACTGGACGGCGAGGGGGCACAAGTGCAGAGCATTGGATGCTAATTGGGAAATGGGATTGAGGAGCTTGCCGGTTTTCAGGCCGAGATTCGTCGTTCCAGGAATTCGTCGGGTTAACCCTTCATGCCTGGACGAGCCCGCGCCGTTTTAGCGTGGGAAGTGTCTTGATGGATTTTCCTACTTTCTCCGGGCTGAATCTATTCAGATTCGCGCGCCGTTTCAGAAATCCAACGCGCAAACTGATCGAGCGAAGCCCGCCTCGCCGATTCCGTCGAAATCGTGCCCGGAACGAATCCGAAATAAGAACCGGTCATAGTCTGCAGAGCCTGCACGAGATTCGATTGCCGCCAGGGCTCGAGTTTTTCCTCCTGCGTCAGCAAATCATAAAGAGCCTTCGCGCAAACGGCGTCTTTGCGAGTTGCAAACAGGATTGTCACCGAAGACCTCACCTCGACGGCTTTGTCAGCAAGCAATCGGACGAGCACTGCTCGCAACCGAACGAATTCCTGCGATGGAAGCAGGAAGGCGATGTTCGCCGCTTGGACCCGGACGTCCGACGCCTCGTCTCGTGCCAGCCGCTCCACGAAGGGCGACAAACGCGGATCGCCCGATTCGACAAGCGCGTAGGCGGCGCGCCACCGCACCTCGGAATCCTGATCATGGAGCAAAGCCACTAGATCGGAATTTGCTGGCCGGCCTCGCTGCAATCGACGAAGCTTATCGTAGTGCCGCGTGATGCCGTGTCGCGCAAGCAGAGGAATTGCTCGCCGGTCGTTCAGGTCACGTAGGGCGCTCGCGGCGACGTCCTCCTCGGTCCCATCTAATTGGGCGGCCACGTCTTCATAGAGGCCGGTCAAGTGGAATTGCCCTGCGGCTCGTAGCCCTCGCTGCAGCTGTTTTTGATCTTTACTTTCTAGATCTTCGCCCGCAAGGCCCTCGACTAATTTTTGGTGGGAACTCAGCAAGCGTCGGCAACGCATGCGCGCGGCCTCCGCGACGAATGGCCATCCTCCCTGACGTTCGTAGGCCGCTGCCAATTCCTCCGGCGTGAGATTCCGTTCCTCGACGGCGTTGGGGGCCGCCCAGCCGTTGAAAGCCGTTAGCATTTCTGTTTCCAGGACTGGCCAGACATCGCGGTAGACCCGGGCGGTCTCCTGGTCTTGTTGCGTAGTTCGCAGGCGCGCCGTGCGCTCCACGTCTAAGAACAAGTCACGCGCCCTCGTTCGATAATCCTGCTCGGGACTCTGCGCAACACAAGTCATGGCGGCCACGGCCCATAGCAGGCCAACTAGTGTGTGCCTGACAAATCTCTCGTTACTCCGGCTAGAGCACATAGAAGCTTTCTCGGCCGCTTTCATGAGGCCTTACTGCACCTTGTAATCCCTGGGAAATCTAAATAAGGAGGCGTCGGGATTTTCGCGGTGAATATTGCTAAGTGTGAGGGTCTGAACACCATTAGAAGGGTCAAGCTGCTTCACGAGGACGAAGGACTGCAATTCTTCTGAATACCAATAATCGGTGACCACGGTGTAAGCGTCTTTGTGACCCACAAATCCGGCTGGATAGCTACACGTTTCACGGCCGTGTCGCAGCTTCATTCCTTCCATGACTTCGACCCCTAGATCTATTCGTTGGGTTTCGATTTGAGGCGGAGCTTGGCCCAAATGATCAGGCTCAAGGGCAATGGGCGCAAGGCGCCTCCCAGGCGTGGGTCGCGGCAGGGCCTTGTCTTCATAGCGCATGGCTGATTTACGCCAAGGGAAGAGAGTGAGGTCGGCTTTGGTGACAGCATCGTAGCTGTGCACGGTAACCAGCTTTGGGTCGTTCGGAGTCCCGATCGAATGGAGGTCGACGTCGATGCGCGTGCGTCCTTTGGTGTCGCGGGCAATCTTTGTAATGAGGAGGTGAAACCTACTGTTCCCCATGGCATCCGCAATTTGGTTTTCGGCTTCGATGGTGCCGGAAAGAGGGATGGACCGCAGCGAGGCGATGGTAAAGCCGATAAGGATATTGCCCCCACCGGATGGCGCGCCAGCAAACATGAGATTCGGCGGCAACAGGGGCTTGTCCTCTTCCTGGCGAATGGCTTGTGCTCTGAGGCCGGAAGAAGTTGACGAAACGAGTAGGCCGATCAGGATTGCTAGACAACGCCGAAACATGGCTGTACCTCAGGTTATTCGCCCTGGAACTGTTAGTTCAGCCTACCCTGGGTTAGAACGAGACGGCGGGAAAATCTTGCAGGGACGAAACAAAAACGACACTCGCTACTGGTCATCGTGCCCTTCGGTTGCACCGCCGTGGACCTCGTCAAAATTCGATGCTTAGCCGCGGCGTAGGGAAGCACGCCATGGTCGGCTAAGTTTTGGCGTGCCGTCAGCACTCCTTCGCGTATGAGCGGGTCGCTGTCGTCCAGTTCGGCGATAGCGGAACGGATTTCGCTCGTCCAATCCTCAGCCTCACGTTTAAGGACCTTTGTTTCCAATATAGGTCCTTTGTTTGCTGGATGTTTCGGCTTCAGTGTTACGCGGAACTATGCCCTCCGTTTCCACGCACAATTCCGCCAGACGGGACAGCAGCCGACCCAAACTCGGTTGCTCGGCTGCCTTTGCCTTTACCGGGGAACGCGCTAGACATCCTGTCGGTTCGGTGACCGCCGACTTCTCCGTCGATGTAATGTTGTCGGACTCGCTCCGTTACACCTCATCGTGCGTATGCATTTACTTTGTATTCGGCAGGCTTTATTCAGATGATGATCACAACTTCGAATCTCATGATTCGTAATCTGAACCGAACTCCGGGACGCTTCTTATCAAGCACATCGCTCCCAACTGAGGTCAAACGCAGAATTTCAAGTTAGGGGGTTACACCTTAGATCGATGGAAAAGCACGGATGTGATAACTAAGGGGTAACATATAATGTCGCCGTACGCCGCGGAAGGGCAAACAGGGGACCTAAGAACTCAGAACACCTTCGAGTCCCGTCTTATCCTTGATGATGAGTGTCGAACCTTTTACCTGCAAGAGCTGTTTTCTCTTGAAATCGGCGAACAGGCGCGTCACTGTTTCTCGGGAAGCGCCGATCATCTGGGCGATCTCTTCGTGTGTGAGGGTCAGCGTGAGCTTTACCTCGCCTTTTCCTTCGCCATGATTTGCGGAGAGATCCAACAAGAAGCGGGCCAACTTCTCAGCTGCGGAATGAGAGAGGCCAATCGTTCTCATTTCCGCGATGGCCGAATGGTAGGTTTCACCGAGCTGCTGTGCCACGCGCAATGCTGCTTCGCCGTGCTCGCGCAGAAAGAGCAGGAAATCGGTCCGAGAGATGAAATTGGCTTGCGTAGGCTCGATTACGTCTGCCGTGAGCTCATACGGTTTCCCTGTGACCGTCGCGGGCAAACCCAGGACCTCTCCCTGTTCCGAGATCCTAAGAATGAGACTTTTCCCATCGGCCGACGAGGTCGACAGTTTGACCTTGCCACTGCATAAAATGAAAACTCCGCGCGCTGACTGCCCTTCTACGAACAGGGTTGCCCCCTTCGGGTAAGCCGCAGCCGAGGTGATGGCCGCCAACTTCTGCACCGCAAGGGGAGGAAGGTTACAAAAGAGCTGATCCTCGCGGTGGGGGCAGGACAGACAGCTCTCAATGATTTCTAAACCGTAAGGGGCGCGCATCAAGTCACCGCCCCGGAGTATACCTCCCTCCCTGCGCGACACAAAATGAAACCCGCTTGGCATATGCGTCCGTCCGGTAGATGACAACCAATTCGAGTACTTCTACTGGAACGAAGGTTCCCTGGCTGTGATGGCCGTCACGCTGCCCTGTGACGAGGGTTACAGCAGTCCCTTTCGGCCCAGGGCATACTTTGACTTGAGTGGGAGGCCCAAGATGCAAAAAGACGAGGGCGATCGTTTGGAAGTTTGGAAGAATGCCCCGGCCGGCGGGGGCGCTAAATCCAGCAAGGGAAGGAGTCACATCATGAGGAATAATGAGTTTCGAAAACTGAGCCTGGTCGCATTGGCCCTTTTGGGAAGCACTGTCGCCTGGAGTCGATCGACGCCCCGTCCCGGTGCCCCTGAACCGCAAGCTGCGTCGGCGTCGGCATCCGCCTCACAGTCGACCGCGTCCTCCAGCTACGTGGTCCGGACGGTCGAGGAATCCGTCACCGGAACGATTTCCGGCCGGATCCTGTATAACGGAAAACCAGTGCTGCCGAAGCGGTTCACGGTAACCAGCGATACATCCATCTGTGGAACTACGAAAGAGGTTTATCCGGTGAGGATTGAGGGGGGAGGAATCGCCGACGCAGTCGTCTGGATCGATGACATCACCAATGGCAAGGCGTTTAATTTCCCGAGTCCTCTAATCGATCAGAAAAAATGCTCGTTTGTCCCGCATGTCCTCCTGATGAAGGGGGGAGAGCTCAAGTTGGGGAACACCGACCTTTGCATGC
>WNGC01004675.1_pt1 | contig 14237 bp, 8 predicted proteins | sample 5400051 | NCBI WGS metagenome assembly WNGC01 (sample SAMN13153368, study PRJNA577476) | soil metagenome | isolation source: 20 cm soil or saprolite under grassland replicate 2 | place: USA:California | collected 2016-06-15 | reverse complement strand
TGATGGCGAGTGCGACCAATGTCATCATCCCAGGGGATCGGCCGGCCAGCTCAGCCCGCGCCCCCTGCACGAAGACCCACCCGCCGTAGAAATAGATCACCACGGACAGCACGGGCGTCACCCAGTCGGACCCTGGGAATCGGATGGCCCGAAATCCGAGCCATTGTTGGACTTGGCCCGAGAAGTACAGGATCGGAAGCGTCAGGATCCCGCTGAGCACGAGCCGGTCCCGAAACATCGCCGGCGTGTGCATCGCGTGCCTGTCATGACCCATGTGCGATCCGTGTTGAACCGGAGGCACGGGAGTCACACCGTGGCGCTGTCGAGATTCCCGATCATATAGCCGTAGCTCCCGGGTTCGACCACGTCTGCCGTGCGGTGCACGAGGATGGTGACGTTCCGCCGGAAGGGCGCCCGGATGGTTTCCAGTTCCTCGAAGGTCTGCGGGTGATAGATGCGGCCGAGGAGGGCCTCCGGCCCGATCTCGATGCCGAGCGCGGTGATCTCGGGGATGAGGAGGCCGCCGGTGCGCGGCCGGATCGTGACCAGTTCGGTCAGCACCGTCTGCGGCGGCGCCGCCGCCGGCGCCCCGGGCAGCATCTCGAGCGTCCGCATGATGTTGGTGATGCCCCGGATCCCGCGGTCCACGTACTCGGATTGATCGATATCCCCGCCGCCCAACTCAACGACGACCGATGGCACGTTTCGCGGCACGTTTCGCCCGCGCGTGACCCCCGAGGCGGTCCCGGGATAGAGGTCCTGCGGACGGTACAGCCACGCAGACCCGAAGGCCCGCGAGAGGCGCTCGTCGTTCTCGATGTAGACGTAGTCCACGGTCGGATACGCCCCGCCGGCGTGGAGATCGACGAGCGCATCCACCCGGCTCAAGAACCTGGAGGTGATGGCGTCGGCGAGCCGCTCCGTGAACGTCCCACGGGGGTCGCCCGGGAACACCCGGTTCAGGTTGGTCATGTCCAGGGGTGTGTTACGGGTGATCGCCGCGTACGACAGCGGGTTGGCGCAGGGAAGCATCAGGACGCGGCCGCGGAGATCCTGCGCCTCCAGCATCCGGCGCGCCCGGAAGAGGATCTCGACCCCCACCGCCTCGTCCCCGTGGATCGCGGCGCATAGGCCCAGGGTGGGCCCGTCCCCCCGGCGGCCGCGGAGTTCGTGCAGCGCCAGCCAGACCTCCGCCCCGCTGGCGAGCGACGTGATCGGGATCCGGTCGATCGTCCACGCCGGCATCGGCTCGTCTCCTCCAGGTTTCTGCGGTCTTCCCCCCTCAGTTAGACGGGGCCGATCGGATCGCCTACAGCCGTCCCCGCGAGCCCTGCAGATTCTGTTGTTACGTCACCAGGAAGGCCTCGGGGGCGCGCATCATCTCCAGCTCCGTCGAGCGTCTTCAGGCGGGGCAGGGGAGATGGCAGTAGCCACAGGAACCCGGCGATCGCCCCAGCCGTCGCGATCCAGAGCGTCGGCCGGAGTCCGATTGCATTCCCGAGTGCTCCGCCGGCGAGTGAGCCGAGGGGCCGAACGCCATAGTTCACGACGGTGAACGCTCCGGAGACACGGGATCGGAGACGATGCGGGATGATCGCCGCGAAGATCGATCCCATGCTGATATCGAGTACCATCACGCCCAGGCCCGACCCGAAGCGCGCGGCGAACAGAAAGGCGAGGACCATCAAGGCCGGTCCCGCGGCGGCCGGCACAAGCACCAAGGGCAGCGGGAAGAGCGCGCATCCGAGGATGCAGGTGGGGCCAATGCCGATGCGCCGTCCCAACCAACCGGTGATCGTTGATCCGAACACCGCGCCGACTGCGCCGGCCCCCAAGACGGCGCCGAGCATCGCCGGCTGCACACCGAGCACGCGCGTGGCATAGAGCACGAACAGCGCGGAGAACATGAAGTTGAAGAAGTTGAACGTCGCCCCGGCGGCGAGCGAAGCCCGGATGATCGGGGACTGCATGATGAAACGAGCGCCTGCGGCGACCTGACCGCGGCCGCCCTCTTCAGTCGGCGGCTCAGCGGGCGAGATCCGGCCGAGGAAGAACGCAGACGCGAGAAACGAGAGCGCGTCGGCCGCGAGCGCAAATGGCGCCGAAAACATCTGCACCAGCAATCCGCCGAGAGACGGGCCGCCCACAAACGACAGCGCCCGGCTCCCGTTCAAAATCGCGTTTCCTTCCACGTACCGGTCGCGGGGCACGATGGAGACAAAGAGGGCGCCGTAGGACACCATAAACAGCACGCTGAGTGTCCCCACCAGGAATGCGACCACATAGAGATAGTTCACCGTGAGCCAGCCAGCCGCGTACGCCACAGGGATCGTCATGAGCAGGAGCGCGCGGCCTACATCTGTCGCAATCATGACTTGCCGCCGCCGGCCGCGCCGATCGACCCACGCGCCGGCATGGAGCGCGAACAGGAGGGTCGGCACGAGGCCGGCCGCCGTAAGATACCCCATTTCTTGGGCACCGGCATGTAGGAGGAGGACGGCCAGAAGGGGGAGCGCGAGAAGCGTGATCTGATCGCCTAAAAGCGAGATTGACTGTCCGGCCCAGAACGCGCGAAACTCCTTGTTCTCCCTCAGCAGCGAGGGCACAGATAGTCCGCGGAAGGAAATTCGCACGTTAACCCTATGATAAATGAAAGAGAGCGGCGCAGCGGATCCTCTCCGATTGACCGGCAGGGGGGAATCCGGCCGCGGAGTTCGCGCAGCGCCAGCCAGACCTCCGCCCCGAGGCCGCGCGAAAAGGATCGGTCGAAGGTGCAAGAGAATGACGCGGGGTCGGCGGGACCACATGAACCTGGAAGGAGTCAAGCGATGCGGATGGTTGCGCGGCGGACAGGGGCGATCGTGGTGGTGGGGATCCTCGCGGTCACCGTGGGGCGGGGATGGCCGGCCATGGCCCAGGGGCGAGGAAACATCCTGACCCTCGCGCTGCACTTCTACCCCAGCACCCTCGATCCGGCGATCGGAGTCGCGGGCCCCCACTACCGCGTGTTTGTCAACACGTATGAAGGACTTATTGGCTACGAACGTGGGACCGCCAAGGTCGTTCCGTCACTCGCCCAGTCATGGACGGCATCTCCGGACCTGACCACCTACACGTTCAAGTTGCGGCCGGGGGTGCAGTTCCACGACGGGACGACGCTGGACGCCGAAGCGGTCAAGCTGTCGTTCGACCGCGTCAAGAAGCTCGGGATGGGGCCGGCCACGTTCCTCGGCCGGATGAAGGAGATCCAGGTGGTGGATCCCCTGACGGTCCGCGTTCTGCTCACCCAGCCGTCCGCGACATTCCCGTTCGGGCTGTCCAAAGTCTTCATCCACGGGAAGGCGCACGCCCGCGATGCGGATGACGGGCGGGCCTGGTTCGCCTCGAACATCAACGGCACGGGGCCGTTCAAGACGGTGCAGACGGAGAAAGATCAATTCATCATGCTCCAGCGCCACGCGGCGTACTGGGGCGGATGGGCCGAGCGGCACCTGGACGGCGTCCTGATCCGGATCATTCCCGACATCGGGACGCAGAAGCTCATGTTGACGCGCGGCGAGGTCGACATGATGAACCTCTACTCGATCGGGCCCGATGAGCCGCCGGACAACCTGGCCAGGCGGCCCGGCATCAAGTTGGTGAAGAGCCCGACGTATCGCACATTCATCTACGCGATGAACGTCCAGAAGCCAAACTCGCCGCTTCGGGACAAGCGCGTCCGGAAGGCCATCGCCCTCGCCTTCGACTACACCGCGATGCGGGAGATCTTCTACGGGGCCGAAGACGTGCCCAACGGGTTCCTGGCGCCGGGCTTCACCGCGTACGATCCAAAGCGCCCCAAATTCGCGCGCGACGTCGCCGCCGCCAAGCGGATGCTCGAGGAGGCCGGGTATGCCTCGGGATTCGACATCGATGCCCAGGTGCTTCAGGAGGAGGAACAGGGCCGGAAGCTCGGCCTCCTCCTGCAGGCCGCCCTGAAGGATGTCGGCATCAAGGTGAATATCGTGTATGCGCCGCCCTTGGCCGTCCAGTACGCTCAGATGGCGAAGCTCGAGACCGCGCCGATCTTCGGCGCCCACCTGATGATGGCGCCCCTCACCGCGGACGCCGGATCGTACCTCCGCCAGGTGTTCGGCAGCGAGAACGCCGGGAAGCCCTATAACCACGCATGGTACCAGAACCCTGAGGTGGACCGGCTCTTGAACGAGGCGGAGCGTACCCCCGACGAGCAGAAGCGCATCGAGCTGTGGCGGCGCGCGGAGACTGTGATCATCGACGACCAGCCCGCCATTTTTACCGCGTTCACGACGCCGATCGTCGAGCCGATCCGGGACCGGGTCATGAACTATCTCTACCATCCGCTCGACTACAGCGGGGTGTTTGGCTTCTACCACGTCTACCTGCGCTGAAGGCCGCCGGCGTCGCGTACGCTGACCCCGCCGGCCAACGGGAAGCGAGCCCCACGATGTCATGGCGGTTCTTCATCGAGCGTGTGCTCTGGTCCGTGATCGTGATCGTCGGCATCACGATCGTGACGTTTGTCCTGACGCGCCTCATCCCGGCGGACCCGGCCCGCGCCGCGGCCGGTCCCGAGGCCAGCGTCGAAGCGGTCCAGACGCTGAGAACACTCATGGGTTTGGACCGCCCGCTGCCGGTCCAGTACGGATCGTACATGCGGGACCTCGTCTCGCTGAACTTTGGACGTTCCATCCAGACCCAGCGGTATGTGCGGGAGGATCTGGCGGCATTCTTTCCGGCGACCGCCGAGCTGGCGATCGCGGTCATGGTGGTGTACGCGACGATCTCCGTCGGGCTGGGGATTGTTGCGGCCATCAGCCAGGGGCGCGCGCTCGATTACGCGATTCGGATCGTCGCCCTCGTGGGGGTCGGGCTGCCGGCGTTCTGGCTGGGATTGATGCTGCAAATTGTTTTCTACCAGCACCTGGGGTGGCTCCCCGCGGCCGGCCGGCTCGATCCGTTCATCGCCTCGCCGCCCAGGCTGACGGGGTTGTACGTGATCGACAGCGTGCTGACCGGGCACTGGCAAGCCCTCGGCTCGTCGGTTCAGCACCTCATCCTGCCCGTCCTCGCGGCCGTCGTCTCCCGGCTCGCGGTGGGGCTCAAACTCACGCGGATCTCATTGCTGGAGGTGCTGGGAGAACACTACATCCGCACGGCCCGCAGCAAGGGCCTTCCCGGGTTCATCGTGATCTACAAGCACGGGCTGCGAAACGCCCTCATCCCGATCGTTACGGCGCTGGGGATGCAGTTCAGCGCCCTCCTGGGAGGCACCGTGATCGTTGAGGTGGTGTTCGCGTGGCCCGGCATCGGCCGTTACGCCGTGGGGTCGATCATGACGCTGGATCTTCCGGCGATCATGAGCGTCACCGTCGTGCTGGCCGTCATCTTCCTTGGTGTCAATTTGCTCGTGGACATGCTGTACGTGTGGTTGGACCCCCGTGTCAAGTACGCGTGAAGGCTCGTCCCCCCCGGTACCGGCGGACTGGCTCCGGCGGCTCCCCTGGCGTCTGGGGCGCCGCCGGCTGCCCGCCATGCTATTGGGGGGGGCGGGGGCGGCCATCGTGTTCATCGGCGTGCTCGCCCCGGTGATCGCTCCCAAGGACCCGAACGCGCTGATGCTCAGTGCCGCGTTTCGCCCCCCTTCGCCGGGCGCCTGGTTTGGGACAGACGAAGCAGGGCGGGATATTCTCAGCCGGACGATCTGGGGGACGCGTCTCTCGTTGATGTCCGCGGGAGCGGTCCTGTTGATCGCGCTCGGGTTCGGCGTGTTCCTCGGGGCCGTCTCCGGGTATCGGGGCGGGATCGTCGACCAGGCGCTGATGCGATTGACTGATCTGTTCCTCGCCTTTCCCGGGCTCATCCTGGCGATCGCCATTACCGCAACCCTGGGGCCCAGCCTGGAAGACGCCGTCATTGCCATCGGGCTTGTCTGGTGGCCGATCTATGCCCGCCTCGTCCGCAGCCGGGTGCTCACCGTCAAGCTGAGCCCCTTCGTGGAAGCCGCCCGCGCGCTGGGACTGTCGGAAAGAAGGATCCTCTTCCGGCATGTCCTGCCCCAATGCTGGGGGACGGTGATCTCCCGCGTCACGGTCGACATCGGCTACACGATCCTGCTCACCGCGAGCCTCAGCTTTCTGGGTCTGGGGGGAAAGCCTCCCACGCCGGAGTGGGGGAGCATGATCGCGACGTCGCGGCCCTACTTCCTCTCCTACTGGTGGACGGTGACGTTCCCCGGCCTGGCGATGTTCCTCAGCGTGGTCATCTTCAGTCTGCTCGGCGACGCCCTGTACGAGCTGTTCGGGATCAGGGGCGAACGATACCTGTGACGGTTTGCGGCAGCGCCACGGCGGCGCGCCGTCCCACGGAGGGATGTCCATGGAGCGCGTGAAGGCCTTGCAACGCGTGCTGTATGAGCGGGGCGAAACGGCGGCCCTGATCTCATCCCCGGAGAACATCCGCTATTTTACCGGGTTCTACGTCTGGAACGCCTCGGCGCCCTTTGCCCTTGCCCTCGTCCCGGCGCGCGGCGACCCTGTGCTCCTCGTCCCCCGCGCGGACGAGTCGCTCGCCCGCACGGTTAGCCGAGCCGCCATCGAACCATACGACCCCGCACCCGGCGGATTTCGGACCACCGCGGAACTCTGCCGGCGTGCCCTCGAGCATGCCGATGCCGCGGGCGGCGTGCTCGGGTGTGAGTTCGGGTCGCTAACGCTCGACCGCGCGCGGGTGCTTGAGGAAATCCTCTCCGGGTACCGGTTCAGCGACATCGGCGCGGCCCTGACCGATCTCCGCATGATCAAGGACGAGGACGAACAGCTGGCGTTCCGACGCGCGGCGGAACTGGTTGCGTCCGCGGTCCACAACACCGCCCCCACCGTGCGGCCGGGTACGTGCGAGATCGAGATCAAAGCAGCGATGGATCTCGCCGTCTGTACCGAGGGGGCGCGCCGGTGGCCCGATGCGATCGTGCAGTCGCAGACCAATGTGGTGAGCGGCCCAAAGCTCAACCGGCTGCATGATGCCGCCACGGGGCGGACGGCCGGTCCCGGCGAAATGGTGTTCGTGATGGGCGGCGCGAGCGTGAATGGGTACTGGGCGAACATCGGCCGAACGCTGTTCGTGCCGGGCGGATCGCCACCCCGCAGCGCGCGCCGGGGCCTGGATGTTGCCGCGGCGGCGCAGCGGGCCGCCGTGGGACACCTCGGCCCGGGGATCCCGCTCGGTGAGGCGGTCCGCGCTGCCGACGCGGTGCTCGCGGAGGCCGGATTGGACGATCGCAAGACCTACCCGGTGTTTCGGGGGCTCGGCCTCCGCATCGACGAGCGCCCGAGGGCGGCGGACCTGGATCTGATTCTCAGGCCCGGCATGTGCCTGTGCGCGCAGCTCTACCTTCGGCTGCCGGAGGCCATCGTCGGCCAGTCGGACAGCGTACTGATCACTGCCAACGGGGCAGCGCTGGTGAGTGAACCTCAGGGGGAGGTGTGACGGTGGGACCCGTCGACCGGCTGACACGGTTTCAAGCGCTTCTGCGCCCGCAGCAGATTTCGCTCGCGTTGATTGGCGATCCGTTCAATGTCTGCTACTTGACGGGCTACTGGACGATCCTTTCCGGCATCCCGGGGACCGAGCAACTGCTCGCCGTACCCGGGGAGGGCCGTCCCTGGCTTGCGGTGCCGGGCTTGGAAGAGACCCTGGCACGCGCGCAGTGTCCCGGCCTCACCGACATCCGGTATCTCCGGCCGGGGGAGACGCTCGTCCATGGCGCTCGGCGGCCGGCGCAGACCGTCTCACATCTCGTTCGTGAGGCGCTCGACGCGCTACCTCAAGGCGCTGCGGTCGGCGTCGACGCGGCGCCGCTCCGCACGGACCGGTATCGAGTGCTCGAGGAGCGCTTGCAGGGGCGCAGGGTGATCGATCTCGCCCCCGACCTCGGCGCGATGCGTGCGCGCAAGGATCCAGAGGAGGTTCAACTGATCCGCGAAGCCGCCGTCATCGCGGCGAAGGCCGCGGCGGCGATTTTTCACGCCCTTCGCCCGGGCGTGACCGAGAACGAGCTGGCCGCGGAAGCCGTTCGCGTGATCTGGGCGAACGGCGGCACGATCAGTCACCTGGTCGTTGCGAGCGGGCCGCGGGGCGCACTGCCCCACGCGCTCCCCACCGCGCGGGCGGCGGAGCGAGGTGACTTTGTGGTCGTGGACATCGGTGTGTTCCGGTCCAACTATTGGGCCGAGATCGCGCGGACGTTCGTCGTAGGCACGGCCGCCCCTGAGCAGTCCCGGCTGCTTGAGCTTGTGCAGCAGGCGCAAACGGCGGCCGTCGACGTCTTGCGACCAGGGATCCCGGCCCGCACGGTGGACGAGGCCGCGAGAGCCGTCCTGCGGGGGGCAGGATTTGACGATGGCATCTACATCCACTCCACGGGCCACGGCCTGGGCGTCATGGGGCCGGACGCCCCGGTGATTGCACCCCACAACACGGCCCCGGTGCCCGCCGATGCCGTCCTGACGCTGGAGCCAGGCCTGTATTTCCCGGGCCGTGGCGGTATCCGTATCGAGGACAGCTTCTACGTGTCCGACGCCCGGGTGGAGTGTCTGACCGAAGAGTATCATGCGCTGGTCGGTTGACGGTCCCGAGATCCGGCGCGGCTCGGGCAGGACGGACTGCCTGACGGGCGCGCGAAAATGGGAAGCGGGCACGGCGTAGACGCGCCCCAGGTAAAGCGGTATTGTGGGGCCGTGAAGACGGAGACGGCGATCACCGGCGGCCTGGTGGCGACGCACACCGGCGTGTTTCCCGCCACGGTCCTGCCGGGGTGCATCGATCCGCACGTCCACTTCAACGAGCCCGGACGCACGCATTGGGAAGGCTTCGAGACGGGCAGCATGAGCGCCGCGGCCGGCGGGGTCACGACGGTGATCGAGATGCCGCTCAACGCCAATCCGCCGACAATCGACGCCGGCGCCTTTGCCTTGAAGGTGGACGCCGTCAGGCAGCGGGCGGTAGTAGACTATGCCTTGTGGGGCGGCCTCGTCACCAATAACGTGGAGGCCCTCGAAGGACTGCAGCAGGCGGGGGCCATCGGCTACAAGGCCTTCATGATCGAGACGGGGACCGAGTTCGCCCGCGCGGACGATGGTGTGCTGTGGGACGGCATGGCGCGCATCGCCCGGTGGGATGCGGTTCTCGGCGTCCACGCGGAGAGCAACGACATCGCGATCCAATTGCGCGCGCGCCTCGAGGGGGCCGGGCGCCGGGACGTCCACGCCTGGGCGGAGTCGCGGCCGCCTGAAGTGGAACTGGAAGCGATCCACCGGGCGTTATTCCTCGCCGGGGCCTCCCGGTGCCGGCTGCACATCGTGCATCTGAGCACCCCCGACGGGGGATCGCGCATTGCGGCGGCGCGGAACGCCGGGCAGCGGGTGACGGTCGAGACCTGTCCGCACTATCTGCTCCTCGACGAGGAGGCCGCGCAGCAGCTCGGGCCGGTCGCCAAGTGCGCGCCGCCGCTCCGCCCCCGCGCGGCGGTCGACGGCCTGTGGCGGCAGGTGTTCGACGGGACGATCGACTGCATCGCCTCCGATCACTCCCCCTGCCCGCCGGAGGAGAAGGCGCGCGGCGGCGGAGATATCTGGGCGGCGTGGGGTGGGATCACCGGCGTGCAGACGCTGCTGCCGCTCATGCTCTGGGAGGGCGTGCGCCGGCGCGGCCTTCCGCTCGAGCGGCTGGTGGCGCTGACGTCCACGAACGCGGCCCGGATCTTCGGGCTCTACCCGCGGAAGGGCGGCCTGATGCCGGGGTCCGATGCCGACGTGGTGATCGTCGACCCCAACCGGGAGTGGACGATCTCCGCCGACCAGCTGCTATACCGTCATCGCCAGACGCCGTACCTCGGGTGGCGGATCACGGGGTGGGTGGACCGCGTGCTGGTGCGGGGCCGCACGGTGTTCGCGGACGGGGAGGTCGTGGCGTCTCCGGGGTACGGCCGGCTGATCCGCGGGCCCGGTCATGCGGAACCGATCACGCCCTCCACCGGGGCGCCATCCGGTGGCCGGCGCAGGGAGGCATCGTGAGCGTCCTTATAAAGGAAGGAAGAGAGGAAGGGAGCCCGGACGCGCTGGCGGGGTTTCATCCGCTCGTGCGGCGGTGGTTCGTCGAGCGGTTCGGGACCCCGACCACGCCGCAGCCGGCCGGATGGCGGGAGATCGCCACCGGGCGCGATGTCGTGATCGCGGCGCCGACCGGATCCGGGAAAACGCTTGCCGCCTTCCTGTGGTCGCTGAACCGCCTCGTGCTGCAGGCGGAGGCGGGGCAGCTGGCGGACCGCACCGATGTGGTGTACGTGTCTCCGCTCAAGGCGCTCGGCAACGACATCGAGAAGAACCTGCATGAACCGCTGGAAGGCATTCGGAGTCTTGCCGCTTCCTCCGGCACCCCGCTGCCGGAGATCCGTGCGATGGTGCGGTCGGGCGACACGCCGGCCCGCGATCGTGCCCGGATGGTGCGCCGTCCGCCGCACATTCTGATCACCACCCCCGAGTCGCTCTACATCCTGCTCACCGCCGAGAGCAGCCGCCGCCTGCTCGCCACCGCCACGACCGTGATCGTGGATGAGATCCACGCGGTCGCCGGGGACAAGCGGGGCGCGCACCTGGCGCTCTCCCTCGAGCGGCTGGACGCCCTCTGCGGCCGGCGCCTGCAGCGCATCGGCCTCAGCGCCACCCAGAAACCGATCGAGGAGATCGCGCGCCTGCTGGTCGGGACGCGTCCGCAGTCCGGCGGCGCACCGCCGTGCGCCATCGTAGACGTCGGACACCGGCGGGCGCTGGACCTGCGCATAGAGGTAGTGGACCAGGAGCTCGGGCCGATCACGACCCATGGGCTGTGGGAAGAGGTCTACGACCGGGTCGTCGCCCATGTCCGCGAGCACCGCACGACGCTCGTGTTCGTGAACACCCGGCGCCAGGTGGAGCGCGTTGCCCACGCGCTCACCGCCCGGCTCGGCGAGGGCCGCGTGGCCGCGCACCACGGCAGCCTCAGCCGGCCGGTCCGCCTCGCCGCCGAGCAGCGGCTCAAGTCCGGCGAGGTGCCGGTGGTGGTGGCGACCGCCTCGCTGGAACTCGGGATCGATATCGGCCACGTGGACCTGGTCTGCCACATCGGCGCGCCCCGCGCGCTCGCGACCCTGCTCCAGCGGGTCGGACGCTCCGGACACTGGCGGGGAGCGACGCCCAAGGGCATCCTCTTCCCGCTGACGCGGGACGACCTGCTGCAGTGCGCCGCGGCGGTGCGGGCCGTCCGGGCCGGAGACCTCGACCGGACCCGGCAGCCGGTCAAGCCGCTGGACGTGATGGCGCAGCAGATGGTCGCCGCGGTGGCGGCCGCCGAGATGGGAGAAGAGGACCTGTGGGACCTGGTGCGGCGCGCCTGGCCCTACCGGGAACTGCGGCGCGATGAGTTCGATGGGGTGCTGGAGATCCTGTGCGAGGGCATCGCGGACCGGCGGGGGCGCCGCGGGGCCTTCCTGCACCGGGACCGCGTGCACCGGCGGCTGCGGGGCCGGCGGGGAGCGCGCCTCGCCGCGATCACGTCGGGGGGCGCCATTCCCGACACGGGCGACTACGATGTCATCGAGGAAGCCACCGGGACCTTCGTCGGCCGGCTCAACGAGGACTTTGCCATCGAGAGCCAGCGGGACGACATCTTTCTGCTCGGCAACATGTCGTGGCGGATCCGGCATATCGGCTCGGGCCGGGTCCTCGTCGAGAACGCGCACGGGCTCCCGCCCAGCTCGCCCTTCTGGCTGGGCGAGGCTCCCGCCCGCACCCGCGAGCTCTCGCAGGCCGTCTCGGATCTGCGCGCGGCGGTCGCGGAGCGGCTCGCCTCCCCCGGGGCGGATGGGGAGTCCGCCGTCCGGTGGCTCGCGGAGGAGACCGGCCTCGACGAGGGCGGGGCCCGGCAGGCCGCCGCCTACCTCGCGGCCGCGCAGGCGGCGCTCGGTGTGGTGCCGACCCAGCGGACGGTGATCGCGGAGCGGTTTTTCGATGAGAGCGGCGGGATGCAGCTCGTGCTCCATGCGCCCTTTGGGGGGCGGATCACGCGGGCCTGGGGCCTGGCGCTCCGCAAGCGGTTCTGTCTCACCTTCGATTTCGAGCTCCAGGCCGCCGCGACTGACGACGGGCTCGTCCTGTCCCTCGGGGAGCAGCATTCGTTCCCGCTCGAGAACGTGTTCGGCATGGTGCGCCAGCAGACGCTCGAGGCCGATCTCGTGCAGGCGCTGCTGGCCGTCCCGATGTTCGGCAACCGTTGGCGGTGGAACGTCACGCGCGCGCTCGCGGTGCTGCGGCAGCAGGGGGGGCGCCGGGTGCCGATCGCGCTCATCCGGATGCGGGCCGAAGACCTGCTGGCCGCGGTGTTTCCGGAGCAGGTGGCCTGCGGGGACAACCACGCGGGCCCGATCACGGTGCCGGATCATCCGCTGGTGACCGAGACCATTCAGAACTGCCTGCGGGAGGCCATGGACGTGGACGGCCTGCGGGATGTGCTGGATGCGATCGACCGCGGCGAGATCCGGACGATCGCGGTGGAGACGTCGGCGCCCTCGCCGATGTCGCACGAGATCCTCAACGCCAATCCCTACGCGTTCCTGGACGACGCGCCGCTGGAGGAGCGGCGGGCGCGCGCGGTCTCGCTGCGGCGCACCGACCCCGAACTGGCGCGGACGCTCGGCGCGCTCGATGCGGAGGCGCTGGCCGAGGTGCGGGCGCAGGCCTGGCCCGATCTCCGCACCCCCGACGAGCTCCACGACCTGCTGCTCACGTTGGGCGTGCTGCCGGTGGGCGATGCCGGTCAGTGGTCGGAGATGGCCGCGTCCCTCGTGGCGGATCGGCGGGCGACGGTGGCCGCGTGGTCCCCGGAAGGCCGCGAGGTCTCCGCCTATATCGCCGCCGAGCGCCTTCCCTGGCTGCGGGCGCTGCGCCCGGACGCGGGCATCACGCCCGCGCTTGCCGTGCCCGGCGGCGTCGAGGAGGGTATCGGCGAGGAGGCCGCCGCGAGGCGCGTGGTGCAGGGTTGGATGGAGTGTCTCGGGCCGGTCACCGCCTCCGGCCTGTCCGCGCGCCTCGGGTTGCCCCTCGAGGTCATCGACGGCGCGCTCGCAGCTCTGGAGCATACCGGCGCGGTCCTGCAGGGGCGGTTCACGCCCGGCGGCGCGGCCGGAGAGGTGGAGTGGTGCGACCGCCGGCTGCTGGCCAGGATCCACCGGCTGACCCTGGGCAGGCTGCGCCGGGAGATCGAGCCGGTGCCCCCAGCCGGCTTCATGCGGTTTCTTTTTAGGTGGCAGCACCTTCAGACCGGAACCCAGCTTCACGGCCGGGCCGGGCTCGCCGAGGTGATCTCGCAGCTCCAGGGACTGGAGCTTCCGGCGCCGGCCTGGGAGGAGCAGGTGCTGCCCGGGCGGGTGCGATCGTATCACCCGGACGATCTCGAGCACCTGTGCCTGTCGGGACAGGTCGCCTGGGGCCGGCTGCACGCGGGTCGAGAAGAGCCGGACACCCTCCGCCCGGAGCCCCGCAGGCGCCGCCAGACGCTCACGCGTCAGGCCCCGCTTGCCTTCGTGCTGCGCGAGGATCTGCCCGCCTTCGTCGAGCCGCGGGGGCAGGACGTCGCTCGGGACCTGGGGCGGGTGGCCGCGGATGTGTACTCCATGCTGGAGCGGCGGGGCGCCTCCTTCTTGACCGAGATCACGAGAGCGCTCCGGCTGCTGCCGGTCCAGGCGGAGGCCGCGCTGTGGGAACTGGTGGTCCAGGCGGAGGCCGCGCTGTGGGAACTGGTGGCGCGGGGCCTGGTGACCGGAGACGGGGTGGCGGGGCTGCGGTTTCTGCTCCGGCGGGAGCGCGGGGGGAGGCGCCGGCGGGGCGCCGGCCGCGGAACGATTCTCCCACATGCCGGGCCTGCCGTCTTGCCGGCTGGCCGGTGGTCCCTGTGGCGGATCGAGGCATCGGAATCGCCCGCTGCTGAGAAGAGGCTGGAGGTGATCGCCCGCCAGTTCCTGCGACGCTATGGTGTGGTCTTTCGCGAGGTGCTGGCCAGGGAGTCCCAGCCTCCTCCGTGGCGGACGCTGCTCGCGGTCTACCGGCGGTGGGAAGCCTCAGGCGAGATCCGCGGCGGCCGCTTTGTTGACGGCGTTGTCGGCGAGCAGTACGCGCTCCCGGAGGCGG
>WNGC01001475.1_pt1 | contig 14237 bp, 12 predicted proteins | sample 5400051 | NCBI WGS metagenome assembly WNGC01 (sample SAMN13153368, study PRJNA577476) | soil metagenome | isolation source: 20 cm soil or saprolite under grassland replicate 2 | place: USA:California | collected 2016-06-15 | reverse complement strand
TATTAGTTTTTGCACGAAAACTTGCGTTATGCAAGATAATGTTGCCAACTCGTGATTGGCCAAGTGACGTGTTTTGGTCGCACGTACTCATAGGGCATCGTTCTTGCTTGATCCCATTCCAGAATAGTAAGTGCTATGTGGACTTGCGCTTAGGTTACTGGGTGATATGCCGCACGGCCCGCCGGCGTCGCGCGAGCGACATTTACGCGGGTTGGTTGATGGGCGGGGGAGCGGATGATGCGCCCTCGCAACACTAGACAGGTTCCGCTGAGGCCGCAGCGCCCCTCCTCAGCCCAACAAGCTAGGAGTGACATGATGCGAGCCCTCGTTGTCCTGGTTGGCCTGGTCGCCACGCCGTTCCTGGCGGGCGTCTCCCAGGTGAGGACGAACAATGGCCAGGGGCATGACGTTGCGCACTGCGCAGCGCGCACTGCCCAGCGCCCCGGCACGGCCATCAATAAGTGCGATCCGCCGCCGGTGGTGAACCCACCCCCGGTGGTGAACCCGCCCCCGGTGGTGGACCCGCCCCCAGTGGTGAACCCACCGCCGGTGGTGAACCCACCGCCGGTGGTGGACCCACCCCCGACTACTGGCGGCTGCGTGAGCTCCGCCCCGGCCGGAGGGACCGCGTCGATCGATGGCCAGGTGTTCGTTGATGCATCGCCGTGGCCCGGTCTCCAGGGCTGGTGCGTTCAGGCCAGCGGCCCCGTCACTGTAACCGCAGTGACCGACGCCTCGGGCAACTATCTGTTCTCGGGTCTGCCGGCGGGTACCTACACGATCTGCGAAACGGTGCAGTCGGGCTGGCACCAGACCTTCCCGGGGAGCGGGCCGACCTGCCCGACCGGTCTCGGCTGGACGGAAACGGTCAGGGCTGGTGACGGCGTCGGCTTCATCTGGTTCGGGAATCTCACGCCGTAGGGTAGCGACGCAGCACGAGTAGGGCTCCATCGAAGGCCCCGGGCGGTTTCGCCGGGGCCTTCCTCTTCGTGTACATGCCGCGACAGTGCCGCTATTTCCACGCTTCGCCCGGTCGCGCCCTCGCGACACCTTGGATTGCCACGTAACCAACTGCAAAGATTGATCTTAGAGAATCGGGTGATGAGCCGCACAGTTTTCCCATGCCCCGCAGAGCGACCTTCAGTGTGCCCAGTAACAGGGGGGTAGCGCGGGTCGTGCGTCCGCCCGGCTCCCCAATGCTGAGGCAAGACCCGCTGAGGCCGCAGCGCCCCTCCTCAGCCAATGAGCGAGGGGTGACACCATGCGAGCCTTCATAGTCGTGCTGGCGTTGGTGGCTACGCCGTTCCTGGCGGGCATGTCCCAAAGTCCGAACGGCTCCGATTGCGACAACGGCCAGGGTGACGAGCATCGCTCGGATTCGGGGCAGGTGCATGCCCATCAAGGGCTGTGTGCACCGCAGCCCCCACCGTCCTGCGGCAACTCCGATCTGGTTACGGGGATCGCGACGATCCGTGGGCAGCTGTTCATCAATCAACCGCCCTTCGCGCTGCTCGGTGGCTGGTGCGTCGAGCTCCAGGACGCGTCGAGCGGCGCCGTCGTTGGCACGGCGTTGACCACTGCGACATCGCTCGACGGAGTGGGGGGGGACAACTTCCTCTTCGTCAATGTGCCGGCCGGCGCCTATATCATGTGCGAGCAGCTACTCGATGCCACGTGGCACCAAATGGCGCCGCCTGGCGGGCCGGTGTGCGGCGCGAACCCCGACCTGACGCCAAGATACGGCTTTGCGGTCACTATCCTGCCGACGGGCGGCGACTACAGCTTCTACATGTTCGGGAATCTCCAGTGAGGATTACGGACTAGCAGCATCGCTCGATCCGCGGCCCCGGGCTGTTTCGCCGGGGCCTTCCTCTTGTAACTTCCGCCACTATGCACATCGCCCGACGCACTGAGTCGTTCACGGAGTCAGTGATTCGCGGGATGACCCGGCTCGCGAGCGAGCACGGGGCCATCAACCTCGCTCAAGGGTTCCCGAACTTCCCCGCCCCCGACGTCCTGAAGGAGGCGGCGGCGGGGGCGATTCGCGCCGACGTGAACCAGTATGCGATCACGTGGGGGGCCAAGCGGCTGCGGGACGCGCTCGCCCGCAAGTACGCGGACTGGTACGGGATGAGCGTGAACCCGGAGACCGAGATCACCGTCACGTGCGGCGCCACGGAGGCGATGGCGTCGGCGCTGCTCGCGATCGTCGATCCCGGCGACGAAGTGATCGTGTTCGAGCCGTTTTACGAGAATTACGGGCCAGACGCCATCTTGTGCGGGGCGAAGCCGGTGTATGTACCGCTGGCGGCGACCCAAGAGCTCGACCTCGACCGGCTGGCGGCCGCGTTTTCGGGGCGCACCCGCGCGATCATTGTGTGCACGCCGAACAACCCGACGGGCCGGGTGTTGTCCCGGCGCGAGCTCGAGGCGATCGCCGACCTGTGCCGGCGGCACGACGCCTATGCGGTGACGGACGAGATCTACGAGCACATCTATTACGAGGGAGAGCACATCCCGATCGCGACGCTCGACGGGATGATGGGACGCACCATCACGATCAGCGGCGCATCCAAGACGTTCAGCGTCACCGGCTGGCGTATCGGCACGATCGTGGCCCCGCGCGACGCGACCGACGCGATCCGCAAGGTGCACGACTTTCTGACGGTGGGAGCGCCGGCGCCGCTCCAGGAAGCGGTCGCCGTCGGGCTCGAGACGCTGGGGGACGACTATTACGAGCGGCTGGTTCACGAGTACCGGGCCCGGCGGGATCTGCTGTGCCGGGCGCTGGTCGATGCCGGCTTCCGTTGCACGCCGCCCCAGGGCGCCTACTACGTCTTGGCGGACTACTCGGCCATTTCGGAGCTCCCCGACGACGAGTTTTCCCTCTGGCTCACGAAGGAGATCGGTGTAGCGCCGGTGCCGGGCTCGAGTTTTTTCAGCCGCCCGGAGCTGGGCCGGCGGCTCGTGCGGTTCGCGTTTTGTAAAACGGAGGAGATGCTGGCCGAAGCGGCCCGGCGGCTCGCCCGTGTCAGGCGTCCCGCACACCAGGTACGGGGGTAACCTCACCCCCCTTCCCCCTCTCCGCGATTGCGGAGAGGGGGAGCGAGGGGGAGAGGTCCAGCCCCGCAAGCGCGAAGAGCCACACTCCGGGCGGCCCGCTCCAGAACCGCAATCGCCGCTCGGCCTTCGGGTCGGTGCGATGCTCCGTGCGCGCCCGCGCGAGGACCGCGGCCAGGAGCGCCGTCGCCGCGGCGACGCCGAACAGTGTGGGCACGCCCACCACGTGCACCAGCCCCGGCATGCGTTCCAACGCCGCAACGACGGCACCTGCCGCCGCCACGCACCCGTAGCACAGCCGTCGCAGCGCGCGCTCCAGCCGTGACGGTCCATCGCCGTAGAGAAACGCCAGCTCCTCGCGCCGGTGCGAAAGCTCCGCGCGCAGAGCATCGATCAGGTCCTCCCGAGTGTATCCCGCTTTGCGCAGGCGGCGCACGCGCGCGACCATGACGACCAGCGGCACCGCTACGATCGCGGCGGCCGCCGCGATGATGGCGGCGCGGGCCCCGGGCTCTTGCCCCCCACGCAGCCGGAGCGCCAGGAGCGGGAGAGCCACCGCTGCGAACGCCCCGTAGAGCAACGTCGAGGTCGAGAGATGGCGCCCCTCCGTCACGAAGGCACGCACCGCCACCGCGGCCCGCCGATCGAGCGCGGCGGCGAGCGCATCGGCGAGCGCCCTACCGTTCGGGAAGCGGGCGTCCGGGTCCTTGGCCAGGCAGCGGTCGATGGTCTCGGCCAGACGTGGGGGCACGCCGGGCGCCACCGAGGCGAGCGGGGGCGGCGGATCGCTCACCTGGCGGGCCAGTACGGTCATGTCGTCCGGGCCGACGAACGGCAGCTCGCCCGAGAGCGCAAAGAAGCCCACCACGCCGAGCGAATAGAGGTCGCTCCGCCGGTCCACGCGCTCGCCCAGCACCTGCTCCGGGCTCATGAACTCGGCCGTCCCGACCACGCGGCGGGGCTCCGTCGTGGTGCCCGACCCCACCCGCGCGATCCCGAAGTCGGAAACCAAGGCGCGGCCCGTCGCGAGGTCGAGCAGGATGTTGTCGGGTTTCACGTCGCGGTGCACCACCCCGCGGTCGTGCGCGTAAGCCAGGGCCCGGGCCACCTCCTCGAGCAGCCGCGCCGCCGTGTCATACGGCACCGGACCCCGCTGACGAACCCGCCGCCCCAGCGTGTCTCCGTCCACATACGCCATGGCGAAGTACACGAAGTCCGAGACCTCGTGGACCGCATAGATGGGGACGATGCCGGGATGCGAGAGCTGGGCCGCGGTCCGGGCTTCGCGCAGGAAGCGCTCCCGTGCGGTCGGCTGGATCGCCCGTTCCGGTGGGAGCAGCTTGATCGCGACGCGGCGGTCCAGGCGCAGCTCGCGGGCGAGATACACGACGCCCATGCCGCCGCGTCCCAGGCGTCGTTCCAGCACGTAGCGCCCGGCGAGGGCGCGTTGGAGATCCGGTAGCAGGGGGTCGGCCGTCACGTTCACGGGGCCTGTCTACCCCGAGGGGTCTGGACGAGGTTCCGCGCGAAGTGCGCAGTTTGGTCACGAGGCCGTAACGGCATCCGAACGGTGCGACGGTGACGGCCAGCACACCGACCTGGGTCTCCTTCCGCCGTCGCACCTCTCTCGCCACATTCTCCGCCCTATGCCCGCCCCCCAACCCTACGTCCCGGCAACGCAATCACCTCCGGAGCTGACGGCGCGTGCGTTGATCCTCGGCGTGGTGTTGGGGCTCATCTTCAGCGCGTCGAGCGTCTACCTGGCGCTCAAGATCGGGCTCACGGTGAGCTCCTCCATTCCGATCGCGGTCCTCTCGATCACGATCTTTCGCGCGCTCGGCCGCACGTCGATCCTCGAAAACAACATCGTGCAGACGACCGGATCGGCCAGTGACTCCGTGGCCGCGGGCGTCGTCTTCACGATTCCGGCAATCCTGTTGATGGGCTACGACCTCGACATCGGCCGGGTCGCCGTGCTCGCGACCGCGGGCGGCCTGATGGGGATCCTGATGATGATCCCGCTGCGCCGCGCGTTGATCGTGAAGGAGCACGATACCCTGATCTACCCGGAGGGCACGGCCTGCGCCGAAGTGCTGATCGCCGGCGAAGAGCGCGGGCTGCAGGCCAAGCGCGTGTTCCAGGCGTTCGGGGTTGGTTTCGTCTACAAGTTCCTGCAGGCGGGGCTCAAGCTCTGGCCGGACGTGCCGGGCAAGGCGCTCGGCTTCTATCCCGGGGCCGCCGTCTTCACGGAGGCGTCCCCCGAGCTCATGGGGGTGGGCTACATCATCGGCCCGCGCATCGCGGGCTACCTGTTCGCCGGCGGCTGCTTCGCTTACCTGGTGCTCGCTCCAGCGATCAAGCTCGTGGGGTCGGGCCTCACCGAGCCGTTCGGCTTCCCGGCGATCAAGCTGATCCGCGACATGAGCCCGGGTGAGCTCCGCTCGAGCTTCGTCTTTTACATCGGGGCAGGCGCCGTGGCCTCCGCCGGGATCATCGCGCTGGCCCGCTCGCTGCCGACGATCCTGAGCTCCTTCGCCTCGAGTCTCAAGGACCTGCGCGACTCGAGGCTGGGTCAGGCGGTGACCCGGCTGCGGACCGAGGACGACCTCCCCATCTCCCTCACCGTCGGCGGGTCGATCGCCCTCGCCATCGCGCTCACCCTGCTGCCGCAGGTGGGCGTCAATCTGCTCGGGGCGATCCTGATCGTGATCTTCGGGTTCTTCTTCGCCACTGTGTCCTCGCGCGTCACCGGTCAGATCGGGTCTTCGGCGAACCCGATTTCCGGCATGACCATCGCCGCACTGCTCGGGACGTGCTTGATCTTCGTCGCCATCGGTTGGACGGGCGTGGACCACCGGGTCCAGGCGATCTCGATCGCCGCAGTTGTCGCCGTGGCCACGGCGAACGCCGGCAACACCTCACAGGACTTGAAGACCGGGTTCCTCGTCGGCTCCACCCCACGCCGCCAACAGATCGCGATTCTGGTCGGCGCGCTCGGGTCGGCCCTGGTGGTGGGCTGGACCCTCACTCTGCTCAACCGCGCCTACACGTACCCCGTCCCCGAAACCCACCCCGCCTTCAGCGCGCAGGCGCTGGCGCCGGCGGCTGGCGGGGCGGGCCGGGCGGCGGTCGAGGTCCTGCCGCAAACGATGTCGGCTTTCCGCATCGCAGCGAGCGACTCGGTGGACCGCGCCACGTATGAGGTGGTCCGCGTGTATGTCGTCACCGAAGGCGTGGCGGCGGGCAAGTACCTGATGGACCCGGCGACGCACGAGTTGCGGTACGTGGTCGATCCCGGCATCGGCGGGCGCATTCACGAATATCACGGCAAGACGATTCCCCGCCTCGACTCGCCCAAGGCCACCATCATGGCGCTCATCGCCGACGGCATCCTCACCCACAAGTTGCCGTGGACGCTGGTGACGCTCGGAGTGTTCATCACGATCGCTATCGAGCTGATGGGGGTGCAGGCGCTGCCGGTCGCCGTGGGCGTGTACCTCCCGATTTCGACCTCCTCGGCGATGTTCGCCGGCGGTGTCGTGCGTTGGCTCATCGAGCGTCGCGTGCAGGCCCGGCAGCAGTCGATCGCGGAGGTCGAGTCCGGGCCGGGAGTGCTGTTCGCGAGCGGCCTGATCGCAGGCGGCGCCATCTGCGGGATCGTCTTGGCGGCGATTGCGGGGGTGCTGGGCTCGGCGGACGCGCTCGCCGAGAAGGCGCCGCTGTTCCACGCCCTGGGCGGCCTCGCCGGCTCGAATCTGCTCGCGTTCGGTTTGTTCGCGGCGCTGGGCGTGCTGCTCTATCGAATCGGCCTGCGCAACCAGTGACCGACGCCGGGGTGTAGGGGCGGGGGATGGTGTAGGGGCGAAGCAGGCTGCGCCCCTACATTTCAGCATGCGCATCGTGTCGTTGCTGCCCGCCGCCACCGAGATCGTGGCCGCGCTGGGCGCGGTGGGGCGGCTGGTCGGCGTGTCGCACGAGTGTGACTTCCCGCCAGAGGTGCGCTCGCTGCCCCGCGTCACCCGTACGCGCGTGGATCCCGCGCTGCCGTCGGGCGCGATCGACCGCGCCATGGTGGAAGCCAAGCGAACCGGTGTTCCGCCCGTAGAGGTGGACGTCGACCTGGTGGCGCACCTGCGGCCCGACGTGCTGATCGGACAGTCGGTCTGCGAGGTCTGCGCCGTGGGCGAGGGCGAGCTGGCACGCCTCGTCACGACCCTCATGCCCACACCGTGGGTCGTCACGCTGCACGCGCACACGCTGGACGAGGTGTTCCTGGACATCCGCAAGATCGGTGAAGCCCTGGAGCTCCGCGACGAAGCCGAGGAGCTCGACGCCGGCCTGCGGTACCGGCTGCGTCGCGTGCAGACCGGGGCGGCGCGACCGGGGAAGCCGCGCGTGTTGGTGCTCGAGTGGCTCGATCCCCCCTACGTCGCGGGCCACTGGGTCCCCGAGCTAGTGGCGCTCGCGGGGGGCGAGGACGTCGGCGGCGCCACCGGCGAGCCGTCGCGACCCCGGCCCTGGGACGAGCTCGCGGTGCTCGCGCCGGACGTCGTCGTCGTGGCGCTGTGCGGGTTCGATGTTCCCCGCGCCCCAGTGGAGCTTGGCGCGGTTACGGACGGGCCGGCGCGGGCGCTGCTCGGGCGGCGCGTCGAGTTTCTCGACGGCAACGCGTATACTTCCCGTCCGGGACCCCGCCTCGTGGACGCGGCTGAGACGCTAGCCCGGTTGATACACGGTTGACGGCTCGAACGAGGGTTTCGTGATCGGGGTGCTGCTGGTTTCGCTCACCGTGGCGTCGGGCGACCTGCAACTCGGGTTGCATCAGCGGCCCACCGACACCTTGCGTCTATATGCGGTAGGGGACATCAATCTGGGCCGACGGCTCGCAAAGGAGCGACTGCTGGAGGGCGACACCCTCTACCCGTTCCTCGCGCTCCGTGACTCGCTCGCCTCGGCGGACATCACCTTCGGGAATCTCGAGAGCCCGATTGCACCGGACTCGGACGCGGCACCCGATTCGGGTGGGATTTTCACCGCGCCGCCGGCCGCCGCGGCGGCGCTCGCGCGCGCCGGCTTCGATGTGGTGAGCACGGCCAACAACCACGCCTGGGACGGCGGCCCTGCCGCCGTGGAGGAGACGATGCGGCGGCTCACCCGCGCGGGCGTCCGGTTCGTGGGCTCAGGATTCGGACGAGACATGGCAGAGCAGCCGGTGATCATCGAGCGGCGCGGCTGGCGGGTCGCGTTCTTCGCGCTCACCCGTGCCTGGAACCCGGCGCCGTACACCTTCCATACCCACGCCGGGTCGCAGTACATCGCCTGGGGGGACACCGGCCGGATCTACCCGGCCATTCGCGAGCTCAAGGCGAGCGGTCGGGCCGACCTCGTCGTGGTCAGCATGCACGGGGGCACCGAATATGCCGAGACCCCACCCAAGCACATGCAGGAGCTGGCGCGCGGTGTCGTGGACGCGGGCGCGGACTTGGTCCTTGCCCACCACCCGCACGTCTTACAGGCGGTGGTCTGGTACAAGCACAAACCGATCGTGCAGTCGCTCGGTAACTTCGTCTTTTCGCAGGTCGACCCGTGGACGCGCCTATCCGCGATTCTCCGGGTCGTGGTGACGCCCGACCGGCGGCTCCGCCTCTCCGCCATTCCAGTCCGCGTCGGCCATCAGCCGACGCTCGCGGCCGGAGGCGCGGCGGACAGCGTGCGCCGCCGGCTGCGCGTGCGTCTTTCGCCCACAACGGCTCGCAAACCATGACTCGAGACACCCTCGACTTCCTGAAACGACTCCTCGATACGCCCGGGCCGTCCGGCTTCGAGACGGCGCCGGCCCGCGTGTGGCGCGACGAGGTGAAGACCTTCGCCGATCAGGTAACGGCCGACGTGCACGGCAACTCGGTGGCGGCGCTGAATCCCAAGGGCACGCCGCGGCTCATGCTCGCGGGCCACATCGACGAGATCGGACTGCAGATCACACATGTGGACGACGAGGGCTACGTGTATTTCGCCGGCATCGGCGGGTGGGATTCCCAGGTCCTCGTGGGACAGCGCGTGGTGATCAGCGGCCCGAAGGGTCCGGTCCGCGGCGTAATCGGGAAGCAGGCGGTGCACCTGATGAAGCGCGAGGACATGGACAAAGTATCGAAAATCACGGACCTGTGGATCGATATCGGGGCCGCGAGCAAAGCCGAAGCGCTGGAGCGCGTGCGCCTGGGAGACGCGGGTGTGCTCGACGCGAGCGTCTTGGAGTTCCCAAACGCCCGAATCGTATCGCGCAGCATCGACAACCGCATCGGCGCGTACGTGGTGGCCGAAGCGCTACGCCTGCTGGCGCAGGACCGGCCCAAGCATGCCGGCGTGTTCGGTGTGGCGACGACCCGCGAAGAGATCGCCTGGACCGGGGGCGGCGCCCGCACCAGTGCGGTGGGGCTCGAGCCGAGCGTGGCGCTGGTGGTGGACGTCACCCACGCCACCGACTGGCCCGGCGCGGAAAAGAAGCGCGCCGGCGAGCACAAGCTCGGGGGCGGTCCTGTGCTGGCGCGGGGATCGGCGGTGAGCCCTGTGGTGTTCGACCTGCTGGTGGAGTGCGCCGAGCGGGAGAAGATCCCCTTTAGCATCCAGGCGGCGCCGCACGACACCGGCACCGACGCCGACGCGATCTACAACGCCCTGCGGGGGATCCCGACGGGCCTGGTGAGCGTTCCCAACCGCTACATGCACAGCCCCAACGAGATGGTGGCGCGGGACGATCTGGAGCGGGCGGCGCGGTTGCTGGCGGCGTTCGCGCGACGGCTCGACCCCAAGATCAGCTTCATTCCTGCTTGAGGTGAGCGTCGGGCGCTATCGGCGCGACTTGCGCTTCAACTCCGTGACGGCCCGGCTTGCCGCTTCGCGGACGGCCCGGTCACCGTCGTCCGACAGCCCCTCGAGCGTTCCCAGAGCCGCCGGGCCGGCCGCAAGCCGCAGGCCCTCGACCGCCGCCACCCGCAGCTCGCTCGGCTTCCGACCGAAAAATCGACCGGTCGGCTGCGCCCACTTGATGAGCGCCTGCACCGCGTCGGGACTGCCGATCCGGCCCAGCGCGAGGATCAGCTCGCGCACCACGGCCTCGTCCTTCTCCTCTTCCATCGCGACTACGAGTGGCATCGCCAGCGCGCTCGACTTGCGTCCCCCGATCCCGACCGCCACCTGCATCCGCACCTCCTGCGAGCGGTCGCGGAGCGCGCGGCGCAGCGGCTCGGCCGCACCCCGCGTGCCGATCTTGGCGAGCGCCAGCCCTACGGCCTTGCGCACGCGCTCGTCGGCGTGGTCCAGGCACTTCGCCAACGCCGGGACGGCATCTTCCATTCCCAGCTCCCCGATCAGCTCCGCCACGTTGCGCACCACGAACCACTGCGAATGTTCCAGCATGAGGACGAGCTGGTCCGTCCCCTCCGTCATGTGTTTGAGCGCGTCGAACACGGCGCGCCGTTCGCCCACCGTCGGCGCTGCCGCCAGCACATCCATCAGCACCTCCACGCCCGCGGCTCCACCACGCTGCAGCGCCGCCACGGCGGCCGCCCGGTGCTTGGGCGCCCCAAGCAGGCGCGAGACCCCTTCGAGCACCGGCTTAGTGTAGAAGCGCCGCATCGCAATACCGTATTGCCGACGCACTCCGCTCGCCTCGGGGACTTTCTCCTCAACCCGAATGACGCCAACGATCACGCCAAGCACCTGCTCGAAGCGGCCCAGCTTGGCCGCCGCCGCCGCGTTGTCGATCAGCGCCGCCAGCAGGTCCCCCACGTTCGGCGCGGTGCTGTTGCGCTCGAGCTCAGCGAGTACGTCGGCAGCACCGGGCGGCAGGGCTACCCGGTCGCCGCGCGTCGCCCGTGCAGCGGGGGCGCGATCGCGCTCGGCCACCGCGGGAGGACCGGGCTCGGGTGGAGACGGGGGTGCGCGAGGGGGCGGCGGAGCGGCGTGGGGAAGTTCCGGCTCGGGATGACGCTCGCTCGAGAGCGACAGGAGCTCATCCCTGCCGCTCTTCCCGGACCGCGACGCGCGATCTACGACCCCCGGCAACGCGTCCGCGGCCGGCGGTGGCGGCGGGTCGTGCGTGACCAGGGGAACGCCGTCGAGCGGCACGGACTTGATATCGCGCCACGACTCGCCACGCAGGATGCCCTCCGTGCCGTGCTTGCCGGACTTCCGATCGACCGGCGTATCCGGGCTGGGGACGACGGGATCGCGTCCACCGAAGTCTTCGGGGGAGGCCGCCGGCCCGGGCGGCGCAACCGCTGCGGGTGGCGAGGCGGGACCCGCGGGCTCGACGCGGATGCGGTCGGCGCCTCCGCCGGCAAGTCTGCTCGTGACATCGTGGGTACCGGGCTGGTCTGCAAGCGCCTGGAGCAGCTCGAAGAGCTGGGCGGGAGGCGGCGCGGCCGGCAGGGCGATTTCGCTGATGCCGTGGAGGTCGAGGCGCTGCACCAGCTCCGCGAGACCCGCTCCCTCGCATGGCACGCCGTTGAGCTCGATGCCGCTCTCCCGGGCGTCCACTCGCAGCGTGACGGCTGTATCCTGCAGCAGGCCGAGCAGGGCGCGGAACTCCTTCTTCTGCTCGGACTTGGCGCTCGGGTCGCGGAACAGGCTCACACAGCGTGCGAACCGCGTGGCGAGGGTATCGAGGGTCGGCATGGGGGCCGGTCAATCTAGGGGGCCGGCTTACCCCGGGCAACGCGCGCCAGGGCTGTAGCCACATCCGCCGCGCGGACGGGCCGCCCCGGCAGATCCAGCGCGGCCGAGAGGGCGGCCACCGGTGGCGGCGCGAGCCCCAGAGGCTCGAGCCGCGTCGCGTCGCCGAGCAGGCTAGCCAGCGACTCGTCGCATACGAGGCTGCCGCGGTCGAGTACCAGCCCACGCTCGAGCGACTCGGCGGCAAACGTCAGGTCGTGCGTGATCACGAGGAGCGCCACGCTTCCGGCCGAGCGGTCGAGCAGGGCGCGCGTGACGCGTGCGCGCAGCGCACGATCGAGCCCGATGGTCGGCTCGTCGAGCACGAGCAGCGCCGGCTCGAGCGCCAGCGCGCCCGCGAGCGCCGCGAGCTTACGCAAGGCAGGCGGGAGGTCGTAGGGGTGGTGCCCGGCGTGCGCGGTGAGGTCGAGGTCCTCGAGCGCGCGGGCGGTCCGCCGCTCCACCTCCCGCTCCCCCACGCCGAGCGCGCGCGGTCCGAAGCTCACGTCGTCGCGGACGGTGCGCGCGAAGAGCTGCTGGTCCGCGTGCTGGAACACCGAACCCACGCGCCATGCGAGCTGCTCCGGGACGCAGTCGCGGGTATCCCAGTCGCCGACCCACAGTGTTCCCTCGTCCGGTCTCTGGAGGCCCGCGACGAGGCGGACCACGGTGGACTTGCCGGCGCCGTTCCGGCCCAGCAGTGCCACCCGCTCGCCCGGCGCCACGGAGAAGGACACGCGCTCGAGCGCCGGCACCCTGCCGTACGAGAAACTCACGTCGTCCAAGCGCAGCGCGGGAATCACCGCCACCCCCGAACGGCTTGGGCCACCGTAAGGGGGTAGGGCGCGGGCAGCCCGGCTGCCCGCCAGACCGTGGCGGTGCTGGTGCCTAGCCCCGCGTCGCAGGTAGCCACGTCGGCGAGCAGGTCCGGCGTCCCGACGGCGCGAATCGCGCCGCCCTCGAGCCACACGACGCGGTCGGCCACATCGGGTAACGCGTCGAGGGCACTCGTCGCGAGCAGGACCGCTTTCCCTTCCCTCGCCAGCAGCCGGATCAGTCGCCACAGCATTCCCGCACCGTCGGCGTCGAGCTCGGCCGCCGGCTCGTCAAACAGCACGAGCCCCGGATCCATGGCGAGGATCGCGGCGATGATGACTCGCTGTAATTCCCCGCCCGACAAGGTGGCCGGGTCCCGCGATGCCAGCGGAGCCAGCTGCAGGTGCTCGAGGGCACGATCCACCTGACGCGCGATCTCGTGAGCCGGCCACGCCAGGTTTGCCGGCCCGAAGGCGATCTCATCCCACACCGTGAAGGCCATACCGGAGACTTGCGTCCAGGGCGTCGGGAGCACGATCCCGCTCCGGTCGCGTCGAGCCACGGAGCCCGCGAGCCGGCCTCCCGTCACCCGCGGCGCCAGATCCGCCGCCACGAGCAGGAGCGTCGAGGCTCCCGCTCCCAGCGCCCCGACGAGCGCGACGACCTCCCCCTGCGCCACGTCGAGCGACACGTCACGCAGGGTGGGCGACTCGGTGGCCGGATACCAGAAACTCGCGCGGTCGAGCAGCAACGATCTCATGAGAACCCCGGGGCGATGAGCCGTCGGACCAGCGCGAACAGACACGCCAGGAGAAGAACCCAGCGAGCGGCCCGCTCTACCGCGGAGTCGGGTGGCGGCGCGAGCGGAGTGCGGCGAATCCCGGGAACGAGCCCGCGCGTCTCGAGCGCGAGCGCTCGCTCGTCCACCTCGTGCAGCGCCGACAGGACGAGGGGCAGGGCGAGCGCTCGGAGCGCGCGCATCCGGGCCGCGACTCCTCCCCGCGGCGAGAGCCCGCGGCAGCGTTGCGCTTCTACGATGCGCTGGGCCCGCGCCTTCAGCATCGGGACGGCCGAGAGAGTGGCCGCGAGCAGATAGGCGACGCTGGCGCTCCAGCCGGATGCGACCATCGCCTCTACGAGTCGCGCGGGCGCGAGCGCCGCCACCAGCCACACGAAGCTCGCGACCATCGTGGTGATGCGCAGCCCGATGGCGATCGTGGTGGGCACATCGTGGAGCAGAAGGAGAAAGAGCCAGAACGGGGCGGCGGTGAGCACCGCCGTACGGAACACACCTAACCCCGGGCGCCAGCCCGGGGATGAGCCGACGCCTGTCGTCCCCCGGCTTGCGCCCGGGGTCAGTGTGAGCACCAGAGCCACCGCCGCCGTCCACGCACCCCCACTCGGTGGCGGCAGGATCCAGGCAAACGCCGGAAGGGCCCCCGCAATCGCTAGCAGTGTGTAAGGATGCAGCCTGCTCACGCCGCGCCGATGGCGCGGAGCGCCCAGGGGAAACGAGCGGCGGTGCGGCGTGGCAACGCGTGCAGCACTGACGTCACGAGGGCGAAAGTCACGGCCTTGTCGCCGAAGTCCGACACGAAGCTCCCGAAGAAGCACGCCCCCAGGGGGGGCAGGCCGAGCGCCCGACCGAG
>WNGC01004411.1_pt1 | contig 14238 bp, 12 predicted proteins | sample 5400051 | NCBI WGS metagenome assembly WNGC01 (sample SAMN13153368, study PRJNA577476) | soil metagenome | isolation source: 20 cm soil or saprolite under grassland replicate 2 | place: USA:California | collected 2016-06-15 | reverse complement strand
CTTCGAAGATCTGCCCCGCTTCGTCATGTGCATGTCACTCCACAAGACGTCCGTCATCCAAGACACCATGAGAATGGGCAGAGATTGGCCGCTAATGCCGACGATACACGCGTGGGCCAACGGTCCAGGGCATCAATGGTCGTGTTTCCCAGAAGGACCGAGCCCCATGCCATTTGCTAAGATCGAGCAATGACATCGAGGGACAGGACAGGGCACAACGCGAGTGATCTAGGTTCGGTCGAATCTTGGCTGGTCTCGGCAGGACGGGACCGGCGCCCGGGCTCGCCGCTAAACGTGCCGCCATGCCCGGCGTCGAACTTCGTGCTGGGCGAGCGCCGTGCGTACTCTCGCGACGACGGCACGCCGAGTTGGGAGGCACTGGAAGAGATCGTCGGCGGCCTCGAAGGTGGCTCTTCGGTCTCCTTCGCCTCCGGCATGGCGGGAATCGCGGCGATTTTCGATCAACTCCACACAGGCTCGGTCGTGGCCCTGTCGGACGACTGCTACCAGGCTGTCGCGGGAATCGCCAAAGCTGGCCAAAGCCGCGGCCGGTGGACCGTGCATCGCGTCGCCGTGGCCGACACCGCACGCTGGATCGAGATGTGTGGCGTGGCAGACTTGATTTGGCTGGAGTCGCCTTCGAACCCGCTGCTGACCGTGGCTGACCTGGACGCCATCTGCGCCGCACCGCGGAAGCGTGGTGCGATCCTAGGAGTGGACAACACCTTCGCTACGCCGCTCAATCAGCGTCCACTGGCGCTCGGGGCCGACGTGGCCATGCAATCGGCGACGAAGTTCATCGGTGGACACTCGGACCTGCTCAGCGGCGTCGTCACCGTGCGCGACGCGAACCTGCTGGCGGCGCTACGGCAGGCCCGGGAGCTCGCGGGTGCAACTCCCGGCACCCTCGAAGCGTTTCTCGCGGTCCGCGGGGCTAGGACGCTGGCACTGCGGCTGGAGCGGGCGCAGTGCAACGCGATGACACTGGCCGAGCGCCTCGCGCGACATCCAAACGTCGCTCTGACGCGCTATCCCGGCCTGACGAGCCACCCAACGCACGCGGCCGCGCGACGCCAACTCAAGGGCTTCGGCACGATTATCTCGTTCGACGTGCGTGGCGGCGCCTCCGCCGCCGACGCCGACGCCGTGTGCGCCGGACTGCAGCTCATCCAACACGCTACCAGCCTGGGCGCGGTCGAGTCCACTATCGAACGGCGGGCCAGCATTCCTGGGCAGGAGCACCTGCCCCCGGCGCTGCTGCGGCTGAGCGTGGGTATTGAGGCCGTCGAGGACCTTTGGACCGATCTAGATCGAGCACTTCGCAACGTGGCCGGATGACGGGCAAACAGGAAGAAATCCCAAGGTAAGAGTTGCCGACAAACCATCAAGAAATCTTCGCATCCGCGCGGGACGGTGCCGCCTAGGCTATAAACAGATATAGCCCGTCCACAGGTTCACTTCTTTCTTTTCAATCTCGTCGTGCCCGGCGCATGCCCCTTTCGATGGCCGTCACATTTGCACATCTAAGGATAGAGAGCAGTTCATCGGCGGAATTCCCTCGACACAGACCCGTTCGAGCGGCGGCGCGTGGCGTGTTTTGCAAGTAGATTGGCGCGTTTGGCTAGTGCACCGCACCCGTGTGGACATCTAAAGTGTGGACGACAAGGACATTCGGAATGCGTGACGGCACTCGAAAGGTCGCACTCGAAGAAGCAGGACCAAGCGCAAGAGAACGTGCAGGCAGGCACATCAAGTGAAGGAGGAACCGGTCAATGAATTTGTCTTTTGAGAACAAAGTCGCACTAGTCACCGGGGCAGGCTCCGGTATGGGCCTAGCTGCGGCGCAGGCATTTGCAGCAGAGGGTGCTGCGGTCGCGCTGGTTGACATCAATGAATCGGCAGTACGGATAGCCACCGAGCGTCTGGTCGCTGCCGGCCATAAGGCGATTGCTGTCCGCTGCGATGTCACCAATGAAGCTCAGGTGAAGGCGATGGTCGAGCAGACAGTTTCGGTATTTGGGCGGCTGGATGCGGCGTTCAACAACGCCGGTGTGCAGACTCTCGCCGTTGAAACTGCTGATGCCACTAGTCAAGAGTTCGACCGAGTGAATGCGACCAATCTCCGCAGTGTCTGGCTCTGCATGAAGTACGAATTGCTCCAAATGCGCAAGCAAGGAAGTGGGACAATCGTGAACAATTCTTCTATCGGCGGCCTCATAGGCATTCCGGGCCGGGCCATCTATCACGCAACGAAACACGGCGTGATCGGGTTGACGAAGAGCGCAGCGCTTGAATATGCCTCCAGAGGCATTTGCATCAATGCCGTTTGCCCCGGTGCAATCGAAACACCGATGGTTGCTGACATGATCGCCAAAGAACCCGAAACCATGAAAGACATCACGAAGGAACAGCCCATCGGTCGACTTGGTCGGCCTGAGGAGGTTGCCTCTGCGGTTCTGTGGCTTTGCAGTCCTGGTGCAAGCTTCGTGATCGGGCACGCACTCGCGGTGGATGGCGGATATACCGCACGCTGACAACGAAACAGAGAGAAATCGAAATAAGGAGATAATCATGCGAGGAGCTGTTCTGTACGGGCCACGCGATGTACGCTTCGAGGAGCGCGAGGTTCCGAAAATCATCAAGCCGACGGACGCCGTCATCAGAATCTCGTCCGCGTGCGTGTGCGGGTCTGATTTGTGGCCGTATCGCGGCATTCAGCCAACTGCTCAGCCAACCCCGATGGGGCACGAGTACTGCGGCATCGTCGAGGAGGTCGGAAGCGCCGTCAAGTCGGTCAAGCGCGGTCAGTTCGTCATCGGTTCGTTCTTCGCGTCCGACAACACCTGTCCCAACTGCCATATCGGATACCAGTCGTCCTGCCAGCATCGCGAGCTCGTCGGCGGCGCACAGGCCCCCTTCCTGCGTGTCCCGCTCGCGGATGGTACCTTGGTCGCGACACCTGATATTCCTTCGGAGGACTTGATTCCGAGTTTACTGACGCTCTCCGACGTCATGGGTACAGGTTGGTTCGCGGCCGATGCAGCTAATGTGAAACCGGGCTCGACGGTCACGGTAGTTGGTGACGGCGCGGTCGGATTACTCGGTGTGCTTTCTGCCAAGCAGATGGGTGCTGAACGGATCATCGCGATGAGCCGTCACGAGTCGCGGCAGAAGCTCGCCCGTGAGTTTGGCGCGACTGACATCGTGACCGATCGCGGAGAGAAGGGCGTATCCCGCATTAAGGAGCTGACCCACGGAATCGGCGCTGACTCGGTGCTGGAATGCGTCGGCACCCAAGAGTCGATGATGCAAGCGATTACTTCGACGCGGCCTGGCGGCCACGTAGGTTACGTCGGCGTTCCGCACGGTGTCGAACTCGATGGTGAGCAGTTGTTCTTTTCCCACGTCCATCTGCACGGTGGACCTGCTCCAGTGCGTCGCTACTTACGCGAGATGATCAAGCTGGTATGGAACAGGAAGATCAACCCAGGCAGAGTATTCGACCTTAGGCTGCCTCTCGACCAAGTAGCGGAGGGATACCGCGCAATGGACGAGCGCCGCGCGATTAAAACGTTGCTGTCTCCGTAGTCGCTTCGCTGTCGAGGCGGTTTGGGATATCGAAACATCAAGTTCAATGCAAGGAGTTCAGAAGAATGGAGATCAAAAGAGTTGGCTCGCAACCTTCTGCGAAGGGTCCGTCAGAGTGGTTCACCGGGACGGTTCGTATCGATCCGCTTTTTCAGGCACCCGATCCCGCCCTTGTTCAAGGGGCTAGCGTTACTTTCGAGCCGGGCGCGAGAACTGCATGGCACACTCATCCGCTCGGCCAGACTCTGATCGTCACGGCGGGCTGCGGCTGGGCTCAGCGCGAAGGTGGACCGATCGAGGAGATCAGACCGGGTGACGTGGTCTGGTTCTCGCCCGGCGAGAAACACTGGCACGGGGCCACGCAGACCACTGCCATGACGCACATCGCTATTCAGGAAAAGAAGGATGGGAAGGTGGTCGAGTGGATGGAGCAGGTTACCAACGAGCAATACCGCAAGTGATTTGGCGACGATCTTCAACAAGCGAAGGAGGGAACAATGCCTCACGTTATCGTCAAGCTCTGGCCTGGGAAATCCAAACAACAAAAAACTCGTCTAGCTGAAGCAATCACCAAGGACGTCATGGAAATTCTGCATTATGGTGAGGAGTCGGTTTCGGTAGCAATGGAAGAGTCAGGCCTGAGGATTGGCTAGAGAAGGTGTACAAACCTGACGTTAAGAACAAGTGGGATACGCTTTATAAAAAGCCAGGATACGATGAAAACGACCTGTGACTCGGGTGTCGCGGTTTATGGGTGAGTCTGACTGGAACGATCACGCGGAGAGCGACAGTTCCGTTTGACTCCCCGAAGTAGAATTACGCTCTTGGTGAGCCATGACTAACCGATTTCGCATTTCGAGCACGCTGCCGCGAAAGCTGGAAGAACTGGGCCTTTTGCCGGATACAGCGCTGCGGCAAGCTGGTTTGCCGATGGGGTTATTCAACCAGGACAAGATTCTAGTGAGCACCCAGGAGTTTTTCGCGCTTCACCGGGGAATTGCTGAAGCCAGCAACGATGTCGGCTTTGGCCTGAAGCTGGGGACCGAGGAGCGCTTCGAGCGTTACGACCCGATTAAAATCGCCGCACTCTCCGCGCGGTCGTTTGGGGACGCTGTCGAGCGGCTGTCGCGCTACAAACAACTCACTTGTCCAGAGGAAATTCGTGTAGTCGGTCGGGGCAATGAACGCGCAGTCCAGTTCATCTGGCTACTCGCACACGAGAAAGAGCCTCCGTTGTTGGTGGACGTGTGTTTCGCATGGATCGTTGGCATCGCACGCCGAGGCACTGGACGGCCCCTGAATCCGAAGCGCGTGGAGTTTCAACGAACTCCGGTACACCGAGAAATGTATGAGGCGCATTTCCGCTGCGCCGTTAAATTCAAGTGCAACCAGAACGCCTTGATATTCAGTAAAGAGGATATGGATCTGCCGTTTATCACCTACAACTCTGATTTGCTGGCAACTGTAGCGCCGCAGCTTGAAGCGGAGCTAGCCGAGCAGCTTGCGCAGAGAAATTTCAGTGAACAAGCAAAAGGCATTCTGAAGCGGCTACTTGCGGGGCAGCGTCCAGGCATAGACGATCTCGCAAGAGAGCTACACATGAGCACTCGAACATTGCAGCGTCGACTGACAGAACAGGGCATATCATTTCAGCGTTTGCTGGAAGAGGCCCGTCGTGAATTGGCCCGTCACTACCTGCTCCACTCGTCTCGGGAGTTGAACGAAACGGCATATCTCTTAGGCTACGAAGACGCCAATTCCTTTTTCCGCGCTTTCCACCAGTGGGAAGGGACTTCACCCGGACAATGGCGGATGCTCCAAAATAGGGCCTAGATTAGCTGGCGGGAGCGACGGGACTCGAACCCGCGACCTCCTGCGTGACAGACAGGCGTTCTAACCTGAGCTACGCCCCGCAGACTGACTAAAAATGACTTCCCGTTCCTTCCGCAGTCTTGCATTGCCTTGCACGTCCTTCGACATGACAGGGCAGCATGACTTTGGATGTTTCATGCCGGATCGGAACGCCCCAGGTTACGGGATCTATGGCCTATTCGAACTTTTGGCAAATAAGTCCCCTGGAAGGGGAAAGTGAGAATTGCCGCGTATTTATTGGTGATTTGAATGGTGGGCCTGGGTGGACTTGAACCACCGACCTCGCCCTTATCAGGGGCGCGCTCTAGCCACCTGAGCTACAGGCCCCAACATCGCAGGGGAACCGCTCACAACCATCTCATTGTACGGTGGTTTAGTGTATTTCGCAATTGTGCGGAATCTGCGCTTCGGTACAAGACAGCAACTTTTCTGATCCACTTACTGTGCACGATCGCCAAATCACAGTTCCGTTCATCGTGGAATATACAGCCCCCGAAGCGTCAAGATGTACTGGCTAAGCTGGAAAGTGCAATGTTTTGGCCTAGTTCCAATCAACAGACAGAACCACAATGCGGGTCGCTCGAAGATATACTGCTAAAAGGACGAGCCCTACCTTAGGGAATTGAGCTTAAAACGACCCCGAGATCGCTGCCACCTGAGCCTATAACTCAAAACAATTCTCGGCGTGGTTCCTCATCGGCTCGAAATTCCACTGAATCCGGTCGACCCCGAACGAGACTACCCGTGGTCCAACTTCCCGATTGCCGACCATCCGCCCAGAATCTCATCCTTATATCCCATGACGCCGTTCTGGGATAATTTCATGGACTAGCAATACGTGCAATAGAAGCACCCGAAAGCACCCGCCAGGATGCGACTGTCCGTAAGGGAATAAATAAGGAGGTCAGGGCCGTCACCCCGGGAGTGCTGGATGTACATCTGTCAGCGATCCAATCGAGGTTGGTGTTAAACTCTGGAGATTGTGCCGCAATTTGTGATTGAACGAGACATTCCGGGCGCGGGGGCGCTATCGGAGGACGAGGTCAGGGAAGTATCGCTGCGTTCCTTGCAGACACTCAAGGAAATGGGACCGCAGATTCAGTGGCTCCATAGCTATGTTACTGAGGATAAGGTCTACTGCGTTTACCTTGCTCCCGACGAGGACACGATTCGGGAACATGCGCGAAGAACAGGAATTCCAGCGAATCGGGTCGCTGCTGTGCGTCGATTAATTGGCCCTTCTAACTTGGCGTAGCGGAGTCAAGCTCTTCCAGAGAATAGTGGATGGCGCTGCTCAGGCTCATTGCAAAACCTTCGTCCCAGACACTCTTGCCCTCTTGCTCACGGAGTGCTTTCCATGCAGGGAGCAATGTCTGGTCAAGTTTTTGCTGTTCTGCCGGATGCAGAGGAGCGCCGATCAGCTGGCGTAAGTGCGTCGCCGCGCCGGCCAATTTCAGTGCACGCGCAGCTTGCCCCTGAGCCGCAGCGAGACAAGCAGATCCTTCCAATGCCCTGGCGGCGCCTCGCCTGTGACCCAAGCCCGCAAAGATTCCCAGGGCTTCCCGGTATGCCGCATGCGCAGCTAGATGATCTCCCCTTTGACAGTGGATGCCGCCCAGATCGGTAAGTGAGCGCGCGGAACCCCACTGATCTCCGACTCCCCGAAAGGCCAAAAGCGCAAGCTGATACAATTCCTGGGCGGCGAGCAGGTCACCCTGCGCGCGTGCGATGTCTCCCTGTTGGTTGATCGACCACGCCGTACCGTTGCGATCCCCAAGTTCAGCGAAAATGTCCCTCGCCTCACGGAGCGCCCATTGAGCGCGCGGGTAGTCGCCCCGAACCTTAACTACATTCGCGAGGTTGTGAAGACAGCGGGCAGTTTCCAAGCGGTTGGACAGCAGACGCCAGCGGGCAAGACTTCGCTCAAAATTGCTCTGCGCGGCGGAGTAGTCACCCTGATCCCGCTCCGTAACGCCTAGAGCATTCAGAGACGCAGCAATACCTGAGTCGTCGGCCAATTCTTCATAAAGGGACAGGGCTTGTTGGAGGAAATGCTTGGCCGCCGGATAATCGCCCTGAGCCGTCGCTAACGCGCCGAGAAAATGCAAAATTCTTGCCCGTTCTCTTGGGCGTTCCGAGCCAGCCATCTGTAGAAGAGTCTCCAACCGAATACGTCCCTCGGTCAGGTGTTCCCGCATATCCCAGAATCGAAACAGTGCCGCGCCGAGGCGGAAGCCCCAGTCTGGATTTTTGGTCTCACACAGCCAGTCGAGAGCTAACCTGAAGTTGTCAATTTCGAGGTCGCAATGAACCAGCCAGACTCCTCGGTCTGTTGCGCTCTGTTCTGGGTTTCCCTCCTCCGCCAGGACCAGACAAAACGCCGCGTGAGCGCGCCGCACCACAGCTTGTTCACCGCTCTCAATGAGACGTTCGACGGCGAATTCGCGAATGGTTTCCAGCATCGCAAAACGTGGCTCGCTCTGAGATCGATCCATGCGTTGAATCAGGTTTTTGTCCACTAAGGACGACAGGCCTTCAATAAGATCGATACCGAGATCTTGTTGGGTGTTGCAAACAGCTTCTGCCGCCTCCAACGTGCATCCACCAACAAACACCGCAAGCCGACGGAAAAGCTTCTGCTCTTCCTCACTCAAAAGGCCGTAGCTCCAATCAATCGTGTTGCGGAGAGTTTGTTGCCTTTCGGGCAAGTCGAGCGCACCACCAGTAAGCAAATGCAAGCGGCTATGTAGACGTTCGAGGATACCGCTGGGAGGCAACAGTTTGGTTCGGGCAGCCGCGAGCTCGATTGCCAGCGGCAATCCGTCGAGTCGCGAACAAATTTCCTGAACGACAGATACGTTGTCGGAATTAATAACAAAATCGGGCCAAACGGCTGCCGCACGCTGCCCAAACAGCTCCAGTGCGAAATTCTCCGCAAGCCGTGCAACGGGAAATTCCTGCTCGCCGTAGATACGCAAGCAAGACCGGCTGGTGATCAGGATTTTCAGGGAGGGGCACGCTTCCAATATGTCGGCCACCAGTTTCGCGGCAGGCAGGACTTGTTCGAAGTTGTCCAGCAGAAGCAGGAATGGTCCGGAATTTTGTAGCTGAGTGCCCATCAACTGTGAAACGGTGCGATTGGGGACTTGCTGGATCTCGAGAGCGTCCGCGATGGCGGTTGCAACAAGGTCCGAACGCTTGATGGAAGCCAAGCTGACGAATTGAACTCCCGCTGTGAATCGGTCGCCGATTGTGGAGGCTACCGCGAGGGCCAACCGCGTTTTCCCAGCGCCTCCAGGACCCGTGAGACTCAGCAGCCGCACGTTCTTTCGGAGTAGCAACTCGGAGGCTTCGGCCACTTGCTGTTCGCGTCCGATGAGCGAAGTACGCGGGATCGGCAGACCGTGAAGTTTCTTAGCGATCTTCGCCGCCGACAACGCACGGTCGTCGGATAAGTCATAGACCCTAGCTGGGGGGGGAAATTCTGTCTTCTTCGAATGCTGAATCACCTCGGCAGCGAACACGTATCCGCGTCGAGGCACAGTTTTGAGCAACTTCTGATCGCGATCATCAAGCGCGCGGCGCAACTCCAGGGTGCACTGGACCAACGAATCATCGGTAACAAACGCGTCGGGCCAGACCGCCTGCATCAGTTCCTGCTTGCCGACCAGCCGCCCAGGATGTTCCACCAAATACTTAAGCGCCTCATATACCTTTGGACGAAGCTTGATCTCCTGTATTCCCTTGAGAACACAACCCCTTGCGAGGTCCAGGGTGAAGTCACCGAATTGATAGCTTAGTGCGCGCGTTTCCAAATCTGCTCCGGTTTTGCCCAAATCATGCCACCCTGATTTTTTGGCTTTTCTTTGGCTTTGTTTCGTTACTTCGCACTCTGATGCTTGCTAGTTTGCTTTCGTCACGATGCTCAGCAATCTGTTGCGCGTGTTTCTAGCGACCTATCTAAGGGAGCCGCTTTTACAAAGTGGATTCTACCAAAAGGTGCTCGCCGAAGAAGCAGCGAGCAATAACAACAACGGAAATGAGCACAATACTTCAAAGGAGACAAGATCAATGAGTGGTACACGAATCCGGAGAAAAGTTATAAGACTCGCAGCACAATGTCGATTTTCCGTGATTGGCGCCCTCGCCGTCACCAGCGTTTGGCCGTTGCTCGTGGTGGCGCAAGACAGTCACTCGCACGCTGCGCAAGCGCAACAGGAAACAACCGCCGAGCAAAAAGCCAACCAAATCGCGCTAATCAAGATTGTTCGGGACTCGACCGACCGCTTCCATGATGTTGCGGAGGCTGAGAGAGAAGGATATGCCCTTAGTTTTGGCTGCGTGAGCGGACCCGACCAAGGAGCTATGGGGCTCCACTTCATTAACATGGAACTGGTAGGCAGGGGAGTGATTGACCCCACCAAGCCCCAAATCATTCTCTACGAACCAACCGCGGACGGACGCCTGAAATTGACGGGCGCAGATTTTCTGGTGGATGCGCAACAGTGGGACAACGACAAGACGCATAAACCGGGTCCGCCAGAACTGATGGGGCAGCTCTTTCACTTTTTCGAGAGTCCCAATCGTTTCGGGCTAAAGGCGTTCTACACACTTCACGTTTGGGCCTGGAAAGATAACCCTAACGGAGCCTTCGTCAACTGGCACCCCGCTGTTGCGTGCAAGTTATTCGACGGCCAAACACGGTAGCCAATGAGCTAGGCGATTCAGCGGCCAGCCTCTTCGTCGTAGTCGCGAAGGGGCTGGGCAGCCGGACCGATAGAAATCGAAAAGCCAAAGTTACGAAAAGGAGAAGTTTTCATGAGCACTGCACAGGTTCCCGCTTTAGATATGAACAAACTCAACGCTTTCATCGGACAATTTGTGACGGATCTCGGCGCGGCCGTTCACGCCGGAATGGTAGTTATCGGAGAGAAGTTAGGACTCTACAAAGCGCTTGCTTCTGGGCCTGTCACCCCGGCGCAACTTGCCGCCAAGACACAAACGGATGAGCGTTACGTGCGCGAGTGGCTGGCTTCGCAAGCTGCAGGTGGCTATGTAACTTACGATGAGAAGACCGGGCAATTCAGGCTGACGGAAGAACAAGCCTTCGCGCTGGCTACTGAAGATAGTCCAGCGTATCTGCCGGGAGCATTCGAACTAGCTTTGGGCTCGCTTGCTGCGGTCCCGCGAATTGCGGAATTGTTCCGCACCGGCGCCGGTATGGGTTGGCATGAACATGCTGACGGTGTGTTCCATGGATGTGAAAAATTCTTTCGGCCCGGCTATGCCGCGAATCTAGTAAGCACCTGGATACCCGGATTGCACGATGTAAAAGCGAAGCTGGACGCGGGAGCGCGAGTTGCCGACATCGGCTGCGGTAAAGGAGCATCCACTTTATTGATGGCCAAAGCATTCCCCAAATCCCACTTTTTCGGCTTCGACTATCACGACAAGTCCGTTGAAGCGGCTCGTGAGTCCGCGAAGCGCAACGGTATCGCCGACCGCGTTACCTTTGAAGTGGCAAAAGCCAAAGAATTTGCCGGCAGGAATTACGATTTCGTGGCGGTATTCGATTGCTTGCACGATATGGGTGACCCAATCGGAGCCGCGGAGCACATCCGACAATCGTTAAGAAAGGACGGAACGTGGATGATCGTCGAGCCCTTTGCGAATGACAATTTGAAGGACAATCTAAATCCCGTTGGCCGCGTCTACTACTCCTTTTCTACGTTACTTTGCACGCCTTGCTCACGGTCGCAGGAAGTCGCGCTGTGTTTGGGTGCGCAGGCTGGTGAGGCGCGCATACGCGAAGTTGTGACCTCGGCTGGGTTTAGCCGGTTCCGACGGGCTACCGAAACGCCCTTCAACATTGTTTACGAAGCTCGGCCGTGACACTCATCGGCGCATCGAGTTGCGCGCCATGGGTGCAAGGCATGAAAGGACTGTCGTCAGGATGCAAGCATCGCCGGCTGCTTGTCGCGCGGCTCCTTGGACTCTTGCTTATCAGTGCTGCACCGGGGCGCGCGCAAACTGGCAACTATGATTTCGACGACTCCCATTTCCACTTGACCAATAATATTCAGGAAGGCCCGGATGTTCGCCACTTTCTGGCCATGATGGGTAACAAGGCCGGGCGTGTGGCATTGTTCGGCCTGCCCCTCCAGCAGCAGTGGTCGTACCGGATCGACGGGGACCGTGCTCCGACGTATTACCTGCATACGGATGCTCCGTTGTACTACTACTCATTTACAGACGCGTGGATTGCGATGGCCTATAACTCTTTATCGAAGGAACAGCAGGCTCGTTTTGATCCCATGATCACAGGCTTCAATCCCACAGACATGTATGCGGCGGACCACATCCGCCGCGTGCTTCAGATTTTCCCAGGCGTGTTCACTGGCATCGGCGAGTTCACGATTCACAAAGAGTTTGTATCGGGGAAGATATCGGGCGAAGTTGCAAGCCTTGAGGACCCAGCTCTGGATCGCATACTTGATTTTGCTGCGGAAGTTGGCCTGGTTGTGCTGATCCACAACGATATCGACATTCCTTTTGCAAAAGAGGGTGCCGAACCTGCATACCTCAATCAGATAAAGGCTCTCTTCATGCGGCACTCGAACCTGACCATCATTTGGGCCCATATGGGGTTGGGACGTGTGGTCCGGCCGGGCAAGAACCACGCAGCACAGATCGAAGCGATCCTGGGTGATCCCTGCTTCCGTCACGTTTATTTCGACATTTCTTGGGCAGAAGTTGCAAAATATGTCGTCGCCAGCCCAGAGGCGACGAAGACGATGGCGGATCTGATAAAACACTACCCTGACCGTTTTCTGTTTGGTACCGATGCGGCCGCACCGGGTGATCAGCCCGCATATTTGAAAGTATTCAATCAATACACACCCTTGTGGAAATCCCTCGATGAGCAAACATCCCGCAAAGTCCGGTTGGGCAACTACGAACGAATCTTCGATGAAGGACGCCGCAAAGTTCGGAGTTGGGAGAGATCTCACGCCGCCCAGCCCGTACGTGAAAATTGAAGTAGCCGGCTCATGGGGAATGGGCTTTGACTTGGGTGAAATCATCTATCAGGTTTCGGACATGAGTTATCTTCGCGAATATATTTTGGCGTCGAACGAACGCCTGATTTTAAGGTTGGGCTTGGCTGTGATGGGACTTCCAAGGAAGTACGAAATCTGTTCAATCGAGAAAGAAGAACAAATGGATCCAACAACTGAAGCAACAATTTCGAAAGCAAGTTCAAGCGGTGGAGTGCGTGATGCCGGAAACACGAGTAAAGCCTCGCAGTTGGCCAAGTCTGCGGTCACGGAAGAGATGCTAGCCCGCTTTGCCGCGCGCGCCGCCGGCTACGACCAGGAAAATCGATTCTTTCAGGAGGATTTCGAGGACCTGCGCGCGGCTAAGTATCTGTTATTGCCCCTGCCCGCGAAATTCGGCGGCGCGGACATGTCGCTTGCGGAAGTATGCCGCCAGCAACGTCGCTTAGCCTATTACGCGCCCGCGACGGCGCTTGCCGTGAACATGCACCTATACTGGCTCGGGGTCGCAGCTGATCTCTGGCGACGCGGGGATGCCTCTCTGGAATGGATTATGCGCGAGGCAGCCGCGGGCGAGATCTTCGCAGCGGGCCATGCGGAAAGCGGCAATGATGTGCCAGTGCTGCTCTCTACGTCGAAAGCAGAACGCGTCGAGGGTGGTTACCGGTTCACCGGCCGTAAGCACTTTGGCAGCCTGACGCCAGTCTGGACGCGGTTTGGCTTGCATGGGATGGACGCGAGCGACCCTAACCAACGCAAGATCATTCACGCCTTCTTGCCACGCGATAGCGAAGGATACAAGATCAAGGAAACCTGGGATGTTCTTGGAATGCGCGCGACCCGCAGCGACGATACCGCGCTGGAGAGTGCGTTTATTCCAGATCGGTATATTGCCCGAATCGTGCCAGCTGGCGGAGCAGGAGTCGACCAGTTCGTACTATCGGTCTTTGCTTGGGCGCTGATGGGTTTTGGAAATATTTATTACGGACTGGCCAAACGTGCCCTGGACCAGAGCGTCTCTAATGCAAAGAGCAAAGGCTCCCTCGCGCTCTCCCGTTCGATGGCGTATCACCCGGAGATCCAGCACGCGATTGCGGACATGGTCATCGAACTTGAATCCATCGGGCCACATCTCGAATCGGTTGCGGAGGACTGGTCGAATGGCGTTGATCACGGAGCGCAGTGGCCGTCAAAAATCTTTGCTGCGAAATACCATGCAGTCGAGGCCTCCTGGCGCGTCGTGGATCTGGGCCTCGATGTAACGGGTGGCAACGGCATCTTTCGCTCGGCTGGTTATGAACGATTGATTCGCGATGCGCGTTTGGGCCGCATCCATCCGGCCAACTCCTTTCTCACTCATGAGGTAGTAGCAAAAACCGCTCTGGGCATCAGTCTCGATGAACAGCCACGCTGGGGCTAACGCCACTCGGCGACGGTACCAGTTGCGCCGACTACGCGGGACAGAGCATCGCAGTCCGTGGTCCGCCAGATGGCGTGCGCAAGCACGAAGCCAAAGTCCCGATAAAGTAGGCTTGTAGGAAGTGATCTCGCGCTTGGCACCGACTCTGGACGGATTACGGGCACCTCTGGTGCGCCGTGAAGGCGCTGGTTCACAGCGGGGGTATACCCGCCCGGGAACTGGTTCGCTCCACCCGGTAGCAATCAGAGCAGCAGTGGAGGCAACGAGACTGCTGAAGCCTCTGGTGCAGAGGGTCGCTAAGGC
>WNGC01002884.1_pt1 | contig 14241 bp, 12 predicted proteins | sample 5400051 | NCBI WGS metagenome assembly WNGC01 (sample SAMN13153368, study PRJNA577476) | soil metagenome | isolation source: 20 cm soil or saprolite under grassland replicate 2 | place: USA:California | collected 2016-06-15 | reverse complement strand
GCCTCATGGGATTGATGGCCGATCTCGGCGGCGGCCCTCTAGGGGTGGACACGGCCATCTTCATCTACTTCATCGAAGAACATCCCCAGTTTCTTCCGCTGGTCGAGCCCCTTTTCAGAGAAGTGAATGAGGGCCGCAAGGAGTTGGTTACATCGGCGCTAACCTTGCTCGAAGTCTTGGTCGTTCCCTACTGTTTTGGAGACCATCTACTGGCCGGGCGATATGAAGCTCTTCTCACGCAGAGTCGCGGCGTCCACGTCGCAGATATTTCTCGTGACCATCTCCGAGCCGCTGCACAGCTAAGAGCCGCAACGGGAGTCAAGACGCCCGATTCTCTCCAGGTTGTGGCGGCATTGGCAGTCGGCTGCACGGCTTTTCTTACGAACGATCGCGACTTTCCGACCATACCCGGTCTCCGCATCCTGCAATTGTCTTCCTACGTTAGGTGATCCTGCACGCGCACTGCATCCATACTCATCCCTTGCCGTTGCAGTTCTTTCAGTTCCTACACGTCTCTCCCCCCTTACTTAACAAGTCTCGGAACCTCCTCCGTATGGAGTGGGTTCCGGTTTACCACATCAAGGGATGAGGAAAATTCAATCGGAACTATGGAGATTTTTGCTACGGCGCTGACAAGTTAGTAGCTAATGGATTTAAGATCTTACTTAATATCTCTCGTGGCGGGCGATTGCGCTGAGAAATCGTTTCCGTCCTAAGTTGCAGCGTTGCCTTGCTATTGATGAACGGCATAGCATTACTGTCAGCAAGAAGTTTCCCGAATTGGGACTGAAACCGCAGGAGCGTCTCTTCCACAATCTCTCGTCGCTCCCTGACTGTTTGACGCTACTTCTTGGTTCCCGCCACTCTGACGTGAAGTGCTTGATCCGGTGTTTCCACGATTCTCCTCCGTGGACACAATCAAAAGGTCCACAAAGGCCATCATCCTGTTACCGTAAACTCATCTGCACCTGCACGGCCACGCGAAATGGCCTCCAATATCTTGCGCTTTGCCTCCATGCGTACGTGCAACTGGAAAAATAGTGTGGGAGGGGCCCACTTTCCACTGTCGGTGCTAATAGATCGGATGAGCGGTAATTGACCGGTACAGCCTCGCTCGGTTCACAGTGTAGGCATCATCGAGGGCGTACTGGTAGCCGTCCGGGTTCTTAACAGCGACGCGGATAGGTCCTGGCTGAAGGGTCGGAACGGTCGCCTTAAGGTATTGGAATCCACGAAGGTGGCCGAAACCTGTACAGTGCCAAAAAAAACCGTTGCGCCACTCTGAAAACCGCATCCTCGAAGGGTCACGGTGGTTCCCGAAGCCCCTGTCGCAGGACTTAGAGTGGCCAGACTCAGAGGGACCTGATAGAGCGGGGCAACAGTGACACCAGTGTTGGAAATCAAGAACATCTTAGTACCTTTCTCATCGAGCGCCATGCCGTTCGTACCAAGCGGGAGAGGATCAGGCCGAACGACGTGAACTCCTGGTGGCCCTGCTGACGCAAAAGCTAGTACACCTGGGTTCCGCTATTTCCCCCTGGGTACGATCTCTGGCAAACCTCGAGTGCACAGCCCTTGGCGTGAGTTCCAATTCGCTCTGCACCAACTCCAGCGTGATGTGCCAATACGACATGTGTATGTCAAAGATTGACATGAATAGATGTTGTGGATAACGTTAGGAGGAGTACACACTCGAGAGCGAAGAGGCTATCCATGGATCAAATGAACGTCTCGATTACCAATCAGCTTGCTGGTTACGTTCGCAAGAAAGTGAAGAGCGGACGCTATAACAATGCGAGCGAAGTCGTCCGCGAAGCGTTACGACGTATGGAAGAGGACGACGAGCGCGCACTGCGGCTAGCAAAGCCCACCGCAGAGGACATTCTTACCGACCTTACCGAAGAGCAGCTTGACGGCATCCGCCGCCGCGTGCGTGCCAGCATCGACGGCGTCGAGGCAGGTAAATTCCTCGAATATGAAGGGCGCGAAGGACTAGAGAAGCTTGCAGATGGGGTGAAGGCAAGAGGGCGGCAGCTCCTTGCTCGGCAAGCCCCTGGCAAGTAAATGCGCTACCGTGTCTCAGAGAAGGCTGAGCAGGATCTTGATGAAATCTTCCTCTATTGGGCCAATCGAGCAAGCCTGGAGGCGGCAGACCGGATAATTGATAGAATTACAGAGCGTTTCTGGCTGCTCGGAGAACATCCAAATGCGGGCAAGCATGCAGGCAACATCGCTCGCGGTGTGAAGTGTTTCCCTGCAGGAAAATACTTAATCTACTATCGCAATACGCGCCGCGGCGCAGATATCCTCCACATTTTTCACGGTGCTCGGGATCAAAGGCGCGCTCTTAGAGCGCCAAAGAAACGCAAGTGATTGCTACTTCCCGTGGTTATTTTCAACCCACAACCCAACCCACAAAAAGTATGTCTTGTACGACTTCCGCGTACTTTGGCAGTCCCTGCGGTCTTGTAAGGATAACCGGAGAAATCAATCCTTCTACGATTAGCGCGTTACCAGGCGTTAGGCTGTCGATCAAACGGCTTAATCGAACGCGTGCAGAGTACCGTGCCTGCCTTCACGTATTCGCGAAAACGCGCGTCCGATTAAGCTAGCGTTTATCGGGAGTCGGCCGCCAGAGCCTTGCAGTCTTGTGCGGTGGGTGAGGCCCGTTAGGACGAGATGTGTCTTTCGCAATGGCAGTACTTCCGCGCTATGGCGGATCCTTCAATTCGGGAGTCACAATTGTCTGCACGCCCCTGGATGGCTGCGGGAGGCTTCCAGTTTGGTTTGGAAGAAATCGCGGACTTGGCGAAATGACAACAAACTATCAGGCTGACAATCAGGCTTATCAAGGGAAAAAACTATTCGGAATTGGTGTTTTCTCATTCGCACATGGTCTTATCTGGTTCCAATACTCCTCGCCGGGAGGTATTTTTACTCTCCGGCCGTTGAATCTGTTCGATACATTCTTCCGTGCCGAAATTGTGGTAGGGACCATCTTGGCAGCGTATGGAATGCTTGTATGGCGGAGCGCATCTCGTAAACTCTCCCTTGCGAACTACATAATCGTGTTATCTTGCGTGCCCGTTCTCCTCCTATGCGCGTCTAAAATGGCCGAATGGGTTTATTTCTTAAATCAGCACAGAGGGTTTTCGATTTTGAATGATCTTAGAGTCCCCGTCATCGAAATCACGATGGTGGTTTGTATCGTGGTTTTCGGTGCTTGGTGGGCCGACAGTACATACATGCGCGCACGGTTTCACAGATATATGCGATCCAGTCGATTCGTCAAATAGTTCCAACACCTATCGCCAAGTCTGATAAGTTATTATCGGAAATTGAGAACTACTGACGGGCGACCTCGCATATACGATCTATACCTACCAGTTGGCTCTTGACGGTCCCAGCGGCAAGCCTATCACCGACCACGGCAAGGATATGGCGGTTTGGAAGAAGCAGTCGGATGACACTTGGAAGATGGTAGCCGACACTTTTAACTCAGAGCAAGAGACATAAGACCAGATAGCTCAATTCGCGCGAACGAAGGGAATCCTGCCCCATGGCGGCTACGAAACTTGCGCACATTTGGAAAACCACATGTCCGGTTTGCGCGTTACCAGTTAAAGGGTGGGCCCGACCGCCAAAGGCCACAAACAAGACACAAGTTCAAGACGGAGACCTACCGCCGGGCAAATTGCCTAGGAATTCAAATTATGTGTTAAGAAGTTTCTAGCTATCGCGTCTTAGGTTGTAGATGAGCCGAGGAGGGGTGCTTGGCGGCCGCGATAGAAAACATCATGGTGACGCAGGCGGTCCCGGAGCTTGAGGAAGTCTTTCGAGCACACCAGGGCTGTGTCCTTAAGGCTGCATACCGCATAACCGGCAGCATGGCGGACGCGGAAGACGTCTCGCAATCCGTCTTCCTCCGGTTGGCGCGAGGGACTGTCGACACGGGCCGTATCTCCAATCTGCAGAATTATTTGCACAGGTCGGCGGTCAACGCCGCGCTGGATCTAATCCGGTCGAGGGGCCATCGAGAGGTCGTGCCGATTGAATCGGCCGACGAGCTGCAATCCAATTCCAGTTTATCCCCTGAACGCGCGCTCTCCTCCCTGGAAATCAAAAATTGGCTTCGCCGGGAGCTTGCCACTCTGAATCCACGCACGGCCGAGATGTTTGCCCTCCGCTATCTCGAAGGGCTCGATAACCCCGAAATTGCCCGGACGATGAACACATCTCAGGCCGTGGTGGCAGTAACCCTGCATCGCACTCGCGCACGACTAAAGAAAAGCCTTCGTGGCTTTATGAAAGGTGCATCATGAAAATATTTCGATCGAAGCAAGACGCTTACCTTGATCGGGCGATTTCCGAACTTCGCGGCGAGCAGCCCGACGCCAAGACGCTATCTGCGTCAGCCGAGCGCGTGTGGCAGCGGTTGCAAGCAGGCGAAGGCGAGGAAGCCGCAACCAGTGCTCTGCAGCCTATCCGGGGCTGCGCCGATATTCGTTCTCTGCTGCCGGCTTTTCATCAGCAAGAGCTTTCTCCGGCGCGCACGCTAATCGTGGCAGATCACCTGCGGGAATGCGCCTCGTGCCGTTCTTATGCCTATGGCCGCGGGTTTGATGGCGCGACAAGCGTCAACTGGCGGATGGAGCCGGCGTCACGCGGTTTCCAGTGGAGTATTGTCAGACTGTCCTGCGCGGCAGCAACAGTGGCCTTGCTGGTTGCCTTGGTCTGGACTGGGCACAACTGGTACTTCGCGGGCCCTCCTGGCAACCGCGCACGGATCGATTCCATCGAAGGGCAAGCGTATGGCATTGGCGCCGCTGGCGAGCGCGCATTGAAAACAGGGGACGAAGTCGGCGAGGGTGAACTCATTCGCACGGCCGCCAATTCCCATGCCCAGGTGCGGCTCTTCGAGGGCTCTGAAGTGGAAATGAATCAGCGTGCAGAATTGGCGGTCAGCGCCAGCCGTCGCGACACAACGATCCATCTCGACCAGGGTAGCATCATCGTCGAAGCCGCGAAGCGTCACACCGGACACTTGTACGTTAGTGCTCCGGATTGCCTGGTAGCCGTCACCGGAACGGTCTTTTCCGTGAATTCCGGTACCAAAGGGTCGCGCGTGGCCGTGATTGAGGGAGAAGTCCACGTTAAACACGCTGGATTGGAATCCATTCTGCACTCGGGCGATCAAGTGGCTACAACGCAGAGCGTCGGCCTTGTTCCCGTCCGCGAAGAGATTGCATGGAGCAGCGACCTGGATCATGAACTGGCGTTGCTTGCGGAATTTTCAAAGCTTCGTACAAAATTGGAGGAAATCCAGACGCCCGGTCCGCGGTATGAAAGCAAGATCCTTCCCTTGCTGCCGGCGGATACAGTCCTGTATATCGGCATCCCCAATCTTGGAGACGCGCTTCAACAGGCAAACCAAGTCTTCCAACAACAGCTCTCGCAGAGCAAGGTTCTGCAAGACTGGTGGAACAAAAGCGGTAACTCCAATCAGCATCCTACTCCGCAGGAATTGATTGGCCAAATTCAAGTCATAAGCCGGTATTTGGGCGAGGAAGTGGTGATTACGGCCAGAGGAAGCTCCGCCTCCAGCGGGCACGGTCCCGTCCTGCTAGCCGAAGTGCGGCAGCTTGGACTGAAGGATTATTTGCAGAATCACCTTGCTGATACCTTGAAGAGCCCGCAAGGCATAGCCAATTTGCATGTCGTGGACTCGCAGTCGCTCTCTTCACTCGTCGGCGATGAGCGCGGAATGGTCATGCTTGTCAGGCAGAACATGCTTGTCGCCGGTGGCGATGCTGCCTCGGTTAGGGAAATGAGCGCGCAGCTCGACGCCGGAGCAACTCTGTTCGCCGGGACGGATTTTGGCCAGCGAATCGCTGCCGTCTACAGCCGCGGTGCCGAAACTCTGGTTGCCGCGAATCTCGGCCAGATTTTAAATAGTTCGCATACGCAGCAAGCAGATTCCAAGGCGCTTCGGAATAGCGGCTTCAATGACATAAAGTATTTGATGGCGTCGCGCGGCGAGTCTTCGAGTCAGGGAGACAACCGGATTACTCTGGAATTCAATGGCCAGAGACACGGCATCGCCTCCTGGCTGGCCGCTCCAGCTCCGATGGGTTCGCTGGACTATGTTTCGTCGAACGCAGGCGCGGCGGTCTCTTTCGTTGCGAAACAGCCAGCGCTCATGCTGGATGACATTTTCAGCACCATCGGCGCTTCCAACCCCAGCTTCAGCCAGAGTCTGGCGCAGACAAATCCAGAACTCGGCCTGAACCTTCACGACGACTTGGCGCGGGCCCTGGGCGGGGAACTCACGCTGGCTCTCGATGGCCCAGTTCTTCCCACACCCTCGTGGAAAGCAATTGTCGAGGTCAACGATCCGGGAGCCCTTCAGGTTGCCATAGATAAGCTGGTGCAGGCTTCTAACCGGCAAGCGCAAAAGTCCAACCAGCCCGGCTTAACGCTTAATCAAACACAGTTCGGTGGACGAACGTTTTACACCATCCAATCGCAAGGTGCTGGGCTTTCGACAGAGTGCGACTACACCTTCGCTGACGGGTATATGATCCTGGCGCCCTCCCGCGCACTTCTTCTCGCGGCACTGCAAACCCACGCGGACGGTACATCGCTGGCTCGCTCCGCTTCGTTTCGTGCTCTCCTTCCCAGCGACAACCACGCGAACTTTTCTGCGATGATTTATCAGAATCTTAGCCCCATTCTGAAACCGCTCTCTTCCCAGCTCACCTCCGGGCAGTTGGCACTCCTTCAGCAGTTGGCAGCCGACGCCAAGCCCAGCGTATTTTGTGCTTACGGGGAAAGTGATCGCATCGAGGTGGCCAGCAGCAGCAAGCTCTTTGACTTAAGTCCGGGCTTTCCAACCTTGATCCACTTGCTGGGTTTGTCAGATCATGAAACTTCGCGCCAAGCCAATCCGTAGTGATTGGTAGATGATGAACCCAACGATCGAGCTCACTGGGCTCGAAGTACAACTCGGTGGCCGGACGATCCTTCATGGCCTGACGGGCGTTTTGAACAGTCGCGCTATTGGGCTACTCGGACCCAACGGCGCCGGCAAGTCGACGCTCATCAACACCCTCTTGGGTTTTCACTCCCCCTCCAAAGGGAGCGCCCGAGTGCTCGGGCTCGACTCTCTCACCAACGGCAAGGCGCTGCGATCTCTTGTCGGGTACATGCCCGAAAACGACGCCTTTATTTCAAAAATGTCCGGGGTCCGCTTTGTCCGTTACATGGCCGAGATTTCCGGTCTTCCCCCCGCGCAAGCGATGGAGCGCGCGCACGAGGCCTTCGTCTATGTGGGATTAGGTGAAGCTCGTTATCGTCCGGTGGGAACGTATTCCCTAGGCATGAAACAACTGGCGAAGTTTGCCCAGGCGATTGCGCATGGCCCCAAAGTCCTCATTCTGGACGAACCAACGAATGGCATGGACCCGCCTGCGCGCAAGCGCTTGATCGAACTCATTCGCGAAATCCGGGAGGCCAGTGATATTTGCCTGCTGCTTTCCTCTCATCTTCTGCGCGACGTCGAAGAAACCTGCGATGAAGTGCTGATCCTGCGGAACGGGCAAATCGCCTCCATCTGCAACCTCGTCGAGGAACGACGCGCCAATCGCAAGTTCCTCGAGTTGGAAACCATCGGCGCCGAGGCAACATTCACGTCCACGCTCGAGGGCCTGGGTTGCGAGTGCGCGGTTTTCACCAACGGCCGCATCAAGGTGGTTATGCCGGACAGCGTCGAAATCAGGGAGGTCTTCAGAGTCGCGGCAGACAAAGGCGTGCAGATTCGCCGGATGAATCACCGGCGCGATTCGTTGGAAGACATCTTTCTCAACGCTATGGAACAAACGGGAGCGGCGGATGGCCGTATATAAGCGCAGATACAATCCGTACACCGGATCTCTCACGCCGGAATGGTCGCGGTTTTTTGTTCTGACGCGTTATGCATTCGCGGACCTGTTCAAGGCCCGCTTCTTTGTCGTCCTCTTAGTTCTTAGCCTCGTTCCAATCCTGTTTTTCGCAAGCTACATATTCATCGCCAACAACAAAACGGCGCAATTGCTGATGCAATTGCGCTCTGCCGGTTTGTTCTCGGTGGAAACCCAGTACTTCATCGTCATTATGATGGTGCAGAATCAGGCAGCCTTTCTTTTGAACTGCTGGGTTGGCCCCGTCTTGATCGCAGGGGATCTGACCAACGGCGCCGTTCCGCTTTTTCTGAGCCGGCCGTTCACTAGGGCCGATTATGTTCTGGGAAAACTCGCCGTGCTGGGGTTGCTGCTGTCCGCTGTCACTTGGGTTCCCTGCCTGCTCTTGTTCAGCCTGCAGGCTGGACTGGCAACGGACGGCTGGATCTGGTCACATTTGTGGATGGTTGTTCCCATCGTGTTGTGCTCTGCGATTTGGATCCTGATGCTTTCTCTCATTTCTCTGGCCGTGTCAGCGTGGGTCAAGTTGCGAATTGTGGCGACGGGGGTAATCTTCATCTCATTTTTCATTCCTGCGGGCCTCGGCGAAATGTTTAACGCCATCATGAGCACCCGCTGGGGCATCCTGCTGAATTTCTCGTATATGTTCCGGCTTATCTTGGCAAAAGGATTTCGCGAGCGATCCGGGCTCCTAGGCTCGTTTGGTTGGGACGAAATCCCAGTGGCGGCGGCCTGGGCGGTACTGATTCTCGTCTGCCTGCTTTCGCTTGTCATTCTCAATGCGCGCTTGCGTGCTCGTGAGACGGTGCGCGGATGACCTCGGACGCTCGCCAAATCGTTTTCAAGAATGTCTCCAAGTTCTACGGAGAAGTTCTCGGCGTGAACAAAGTGAGCTTCTCTCTCCAGCCCGGGATTACAAGTCTCGTTGGCCCCAACGGCTCGGGCAAGACCACGCTGATGAACTTACTCACCGGCCTGATCGGGCCTTCCCAAGGCGTCATTTACGTTCTCGGCCTTACCCCGCGGCAACCCATCGAGTTCTTCCGGCAGGTCGGATTTTGCACGCAGTTTGACTCCTTCCCTCCCGGCACAACTGGCTACGACTTCATCTATTGGCCGCTGCGTCTTCATGGTTTTGGCCGCGATCAGGCAGCGAAACTCACGAACGAGGCTCTGGAGCGCGCCGGCATGGCGCAAGTGGCACGGCGCAGAGTGGCGGGCTATAGCAAAGGGATGCGGCAGCGCATTCGCCTGGCTCAGGCCATTGCGCATCATCCCTCCGTGCTGGTTCTCGACGAACCGCTCAACGGTCTTGATCCCATGGCTCGCGCGGAATCGATCGCGCTCTTCGAAGCGATTGCCAAACAGGGAATGCACGTAATCATCTCCAGCCATATCCTGGAGGAAGTCGATCGCATCTCCGACCGCGTCGTGTTGATGAGCAGCGGCTACGTCGTTGCAGAGGGACAGATTCGCGAGGTTCGCAGGGAAGTCCAGGATCATCCCATGCAGATCCTTGTTCGTTGCTCGAATGCAGCGCGCTTGGCGGCGGCGGCGTTCGAACTCGATCACGTTGTCGAGGCCAAAATTTTGAATGATGGCCATGGCGTCCTGGTGCGCACTCGCGATGCGGAGCAGTTCTATCTTTTGCTGAACAAGATCGTTTCCGGCGGTCTCGTCGAAGTCGATGCCGTTGCGCCCGCCGACGATGACGTCAACTCCATCTATCAATATCTCATTGGATCGGATGGTGGACCGGCGTGAATGCTCAAGATTTAGTCGCGCGGGCCCAAAAGTGGTCGAAGGAACAACCTTGGCGGCTCTTTGGAAGCCAGATCTCCATCCTCGTGCGCAATGAGGTTCGCCGGAACCTGTTTACGCGCCGCAGGATTTGGATCTATCTGCTCGCTTTGATTCCGGCTCTCATCACCCTGACACACCTCTTCGTCGGCAAATACAACGTCGACGTGGCCCAAATGGAGATCGATACACAAGTCCTCGCGGGAATCGTCCAGCTCTACTATTTCCGGCTGGGTATCTTCTTCGCTTGCATGGCGATCTTTACGTGGCTATTCCGCGGCGAAATGGTCGAGCGCACTCTCCACTATCAATTTCTCGTCCCGGTAAGAAGAGAAGTCCTGGTGGTGGGAAAGTTTCTTGCCGGCGCGCTTGTTGCCATCACACTCTTCGAAACAGCCGTCTTTGCTTGCTTCTACCTCACGTATGCCCGCTTTGGTTCGGCGGGCAAATCTTATGTTTTTGACGGGCCGGGCTTGGGCCAGTTGGGGTCCTATCTCCTGGTGACGGCTCTCGCTTGTCTCGGCTATGGCGCCGTGTTTCTCGCTCTCAGCCTTCTCTTCAAGAATCCCATCGTCCCTGGAGTTGTGATCATGGGATGGGAAGCGATCGCCCCAATCTTTCCCGCCTGGGCCCAGCGGCTCAGCGTCACTTTCTATCTGAAGCACCTCTGCCCCGTTAGTCTGCCCGTCATTGGCCCCCTGGCCATTTTCACTATCGTGGCCGAACCCGTCTCTCCATTTATTGCTGTTCTCGGCTTGCTCTGTCTAATCATCGCGATTCTTGCTCTATCATGTTTCCTCATTCATCGGATGGAGATCACTTACACGGCTGAGTAGGCTCGACCCCCGTACAAGTGCCTGATAAAAGTCGCGAAATCGTAAACTTGAAATTGTGGATTACTTTCGAGTGGCCGCCCGCCACTCGGGAATGGCGATGAACTCTACTGTCGCAGGCATAGACATAGTCACCGCCTTCAGTTAATTTGTGGCAGATCGTAATGCGAACCGGGCCCACGAGCGTCACGCGGCGGGAGACCCTGCGGCTTTTTGGCAGCGGCCTGGCGGCGACGTCCTTGTCTTTGCGCGATGGGCACCATGATTACTTGCCGGCCGAGAAAGCTTTGGATCGAACAAGCCTTCTGCAATTGTGGGGCGCAGTGCCAATGGCAGCTCCGCCCCTGGCGGCCGAGCGCGTTGAACGCGCCGATCTGGGTGATGTCGTACGCGAGAAGGTTACCTACGCGGTCGAGCCCGGTGAGCGCGTGCCTGCTTTTATTTTGCTTCCGAAGGCAGCGTCCACGCGCCATCCCGCGATACTCTGTCACCACCAGCACGGCGGCGAGTTCCCGGTCGGTAAGGACGGCCCGGCAGGACTGGGCTCGGACTCCAGCCAGCACTACGCACTCGAGCTGGCTCGCCGCGGCTACGTCAGCCTTGTCTTCGACACGCTCTGCTTCAACGAGCGGCAGGACGCCACCGGAAGGCTTAAAGGCGGCGACTACGAGCGGTACGAGGCGATGTACCGCATCACGGAAGGTAAAAGCCTGCAGAGCAAGTATGTGTGGGACGCGCGACGCGCGCGAGGAGCTGTCATGATCAAGTGTCTGCTTTGCTGAGTTGGTCGTGAAAATCTTGAACGAGTCAAAGATGGATTGGGCTTCCGCGTTGTTCCGATTGATCGATTCCACAGACTTGGACACCTACGCGCTGAGCTTTATCTGCGCTTGTGCTGGAAGATGACCAGTAGCCACCCGGTCAAACCGCCGTGGGATCGGTTTCATCATTAGTCTTCAAGGCGGGGTCCCCGCGGAGAGCTTCTCTCCACGGACCGCTCTCCTTGGTCACTGCGAACGACAAAATGCCGCTCTGGGAGGAAAACTGTGAGCAAGAAGAAGATGATGAAAAGCCGCCCTGTAAACGAGGGGGATATCCTCAAACGACTTTCCGCTGGGCTTTCTGAGGAAGAAATCCGACACATCCTAGCGGGAGCGTTGCACTCTCTTGACCAAGCGGATGTTGATCGCCTCCTGCAGCGAGTGGGGTCTCAAACGGGCGCGGCGCTACGCCGAGTTCTTGACGCCGGCAACTCCAGACGCCCGATAGTCCCCGGCAGGGCCAAAATCAAAGAAGAATGGGAGCAGGCATGGGCGGACTGGCATTCTCGGATTGCTGAAGCCAGCGATGGTGAAGGCGACTATGTAATTCGGGAGCATCATTGGGAAGAGCCGTATTTCGATCCTCTGTCCGTCACCCATGATTTGGAGCCGATCGCCGCCAGGATGAGGAAACTCTTGCCGCGCGTATTCGATGAGAACATCGACCGTGATTTCAGTTTTGCCCAAGCTGTCCGGGAGAGCATCGAAGAAATCGAGTCAGGCCTACCGGATTGGATGGATCCCTTCGCCAATGAGGGTTTTGGACTGGGCCCTGAGGTGACCGCCTGTCTGATTGATTGGGAGTGGAGAAGCGCGCGCCGGCGGAGGATGACGGCTTTTCAGTTTGTCGACCAGCTCTGCCAATTGGAAGTGTTAGCCCAAGGTCTAGGTCTGGACGATAAAGTTGTTGCCCGCTTTATTCGTGGTCTTGGTGCCGACGCCAAGAATGACGTACTGAAAGGAATCCAGGCAAAGCGTGATCAGAAGGCGTGGAAACAAGCGCTCGACTCAGCGCATTCAGGCTGGTTCCGGATCTACACAGAGCTGTGCCGCAGTCAAGACCCTCCTGCCTATTTGGAAAACTGTCGGGCGCGAATCGGCCAAGACTGGACTCTGGCCTTACCTGTGGCCAAGGATCTCGAACACAGAAAAAAGTACGCCGAGATTCTGGCCCTATGCGCCGCAGCCCTGCGTTCCTTTCTCCATCTGCGGGAAGGAGAGAAGTGGGAGTTACGCGAAGAACTTCTTGTCGTGCGTGCGGGCTATCAACTGAACGGACAATGGGATGCTCGGCTGCTGAATTTGCTGCAAATCTGGGGCCGGTCCGCGCGTGCCCTGCAAGAAGAAGAGATTGCCGCTGCTGCTCGACTGCAGTCCGACCTTCTCGGGGATTGGAAGAATTGGGACAAGGCGATTGCCGCCTTCCGCCGCATCCCGCAGCCGAGGTTCGCTCCCTTACGGGAACGCCTCTTCGCTCATTGGCGGGAACTTGTCGCTAAAAGAAGCGTGGGGTCTGTCCTTTATGGTCGGTATGGGGATCCGCCCCAAAAGCTCCATTGGGTTCATGCCTTGGCCGATGCCGCCTGGGAGGGCGAAGGCGGTCAGGATTCCTTCTGCGCCTGGCTACGCCAATGGCTCAACGTCGCTGAGCGAGATTGCAGAATCTTGCGCCTCTCGCAAGGCGCTTTAGGCCGTCTCTCTCTGGATTTGGACAGTGCCGCATGGTTGTCGTCAGAATCCCCAATGATGGCGCGTCTTTTGGCTTACGACCAGGGCAATGACCCGGCCTTGGGGGCTTCGCGTAGAAGGTGGTTGAAACGTCTGGGGGTCTCCTCTCTGGTTCCTGAGCTGCTCGCTTTTTGGAGACGGAACGCCCAGCGTCTGGTCCCCGATCCGGCCGCTAGTGGAGGAAGCGACTACCAAAGTTGCGCCGACTGGGCCCAAGCTCTCCGGGAGCTGAACCCGACGTCCTGCAAAGAGTTGCTTGGTCAGTGGTCGGTCGCACACCACCGGCGGAGAAACTTGTGGCGAGCACTGCAGAGGAAAGGCTTGTCGATGTCTGCAGGGAATGGTGAATAACTAACAACAGGGCCGCCTGTTTCTCTGGTTGATGCGATTCCTCTTCGAGGGGCTGGGTTTAATAAGATTCATACTGGAGTGTGATTATTTTACTGGCCGTGTTATCCCCGATTGATGATGGATTATGGATATCAATTCTGACGGTTTGGAAGCATCAGGAGTTGGGTCAATTTGCGACGAAGACCATGAGAGTGATGCTGCCGCACTCGATTACCTTGTTTCCGGGATTCCGCTTGAAAATATGCCAAAAATGCTAAGCCGTAGAACAGAACCAGACCGCTGCTATCAACGATTCCGCGAACGATTTTAGTGTCAACGGCAATCATTTGCGCCGTATTGTAGCCAAAATCCGGGCCACTGCCCGATTGGTCGGGCATTGAGCTTGTCCGATTTGCGCGTTACCAGAGTTAGAGTATTCGACCGTTGTCGCGTTCTCGTTGATTGGCGCTGGTTCGTCGTCCCAGAATACCGGGGCAGTAACTTGCAAAGGCTCACTGTGGGTCGAGGATATGGAACTTCCACCGGTGCGATTTGCCGCCCTTTCCCAGGCCAGATTAGTGGACAGCAATGGCCTTTTGCGCCCACAATCTTCAAGGAAACATTCTGGATCTCATCTGTATCGTCTCCGGATAGAAAGGAAATCTGTGGCTATGAAAACGCTGCTCAAGGGCCCCTTGTGTCTGGTGCTCGCCGTGTCATCGCTCGGAGCGCAGAATACCAAAGACGAGAAAGCTTCCCCCGGCGGCTTGC
>WNGC01001471.1_pt1 | contig 14242 bp, 15 predicted proteins | sample 5400051 | NCBI WGS metagenome assembly WNGC01 (sample SAMN13153368, study PRJNA577476) | soil metagenome | isolation source: 20 cm soil or saprolite under grassland replicate 2 | place: USA:California | collected 2016-06-15 | reverse complement strand
CATTACAGTGCGCAGCGGATTGCATACCGGCGAGATTGAGTTAAAGCGCGACGACATCTCGGGCATTGCCGTGCACATCGCGGCCCGCGTCGCGGCCGAAGCGGAGGCCGGCGAGACAATCGTGTCGAGCATGGTGCGCGATCTCGTCGCCGGCTCGGGCCTGCGCTTTGAGGATCGCGGCGCCCGGTCGCTTCGAGGAGTGCCCGAAGAGGTGCGCCTCTATCGGGTGCTTGCTTAGCGGTTTTTGCGGCGGGAGCCTTGACGGAACGAATCAAGAACATACATACCCGGTGTGTCGCCCAAACCCGTACCGACAAAAGGAAAATCTCTCGATCCCGAAGCAGCAATGGATGCAGCCGAAAAGGCGGTTTTTCAGCGGCAGAGATTCCCTGCTAAAATGCAGAAAATTCCCTGCTAGCAGGGAATTCCGGCTGGCCCGTCCGATTTTGCTGCTATTTGCTGCATTTCGGGAGCGGAATCGAGCAAGGTCAAAGACTTGGTCCTGATCTTTTTCGTTTCGGCACGCGGGCGCGCGCCAGGGATACAAGGCGGCAGCCGATAGCCGCCGGCGAGGGAGGGAGGAGCGTCATGGAAAAGCGATTTGGCGTCGTGTCGGCGGACGGCCATTGCCGGCTGATGCACCTGCCCTTTGACCTCTGGACAAAGCGTCTGCCGCGGCGTCTTCAGGATGACGCGCCGCGAATCGTCACCGGGCCCGACGGCATCCGGCAATGGGTCGTCGAGGGCCACCCGTGGAGCGGCGTCGGCTGGCGCGGCGTCGGGCGCGGCCCGGTCAATTGCTATACGCGGGCCGGTCTCGACGAGGAGCCGGGCATCTTCCGCGCCGCCAGCGCCAAATATCGTTGCGAGGACATGGACCGCGACGGCGTCGATGCCGAACTCGTCAACGGGCCCTACGAGCAGATCCATCAGATCAAAGACCCGGAATTGCGCGCTGCCTGTGTGCGCGCCGTCAACGACTGGGCGCGCGAATTGTACGAGGAGTCGGACGGCCGCTTCATCATGCTGCTGCCGCTGTCGTGCCAGACGCCGGAAGAGACGGTTGCGGAATTGCTGCGGGTCGCGGAATTCGGCCTGCCGACCGGGGTGATCTTCGATTGGGTCGGCGCCCCCGAGCCGGTCATGCATCAGATGTGGGAGCCGGTCTGGGCGGCGGCCGCGGCGGAAACCGGCATCCCGATCAATCTGCACGCCAATCCGCGCGGCGGCTCGCGCCAGATCGGCGTCGGCGCGACCGGGCTCGAACCGCGCAACCAATCGCTGATGACGGTCGCCAATTTCCCGATGGGGCTCATGGCGGAATTGATGAGCGCCGTCGTGTTGTCCGGCATCTGCGATCGCCACCCCGGCATCCGCTTCGTGCTCGAGGAGGCGGGGGTCGGGTGGGTGCCGTTTCTGTTCTGGCGCATGGATCGCGAATACGAATTCGGCGGCCCGACCCGCGTCTTCAAACCCGATATCGAGCTCAGCCAGCGCCCGAGCGAATTTGTCCGGCGGCAGGTCTTTTTCACCTTCGAGGTCGAAGAGGAGGGCGGCTTCCGCCGCGTCCCGGAAATCGGCCTTGGCAATTTCCTGTGGGCCAGCGACTTCCCCGGCCTCGACAGCCCCTGGCCGAACTCGAAAGCCGAGGGCCACGCGCCGGCCGAGGCGGCGCTCGGCAAAGCCGCGCTCAAACAGCTGGTCTTCGACAATGCCGTGAACCTCTACAAGATCCCGGTCACGCTGCCGCAAACAACAGGCCGCATAACGCCAGGAGAACGCGATGCCGAGTTTTCGCCCGACCCCTGATCTCAACCTGCATTACGAGGTCGACGATTTCACCGACCCATGGCATCGGCCCGACACGGTGCTGATGCTGCACGGCAATGCCGAGAGCGGCCTCGCCTGGTTTGGCTGGGTCCCGGCCTTGGCGCGGCAATACCGGGTCGTTCGGCCCGACATGCGCGGCTTTGGCCAATCGACGCCGATGCCGCGCGATTACCCGTGGACCTTGGATCGCTTGGCCGAGGATTTCTGTCTCTTGATGGACAATCTGCGCATCGACCGCTTCCATCTCGTCGGCGCGAAGATCGGCGGCACGATCGCCCGCGCCTTCGCGGCGCGCCGGCCCGAGCGCGTCAAGACGCTGACCGTCGTCGGGACGCCCCCGCCCTTGCGCGCCGGCGTCGCCGAGCGCGTCCCCGAGCTGGTCCGCGAATTCGAGGAGCACGGCGTCGAGCATTGGGCGCGGCAGAACATGGGCAACCGCCTCGGCAGCACCTTTCCGCCTGAAGGCTTCGAATGGTGGTGCAAATTCATGGGCCGCACCGCGCTGTCGACGCAGCTCGGCTTTATGGGGACGATCGCCTGCGCCGATATCCGCGCCGATGTGCCGAAGATCGCCTGCCCGACCCTGGTCATCACGACCGAGGAGAGCGGGCTCGCGACGGTCGAGGAAACGCGCGCCTGGCAGCAGCAGATTCGCGATTCCGAGCTCGTCGTATTGCCGGGCAATTCCTATCACGTCGCCGCGACGCATGCCGCCGAGAGCGCCAAGGCCGCGCTCGACTTCATCGCCCGCCGCGGCAATTAGGTTTTTTGCACCTGCTTGAGATCACCCCGTATCTGGGCTACATTGTAGCTCAGAGGAGTTTCTCATGACAGCAAATACGGTGGTGCGCGCTCGCATTGACGAGCGGGTCAAGAAGGAAGCGTCAGCGGTTTTGGCCGCGATGGGCCTGACAGTGTCGGATGCCTTTCGCCTATTGCTGACCAAAATCGCCCAAGAGAAGGCCCTACCTTTCGAGCCGCTTGTGCCGAACATGGAGACGATCGAAGCCATGAAAGCAGCGCGTCGAGGTGATGTTACCGAGGTCGATTCGGTAGACGCGTTGCTTCCGAGCCTCAATGCGGACCGTTAGGTATACTGGGCGGTTCAAACGAGATTATCGGCGAGAAAAATCGGGTCGGCATCGGCGTACACTCGATGCTGCTCTCTCTGAAGCCGTACGGCTTCTGGCTAATGATGACCTGCTGCCGCGGCGCTATTTCGATCATGGACTTTCCGGCGAATGGAAGGACTTTCGCGATTGCCACATTAGGCCCGATCTCATTCTGATCTATCGAAAGCCGGATGCGGAAAGCCTTGAGCTTGTACGGCTCGGATCGCACAGCGAGCTGGGATTTTGATCGTCCGCCGCCCGGTCCAGATGCGCCCGGAATACGCGTCGATCCAGCTACTACCGTAGCAATGTTATAATCATTGACATGAGGTGGTCGGAACAGGGACCGGGGCAGCGCCGCGGCTATCACCACGGCAATCTGCGCGAGGCGCTGATCGAGGCGGCGCTCGATCTGATCGCGCGCAAGGGCCCGGCCGGCTTTACCTTTGCCGAGGCGGCGCGCTGGGCCGGGGTCAGCTCGGCTGCGCCCTACCGCCATTTCCGCGACCGCGACGCGCTGATCGCCGATGTCGCCTTGCGCGGCTTCGAGTTGTTTACGGCGCGGCTCGAACAGGCCTGGAACCACGGCCGGCCCGACGCTTTCCGGGCTTTCGAGAATGTCGGTCACGCCTATCTCGCTTTCGCCCGCGACGAGCCGGCCTATTACTCGGCAATGTTCGAGGCCGGCGTTCCGCTCGACGGCAACCCCGAACTGCGCGAAGCGGGCGAGGCCGCCTTCGCGGTTTTGCGCAGGGCGGCGGAGACGTTCTGCGCCCGCCTCCCCGCCGAGAAGCGCCCGCCGGCCTTGATGATGAGCCTGCACATCTGGGCCCTGTCGCACGGCATCGCATCGCTCTTTGCGCGTGGCGATGCCGGGCGCCGGAGTCTGCCGATGACGCCGGAAGAGCTGCTCGAAGCGGGCGTCCTTGTCTATCTGCGCGGCCTCGGAATCATCGAAGGCGAAAACACCGGCTGATCTTTTTCGAGGCGGTCTTGACAGGCTGCGGGCCTGGTTCTATGTGAATGTGAAATACATTTACATCAGGAGCTTCGGCCATGACGATCGCGGCACGCTTGGACGACATCGGCAAGCCGGCCTGGATCGCTCTGATGATTGCGGGCTTTGTCGTGTGGTGGCCGATCGGCCTCGTCACCTTGGGATTTTTGATAGGGAGCGGTCGCATCATGGGATGCTGGACACACCGCCGGCATGATCGCTGGCAGCGGCGGATGCAGGAAGGAATGGAGCGGATGCAACAGGCGGCGAGCGGCTGGGGTCCCTGGGGATCGGCGCGGGGATCGGGCTGGTGCGGCCCAGGCCGCCAGACCTCGAGCGGTAACGCCGCCTTTGACGAATACCGCAGCGAGACCCTGCGTCGCCTCGAAGACGAGCAGCGCGATTTCCTCGAATTTCTGAACCGCTTGCGTCAGGCCAAGGACAAGGCGGAGTTCGACCAGTTCATGGCCGACCGCGGCCGCCGCCACGACGCGCCGCCGCCACAGCCGCAGCCGCAGGCCTGAGCGGTCACGGCGAGCGGTACGGCTCGTCATAGATCGCGCTGTGGACGATGCCGTCTCCGGTCACATAGCCGCGATACATCCCCGCGCAATTGAACGGCAGGGCGAGGCTCCCGTCGCGGTCCACCGCGACGAGCCCGCCCGAGCCGCCGGACTCCGCGAATGCCTCGATGACCTCGCGCGCCGCCGCGTCGAGCGGCTGGCCGCGGTGCCGCATCCGGGCGGCGATCTCGAAGGCCGCGCCAAAGCGCATAAAGATTTCGCCGTGGCCGGTCGCTGACACGGCGCAGCTTTCATTGTCGGCATAGGTGCCGGCGCCGATGATCGGGCTGTCGCCGATCCGGCCCGGCAATTTGCCGGCGATCCCGCCGGTCGAGGTCGCGGCGGCAAGATTGCCGTCGGGGTCGCGTGCGACCGCGCCGACCGTGCCGTGGCGCAGCGCGTCATCCTCCTCGGGATCCGTATCGGGCAGACCGCGCCGCCGCCGCTCGAGGATGTGCTGCAAGGCCTGCCAGCGGCTCTCGGTGTAGAAGTATTCGCGTTCGGCGAAAGCAAGTCCTTGGGCGCGGCAGAAGGCGACCGCCCCGTCGCCGGCCAGCAGCACATGGGGCGTGTGCTCCATGACCGCGCGCGCCGCCAACACCGGATTCCGCGGACCGCAGATGCCGGCGACCGCGCCGGCGCGGCGCTCGCGCCCGTCCATGACCGCGGCATCCATCTCCAGCGTCCCGGCGCTCGTAAAGCTGGCGCCGCGCGCGGCATTGAACAGCGGGTCGTCCTCGAGCACGAGCACGGCGGCCGTGACCGCGTCGAGCGCGCTGCCGCCCGCCGCGAGGATGTCGCGCCCGGCGATCAGCGATGCTCGCAACCCGGTGTGGTAGAGCGCGCCGCGCGCCTCGTCCATCAGACCACGGCGCAAAGTGCCTGCGCCGCCGTGGACGGCGAGCACGAAGCCGGGGCTGGCATTGCGGGTCGGGCCGGTCATTATGCCTCCGCTGATTTCCTCTGCCGTCTTTCATCGCGCGCCATGGATCCCGGGGCAACATCGCTGAACGGCGCCGTCGTGCCGATGCGCAACCGCTTTCGTGGCGGCCTGCGGCTGGTCACGCTCGGCCTCGGCGTTTCGGTCGTGCCGCTCGACACCGCGGTCAACATCTCGTTTCCCGATATCACCGGCAGCTTCGGCCTGCCGCTCGCGATGATCCAGTGGGTCATCATCTGCTATGTGCTGACCCATGCCGGGCTGATGCTGGCCTTTGGGCGGGCGGGCGATATCTGGAGCCATGGCAGCGTGCTCCGCGCCGGGCTCGCCTGGAGCACCGTCGCCTTTATCCTGTGCGCCCTCGCGCCGACTTTCGGCTGGCTGTTGTTTTTTCGTTTTTTACAGGGCATCGGGGCCGGGCTGATCATCAGCTGCGCGCCGGCCGTCGTGACGAGCCTCTACCCGGAGACGCGGCGCGCCCATGCGCTCGGCATCTTCACGCTGATGTTCGCGCTCGGCTCGGCCGTCGGGCCGCTGATCGGCGGCGCGCTTGTCGCCCGCTGGGGATGGCCGAGCGTCTTCTGGTTTCGCGCCCCGATCGCGCTCACCGCGCTCGTGCTGCTGCACGGCTTACCCGCCGCGTCGGGCGGGCGCGGCGAGCGCTTCGATGTCGCCGGGGCCTTGTTGCTGGCTTCCGGTATCGTCGCCCTGCTGCTCGCGATCAATGCGCTGCCGCGGCTGCGTGATGGCGACTATCTCGGGCCCGTGCTGATCGCGGCGGCTGCGGCGAGCCTCGCCGCCTTCCTGCGCTGGGAAAGCCGCATCGCGCATCCCATCGTGCAGATCGCTCTGTTCCGCAACCGCGCTTTCGCCGCGATTACCCTCGCCGGCGTCTTGATGTACCTCGTGAGCTTCTCGGTCTTGCTGATCGTCCCGTATTTCTTTGTCCGGTACACGGCGTTGCCTCTGCCGCTCGCGGGCGCGTTGTTGGCGACCGGTTTTGCCGCAATGGCGGCGGTCTCGCCCGGCGCCGGCTGGCTCGTCGGCCGCATCGCGGCCGAGCGCATCGCGCCGCTCGGCGCGCTCGTGACCGGCCTCGGCCTGTTCCTGATCGGCGAATGGCAACCCGACACACCGCCGCAATTCATGCTCTTCGCGCTCGCGCTGCAAGGGCTCGGCATGGGGCTATTTCAGGTGGCCTATATGGAAATCGTCATGGCCGCCTCGCCGCTGGCGTATCGCGGCGTCGCCGGCAGCCTGTCGATGCTGACCCGCACGATCGGCGTCGTGACCGCCGCCGCCGGGCTGACGCTGGCCTTCCAGGCTCTGCAAGGCGCGGCATCGGCGCAAGGCGCAGGCGAGGCGCAGGCGTTCCTGTCGGCGTTCCGCAATTTGTTCCACGTCGTCGGGATCGCAGCGGCACTTACGGGCACGATGGTCGCCTGGGCGGGACGGCGTCCTCGCTAAGGTGAAGGCGGCGGTGCCGGCCCGACCAAAGCCCGCCGCACCTTTGTCAGCAATTCGCTCTCGGTAAACGGCTTGCCGAGTGCGTTCCCGACATAGGGAAGCATGCCCGCGGTGTCGCGATATTTGGGAAACAGCGTGAGGATCTGCGCCGCGGGATCGAGATCGGCGATGGCGCTGATGACAGGCCCGCCGTCCGGAGCGAGTGCGTCGATGTCGCAAACGACCAGATCCGCCCGCAGCACCGCGAGCCGCGCGAGCGCCGCCGCGGCATCGGCCACCGCGATCACCGTAAACCCGGCCGGTTCGAGGGCGCGCCTGGCGGCAAGCCGCACCGCGGGATCGCGGTCGATCACGAACACCGTGATCATTCCCGCCAACCCGCGGTGCCAGCCCCCGCGTCATCGCCGCCAGACACAGCGATGGTGAGAAAACGCAAACAGCACACGCCGCGTGTTTCCTGAAAGTTCGATAGGAAGAATGTTTAGCGTGCACTCCCTAATTTTCGCTAAAACACGGGATGGTTTCTCCCATTTAAGGATGATTGCGCGGCGTAGCGGTGGCCGATCGAACCTGGAGCCGCCGGAACGCCCAATGGGGGAAGGGGTTTAAAGCCTATCGGCGCGCCTCGAGCTAATGCGATGGCGGCCGCGTTTCGCGTGGGTCGCAGAGCAGCATCCGCGCAACGAGAAGGAGGAAGCGATGGAAGACCACGTCTACCGGATCATCGAGATCAGCGGCTCGTCGCAGACCAGCATCGAGGATGCGATCCAGAGCGCGGTCAGCCGTGCCGGCCGCACCTTGCGCAACCTGCGCTGGTTCGAGGTGCTGCAGACGCGCGGCCACCTCGAAGACGGCAAGGTCCAGCATTACCAGGTCGTGCTGAAGATCGGCTTCACGATCGACGACACCAATATCGGGGTTTGACAGGGGAGGAGCCAGCATGGCGACCGTCCTGTTTGCGGTGCGCGCGGAGGTACCCGAGGCCGAGCGCGCCCGCTTCGACCATTGGTACGAAACCGACCACCTGCCCTGGGCCAAGCGGGAATTCGGTGCCCGGCGGGCTTGGCGCTGCTGGAGCCGCAGCGATCCCGGCGTGCATGTCGCGTTTTACGAGTTCGACTCGCTCGCGGCGGCCGAAGCCGCGACTTCTTCAGAGAAGGTCAAGCCCCTTGTCGCCGATTTCGATCGGGTGTGGGGCGATCGGGTGCCGCGCCGCCGCGCGATCCTCGAAATCGTGCAGGAGATCGCGCCCTAGCGGCAGCCCAACTCGTCAGCCGCGCGAGAGACCGCCATCGATCGGGATGACCGCGCCGGTCACATAGTCGGAGAGATCGGTCGCGAGAAACTCGACGACCTTGGCGCAATCCTCGACCGTGCCGAGCCGGCGCAGCGCGACGAGCTCGGCGCGATCCTGATTGCTCTGGCTGCTGCCCGGGATCACGGTCTGCATGATGCGGCCGGTCGCGATGACGCCCGGCGCGATGCAGTTGGCGGTGATGCCGTAGGGTCCGAGATCCTGCGCGAGGTAGCGCGTGTAATGCGCGATCGCGGCCTTGGCGGCGCCGTAATGCGCATAGCCGCCATCCTTCGAGGGTGCGGTGCCGGCGACCGAGCTGACCGTGATGATCCTGCCCGAGCGCTGCTCCTTCATGATCGGCGCGACGGCGTTGCAGCTGTAAACCGTGCCGAACAAGTTCATCGCGACGACGAGGTGCAGCAAGGCGGGGTCGAGTCCGCTCGCCTTGGTGTCGACTGGCCGGCCGCGGCCGCCGCCGGCATTGGCGACGAGCACATCGACGCGGCCCCATTCGGCGACGACCCGCGCCACCATCGCCTCGACCGCATCGCGGTCGGTGACATCGAGCTCGATGCCGAGCGCCTCGCCGCCCGCGGCCTGGATCTCGGCGACCGTGCTGTCGGCGCTCATATCCTTGGCCTCGGCCTCGAACTCCTCGTAGGAGCGCAGGTTCAGATCAGCGACCGCGATCTTGGCGCCGAGGCTGGCGAGGCGGCGCGCATAGGCGCGCCCCAAACCGCGTGCCGCGCCGGTGACGATCGCAACCTTGCCGTCGAGCTTGCCCATGAGCGGCGCCCTCTCCCGCAATGCGGGAGAGGGTTCCTTCGCTTATTCCGCCGCGGCGCGCGCCGGGGTCGAGCCGAGCACCGCCTTGGCTTCCTTGGCGACGCGGGTGCCGTCGAAGAAGCGCGGGTTGACCGTGCCCCACAGCCGCACCGCGTTCTCGAAGGTGAAATCGCGGAAATCGTCCTTTGTGATAAAGCCGTGCTCGACCAGCTCATAGGCTTCGGGCAATACCATCCGCATATCGGGCACGTCGAAATGCCCGATATCGGAGCTGTAGATCGCGTTGATCTTGGCGCCGAACGGATTGAAGTTGCTGAACGCCACGGCGTTCATCCGGTCGTCGGCTTCGCAGCCGAAGAAGAACGGCGTCACGAAGAGGTCGGTCCAGTCCTGCTTCTTCGTGATCTCGCAGGCCGCGTAATCGTCGAACGCCGGCACGCCGCCGGTCAGCTCGTCTTCTTCCTTCTGCGGCCAGCCGTCTCGCTTCTGCAATTCGGCCGCCATCTCGTCATAACCGTATTTCTCGACGAGCTGGCGCAGGAGCGGCCGGTCGAGCTTGCTGGGATGCATATATTCGAGGCCGGCCTTGCCGCGCCGCTCCCAATGCTCGATCAGATCGGCGAAGAGCTGGCACCCCCAGCCGACGCCGCCTTCGAGGAAGCCAAAGCGCAATTCAGGGAAGCGCCTGGTCACCCCGCCGAGAAACAGCCCTTTCGCGATGGCATGCCCGGCCGCCGCGAAATGGCCGATATGATTGAAGGTGAAATTCGACGGGTTGTTGCGCAGGCCAAAGCCGCGCCCGCCGGTGTGGAAGGTCGGCGCGACGCCGAGCTCAACGCATTTCCGCCAGACCGGGTCGTAATCGTAATCGCTGTCGAGCCCGAACTGATCATAAAACACCGCGTGCCGCGCGACTTGCGGGTCGACCCCCTTCGACGCAGGCCCCTTAGAAATCTCTAGGGGCCTCGCGACGCTGCTGCCGAACATGCCCACTTTTGCGCCGAGCTGCTTGGTGGCGAATTCGAGTTCCTCGATTGCTTCTTCCGGCGTGTGCATCGGAATGACCGCCGCCGGGGTCAGCCGATCGCTGAGCTTGGCGAAATACTCGGCCGTCACGATGTTGAAGCCGCGGATGACCGCCCGGCGGGTCTCCGTGTCGGCAATGCGCGGAATGCCGAGACCGGCGGTCGGGTAGACGATGCCGAAATCGATGCCGAGCTCGTCGAGCCGGTCATACAGCATCTTCGGCATCATCGCGGTGGCGCGGTCGCGCGTATTGGTGGATTGCCGTCCCCAATAACCCTCCATCGCGGCGCCGCGCGCTTTGCGCTGCTCTATGGTCTGGCTCAGCGCATCGGGGATGCGGCGCTGCGAGGCGATGAAGCCGTCCGCCCCCTTGTCGCCGACCACCTTGCGCATGCGCTCGGCGAACACCGGCGTGTACTCGATCCAGTGGCCGTCGCCATCGATGATCGGGTGGCTGATCTTTTTGCGGGTTTCCTCGGGATGATATTCGTGGCGGGCGCTCATGCTGTCCTCCCTCGGGGGTCTCTCGCTCTGGGCCTGTTATAAATCCCCTGGCCGGCCCTGACCATATGCGAACCCGCCTCGGGACCCCCGCCGGGCACATGGCCGCAGCCGCGATGTGCTATAGATGGCCGATACAAGGAGACCCGGGAGGAGGGCGTCATGGGATGGCTCGACGGCCAGGTGGCGCTGGTGACGGGCGGCGGCTCGGGGATTGGTCGCGCGGTCGTCGCGCGCTATGTCGCCGAGGGCGCCCGCGTCGCCGTCATGGAGCGGGTCGCGACCCGCGCCGCGGAGCTGCAATCCGAGTTCGGCGACAAGGTCGTCGGCATTGCCGGCGATGCCGCTTCGTTTGGCGACAATCAGCGCGCGGTCGCCGAGACGGTGCGCGCCTTTGGCCGCCTCGACGTGTTTGTCGGCAATGCCGGCATCTTTGACGTCTACGCCTCTTTCGCCGAGCTGGACCCGGAGAAGCTTGGGCAGGCTTACGACGAATTGTTCGCCGTCAATGTCAAGGGCTGCCTCTACGGCGCGAAGGCGGCACTGCCCGAGCTAAAAAAGGCGCAGGGCTGCATGGTCTTTACCGCCTCGGTGGCGGGGCTCAACTCGGGCGGCGGTGGTGTCATCTACACGGCCTCGAAGCATGCGGTCGTCGGCATGATCCGCGAGCTGGCGGTCGAATTGGCACCGGACGTTCGGGTCAATGGTGTCGCGCCGGGCGGCACGATGACCGATCTTCGCGGCCTCACCTCCCTCGGCAACGACGACCGCTCGCAATTTCAGAACCCCGGCATTGAGGAGCGGCTGCGCGGCGGCAACCCATTGCGGCTGGCGTTGATGCCGGATGACCTCGCCGGGGCCTATGTCTTTCTCGCATCGCGCAATAATGCCCGCGGTATCACCGGGAGCATCGTGACGGTCGATGCCGGATCGATGCTGCGCATGCCGCGGCCGCGCTGACTACTTGCTGGATCAAGATGGATTTTCGCTGCTTTCCACATCGTCATTCCGGGGCACCGCACAGCGGCGAGCCCGGAAGGACTACGGAGTGAACGATGACCGCCACCGAACAACTGGTCGATTTCGCCAGCGGGCACGTCAGCCGGCGCATCTTTATCGAGCCGGAGATCTATCAGGAGGAGCTGGAGCGCATCTTCGCGCGCTGCTGGCTCTATCTGTGCCATGACAGCCAAATCCCGCAACCCGGCGATTTCTTCACGACCTATATGGGCGAAGACCCGGTGCTCGTGATACGCGGCACCGACGGAGTCGTGCGGGCTTTTCTCAATGTGTGCCGACATCGGGGCAATCGCCTTTGCCGCGCCGATGACGGCAATGCCGCGAGCTTTACCTGCGCTTATCACGGCTGGACCTACGGCAATGACGGCAAGCTGATCGCCGTGCCCTACCTCAAAGAGGCTTACCACAACGAACTGGATCGGGAGCGCTGGGGCCTCGTGCCGGTCGCGCAGCTCGACCAGCACAAAGGGCTCTTCTTCGCGAGCTTCGATCCGGCGGCGCCGCCCTTGCGCGAGTATCTCGGCGAGATGTGCTGGTACCTCGACACCTTCTTCGACCGGCGCGAGGGCGGCATCGAGGTGATCGGCGGCATTCACAAATGGATCATGCCGTGCAATTGGAAGTTCCCGGCCGAGAATTTCGGCGGCGATGGCTATCATGTGCATTGGAGCCATCTCTCGGCCGTGCAGATCGGATCGGGCGGCGATTTTCGCGTCAAGCCCGACCCCAACGGCAGAACGCTGGCGCCCGGCAATGGCCACTGCGTTATCGCGGTTGGCGCGGAGACGATGGCCGATCCGCCGGCGCCGGAAATCCTCGCCTATGAGCAAGAAATCGCACCCGAGATGGCGCAGCGGCTCGGCTCGCGCCTCGGCAAAGTGAAGCCGATCGCCGGCACGGTCTTCCCGAATTTCTCGATGCTGCGGCCGACCTCGCGCACCATCCGCGTGTGGCACCCGCGCGGGCCGGACAAGACCGAGGTCTGGGCGTGGTGTTATGCCGACAAGGCGGCGCCGGCGCATGTCAAGGAAGCGATCCGGGTGGCCGGGGTGCGGGTGTTCGGCCCCTCGGGCACCTTCGAGCAGGATGACATGGATAATTGGCAGGGCTGCACCCAGACCGCTCGCGGCGCGGTCGCCCGACGCCAAGCCTTGAATTACGAAATGGGTCTTGGGCACGAGCGCTTTGACGAGGCGTTCGGCGCCTGGGCGAGCGACCACCGCTACAGCGAGAGCAACCACCGCCGCTTTTATCGCCGCTGGGCGCAATTGATGGCCGCGGATAGCTGGCCCGAATCCGAAGCCGCCAAAGCGGCGGCCGAGTAGGAGACCGGGATGGCGAACGACATCGCGGGTCTGGTCGACAATGAGCGCGGTCTGATCAGCCGGCGCATCTTTATCGAGCCGGAGATTTATGGACAGGAATTGGAGCGCGTCTTCGCGCGCTGCTGGCTGTTTCTTTGCCACGACAGCCAGGTGCCCGAGCCCGGCGATTTCCTGACGACCTATATGGGCGAGGACCCGGTGTTGGTCGCTCGCGGCACCGACGGGGTCGTGCGCGCTTTTCTCAATGTGTGCCGCCACAGAGGCAATCGTCTTTGCCGCGCTGATGATGGCAATGCCGCGAGCTTCACCTGCGCCTATCACGGCTGGACCTACGGGAATGACGGCAAGCTGACCGGCGTGCCGTATCTGAAGGAGGCCTATCACAACGAGCTCGACCGCGATCGGTGGGGCCTTGTTTCGGTGGCGCAGCTCGATCAGTACAAGGGGCTGTGGTTCGCGAGCTTCGATCCCGAGGCGCCGCCGCTGCGCGACTATCTCGGCGAGATGTGCTGGTACCTCGACACCTTCGTTGACCGGCGCGACGGCGGCATCGAGATCGTCGCAACGCACAAATGGACGATGCCGTGCAATTGGAAATTCCCGGCTGAGAATTTCGGCGGCGACGCCTATCACGTCGGCTGGAGCCACCGCTCGGCGGTGACGACCGGGTTCAGCGTCGGCTCCACCGCGAGCCCGGCCGTCAACAACCGCATCGTGTCGCCGGGCAACGGCCATGTGATGATCTGCATCGGCTCGGACAAATACGGCGACGCGCCGCTCCCCGAAATCCAGGCCTATGAGCACGAGATCCGGCCGGAGGTCGCGAACCGGCTCGGGCCGCGCGCCGCGCTGATCAATCCGATCGTCGCGACGGTGTTCCCGAATTTCTCGCTATTGCGCGGCACCTCGCGCACGTTCCGCGTGTGGCAGCCGCGCGGCCCGGGCCGGACCGACGTCTGGTCGTGGGTTTTCTGCGACAAGGCGGCGCCCGCCGAGGTCAAGGAGGCGTTCCGGCTCGCCGGCGTGCGCGGCTTCAGCCCGAGCGGCACCTTCGAGCAGGACGACATGGATAATTGGCAGGAATGCACCCAGACCTGCCGCGGTGTCGTGTCGCGCCGCATGCCGGTCAACAACCAGATGGGCCTCGGCCATGAGCGCTTCGATCCGGCGCTCGCGGCCTGGTCGAGCGATTCCGGCTTTAGCGAGAGCAATCACCGGCAATTCTATGGCCGCTGGGCCGAGCTGATGACGGCCGAAAGCTGGAGCGCGTTGGCGAACGGCGCGGCGCGGGAGAAGAAATATGCGTAGCGAGGATGTGCTGCGCGAGGTCGAGCAATTCCTCTACCGCGAAGCGCGCCTTCTGGACGAGCGCCGTTTC
>WNGC01001469.1_pt1 | contig 14251 bp, 15 predicted proteins | sample 5400051 | NCBI WGS metagenome assembly WNGC01 (sample SAMN13153368, study PRJNA577476) | soil metagenome | isolation source: 20 cm soil or saprolite under grassland replicate 2 | place: USA:California | collected 2016-06-15 | reverse complement strand
CACGTGAACATCATCACCTCCGATGTGGACAGCAGCGCGCGCTTTTACGCGGAGCTGTTCGGACTCGAGCCGCGCGACGCCCCGCCGCCACTGACGCGCGAGAATGCACGCTGGATGTACGATGACGCCGGCCGCGCCATCCTGCACCTCAACAGCCCCCACGCCCCGCGCCACTACGACCGCGAGATACGCCCGGGTCCGACCGGGGCGCTGCACCATGTGGCGCTCCGCTGCTCGGGCTACGAGGAGATGCGCGCCCGCCTCACGAGCCGCGGCCTCGGGTATCGGCTGAATGAGGTCCCCGCGTCGGGCTTTAGGCAGGTCTTCGTCCTCGACCCGAACCAGGTGCTGCTCGAGCTGAACTTCTTCGGCGAGTGAGCGCTAGCGATGGGGGACGGACCGGGTCACGGCGGTCAACACTTCCGCAGTCGTCATGACATCGGCGAACAACATCGCCATGTTTTCCAACGTCGCAGTATGCGCAGCGTCAGTCAATGCCGCAGTGGCGTCCGCCACGAATGCAGGAGCTCATGCAGGCGGCTCGCGCCGGGCACAAACGCCCCGAAGCGGCCAACCTCGTGCATGCTCCCTCCTGAGAAATGGGCAGGTCGATCCGGTCTTCAGGCGCCGCCCCGCGTGCGCCAGCCGCGCTGGTAGGTTTCGCGCGCCAGACGGCTGTACGGGACGGGACTCACGATGACCCGCACCTCGGTCTGCCGGTGGGGCTCGACCGTGGTCTTGCGCGTACCGCCTTTCTCCTCTCCCCGTACTACCCGCAGCTCGGCGCCGATGGGAATCTCCGGGCGCACCGTGGCGAGGCTCAGCGCCTGCTTCTCGTTGTAGCTGTAGCCGGTGAACATCGACAGACCTACCGTCCTGCCATCGCCATCGATCACACGGTCGTAGTTGGATGAGGCGTAGTTGGCGAGCGGGACGTCGAAGAACTTGTAGTGCTCACCGTCAGGGTTGAATAGCGAGGCCATGATCCTGGTCATGTCCTCCGGATTCCAGGCGAGCGTCACTTTCTTGCGCTGCGCCTCGGGCTTCAGCCGCTCGAGCGCTTCGCGTCCATGGAAGTCGCGATCGAAGCGGATGAACGCGCCGTAGCCCAGCTCCCACGGGTTGAGGTAGTAGTCTTCGATGTTGTCGGACACGAAGCTGCCGCCGATCGAGCCGGTGGCCTCGTAGCTGTCGGGGCCGAGCCACTGGCGATAAGCCTTGAGCTTCCCGCCCGTGTAGATCGCAGGAAGGGGCGAGGGAATCCAGCCCGATTCCAGGGTGTTCGCGGGGTAGGCACGGCTCCCGCAAGGCACCATGCCGAGCTCCCTGCCGGCCTCGAGAATGGCGGCGCGGATCTCCTCCTGCTCGGCATAGGGACCCCACATCTCGAGCCCCGGCGCACCCGACATGCCGTGCCGCAGCGTGCGCACGGTTTTTCCGGCGATCCTCATGGTGGACATGCTGAAGAACTTCAGCTGCTCGAGCGGGCCGCCATGGAGCTTCTCGATGATGGCCCAGGCCTTCGGCCCCTGGATCTGAAATCGCCAGACGGAACGGGTCACGGGCTTGCCCATGGGGCGCATCGGTGACCGGTCATCGAGCTCGACCTCGACGTCATAGCCACCGGTTAAAGCGTGAAAGCGCAGCCAGTCGGAGGCCGGCGCCCGACCCACGTACAGGAACTCCTCCTCGGCCAGGTGAAAGATGATGCCGTCCCCAATCACGTGTCCGTAGGGCGTGGTCGGTACGTACTGCTTCGCCTTGTTGACGGGGAAGCCCTGCATCGAGTTGCTCGCCGTATCGCTCAAGAGCCGCAGCGCATCCTTGCCGCGCAGGTACAGGTTCACCATGTGGTGCGTCTGGTCGAAGAGCACGGCGCCGTGTTGCCACGCCCACTGCTCGCTGCGCCAGTTGCTGAATTCCGCCGCGACCACCGGGTAGACGTAGGCGCCGAGCTGCGAATTGCGCAGCATCTTGACGGTATCTCCGGCTGCCGCCAGGACTTCTTCGAGATTGCGCGCGGCCATCGCTCATCCTCCTCACGCCCGATTGGCGATCACCACTTTCCCGAACAGCTCACCCGAGGACTGATACGCATACGCTGCCTTGGCGTCCGCGAAATCGAACACGCGGTCCACCACCGGCTTCACCCGGTGCGCATCGACGAAGGCGTTCAGATCGCGCGCCATGGCGGCGGAGCCCACGAAGATCCCGCGCAGGCTCGCACCCTTGAGCATGAGCGCCATCGGGTTGGCGTCGCCCTGCATCGACAGCACGCCGATGAGTGCGATCTCGCCGCCGAAGCCGACGGCCTGCATGGATTGCGCAAGCGTCCCGAGCCCGCCCACCTCGACCACGTGGTGAATGGTGCCGCCGGCGAGCTCGGCAGCCCTGGCGCCCCACTCCCGCTCGGTGTAGTTAAGCGTGGCGTCGGCCCCGAGCTGTCTCACGCGTGCGAGCTTGGCGTCGCTCGAAGAGGTCGCGATGACCCGCGCACCGGCTGACTTCGCGATCCGCAGCGCGAGCAGCGACACGCCGCCCGTGCCGATCAGGAGCACCGTCTGGCCGCGCTCGAGCGGGCGCACCCCCGTCATCAGCGCATTCCACGCGGTCACTCCGGCGCAGGGAAGCGTCGCCGCCTCCTCGAAGCCGAGCGAGCTGGCGAGCTTCACGACACCCTTCTCGGGGAGCGTCACGTAGTCGGCGAGCATTCCTTTGGCGGGCGGGCAGCCGAGCGCCTCGCCCTTGGCCGCCATCGGCGGCCCCTCGAGCCAGCTCTGGAAGAAAGTCCCCGCCACGCGATCACCCGGAGCCAGGCCCGTGACCCCCGCGCCGACGGCCTCCACGACCCCGGCCCCGTCGGAAAGCGGAATCCCCGCCACCTTGATGGCGGACCCGAAATAGGTTCCCTTCGCAATGGCCTGATCACGGTAGTTGAGGGAGTTGGCGCGCACGCGCACGAGAACCTCCCCCGGCGCCGGCTCGGGCCTCGGCAGCTCGATCAGCTCGAGCCGTCCGACGGACGTGCACCCCGCCGGCAGCTGCCACGCGCGCATCCTCACGCCGCCGCTCATCGCGCTTCCCCCGTCCAGGTCCGCAGGCCCGGGGCCGTGCGGTTCTCACCCGCGAGTGCGCGCGTCACCGCCGGGCGCGCCGTCATCTTCTCCCGCCACGCGATGAGGCGCGGGAATCGCTTTCCTATGGCCAATTCGGGGAACATGCGCTCCACCGCCATGCCGCAATAGGAATAGAAATTGATATCGGCGAGCGTGTAGTCATCGCCTGCGATCCAGGGGGTCTGCGCGAGCTGCTTCTCCACCTTGTCGACCGCAAAGAGGATCTTCTCCGTCGCATGGGCGAGATCCGCCTCGCTGAAGCCGGAGCGCGCCGCGCGCCACTTCTTGCGCTGGTCGGGCAGCGGGATGCGCTCCATGAGCCGCTCGAATTCGCCGCTCTCGATACTGCGCGCGATGATGCTGACCATGCGGTGCCAGCCGTGTATCGAGACGTAGTTCATCACCTGTTCGTCGCAGAATTTATTCCAGTAACGCATGCGCGCCGCGCCGACCGGATCGCGCGGCCGGAGCGGAACATCGGGGAACACGTCCTCCAGGTACTCGTTGATGACGGTGGTGTGAGTGACGATGGCGCCGTCGTGATCGAGTACCGGCACCTGCCCTTCCGGGTTGATCGCCACGAACCAGGGCTCGTGCTGCTCGAACTTGTGCAGATCGACGTAGATGCTCTCATACGGCAGGCTCTTCTCGATGAGCGGAATCATCGACTTCAGCGAGTTCGCCGCCGGCTCCGCGTGATAGTACTTGAGGGTCATGGCCGCGCTACCCGTGATGTGTGAATGCCGAGGGCTATGCGAGTCCCAGGAGCCGCGCTGCGTTGTCTTTCACGATGCCCGGCAGCACCTCGGCCTTGAAGCCCACCTGCTGCGCCGCCTCCAGCCACTTCTCGGGGCGAATCAGCGGGAAGTCCGAGCCGAACAGCATCTTGTTCTTCAGCGGACCGTTGGCGTACTGGATGATCTGCGGCTGGAAATACTTCGGGCTCCAGCCGGAGAGGTCGAGGTACACGTTGTCCTTGTGAAGCGCCATCGACAGGCTCTCGTCCACCCAGGGCCAGCTCGGGTGGGCGAGGATGATCTTCATGTCGGGAAAATCGACCGCGACGTCGTCGATCAGCATCGGCTGGCCCCACTTCAAGCGCACGCCGCCGCCGCCGGGCAGCCCCGTGCCCATGCCCGAATGGCCGGTGTGAAAGATCGCCGGCAGCTTGTTCCCGGCGATCACCTCGTAGAGCGGGTAGGCCACCGGATCGGCCGGATGAATGTTCTGCATGATGCCGTGGAACTTGAATCCCCGCACCCCGTGCTTCTCGATGAGGTCGCGCGCCTCGCGCGCACCCATCCTGCCCTTGCGCGGATCGATCGAGGCGAAAGGGATGGCGATGTCGTCGTTGTTCGCGGCGTACTCGGCAATTTCGTAGTTGCTGACGCGCTTGGCGCCGAGGCTGCTCTCGCAGTCGACCGTGAACAGGCAGAACGCAATCTGCTGCTCGCGATAGTGGCTGATGATCTCGGGAATCCTGGGCCGCTCGCGCGGCGCCTTGAAATAGGCGGATGCCGCATCGAAGAACCGGCCCATGACCGGATCCTCGGGCTCGTGGCACGCGACGTCGGCATGCACGTGCACGTCGAGCGCGCGAAGCTTGCTGAGGTCAATCATGTTCAGGCCAGCATCTTGGGAGCTGCCTTCATCGCCTGTTCGATCTCCGCCGCCCGATCGCGCTTGATCGGCACGTCGCGCCCCGCCTGTACCGCAGGCCGCGCGCCGAGCCGCGCCAGCCAGCGCTCGAGGCTCGGGAACTCGTCGATGCCGACACCGGACCACTCGTAGCCCGAGACCCACGGCCACAGCGCCATGTCCGCAATCGAGTACTCCCCCGCGATGTACTCGTGACTCGCGAGCTGCCGGTCGAGTATCCCGAACAGCCGCGTCACCTCGCGCTGGTAGCGCTCGATCACCGGCGGGATCTTCTCGGGAAAGTAGCGCAGGAACACGTTCGCTTGCCCCATCATCGGACCGATCCCGGACATCTGGAACATCAGCCACTGGATCACGCGGCTGCGGCCGTGCACATCTCGAGGCAGGAACTTGCCGGTCTTCTCTGCCAGATGGATCAGGATGGCACCCGATTCGAACAGCGTGAAGCCGTCCTCGTCCACCAGCGTCGGGATGCGGCCGTTGGGGTTGAGCTTGATGTACCAGTCGGCCTTCTGCTCTTGGCTCGCAAAATCGATCACGCGCACCTCGTAGGGCAAGCCCATTTCCTCGAGCGCAATCGAGATCTTCCAGCCGTTGGGCGTCGCTGCCGTGTAGAGTTTGATGGCCATCATTCCTTCCTTCAGCCCCAGCGATTGATTTCCGGACCCACGCTCCAGCTCGCGGCCGGGTCGGCGCTCCGCGCCAGCGACAGCGCCTGCGCGACGGCCGGCCGCGCCCTGGCGCGCTCGAGCCAGGCCGCCGTGCGCGGCTTTCCGGAAAACGCCCCGGGCAGCAGCCGCACCATGCCGGCCAGCCACGCGTAGCTCTCGAGATCGGCGATTCCGAACGCGCCCATTAACCAGTCCCGGCCAGCGAGTCGCGCCTCGATCCTCTCCGCGGCCTGGCGGATCTTGGTACGACTGTCGGTGAGGTGAGCCTCGGAAAAGCTGCCGGCCCCGATCTGCTCCCAGCGCGCGCGCAAGTCGACGCTGCCGATCCTCTCGAGGAGGGCGGCGTCGGCCTTCGGTCGGTGCGCCCAGCAGCCCAGATACGCGGCCGCAGGGGCCGTCCGCTCGATCATCTGCCGGCACCAGCGCATCGTCTCCCAGCGCTCGTACGGGTCGGCGGGACGCAGCGTCGCTCCCCGCCCCACATCATCGAGATAACAGCCGATGAACACCGAGTCGGTCATCGCTTCGCCCTCGACCACCAGCACCGGCCCCTCGCCTTCGACGCTCATCGCCACCTGCGGCTCCTGCGCACACGCCAGAGTATGGCGTGCGCCGCTCGCGAGATCGATGTGCACGAGCTCGGCCTCGACTTCCTTGGCGAACAGCGCCGCCAGCACGGTCAGGGACGGGCCGTTGGGCTCCCCGTGGTAGAGGGTCATCCTCATGCGATCTTTCCCGCGCCGATGTGCGGCTGCTCGAGGATCTCGACGCGCTTGACCATGCTGGTGCGTCCCATGGCCCAGCAGGCCTTGGTGGCGGGACGCGCATAGATCGCGCGCAGCCAGCGCAGGATGTTGGGCGTCAGCTCGTCGTTGGAGAGCGCCGGCTGCGCCAAGGGCAGCGCATAGGCGAGGTTGAACCCGTTGATATCGGCGAGGCTGTACTCGTGGCTGGCGAGCCACGGCCGCCTCTGAAGTTCCTGCTCCAGCATGCGGATACCGAGCGCCACGCGGCGTTGGGACTCCTCGAGCTCCTCTGCGCCGAACTCACCGTAAATCGCCTTGCGCCAGGCGATGCGGCGTTCCGGCAGCGGGATCCGCTCGATGGCCGCCTTCAGCACCGCCGGATCGCGGGAGCTGACCGCCGGCCCGACGAACACCTTCCAGCCGATCATCGAGAAACTGGGACCCAGCCACTGATCCATGAGCTTCATCCACCAGCGCACGCGCCAGCGGTCGCGGGGATCTTCGGGCATGAGTCGCGGACCTGCGAACGCTTCGTCGACGTATTCCATGATCGCGGTCGACTCGGTGAGCACGCGATCCCCGTGCCGCATCGCCGGGATCGTCCCTTGCGGATTGATGGCGAGGTAATCGCTCTGGTGCTGATCGAAATTGAGGAGGTCGAGGTAATGGCTCTCGAACGCCACGCCCTTCTCCATCAGCGCCAGCATCGGTTTGCCGGAATTGGCGTTCGGTTCCCAGTGGTACAAGGTGACGCTGGGCATCAGGCTCACCCTTACATTTTGTAAGTGTTGCATACCATTGCCGCGGCCGCCGGTCAAGCCGCACCCGCCAAGGGTGCGCCACTCATTCGGTGGCGGGATTCCCCCTCGAGGCCAACGCCCGCGCCGCCCGGGCATGGCGGCGCAGCCCTTCGACGAGCTGCGACTGCACTTGCGTCGGTCGCCAGTCGCGGCGCACGGTGAGCCCGATCGACCGCGTTACCTCTCCAAACGGATGCGGCAAGGCGTCCAGCTGCCCCGTTTCCAGCTCGTGGTGAATCTGGTGCTCCGAGGAGAGCATCACCCGGTCGCTCGCGAGCAGTAACGAGCGGGCCGCGACCAGGGAATTGCACTCGATCGGGGCCAGCGTGGGCTGCGCGCCGAGTCGCTCGATGAGCGCGTCGAAGTGCCGCCGCAGCGGGGAATCGCGCCGCGGCACGATCCAGGGAAATCGGGCAAGCGCCGCCAGAGTGGGCGCGCCGCGGCCGACGAGGGGATGCCGACTCCCCACGACAATCGCCAGCGGGTCATCGAACAGGTGCTCCTGCAGGATGTCGTCGAAGGGGATGGGATCGCGTAACGCGCCGATCAGTACGTCCGCGCTGCCACGGCGCAAAGCCGCCAGCATGCTTTCGTAGGGACCGTCCAGGATGCTGATCGCGTGCTCGGGCCGCAGCGCAGCAAATTCGAGCACCGCTCGCGGAACGAGCACGCTGCGTGCCAGCGGCATGGCCCCGATGACCGTCGAGCCGCTGCCGGTGCCCTGGGCCGCTGCAACCTCTGCCTGCGCTTGGGCGATCTCGGCAAAGGCGAGCCGAGTGCGCAGGGCGAGCCTCGCGGCCTCCCGGGTGGGGCGAACGCCGAAGCTCGTGACCTCGAACAGATCGGTGCCGAGAGATCTCTCCAGCTGTCGCGCCGCCCGGTGCACGGCGGCCCGGGCGCGCCCGGCGCGCCGCGCCGCCCGCGCAAAGGCGCCCTCCTCCACCACGGCGATGAGCGCATGGAGTTGCGTCGTCGTTATGCCCCTCAGGACATCCGCGGACGCCGCATTTCCGGTCCGGGCCCGCACCGCGACCAGGGCGTCGCGCAGCATCTCGAGCGCCCGCTCGACCCGTTGCGCGGCCGCGCGCCCCTCCCCCGTGAGCGCGAGCCCGGAATAGCTGCGCTGCATGAGACGCGCCCCGAAGGCGGCCTCGATCTGCCCGACCGCCTGAGTCACCGCAGGCTGACTGAGGTGAGACACGCGCGCCGCCGCGCTCACACTGCCGCGCCGGACTACCTGATCGAACAGCATGAGATGCCGCAGGTTCGGTGTCGCGTGCGGGCCGTGCGAGGTATTGACCCTCATGTCCACAATTTCTTATACCCGGCCGTGAATTGCAATTACCCGACCCGCAGGAGGCGGCCGGAGAATTGCCTTTCCAGCCGCTCCGGGGTGCCGCCATGAATGTCGTGTACACCCATATTCGCCGTGCCGATCCCGAGGTGGTGAATGCCCTCGCGCGCCACGGCGTAGCCACCGTTCACGAGGCGCAGGGCCGCACCGGGCTCCTGGGGCCGCTCCTGCGCCCGATTTATCCGGGTGCCCGCATCGGCGGCGCCGCGGTCACGGTGAGTGTCCCCCCGGCGGATAACTGGATGATCCACGTGGCGGTCGAGCAGTGCCAGGCGGGGGACGTGCTCGTCGTCGCACCCACTTCCTATTCGGATGCCGGATATTTCGGCGAGCTTCTCGCGGCGGCGCTTGCCGCGCGCGGGGTCCGGGGTCTCGTTATCGATGCCGGTGTCCGGGACGTGCGCGATCTGACGAGCATAGGCTTTCCGGTCTGGTCCCGGGCCGTGCACGCCCAGGGAACCGTGAAGGAGACCCTGGGTTCGGTGAATGTTCCGGTCGTGTGCGGAGGCGGCGTCGTCAATCCCGGTGACGTGGTGATCGCCGACGACGACGGGGTGTGCGTCGTTCCGCGCCTCGAGGCGGGAGCCGTGCTCAAGGCGAGCGAAGCCCGCGAGGCGAAGGAAGCCCTGGTGCGCGCCCGGCTCCAGAAGGGCGAGCTGGGCCTCGACATCTACGATATGCGGGAAAGGTTAGCCAAGCGCGGACTCGTCTACCGCGCGCAATCGCTGGCGGAGTGAGGTGACATGCTGCGCGCCATTCCCAGCACTCTCATGCGCGGCGGGACGTCCAAGGGCCTTTATTTTCACGCCAAGGACCTGCCGCAGTCCGCGCGGGCGCGCGATCGGGCTCTGCTCGCGGCCATGGGCTCGCCCGACGCTCGCCAGATCGATGGCGTGGGCGGGGCGCACCCGCTCACCAGCAAGGTCGCGATCATCGGCCCCGCCAAGCGCCCGGATGCGGACGTCGACTACCTGTTTCTTCAGGTCGTCGTCGAGAAGGCGGAGGTGAGCGACTCCCAGAACTGCGGCAACATCCTCGCGGGCGTCGGTCCCTGGTCGATCGAGCACGGCCTGGTGCGCATCGCGGGCGCATCGACGCCCGTGCGCATTCACATGCTCAACACGGGAAGCATCGCCGTCGCGCAGGTTCCCACACCCGACGGCGCGGTGGAATACGAGGGCGATGCGCGCATCGACGGAGTACCGGGAAGCGCGGCAGCAATACCCATCGACTTTCTGGACGTCGCCGGATCCTCGTGCGGGAGCCTCTTGCCGACCGGCTCCCCCATCGACCGCATCGCAGGACTCGAGCTCACCTGCATCGACAATGGAATGCCCGTCGTGCTGATGCGAGCGGCCGATCTCGGCAAGCGGGGCGATGAATCCCCCGAAGCGCTCGAAAGCGACGCGGCGCTCAAGGCCCGCATCGAGGAGATCCGCCTCACCGTCGGTCCGCGGATGAATCTGGGTGACGTCGCCAGGAAGACCGTGCCCAAGATGTGTCTCGTTTCGCCCGCGCGGCACGCAGGCACCATTCATACGCGAACCTTCATCCCGCATCGCGTGCACGAAGCGATCGGAGTCCTCGGCGCAGTCAGTGTGGCCACGGCCTGCGTCACTCCAGGCTCCGTGGCCGCGCAGGTTGCGGGCCTTGCATCCCGTTCGGGCCCGCAGCGCCTGGAGATCGAGCATCCGACCGGGTTCTTTACGGTAGAGATGGATGTGACAGTGCGGGGAGCCACCGTCACGGTGAACCGTTCTGCGCTGCTCCGCACGGCGCGCAAGCTCATGCAGGGGGAGGTTTTCATCCCGGCGAGCGCGTGGAGCGATGCATGACGACCCAGTCACGCCGCATTGCTCTCATCGGACTCGGAGAAGTCGGCCAGGTTCTCGCGAATGACCTGCACCGCGTGGGGTGCGTGGAGCTCTGCGCGTGGGATCGGCTCTTTCCGGTCGCGGACAGTGCACCGCAGCGGGCCGCACGGAGGCTGCCCTTCGTGAGGGTGTCGTCCTCCATGGCGGATGCGATAAGCGGCAGCTCGATCGTCATCTGCGCCGTGACGGCGGCCGAGTGTCGTGCGGCGGCCCTGGAGGCGGCCCCGGCGCTCGCGCGTGGCGCGTTCTATCTCGACCTCAACTCCGTATCGCCTCGAACCCGGGCAGAGGCCGCCCGTACGGTCGAAGGCGCCGGAGGCCGCTACGTCGAAGCCGCGGTCATGTCATCGATCGCGCCGAAACGGAGCGCCTCGCCCATGTGGCTCGGTGGGCCACAAGCCAGGGATTTCCTGCCGCTGGCGCAGGCGCTCGGTTTCGCAGGCGCCGCCGTGTACTCAGAGGCGATCGGCGCCGCCTCAGCGGCCAAGATGTGCCGCAGCGTCATCATCAAGGGAATGGAGGCGCTGCTCGCCGAGTCGCTGCTCACGGCCCGGCGCCACGGTGTCGAGGACGCGGTGCTCGCATCGCTCCAGGATCTCTTCCCCGTCGGCGACTGGCGCGCACTCGCTCGCTACATGATTGCCCGTTCCCTGCGGCACGGTCGCCGGCGCGCCGAGGAGATGCGCGAGGCGGTCCGAACGGTTGCAGATGCCGGCTTCGAGCCCTGGATGAGCCGTGGCTGTGTCGAGCGGCAAGAGTGGGCCGCCGCATACCCGGAGGCGGAGCGCCATGACGCGCTGACCGACATGCTCGACGACATGCTGGCGCGCACGCCCGCACCCGAGCCGGCGGTGGAGGCCGCGTGCCGATGATCATCGATTGTCACGGCCACTATACGACGGCGCCCGCCGCGCACCAGAAATTCCGCGACGCGCAGATCGCGGGCCTGAAAGACCCGACGGCCCCCGTGGCAAGACCCGGCGCCATCACCGACGACGAGATCCGCGAAAGCATCGAAAAGAATCAGCTCCGACTGCAGAGGGAGCGGGGCGCGGACCTCACGCTCTTCTCGCCGCGTGCTTCAGCCATGGGTCATCACGTCGGCAACGAGGCCGTCTCGAGCGCCTGGACGCGTGTCAACAACGATCTCATCAAGCGCGTGGTCGACCTGTACCCCGGGAATTTCGCTGGCGTGTGCCAGCTGCCGCAGTCGCCGGGCGCGCCCATCGCCAACTCCGTCGCCGAGCTCGAGCGCTGCGTGCGCGAGCTGAATTTCGTCGGCTGCAACTTGAATCCCGATCCTTCCGGCGGACACTGGACATCCCCGCCGCTCACCGATCGGCACTGGTACCCCTTCTACGAGAAGATGGTCGAGCTGGATGTCCCGGCGATGATCCACGTGTCCGCCTCCTGCAATCCGAACTTCCACGCGACGGGAGCGCATTACATCAACGCCGACACCACCGCCTTCATGCAGTTCATCGAGGGGGACCTGTTCCGCGACTTCCCGACGCTGCGGTTCATCATTCCGCACGGCGGCGGGGCCGTGCCCTACCACTGGGGCCGATACCGCGGACTGGCCGACATGCTCAAGCGCCCGCCACTCGAGGAGCACGTGATGCGGAACGTGTTCTTCGACACGTGCGTGTATCACCAGCCGGGCATCGATCTGCTGGTACGCGTCATCGACATCGGCAACATTCTCTTTGGGTCGGAGATGGTGGGCGCCGTGCGCGGCATCGATCCGCGCACCGGCCACTACTTCGATGACACCAAGCGCTACATCGACGCGCTGTCCGTATCGTCTGCGGAGAAAGAGCGGATCTTCGAAAAGAACGCCCGGCGGGTCTTCCCGCGGCTGGAGGCGCTGCTGCGGGCGAGGGGCATGTGACGGAGCGGGAGACCATCGGGCCCGGCGATCCTGCGTGGCCCTCGAGCTCGGCGTCCGGCCCCTTCACGATGGATCCGGAGTGGCTGCCGTTTCATCCCACGCCTCGTCGCCCGCGCTTCGTACCGCCCAAGGGATCGGTGGACGCTCACTGTCACGTGTTCGGACCCGGCGCGCAGTTTCCCTACGCCCCCGAGCGCCGCTACACGCCGTGCGATGCGCCGAAGATGAAGCTCTGGGGCCTGAGGGATTACCTCGGGTTTGAGCGCAACGTCATCGTTCAGGCCACGTGTCACGGTGCCGACAATCGCGCCCTGGTCGATGCGCTGCGAGCTTCCGACCGGCGAGCACGGGGGGTGGCGACCGTGGCGGCCGGCGTCACCGAGCGTGAGCTCGCGGCGCTCGATGAGGCCGGGGTCCGGGGTGTGCGCTTCAACTTCGTAAAGCGCCTGGTCGATACGACGCCGCGCGAGGTGCTGCTCGAGATCGCCCGGCGCGTCGCGCCCCTCGGGTGGCACGTCGTCATTTACTTCGAGGCCGCAGAGTTGCCGGAGCTCTATACTTTCTTCGCTTCCCTCCCCACGACGGTGGTCGTGGACCATATGGGCCGGCCGGACGTGACGAAGTCCGTCAACGGCCCTGAGTTTGAATTGTTCGTCAGGCTGATGCGCGAGCATCCCAACATCTGGTCGAAGGTGAGCTGCCCCGACCGGCTCTCGAAGAGTGGTCCCCCGGACTATGAGGACGTCGTGCCGTTTGCCCGGCGGATCGTCGAAGCCTTTGCCGACCGGGTCCTGTGGGGGACCGATTGGCCGCATCCCAACATGAAGTCGCACATGCCTGACGATGGCGCGCTGGTCGATTTCATCCCGAAGGTGGCGATCACCGCTGCGCTTCAGCGCCGGCTGCTGATCGATAACCCGATGCGTCTTTACTGGAGCCGCTGAGGAGCGCCGTAATGGCCCGCATCACTGCCGGCGTCACCACCTCGCATGTCCCGGCGATCGGCGCCGCGCTCGACAACGGCAAGTCGCAGGATGCGTACTGGGGACCGATGTTTGCCGGCTATGACTTCTCCAAGCGCTGGATCGCGCAGCAGAAGCCGGACGTGATTCTTCTCTTCTACAACGATCACGCCACGGCCTTCAGTCTCGACATCGTGCCGACCTTTGCCATCGGATGCGCGGACCATTTCACTCCCGCCGACGAGGGCTGGGGTCCGAGGCCGGTGCCGGTGGTTCAGGGACATGCCGAGCTGGCATGCCACATCGCCCAGGCGGTGATCCAGCAGGACTTCGATCTCACGATCGTCAACCGCATGGACGTCGATCACGGCCTGACGGTGCCCCTGTCCCTGTTGTTTGGCCAGGTGCCGGCCTGGCCGGTGCGCGTCATTCCCTTCCCGGTCAACGTGGTGCTCTATCCGCCCCCCTCCGGTCGCCGCTGCTATCAGCTGGGGAAGGCGATTCGCCGGGCGGTGGACTCGTTCGACGCCGACCTCAATGTACAGATCTGGGGCACCGGCGGGATGAGTCACCAGCTGCAGGGAGCCCGGGCGGGTCTCATCAACCGCGCCTGGGACACTCTTTTCATCGACCGCCTGATCGACGAGCCCGACGCCCTCTCGCACATGCCTCACATCGAATACGTGCGCGAGGCGGGGTCCGAGGGAATAGAGCTCGTGATGTGGCTCATCATGCGCGGTGCGCTGAACGAGAAGGTCCGTACCGTGCACCGCTTCTACCACGTGCCCGCCTCGAATACAGCGGTGGGTCACCTCATCCTGGAGAACCTGCCGTGAAGATCATCCTGGCCGGCGCGGGCGCCTTTGGCGCAAAGCACCTGGACGCGATCAAGATCATCGGCGGCGTCGAGGTGGTGTCGCTCGTCGGCGGAAACCTCGAAAGTACCCGGGCGGTGGCGCAGAAGTACGGCATCGAGCACGTCACGACGGACCTGTCCGAAGCGCTGAAGCGCCCGGGCGTTGCAGCCGCGATCCTCGCCACCCCGACGCCGCTGCACGCGGCTCAGGCGATCGCCTGCCTCAAAGCCGGCAAGCATGTGCAGGTCGAGATACCGCTCGCTGAGCGCTGGTCCGACGCGCAGGCGGTGGCCGATCTTCAGCAGCAGACCGGTCTCGTCT
>WNGC01006091.1_pt1 | contig 14253 bp, 16 predicted proteins | sample 5400051 | NCBI WGS metagenome assembly WNGC01 (sample SAMN13153368, study PRJNA577476) | soil metagenome | isolation source: 20 cm soil or saprolite under grassland replicate 2 | place: USA:California | collected 2016-06-15 | reverse complement strand
CGTGAGCGGCGCGAAGGCGATGATCGCCGGCGGGCTCCTCGAGTCACATCACCCTGACGCCGTGCTGGGACTGCACATCGCCAGCTTCCTCGACTCGGGGACCATCGTCACCAAGCCAGGCCTCCTGTGGGCGGGTTCAGATGCATTCGAGATAGGCATCAAGGGACCCGGCGGCCACGGCGGCATGATGGGCCGCGCCGGCAACGTGCTCGCGGCGCAGGCCTTTCTGATCGAGCGGCTGCACACGGTCGTCGATGGGCTCGAGCACGAGGGCGCCGGCTGCCACACGACCGTCGGCAACGTGATGAGCGACGGCGCGTGGAACATCGTCCCGCGTGGCGTGCGCATCAAGGGCAGCGTGCGCACGTTCACCGCCCCGCTGCGAGAGGAAGCACTCGGCCGGCTGGGCGACCTTCTCAAGGAGACGGACACGGAGTTCGAGGTTAGCTCGGAGATTCAGCTCGTGCACGGCACAGTGCCGCTGATGAACGAGCCCAACGTGACGCGCACGGTGATGGAGGTGGCGACCTTGATCGCCGGCGAGAGGGCGAGCCTTCTCGGCAAGCCGCTCACGGTGAGTGACGACTTCGCCGAGTTCCTGACCCACATCCCCGGCTGCTACTTCATGCTCGGCGCGCGGCCGGAGGGCGACAAGCCGCCGGCGCATCACTCGCCGGGCTTCAGGATCGACGAGTCGGCGTTTCCGCTTGGGGTGAGCCTCATGGCTGGGGCCGCGGCGCGAATCGCCGGCGGCTGAGCCGGTAACCCGTTGGTCATCCTCGGCCCCCTGATCCTTGGTTGCCTGGCGGGCGTGGCGCTTGGCGGCAAGCTCAGCAACTGGTCGTCGATCAGCCTGCGCTGGCCGTGGGTGGTGATCGTGGCGATGCTGATCCGGATCGCCGTGGCAGGAACTCCGCTGGGAAACGTCGACTGGCTTCGCTATGTGTACGTCGCCTCGCTCGTGGCGCTGATCGCGTGGACTCTGTGGAACGTCGACCGGCTCTTTGGAATCTGGCTCGTCAGCATCGGGTCGACGATCAACCTGATCGTGATCGCGGCGAACGACTTCCGGATGCCGGTGGTCCAGTCAGCGGCCGGGCGACTCGTGGAGGTTGGGCATCACGGGCAGTACACGGTCATGGACTCGAGCACCAGGCTGCCCTGGCTCGCCGACTGGGTTCTGGTTCCGGGCTGGCTGGGCGGAGTGTTCAGCCCGGGCGACGCCGTGATCGGAATCGGTCTCGGAGTCGTCGCGTTCGCCGTTACAAGGCATTCCCCAGCATCAGCTACTAAGCTGGACGCAACCAAAACCCGTGATTAGGGAGTAGCCCGCAGTGATCATCTTCTGGATCTTCACCCTCTTCGTCGGCAGCTCTGCGTTCGCTTTCGCCTACATATTTCTGCAGGTCGGCGTCGGCTGGTCACTGGGCTACGCCGTGCTGGCGATGCTCCTCACCAGGGGCATGCTCAGCATTGTCCGGCGGTCCCTCATCATCCGCGAGAGGATCACGCCCGAGACCGATGTGCTGCAGCGGACAGTCGAGACGAACCGCGCAATCTTCTGGAAGCGGGCTCTGTACTTGGCGCTGGTGCCGATCCTCTATTTCCTGGCTGCTTATGAGCTCTTCGGCCTGCCGCCGGAGGACGCCATCGCAGCGCTACCGCAGTTTCTCCAGACCGCGCTCACGCAGCTGGTCTATCTGTTCTTCCTGCTCATCGCGAACTCCATCCTGTTCCTCGGACCGTTCTACTTGCTCTCGCGCATCGGCAAGACGATGATGAACCCCGACGACGCTCGGTTCGGCGTGAGCATGGACGACGTGCGTGGCCAGAAGTCGGCAGTGACCGAGATGCGCCGGATCCTGAGCCTGATCGAGCACGGCCGCCTCTATGTCAAAGCTGGTGGCAAGCGCGAGCGTGGAGTACTGATGGTCGGCCCTCCGGGCACTGGCAAGACGATGCTGGCGAAGGCAATCGCTTCTTCGCTGCATGTGCCCATCTATGTCGCCAACGGCGGATCGTTCGCCATGTTGTTCATGGGCATCGACGCGATCAGCGTGTACCTGATGGTGCGCTCAGCGCGCCGCAAGGCAAAGGTGTGGGGCGGCTGCATCATCTTCATCGACGAGATCGACGCCCTCGCCCAGCGGCGTGGCGGCATGGGCGGCGGAATGATGGGCGGAATGATGGGCGGAATGATGGGCGGCGGCGGAATGATGGGGTTGAACATGCTCCTCGTCCTGATGGACGGCATCGACAATCCTGGGTTCTTCGCGCGCCAGCTGCGCGGCCTCGTGAACCTCACTCTTGACGGCCTTTTCCTCCCGCGGAAGGTCGGCGCCAACGGCACCACTGTGAGTCTTCGCATACCCCCGCTCAAGGCGCCCAGCTCCAACATCCTGTTCATCGGCGCCACCAACCGGCCCAGCGTTCTCGACGAGGCGGTGATCCGACCGGGGCGGTTCGGGCGGCAGATCGTCTTCCTGACGCCGAACCGTGAGGCTCGCAAGGACATCGCCGCTCTGTACTTCGACAAGAAGCAGCACGATCCATCACTCGACACGCCCGAGCGCCGTGAAGAGTTCGCTCGCGTCACTGAGGGCTACTCGCCGGCGGACATCGAGCAGGTGCTATCGCTTGCTTTGCTGTACGCCTTCGAGGAGGGCCGGGAGACATTCGTCTGGAAGGACATCCGCGAAGCGATGGGCAACGTCGAGGCGGGCCTGTTGATTCCAGTCGAGTACACAGAGCGCGACCGGATTGCCGTCGCGCGTCATGAGCTTGGGCACGCTGTGGCGTCTCATTTCTTTGAAAGGGACCGGTCGCACGTTCGCCTGTCGATTCGCCGGCGGGCTGATCCGAAAGCGGGAGGAGAAATCGGCGGATATCACAAGTCGCTGCCCGCCGAGGACGAGTGGCTGACGTTCCGATCCCAGCTGGCGGCTCGCCTTCGCGCCATGCTGGGCGCGATCGCCTCAGAGCATGTTTTCTACGGAGAAAACACAACTGGCGTGACCGGAGATCTGATCCAGGCTACGGGCGTCGCCACCACGATGGTCGGCATCGTTGGGATGGGCGCCGACAGGCTCGACCCCGCCATGTCAAGCAGGGCCGCCAACATCGGTGAGCAGTTGATTTCTGTCGTCCAGGCGACGCAGGGAGCCCACGTGCAGGGCACATTTCCCGGAGCGGTCCTCAACAATCCACGCGCGCGGCGAACCGCGGCGCAGTTGCTTGGTCATGCGTACATCGACGACTGGCGCCTGATGTACGTGAACAAGGAAGCCATCGACCAGGCCGCGGAAGCGCTCATCGCACAAGGCGAGCTCGTGGGAGACGAGATCGCCGGCCTTCTCGACTCGGTCGGGCTCCGCGAGCCCACAGCCGCCGACCCTTACCCACCGGAGATGCCAATGGTCCCGGACATGCGGCCCGAGGTCGTCCCCGAGTCGGAGAGCGCCTGATCCGGCTGTTTGCCGCCACGCTGGGGGCGTTGCTGCTGACGCTCCCAGCGCAATCCGTTCGAGCCCAGGACCCGTTCTCGCCTGTCAGCCCGCGCCATGAGGCGGCGCGCCTGATGAGCGCCGAGCTGGCGATCACCACCGCGCTCGCGCAGCGTCAGCAGCTGCTGGCCGCACCCGCGCCCTCATCGCTGATGGAACGCGTGCGATTCGACATGGCGATGGCTGCCGTCGAATTCAACTACCGCACCGCCATCCGCCAGGAGGAGGTGCGCGTCTACGAGCTGGCGAGCTACGCGAGCGTCCAGGGCCAGGTCGCCCCGCTGCTGCCGAGGTCCGTCTCGCGGCCGGTGTCGGATGCGATCGCGGGTCTGCACTCCCTTTACGCGCTCGCGGGCTACGACCAGTACTACCTGGTGCACGCGCACTTCGCCTTCCCTTACGCGAGCGCGGCGCCCGTGGATGCGCTGCGCGGCTACTACCTCGAGGCCCAGCACAAGTACGGCGTCGACGCGAGCTACCTCGCCTCGATCAACTTCATCGAGAGCTCGTTCGGCCGCAACAACGGCCCGTCGTCAGCCGGGGCGTTGGGCCCCATGCAGTTCCTGCCCGGCACGTGGGCGAACTGGGGCCAGGGCGGCAACATCAACGATCCGCACGACGCGGTCATGGCCGCGGCGCGCTACCTCGTCCACTACGGCGCGCCGTCCGACATGCGCACGGCGATCTTCCACTACAACCTGGACTACGACTACGTCGACGCCATCGAGTTCTTCGCCCGCGCCATCCGTGACGACCCGGCCTGGCTCGACCGCCTCTACTACTGGGGTACGTCCGGCTGACCACGCGGCGTCACACTATCGACCGATGAAACACGCATTCGCCGGCGCCGTCCTCTTGCTCGTCGTCACTGGATGTGGCTCGTCTTCCGCGTCCACCAACCAAAGCCAGACGGGCACGGGCTTTACAGGGGCGCAGCTTTGCGCGCTCGCCACATCCGGCCAGGTCGGAGCAGCCATCGGCAGAAGCGTTCCTGCCGGCGTGCCGTCGGGCGTCAACGCGCCGAGCTGCACGTGGACCGCCGCCGACGCCGGGGGCGCGACGATCGCCGCTTCCGACACGGCCTCAGTCGGCAAGGTTCCGTACGGACTTCAGGGCAAGAGCGGGGCGGGTGTGACTCCAATCCCGAACCTGGGCGACGCGGCATTTTATGCCGCTCCTGGAGGCGACTTCCCCCTGGCCGAGCTCGACGTCAAGAAAGGCGGCCGGGCCCTGACGATCACCGCTTCGTGGCCCAGCGTCACCAAAGCACAGCAAGAGGCGGCCGAGCTGGCCATCGCCCAGGCGGCGGTGCCGCGTATGTAGAGCTCGCACCCACTGTGCGAGTATTTACTCGTGGAGTACCGGATCGAACAGTTGGCCCGGGCCTCCGGGATGGCCGTCGACACGATCCGCTTCTACCAGGGCAAGGGCCTGCTCGACGCCCCGCGCCGCGAGGGCCGCGTCACCTGGTACGCCGAAAGCCACCTCGAGCGGCTGGGCCGCATCCGCGAGCTCCAGCGCCGCGGCTTCACGCTCACCGTCATCCGGCGCTTCCTCGAGGGGGAGCTCGAGCCTTCTGACGAGTCGCTCGTCGCTGCCGTCACGCGGCCAAGCTCGCCGCAGACCCTGACCCTGGACGAGCTGGCCGAGCGCAGCGGCGTGGCGGTTCCGCTGCTCAAGAACCTCGAGCAGGCCGGGCTGCTCGTGCCGATCGAGGGCGGCGACGTGCCGCTCTACCCCGCCGACGACCTGGACGCCATCGCCGCCGGGATGAAGCTCATCGCGGCAGGCGTGCCGCTGGGCCCGCTCATCGAGCTGGCAAGCGAGTACGCGGACGCCACCGACCGCGTGGCGAGGAAGGCCGTCGACCTCTTCGACAGGCACGTGCGCGAGCGCATCCAGTCGGAGGGCGGGGAGACTGAGGCCGCCGAGCGCCGGCTGCTGGAGCTCTTCAACGAGCTTCTTGACGCGAGCGGCCTCTTGGTAAGGCATCACTTCCAGCGCACGCTGCTCCGTGCGGCGCGCGAGCATATCGAAAAGAAGTCATGACGTTGGCGGTCACCTCCTTGACCGTGCGAGAGCTGGACCGCACGCCCGACCTGGTCGAGCTCGCCGGTGCGGCGCGCGACGCCGGACACGAGGTGCTGCTCATCGAGCGACCCATGCCCGACGCGGTGAGCGTCGCCGGGATCGGCACCGCTTACGAGATCGTGAGCGCCCCCGGCGGGGTCGCGCTCGAGGACGCCGGCGGCGCGGTGCTCGACCGCGAGGCGGGAAGCGACCGCGTGCAGGCCGCGGCCCGCATGTGGCGGCGTTTGCGCGACACGCTGCGCGCGCAAGACGCCGGTGCGCTGCCGCCTGGAGCAGGCCCGATCGCCGTCGGCGGCTTTGCCTATCGCACCGATCGCGATCCATCAGGTCCCTGGTCTGGGTTCCCATCGCTGCTGCTGCGCGTGCCTGCGCTCGCCGTGGCGCGCGTCCGGGGACGCACCTTCATCACGTGCTCCACACCTGAAGCCGAGCAGCTCCTCGAGGTCGAGCCGTCGCCTGGTCGCGCTCCCCTCGCCCGAACCCTCGATGTGACGCCGGTGCGCAATCCCGTGGCGTGGGCCGCGGCGATCGAATCGGCGGCGGCGCGGCTCCGCGCAGGCGAGGCGTCGAAGGTGGTCCTGGCGCGCGAGGTAATGGCGAGGGGCGACGGCGTGATTCCCGCCGGGATGGTCGCGCGATCGCTGCGGTCGGCCTATCCGTCTTGCTTCACGTACCTCATCACGGGCGCCGACGGCACTGCTTTCGCGGGTGCCTCACCGGAGCTGCTCGTCAGGCGCACGGGGTCGCATGCGCACGCGCAGCCGATGGCCGGCTCGGTCGCGCGCGGCGCCACCGAGGCGGAAGACGAGCGACTCGCGGAGCAGCTGCGGTCGAGCCGCAAGGACGCCGCAGAGCACGACGTCGTGTCGCGCTTCGTGGTCGAAGCGCTGCGACCCTTCTCGCGAAACGTGGCCGCGCGATCGCCGGAGGTCGTGCGCTTCACCAACATCCAGCACCTCGCGACCTCGGTCGATGCGGAGCTGACCGCGCCGGCGGCTGACGCGCTCGACCTGGCGGCCGCCCTCCACCCCACTCCCGCCGTCGGCGGCTGGCCGCGCGAGGCGGCGGACCGCATCATCGACGACCTCGAGTCGATGGAGCGCGGCTGGTACGCGGGCGCGGTCGGCTGGACCGACGGCAACGGCGATGGCGAGTTCGCGGTCGCGCTGCGCTGCGGCCTGCTGTGGGAGGACGGCGCGCGCCTGTACGCGGGCGTCGGCGTGATGCCCGACTCGGACCCGGCGCGCGAGCTCGAGGAAACTGACCTGAAGTTCAAAGCCCTGCTCTCGGCGCTTACGTAAGTGTTCGCGGACATCAACGGCGCGCGCATCCATTACGAGCGCAGCGGCGCGGGCGTGCCGCTCATCCTGCTTCACGCCGGCATCGCCGATTCGCGAATGTGGGAGCCGCAGGTGGCGGCATTCGCTCAGCATTTCGACGTCATCAGGCCGGACGTCCGAGGTTACGGCCAAAGCGACCTTCCGGCCGCGGAATGGAGCCCGCACGGTGATGTGCTCGGGCTGATGGATCGCCTGCACCTCAAGCCTGCACACCTGGTCGGATGCTCGATCGGGGGCGGCATTGCGCTCGATTTCGCGCTCGACCATCCGGAGCGCGCGTCGAAGCTCGTCCTCGTCGGGCCGGGCCTATCGGCCGAAGGGCTACGTCAGGGAACCGCTGCGCAGGCTGTTCCTGGAGATGAACCGTAAGAACCTCGAGGTCGACTGGACGCAGGCGCCGACGACGAAACTCATGCCGCCGGCGGCGCAACGGCTCGACGAGGTGACCGCACCGACGTTGGTCATTGTTGGCGACAAGGACGTGGCGCCAATCACCGAGGCCTGCGACCTGCTTGTGTCATCCATTCGCGGCGCGAAGAAGGCCGTCATCGAGGACGCAGCGCACCTGCCCAACCTCGAGCACCCCGAGCAGTTCTATCGGTTGGTGCTGGACTTTCTGCTGGGCTAAGCGCGGAGCGCGGCGGCGGCAGCCTCCCAGCACACGCGGTGGCCGTTGACGCTGTCCTCGCGCTTGTAGCGAACGACCACCATCGTCGACGTCTGCGCGCCCAGCGCATCCGTGATTGCCGGCTCGAGGCCTGAGCGATCGGTGACAGGGCTGTAGACGAGCCCGTACAGCCGCGCGACCTGCGCGAAGTCGAGGCCCAGCGGCGTCGCGAAGATCTCTTCGAACACGTCGGTGTGCTGCGCCTGCGGGAGGAAGTTGAAGACGCCGCCGCCGTTGTTGTCGCAGACCACGATCGTCGCCTTGATGCCGTGGCGGCGCAGCGACCACAGACCGTTCATGTCGTGATAGACGGAAAGGTCGCCGAGCAGAAGCACCGTCGGATTCGAGGACCGCGCGGCGGCGATGCCGAGACCGGTCGACACGAGACCGTCGATTCCGCTTGCGCCTCGGTTGCCATAGAACGTCTGACCCCCTCGCGCGAAAGGCCAGAAGCTGTCAGCGGCGCGAATCGGCATGCTGGAGCCCACGAAAACCTGAGCGGTGTCCGGCACTCTCGCTGCAAGGGCGCGAACGATGTGGCCTTCGTGTATCGGCGTGGACACGAGCGTCGCGCCGATCGCGGCGGTCGCCTTCCTGCCGGCGCTCACCCACTCGTCGCGCCACGCGCCGACGTCGGCCGCCGGCAGGCTTTCGATGAGCGGCTGCGGATCGCAAACCAGGACGTTGCTCGCGACCTGGTCCTCGTCGCGCCACATCCGGTCGGGATCGACGAGGAACGTCGGCGCCGCGGCAGCGGCGAGCCACGCGTTCATCACCTTCGAGGTCGGCGTGCTGCCCAGCCTGATCACAAGGTCTGGGCCGTGCTGCAGCGACCAGCCCGCACGCAGCAGGGCCTCATAGGACTCGACCGCCGCGCCCGACTCCGCGCGCCGCAGCTGCGAGCTGGGCTCGGCGAGCAGCGGGATGCCCAGCCGGTTCAGGCCCTCTGCAAGCCGCGCGCCGTCGCGCATCTCTCCCGCGATCACGAGCGGCCGTTTCGACCCGCGGACCGCGGCGGCGAGTGACGAGACCTGTTGGGACGTGGGCGCGATGCGGCCCGCGGTCATCGACTGTGGCGACTCGCCAAGCGGCGACGGCACCTGCCCTGGCGGAGGCACCAGCGGCTCGCGAAACGGAAGGTTCAGATGAACGGGCCCGTTCAGCGCCTCGGCGTAGGCGCGCGCCGCGAGGCGTCGCCACAGACGCGCCGCGTTCGGGGCTTCGACCGGCGGGCCGGGGTCGAAGAACCAGCGCACCGCCGTGCCGAAAAGCCTCTGCTGGTCGATCGCCTGGTTGGCCCCGACATCGCGCAGCTCAGGCGGCCTGTCCGCGGTGAGCACGATGAGCGGCGTGCGCGAGTGGAACGCCTCCACCACCGCGGGATGAAACTCGGCCGCGGCAGTGCCCGACGTGGAGAGCAGCACCACCGGCTTGCCTGTGGCCTTGGCGAGACCAACGCCGAAGAACGAGCCCGACCTCTCGTCGATCTGCATGAAGACGTTCGTCTTCGGGTGCCGCTGCAGCGCCATCGCGATCGGGGCGGACCGCGAGCCAGGCGACACGCACGCGTACTCGACGCCCTGCACGGCGAGCTCGTCCACGAAGGTCGCCGCGAACGACTGCGCTACGTCCATAGGCTTATCTCGTGGACGAGGTGGTGACGCTTCTGCACGGCTTCACGCTCAGCGGCGCGAGCTGGGATGAGCTGGTCGCGAAGATGCCCGCGGGCTGGAAGTGGATCGCGCCCGACCTCCGCGGCCACGGCAGCGCCAGGACCTCGCCCGCGACGATGGATGACTGCGCCGCCGACCTCGTGGCGTTGTGGAACCACCTTGGAATCGAACGTAGCCACGTCGTCGGTTACTCGATGGGCGGCCGGCTCGCGCTGCACGTGGCGGTCAGACTACCCGAGCGAACTCGATCATTGCTGACAATCGGCGCACACGCCGGGCTCGATGACGAAGCTCGCGGGAAGCGGCGCCAGGCCGATGAGGCGCTCGCCGAGCGAATCGAGCGCGAGGGGGTCGAGTCGTTCCTCCAGTACTGGGAATCGCTGCCCATGTTCGCCGGCATCAGGCGCCGCGGGCCTGATTTCGCGGCCTGGCTCCACCGGCTTAGAACTGGCAACAATGCCGAGGGACTCGCCGCGTCTCTCAGGGGCATGGGCGCAGGCGCGATGGAGCCGTTGTGGGACGAGCTCGAGGCGATCGACCTCCCTTGCACCTTCGTCGCCGGCGAGGACGATGTGCCTTTCGCTCTAGCGGCGGCGCGGCTCAACGAGACCGTCGATCGCTCGCGCATTCGCAGTGTCGCCGGCAGCGGCCACTCGGTGCAGTTCGAGCAGCCCGATGCGACCGCGTCGATACTCGCCGATCACCTCGGGTGGGCGGCCACGGCCACCTCGAGCACGACCACCGCCTGAAGGCCGGCCGCGTAGCGCGCGGCGCCGAGTCGCTCCTGGTCGAGCATGCCGCCGCGCGCGACCGGCCGCAGCACGAACCTGTTCACCTTGCCTCGCTGCAGTATCGATTCGACCTCGCGCGCGACATCCTGAGGGCGAATCGCCGTGATGAGTGCGTCCATCAGATGAGCACCAGCCCGACCGTGAGCAGCAGCGCGAAGGCGAGCTCGGCCACGGCCATCCGCTTCAGCGCGGCCACCAGCCGGGGCGGCGATGTCGTGGCGAAGGCGGTGCGCACGGGCACAGCGGCAATGGGGATCGCGAAGTGCACGGCCATTACCGTGACCGGGGCGAGGTGCGACATGAAGACGACGATCGGGATCGCGAACGCGGCAGCGGCGAGAACCGCAAGGAGATACAGAGTGCGCTGCCGCCCGATGAGCGTCGCCAGTGTCCGCTTGCCGGCTGCGGCGTCGCTCTCCATGTCGCGCAGGTTGTTCAGCACGAGGATCGCGCTGGCCAGGAAGCCCATCGAGCATCCGAAGAGAATCGCGAGGGGCGTTATCCGGAGCGACTCGACGTACACGGTTCCGCACGTCGCAACCAGCCCGAAGAACACGAACACGAAAAGCTCGCCCAGGCCGAGGTAGCCGTACGGCCTCGGGCCGCCTGTGTAGAGCCAGCCCGCAGCCAGGCACGCCGCGCCGGCGATGAGGAGCCGCCAGTCGGTCGCGATGCTCAGCACCACGCCCACCAGAGCAGCCACGCCGAACGCGCCGATTGCCGCGAACCTCACCTGGGCCGGCGGCACGACACCCGACGAAGCCGCACGCATCGGCCCGACGCGCGCCGGCGAATCGGCGCCGCGGAGGTGGTCGGAGTAGTCGTTCGCGAAGTTGACCCCTAGCTGCATGCATATCGCGACCACCAGGGCGCCAAGACCCGCGAGCGGCCGGATGCCACCTTGGTGGATCGCGATCGCTGTGCCCGCGAGCACCGGCGCCACCGAAGCGGCGAGAGTGGCCGGGCGAACAGCCGACCACCAGACCGCGCGCGCCGTCAGCGTGCTGGTGGCGACAGCCATCTACGGACGCTTAGGAAATTTCTTGAAGTCAGGTTTCCGTTTCTGCACATACGCGTCGCGCCCCTCCTGCGCCTCCTCGCTGAGGTAGTACAGGAGCGTGGCGTCACCGGCGAGCTGCTGGATGCCCGCGAGCCCATCGTCGGCGGCGTTGAAGCCGGCCTTGAGCAGGCGCAGCGCCAGCGGGCTGAGCTCGAGCATGCGCCGGCACCACGCGACCGTCTCCTCTTCGAGCTTGTCGAGCGGCACTACCTTGTTGACCAGGCCCATGTCGAGCGCCTGCTGCGCGTCGTACTGCTCGCACAGGAACCAGATCTCGCGCGCCTTCTTCTGCCCGACGATGCGCGCGAGCAGGCCCGCGCCGTAGCCGCCGTCGAAGCTGCCGACGCGCGGCCCGGTCTGACCGAACCGCGCGTTGTCGGCGGCGATCGTCAGGTCGCACACGATGTGAAGCACGTGCCCGCCGCCGATCGCGTAGCCCGCCACCATCGCCACCACAGGTTTGGGCAGGCGGCGGATCTGGACCTGCAGGTCGAGCACGTTCAGCCGGCCGACTCCCTTGGGGTCGACGTAGCCGTCGTCGCCGCGGATGCGCTGGTCGCCGCCCGAGCAGAAAGCCTCGGTGCCCGCCCCGGTGAGGATGACCACACCAATCGACGGGTCGTTGCGCGCCGCCTCGAACGCGGCCGACATCTCCGTCACGGTGGTCGGCCGGAACGCGTTGCGTCACGACGTTCCTGATCTTTCAAGCTCACACTCCTAGAGCGAGCGCTAGCACTATTGGAATCGTAGACGAATCAGGGGCGACGGGTCGGCTTCTTCCTCGGAAACAGGCGGACGATCTTGGCGTAGTCGTCAGGCGTGTCGATGTCGTCAGGCCTGCCCTGGGCCGGCACCACGTCGAGCAGCTCCGGATGGGCGTCGAGGAGCTGCCTCGCCCCCGAGTCACCTTCCAGCTGCTCGAGCTCAGGCCACAGCTCGCGCGCCAGCACGACCGGTGGCGTCCACCTCGGCTTGGGCGTTGAAGAGGCCATCGCGACAGCCGGCCGCGATCCTTCGCGCCGCCAGGAGCGCAGCAGTGCGGCCACCGTGCGCGACCCGACCAGCGGCTGGTCACCAAGGACGATGAGCGCCCCCTCCATGTCGGAGCGCAATGCGGCGAGCCCGCGGCGCAGGGACGTCGACATGCCTTGCGCAGCGTCGGGGTTGTGGATGAGCTCGGCTGCTCCATCGACGGCGCTCGCGACATCCTTCGACGCGTACACGACCACGACCTGGTGGCAGCCGCCGTTCGAAGCGGCCTCGATCGCGTGCCTCACCATCGGCTGGCCGTCGAAGTCCAGGAGCAGCTTCTCGGTGCCGCCCATGCGCGAGCTCGAGCCCGCGGCGAGCACCACCGCGCCGACCGGCAGCAGCGATGCGGCAAGGCGCTCGCTCGAAGGCCGCGCCGCGCGGATCCACTCCACCTCGGCCGCGGCCGCGGTGGCGGCCTTGGCGAAATCGTGCAGGCGCGCGCTGTCGGCGTCGACGGCGATCACCTTCCGTCCGGCGAGCGCCGACAGGTCGGGAATGGCGTCGGGCACGCCTACGACCGCGAGCGTCGCGCAGTCAGGTCGCGACGCGACATGCTGCAGCGCCGGCACCACATCGCGTCCGCGCACGACCACGCTGTGCGGACCGTCAGGCTCGCGGTACGTGCGCCCTCGGATGGGCACCTCGAGGTCGCTCATTACGAACACCGGCACATATCCAGCATGCCATGGTGCGCAGGTAGTCTTGACGTGATGCCGATCCTTGGGGCTCATGTCGATTCCTCGGGCGGCCTGCACAACGCGTTCGAGCGTGCGAAGGCCATGGACGCAGATGCAATTCAGTGCCACCCGACCCCGCCCGGCTTCTGGGGTTCACCGAAGCTCGACGAGACGCGCATCGCGACTTTCAAGGAGGCGGCGGACAAATACGGCCATCCGCCTTTCTACTTTCACGCTGTCTACCTGATCAACCTCGCGGGCGACGACGCGACGCTGCGGCAGCGCTCCGAAAGCACCCTTACTGGTTACTTGCGATCCGCGGATGAGCTGGGAATCGACGGCGTGATCTTCCACACCGGCTCGCACAAAGGTGCCGGATTCGAGAAGACGCTGCCCACGATCATCGGCCACCTGCAGAAGGTGCTCGAGCGCGCGGACCCAAAGCACGCGCGACTGCTCATCGAGAACAACGCAGGTCTCGGCGGCTGCGTAGGCGCGCGCTTCGAAGAGATCGCGACGATGATGGCGAAGCTGAAGGACAAGCGCGTCGGCGTGTGCTTCGACACATGCCACGCGTTCGCGTCGGGCTACGACGAGCGCAGCGCCGACACCGTGCGCAAGACGATCGACGAGCTGGACAAGGTGGTGGGCTTGAAGAACGTCGACGTCGTCCACTGCAACGATTCAGTCACCGGGCTCGGGTCCAATCGCGACCGCCATGCCAACATCGGCGCCGGACAGATAGGCGACGAGGGCTTTCGCGCCCTGCTGCACGAGCCGCGGCTCGACCGCCTGCCATTCATCCTCGAGGTCCCGGGGGCTGGCGAGGGACCGGACGCCGAGCAGCTCTCCCTCCTGCGGCGGCTGGCCGCGACCTAGGCAGCGTCGATGTCGGCCGGGCGCCGCGCGCGGCCGCTGTCAGCGACCGGCTCGACCAGCGCCGGGTTCCATCGCGGCGCACGCCGGCTGGCGAGGCCTGCCACGATCCAGACTCGCTTGGCCAGCTTCGGCAGGCACCAGCGAAGCGCCGGACCGCCGCCGTCGACCAGCCGGCGGTTCTCCATCTCGCGCTGCATGTCCTGCAGATTCCTCCAGGCCATCTCCTCGTTGAACGACTCGTTCATGGCTCGACCTCCTTAACCACCATAGCCTCTATGTCGGTTATTATAACCTTCGTATGAGCAATGGCGGTTCCAGTACCATGAGATTCTTCTGATGGCGGACAGGGAGACGGCCACCGGCGCGATCGGGCTCGTCCAGGCCTTCGTCAACAGCGTCGACCTCGAGGACGGTCCCGATGCGCTGACCAGCCCCGAGGCCCTCGCCACGTGGCTCTCCGACCGCGGCCTCATTCCGGCCGGAGCGCCTTCCGACCAGGACGACCTGCGGCATGCGATCGCGTTGCGAGCGGCCTTGCGG
>WNGC01003714.1_pt1 | contig 14253 bp, 10 predicted proteins | sample 5400051 | NCBI WGS metagenome assembly WNGC01 (sample SAMN13153368, study PRJNA577476) | soil metagenome | isolation source: 20 cm soil or saprolite under grassland replicate 2 | place: USA:California | collected 2016-06-15 | reverse complement strand
GCCGCCAGCACGCAGGGCAGCTACGTGGTCCTGGCGAGCGCGCGCGCGCCGGCGTGGTGGGACGGCTGGCGCGGCGCCCTCACGCTCACCGCGGCGCGCGCCAACCGGCTCGGCTACTACGGCATCGGGAACGACACGCCGTACGCGCCGGACAGCCTCACGGCGGCGGGAGGCGGACCCTACTTCTATCGGGTGAGTCGGACGTCCTTCGCCGCGCGGGCCACGATCCAGCGGCGCGTGGTCGGCCCGCTGCGCGTGCTGGCCGGCGTGACGCTCGAGCACAGCGATTTCCGCCCGCTCCCGGGGCCCAGCGTGTTCCGGCGTGATCTTGCGGCCGGCACCGTCGACCCGAGCACCGTGCCGTTCACCGACAAAGTGGTGCGGGCCGGCCTCGTGCTCGATACGCGCGACCTCGAGCTCGACCCGCACGCCGGAGTGTTCGCCGAAGCCGTGTTCGCGAGCGGGACCGGCTACACCCGCACCACGGCCGACGCGCGGCTGCTGGTACATCCGCAGGAGCGCCTGGTGCTCACGGGCCGCCTGGCCGCGGAGAGTATGGGCGGCGATCCCCCGCTGGCGGCGCAGGAGCTGATGGAATCGAGCGAGCGCCCGTTCGTCGCGGTCGGTGGGTACCGCTCGCTGCGCGGCTACCACGACGGCCGGTTCACGGGCCGCGGCAAGCTGCTGGGCGGGCTCGAGGCACGCTGCCTGATCCTCGGGATCCCGGCCGCGGCCCAGCTCAAGATCGTGGAGCTCAAGCTCGTGGCGTTCTTCGATGCCGGGCGGGTGTTCGGTCCGGGCGAGGCAGTGCGGCTCACGACCCGGGGGCTCCACCACAGCGGCGGTGGCGAGCTCGCGCTGCGGTTCCTCCGCAGCTCACTCGTCGTCGTCGGCTACGGCCGGGGGAGCGAAGGCGGGCAGCTAGTGTTCGGCACGACCTGGAGCTACTGACGAGGGCGCTCTCAGATCTCGCGAATCTCGACGCCCCGCTTGCCGAGCTCCGCCACGTAGTCCGCGAACGGCACCGCCTCGTCCGGCGTCCGCACGCCCCGCGCGGCGATCCGGCCCTCCACCTGCATCAGGCCCGTGACGGCGAGCGAGTACCCGGTGGTGCGCATCATCGCGCTGATGCCGCGCGCTTCGTCGTAATAATCGAGCAGTTGCCACGCGGCGCGTTCGCCGTTGCGGCCGCGCACTTCGACGCGCAGCGCCACGAGGTCGCGCCCCTCCGGCTTCGTGAGCTTGGGGGACACGGCCGCAATGAACAGGTCGCGCGGCACGACGTCCTTGCCCTTCACTTTGACGGGCGTGAGGTCGAGCAGACCGAGCTCCCGGATCGGTCGCATGACCGCGACGTGTCCCGGGTAGCGGAGCGTCTTGTACTCCATGGTGCGGACTTTGCCCTCGTAGGTCCACGGCAGGATCGAGATGCCCCCCCCGGTGTGGAACGCCTCTAGCACGCCGACCGGCGGCGGGAAGGTCACCTGCTCGAGCTCGGAAAGCGCGTCCACCCGGGTCGGCCGCCCGTCGCGCAGCACCCACGAAGCAGTCGTGTAGTAGTCGAGCGCGCCCTCGAGCGAGTAGACGATCTGATAGTTGAGGGGCGGCGCGGGATGTTGCGGCAGGCCACCGACGTAAATCTTCACCGACTCGGCCTCGCCGACCCGGCGGATTCCTTCCGCGGCGAGGATGTTCACCATGCCGGGCGCGAGCCCGCAGTCCGGGATGACGGAGACCCCGCGCTCCCGCGCCGCGGCGTCGAGCTTGCGCTGCTGGAACACGATCTCGGTATTGCCGCCCAGGTCGGCGCAATGCACGCCGCTGTCCACGGCTGCCTTGGAGACCTCCAGGTTGAAGTGGTACGGCGCCGCGTTCAGGACGGCGTCGTGCCCGCCCATGGCCGCGCGCAGCGCGGCGCCGTCCTGCACGTCGAGTTTGACGTGTGTGAGACGCCGGCCGGCCAGGGGTCGGAGCAACGCGGCGACGCGATCGGGCTTCAGGTCGGCGACGGTGACCCGGTCCACGCCGGGGTGCTGTAACAAATCGTAGGCGCAGGCGGAACCCTGGAGTCCCGCGCCCAAAACCAGCATGCGCATGGCGCAATTGCCTCCGGACTGCGGCGAGGAGTCGACGAGCGGCGGAAAGCTAGTGGGGCATCGCGGCCGCCGGAACCCCAGCGTCGGCGTGTCTGACTCAGCGGTGAGGTCGTTGGGGTCTCGCGAAGCGACTGCGTCGTTTTGTCGCGGCGCGAGACCCCGACGACCGAGCCCGCGACCGGCGCTCCATGTGGCAGCAGGTTAGATTCGCGCGCGATGACTCAGGCCGATCTCACCCGCCAGCGCCTCATCCGCGCCGCGCTCGAGTTGTTCACCACCGCGGGCTACCATCTCACGACGACGCCGCTGATTGCCAAGAAGGCCGGGGTCGCCGAGGGCACGATCTACCGGCACTTCGACTCGAAACAGCACCTGCTGAACGAGCTGTACCGGGCGGCGGCACGCTGGGCGGTGCGAGTGGTAAAGGAAGCGGACGGGCTCAAGGTGGGTCCCCGCGAGAAGCTGGCGGAGCTGGGCCGGGGACTGGTCGCCGGAGCGGCGCGGGAGCCGGCCGTCGCGCAGTTGTTCTTCGTGCAACGCCATGCGGACCTGCTCGACGACGAGAGTCGCAAGGTCGCCCGCGACTTCCGCCTCGGTCTCGAGAGCCTCATGGCGCAAGGCAAGGCGGATGGCTCGGTGAAGCCTGGGGCTGTCGAATTGTGGGCCGCCGTGTGGCTTGGTGTGATGTCGCTCGTGATCGAGCGGGTGGCGGGTAGAGAGTGGCCCGAGAACCACGCGGGCGTGGCCCTGTCGCTCGACGCCGCCTGGGACGCGGTGGCGGCGCCCCGCCCGTGAGGCCGGGTTCGCCTGCTGGGGCCCCGCTCCGCGACAAAAATACGCAGTCGCTTCGCGGGGCCCCAGCAGGCTCACCCGCGACCAGCGAGCATCACCCACGTCGCAGCGTGAACAGCTCGATCTCGGGCGGCGCAAACACCCGGATCGGGACGCCCACCACGCCGATGCCGCGGCTCACGTACAGTTGGCTGTCCCCGCGCTGGAAATGCCCCATCACGTACTTGGTGATCAGTCGCCCGGGAGACCACCCGATTCCGGGCAGGTAGAGCTGCCCACCGTGAATGTGCCCGGCGAGCGTCAACGGGATGCCCCGCGGGGCGGCCGTGTCCCACGCGCCCGGTCGGTGCGCGAGCAGGATCTGGAACGCCGCGCGAGGCGCCCGCCGCAGCGCGGCGGCGACGTCTGCCGGCTGGGGATCGTCCGCCGTCCAGTTGTGCGGATCGTCGATCCCCAGCAGCGCCAGCGTCGCGCCGCCGCGCTCGATCAGCTGGCAATCGTTTTGGAGCAAGATCTGCCCCGCGTCCCGGCAGCCGCGGATCACCTCCGGCTCGCCGGTGTAGCGGTCGTGGTTCCCGAGCACGGTCACGATACCGAGCGGCGCGCGCAGCTCGCGGAACGCGTGCACGTACGGCGGGATGTAGGCGCGCGAGATGTCGATCATGTCGCCCGTTTGCACGATCAGATCCGGCGCAAGCGCGTTCACCTGCCGCACGATCTCCTGCATGCGGTCGGCGCCCAGGTGGATGCCCGCGTGCAGGTCGGACAGGTGGAGCAGCGTGAGGCCATCGAGCCCGGGCGGCAGGTTCGGGAACGTCAGCGTGCGGCGCGTGAGCCGGGGGAGCCCGTACGCGCTCCCGATCCCGTACGTCGAGAGCGCCGCTCCCGCGGCGGCGTAGGAGTACGTGGCGCGGGCGAGAAAGCGACGCCGGGAGATTCGGGAGCCGGGAGCGGGGAGCGGTTCGTCCCGGTGCGGCGCCGTCCGTCGCGCGCCGAGTACTACCGCTCCCAGCTCCCTGCTCCCCCGAACGACCAGCTTCACGATCACGTATGCCGCCACCAGCACGCCGAAGATCCACCCGAGCAGCTGCCACGCGATCCAGGGCCCCAGGTACGGGATCCGTCCCACGCCCCACATGCTCCCGGCGAGCGCCCGGCCGGCGACCAGGACCCAGGGGAGGTTGAAGAGCGCGAATATCGTCGCGAGGCCGAGCCGCACCCGGCGCGCCCGCTCGGGCCGCGCGGGGTCCGGTAACCGCTCGCGCAGGTACAGAAAGAGGAGCGCCTGCGGCGACACGAACAGGAGCAGATAGATTAGGCGCGTGAGCATGCGCTCAGCAGGCGTCCTGGCTGTGGGCCTCGCCCTCGTCCTGGGCCTGGCCGCGCCGCTCGCCGCGCAACAGCTCGTGGCCACCGAGCGCGCCGAGGTCGTCGCGACGATCTGGGCCGAGGCGCGCTACAATTTCGCCTTGTGGGATCGCGTGCGGGCCGACTGGGACTCCGCCTTGAGCGCGAACCTGCGACTTGCGGCGCAGCCTCAATCGGACGTCCTGTTCTACCGCCGGCTGCGACGCCTCGTCGCGCTGCTGGGCGACGGACAGGCCGCCGTGATTCCCCCCGCCGGCTTGCGGTCGCGCATCGCGCGCCCGCCGTTGCTGCTCGAAAGCGTCGAGCAGCGACCGCTCATCCGCGAGTACGCGGAGAACGACGAGATGCGGGTGGCGCGGCCCGAGCGGCTGGCCGAAATCCTCACGGTGCAGGGCGTCCCGGCCGAAAGCTGGATCCGGGACTCGGTGCTCCCGGAAACCTCGGCCGCGACGCCGGCGGATCGCTGGCAGCGCGCCGTTCAATGGATGCTCCAGGGTGAGAAGGGCACGACTGTGAACCTCCTGGTGCGTCTTCCCGGCGGGGCCCAGCGCGGCATCAGCGTGACCCGCAGCGCCTCGCTCAACGATCGTTGGCCGCTCGAGCGACCCGACATCGAGATCGATTCCTTGCCCGGCGGCGTCGTCGTGACGCGCCTCAACGCGCTGGCCGAGGAGGACGTCGTGCGGCGCTTCGACCGCGCCTTCCCGGACTTCGCCGGTGTGACAGGCCTGATTGTCGATCTACGCCACGCCGCGGGCGGCGACAGCCGCTGGGGTTACGCGATCCTCGCGCGCCTCACCGGGCACGCCTTCCCGGCGGCGCGCTGGAGAACGCCGCAATACCGCCCGGTGTTCCGGGTGCTGCGAGCGCCCGACTCCGCCTTCTCGTGGTACGGCCCGCCCCCCGATACCGTTCTGCCTGCGGGCGACCGCCCCGGCTACGCCGGACCGATCGCCGTCCTGGCGTCCAACGCGACCGCGGGAGCCGCCGAGGATTTTCTGGTGGCGTTCCGGAACGCCACGCGTGGCGTCATCATCGGGGAGACCTCCGCCGGCAGTCCGGGCGACGCGCTCACGATCGCGCTCCCGCGCAACTGGACGCTGCAGCTCTCGGTGACGCGCCATGCGTTTCCCAACGGAGAGGAGTTCGCGGGGAGGGGCATCCAGCCGGAGCTCACGGTCTTGCCGACCGTCGCCGATATCCAGGCCGGAACGGACGCGGCGCTCGAGCGGGCGCGGGAGTACGTGGGCGGGAAAAAGCGGTAAGGCGGCAGCCGACGGCCGCCTTACCGCCTCTAGTGTTCCAGACTCTCTCTGAAGAACCGAATCACGTTCCTCCACGCGCTGTCCGCCACCTCAGGCTTCTCGCGCGCGCGCAGGAAGCCGTGGCCCACGCCCGGATAGACCGCGTAGCGATAGTCCTTCCCATACTGCTTGACCGCGGCCGCGACGTCCGCCAGTCCCGCGTCGATGCGAGCATCGTTCTCCGCGTAGACGCCGAGCCCGCGCGCGCGGATCCGCGCGATCGCCGCAGCCTCGGGGCCCGGTCCGTAGCACACCACGAACGCGCCGAGCGCCGTGTTGTTGGTTGCGTAGCGGAAGCTCTGCCCGCCGCCCCAGCAGAAGCCGATCACGCCGATCCGGTCCCGCCGGGCCGCCTTCACCGTCCGCAGGTACGCGACCGTCGCGTCGAGATCCAGCGTGACCGTGTCGGGGTTGAGGCCGGCGATCAGCTTCCGCGCGTCGTCGGTCGAGGTGGGCGTGCCCCCGCGGCGCGACAACAGGTCGGGCGCGAGCGCGACGAACCCGTCCTTCGCGAGCTGCTCCGTCGTCTGGCGGATGAAGTCCGACATCCCGAAGATCTCGTGAATCACCACCACGCCCGGCGCGGGGTCCCGGCGCTCGGGATAGGCGAGGTATCCGGTGATGGTGTCTTTGCCGCTCGGATACTTCACGTACTCGGCGTGAATGTCGTCGGACGGTCGGACCGTCGGACCGTCGGACAGAAACACCCCTGCCCCGAGCGCCAGTGTGCATCCGACAAGACCGACCGTCCGTCCGACCGTCCGACTGTCCGACCTAGGGTCCATAGCTCACCCTCCAGATCCGATCGCCCGTGTCGTCGGCGATCAACAGGGCACCGTCCGCCGCGACGACGAGCCCGACCGGGCGACCCCAGCGCGAGCCGTCGGCCAGCTGCCAGCCGGTGACGAAGTCCTCGACGGCCGTCGGCCGCCCGCTCTGCACACGGACGCGCACCACTTTCGCGCCCGTCGGCGCGCTGCGGTTCCAGGAGCCGTGATACGTCATGAACGCGTCGCCCTGGTACTCGGCCGGAAACATCGTCCCCGCATAGAACGCCAAGCCGAGCGGGGCCGAGTGCGCCTGCACGGTGAGCACCGGGGGCTCGACACCGGAGCAGTCCGCGCTCGCGTACTCAGGATTCCGCTGCCCGGGTAGATAGCACCGCGGCCAGCCGTACCACTTGCTGTCCTTCAGGATGTTCAGGTGCTCCGGCGGCAAATCGTCGCCCAGGTAGTCACGATCGTTGTTGTTGGCCCAGAGCTCGCCGGTGCTCGGGTTGAACGCGAGCCCCACCGAGTTGCGCAGTCCAGTGGCGAAGGTGTGGGCGCCGGACCCGTCCAGGTTGTAGCGAGTCACCGCCGCCCGGGGTGGCGTGTCGTCGCAGATGTTGCAAGAAGATCCCACGGCGACGTACAACAGGTTGTCGGGCCCGAACGCGAAGGTCCGCGTGCTGTGGCCGCCGGCGGGCAGACCGGTGACGACGCTCACGGGAGCGACGGCGCCGGGATCGAGCCGTTCGACCTCCGTCTCCGTGGAGAAATAGAGGGTGTCCCCGCGCCACGCGATCCCCGAGGGATCGCTCAAACCCGTCAGGACCGGTGCGACCGATTCCGCCGTGCCGTCGCCATTCGTGTCCACCAGCCGGACGATCCGTCCGGATCCCGACTGGGTCGCGTACACCGCGCCGCCCGGACCGAGTGCCAGGAAGCGCGCGCCGCTCACGCCTTGCGCGAAGATGTTGACCGTAAACCCGACGGGGACGTACAACATGTGACCGGCGATCGGGATCGAGTCGCCCCCGAACCCGCCCCCGCCCCCACCCCCACCGGTGGGTGTGGTCCGCGGGGTGCAGTGGACGGCGACGAGCAATAACAGGACACAGCGAATCACAGGCTGCCACCTCCTGCCGGTGTTTCCCGCTTCACTGCCCATAGCGTACCCGCCAGATGCGACCCCCGTCGCCCCCGCTGACGCCTTCCTCATCGTCGCTCACCAGCAGCGAGCCATCCGGCAGGACCAGCAGGCCAACCGGGCGTCCCCAGCGGGAGCCGTCGGCAAGCTGCCAGCCGGTCACGAAGTCTTGAACCGCCGTCGGGCGCCCGTTCGCGAGCCGCACGCGCACGACCTTGGCACCCGTCGGTACCGTGCGGTCCCAGGAGCCGTGATACGTCATGAAGGCGTCGCCGTGATACTCCGTGGGAAACGTCGTGCCGGTATAGAACACGAGGCCGAGCGGCGCCGAGTGCGCCTGAACCGTGATCGCCGGCGGCTCCACCGCGGAGCAGTCGGCTCCCGGATACTCCGGGTTGGGCTTCCCGGGAAGATAGCACCGCGGCCAGCCGTACCACTTGCCGTCCTTGAGAATATTCACGTGCTCCGGCGGAACGTCGTCGCCCAGACCGTCGCGGTCGTTGTTGTTGGCCCACAGCTCTCCGGTCGTGGGATGGAACGCCATCCCGACCGAGTTGCGCAAGCCCGTCGCGAACACATGCTCGCCGGATCCGTCGAGGTTGTAACGCGTCACGGCCGCCAGTCGGGGGTCGGAGTCGTCACACACGTCGCAGGTGGACCCGACGGACAGGTACATGCGGTTGTCGGGGCCGAACACCAGCGTGCGGGTGATGTGTCGCCCACTGCCGGGGACGTTCGGCACCAGCGTAACCGGCGCCCCAGAGCCGGGGGCGAGCCGCTGCACGGCGTGTTGTTCCGCGAAATACAGCGTGTCGCCGCGGAACGCGAGCCCGAACGGCTGGTCGAGACCCGTCAGCACCGTCACCACCGACTCGGCGACGCCGTCCCCGTCGGCGTCGACCAGGCGAGCGATCTGTCCCGCGCCCTGGAGGGCGACGTACACGGCGCCGTCCGGGCCGAGCGCGAGGTTGCGCGGGGCTGGAATGCGTTGGGCAAAGAGGTTGACGGTGAAGCCACCGGGCACGTACAACGCGTGGCCGGCGATCGGGATCGTGTCCACGCCGTGGGGCGGGGGAGGCGGCGGCGGGGAGGGCGGTGGGTTCTGGACCGCCGAGCGCTCCTGGCACGCCAGGACCAAGAGCGCCAGCAACGCGAGCCGAGTCATGACACACCTCCTGCGCACTCGCTACCCCGCGCTCAGGCGGACGTTCGCCTACCGCCCCTTGCCATCCGCGTATACGCCCGCGAGCGCGCTCGCCCCCGGCGGCATGGTGTCCCGGCTCTTGAGGGCCTGAGCCGCGGCCTGCTCGACCTGCTCGGTGACCTCCGCCTCGACCTCTTCCAGCCGGCGCGCCGCGACGCCCTCCTGCTTCAGCCACTCCTCATACAGGCCGATGGGGTCGCGTTTGCCCCAGGTCTGGAACAACGCGTCGGGGAACGTCGCCCGCGCCTCGCGCTCGTCGTGCGTCGCATGGCCGCCCATGCGGAACGTCTCGGCGATGAGCATCGCGGGCCCCTGCCCCGCGCGGCAGCGCTCGGCCGCGAGCCGCGTCGCGGCCCACGCATCCAGCACGTTGTTGCCGTCGAACGCGGCGCCCCAGATGCCGTAGCTCGCCGGCCAGTCCCGGAAGCGCACCGCCGCGAAGTTGGCCCCCTCGTGCGCGGCGGCGGTCTTGGTCGAGCCGTCGCCCACCCACGTGAGCGCCACCCGCCGCTCGCCGTTCATCTTGAACGCCAGCGCGATGCCGCTGATCACCGGCACCATGTCGCCCACGTGGGAGATCGGCTGCAGCACGCCGTGGGAGAACGAGCCGACGTGCAGGTCGCGACCGCGCGACGGCGAGTCGTCGGTCCCGAGGTAGGCCCGCAGCATGTCGGCGAGCGACAGGCCGAGCTCGCAGCACGCGGCGGCGTTGCGGATCATCGGGGCGACGACGTCCGTGCCCCGCTCGAGCGCGTGCACCGGACCGACGGTCGTCGCCTCTTCCCCGGTCCCCAGCCAGGCCTTGGAGATGATCCCGCCGCGCACCCAGCGCTGCAGCTGGATGTCGTGCAGCCGGGCGCGCAGCAGGCCGGCGTACAGGGCGAGCGTGTCGTCGGCCGAGAGGCGCGCGACGAGCGCGGCGCGCTCGGGATCGCGCTCGATCGTCTCCCGGAAGCGGCGCGCCAGCGCGGGGTCGGCCTTCCAGTCGACGTATTCGGCAGGATCGAACGCCGGGAAGCGCTTCAACTACTTCAGCTTCTCCTTGAACCTGGAGAACAAGCCGCCATCGTGCATCGCGGTGAGGGCGTCCGCGAAGTCGAGCGCGGTCGTGTAGCGCGCATCGGGATTCGCCTGCAGCGCCCGGCCCAGCGCCTTCTCGAGGTTCACCGGCAGATCGGGCCGGACCTGCCGGAGCGGCAGCGGCTGGTCGCGCAGGCGCGCGATCATCATCTCCTGAGCGTTGCGCCCCTGGAACGGCAGCCTGCCGGTGAACATCTCGAAGCCGACGATGCCGAGGGCATAGATGTCGGAGCGCGCGTCGAGCGGGCGCCCGCGGATCTGCTCCGGGCTCATGAACTCCGGGGTACCGAGGATGATGCCGGTCGCCGTGAGCTTCGCGATCGCCGGATCGGCGCGGCGCTCCTTGGCGAGGCCGAAGTCCATGACGACGGCGCGGTCGCGGCCGCCGTCCTCCGGGACGAGCATGATGTTCTCGGGCTTCAGGTCTCGATGCACGATCTGGAGCTCGTGGGCGTGGTGCAGCCCGACGCACACCTGGCGCAGCACGTCGATGCCGGTCCCGAGCGCCATCGGCCCGCCGCGCACCTCCCGGTCCGACAAGAGCTCGCCGTCCAGGAACGGCATCACCAGGTAGATCAGCCCGTCCTCGGACTCGCCGAGCCGCAGGATGCGGCACACGTTGGCGTGGTCGAGCCGCATCGCCAGGCCCGCCTCGCGGCGCAGCCGCTCCACCGAGCTCCGGTCGGTCGCGAGCTTGGGCGAGAGGACCTTGATGGCGACCTCGGCGCCGGTCGCGACCTCCCGCGCGAGATACACGTACGACATCCCGCCCTCGCCGAGCTTCTTCATCACCTGGTAGCGCAGGTCGAGGATCTGCCCCGACAAGGTGGAGGCACGGTCGAGGCGCAGCCCGCTGCGCGGCGTGCGGGGCGTGCGGACGGCCGTGTCGCCCCCGGCGGGCGCGGCCGCCGGGGAACCCTGCGCCTGCGCCTCGACGAGCATGGTGCCGTCGCGCGGGCAGAAGCGCGCGGTTTCGGGGTACACCGACGCGCACTTGGGACAGCGGCGCTCGCTCATTGCCGCACCAAGTTGCGCCCTTCGTTCTTGGCCCGATAGAGGGCCTGGTCCGCCAGCGCCACGAAGCTGTCCGCGCTGGTGACCCGGTCATCGGGAAACGAGGCGAGCCCGATCGAGACCGTGAGGTTGAGGGGATTCTCGCCGGGATCGGCGAAGTCGTAGTGCATGATGCGGCGCCGCAGCCGCTCCGCGAAGATCGCCGAGCCGTGCAGCGCCGTCTCCGGCATGACCACCACGAACTCCTCGCCGCCGTAGCGCGCGACCAGATCCACCGAGCGCGCCTCGCGGCGCAGGATCTCGCCGATCTGCCGCAGCACCGAGTCCCCCGCGATGTGTCCGCGGGTGTCGTTCACCAGCTTGAAGCGATCGATGTCGGCGAGCAGGATCGTGAGCGCGAGGTTGTACCGCCCCGCGCGGTCCAGCTCCTGCTCCAGCTCCGCGGAGAGCGCGCGGCGGTTCAAACAGCCGGTGAGCGCGTCCGTGGCGGCGAGCTTCTCCAGGCGCTTCTTGTCGGAGACCGCGGTCTCGAAATCGTACGCCTTCTCGATCGCCGCGACCGCCGTGCGGATCACGGTCTCGGCGAACTGGGCGTCGGCGCGCGTGAGCGGCGGGTCTTCCCCCGTGGTGCGGAGAAAGAACACCCCGACCTGCTGGTCCTTCATGGAGAAGGGCAGCGCGACCGCGGAGCGCGTGGGGACGGTGATGCGCTCGCGCTGCCAGCGGACGCGCTCGTCCGCGTAGACCGGGTCCGCGGCGACGTCCTCCACCAGCACCGCGCGGCCGCTCGCGAGCGCGCGCTGGATCTCGGGGTAGCGGGCCAGCTCGATCTGCAGGTTGCGCAGCATCGGGTTTTCGTACGCGGCCACCACCACCCCGAGCTGCTCGCCCGACTTGGCGAGGACCATGGAGCACTTGGAGATCTGGAGCACGCGCGCGACGCGCCGCACCAGGATGTGGTAGATCTCGTCCGGCTTGAGGGAGTCCGTGACCTCGTGCAGGATGTCGACGATGGCCGCGCGACTCTGCGCTTCATCGCGTGCGCGCGTCAGCTCCTGGGCGGTGCGGATGTGGGCCTTGACGCGGGCCAGCAGCTCCCGCACGCGGAACGGCTTGGCGATGAAATCCGCGGCGCCGAGGCCGAGCGACTTGACCGTCGCTTCCTCGGGCGGCATCGACGAGATCATCAGGACGGGAACGTCGCGGAACCGCTCGTCGGCCTTCATCTTGGCCAGGAGCTGGAGGCCGTCCACCTTGGGCATCATGATGTCGAGCAGCAGCAGATTGGGCCGCTCCTCCTCGAGCTTCCCCATGAGCCCCTCGCCCGAGGGCGCGACGATCACCTCGTAGCCGTTTTCCTTGAGGATCCACGTGAGGGTGCGGACCAGCGACTGGTCGTCGTCGGCGACGAGAATCTTGGCCGCAAGGTCGGGCATCGGCTCAGTCCTCGAGCAGCGCGGGATCGACGTTGCCGCCGCTCACGACGAGCACCGTGGGCGGCACGGGCCGGACGGCGCCGGACCGCAACGCCGCCGTCGTGGCTGCCCCGGACGGCTCGACCGCGACCCGGCACTCGCGCCAGAGAAAATGCACCGCGTCGCGCAGCGCGTCATCCTCGACGAGGACGACGCCCGCGAGGCGGTCGCGATGGTGCGCGAGCTGCGCGAACGGGATGTCCCCGACGCTGAGCGTGATCAGCCCGTCGGCGAGACTCGCCGTGCGCTCGAGCCGCACCGGGCGGCCCGCCGCGAGCGAGCGGGCGAGCTTGGGCGCGCCAGCCGGCTCGACGCCCCATACCCGCGCCACGCTCCCCGCCGCCGCCAGCCCGACCACGACACCGGAGATGAGGCCGCCCCCACCCACCGGCACCACCACCGTCGCGACGTCGGGGAGATCGGCGGCGATCTCGAGGCCCACGGTCGCCTGCCCCGCGACGATGTCGGGGTGGTCGAACGGCGGCACGACGGCCAGCCCGTCGCGCGCGGCCAGCTCTTCCGCCTTCACCTGGCGATCCTGTGACGTGCGCCCGGCGAACACCACTTCACCACCCCACCGTTTCACGCCCGCGACCTTGACCGCGGGAGCGGTTTCGGGCATGACGACGACCGCCCGAAGGCCCAGCAGCTGAGCCGCGTACGCCACCGCCTGGCCGTGGTTCCCGCTCGAGTAGGTCATCACACCCTGGCGCCTTACGGCTTGCGGCATGCGGCTGATGGCGTTGTACGCGCCCCGGATTTTGAACGCCCCCATCGGCTGGAGGTTCTCGAGCTTCAGGTAGGCGGCGAGCGGCTCCACGTAGCGGAGCGGCGTCCGGACCGCGACGCCGCGCAGCCGCTCGGCCGCGTCGCGGACGTCCTGGGCGGTGACCAACCTACCGCTTCTTCTTTCCGGACTTCTTGGACGGGACGGGCTTCTTCGGGGCCGGAGTGTTCTCGTCGTCATCCCCGTCGTCCCCGGTCTCGCCCTCGTCCTCCTTCACGACGCGGGCGACGTCGACCACGAGATCGCCGGGCGTCAGGTTCATGACCTTCACGCCCTGCGTGTTGCGGCCCGAGATGCGGATCCCTTCGACCGGGACGCGGATCATGATCCCCTTCTTGGTGATCATCATGAGCTCGTCCTCGGGCAGCACTTCCTTCAGCGCCACGATGTCGCCGGTCTTGTCGGCCCGCTTGAGCGTGATGATCCCGCGGCCGCCGCGGTGCTGCACGCGGTACTCGTCCAGCTCGGAGCGCTTCCCCATCCCCTTCTCCGTCACCGTGAGGAGGGTCGCCTTGCGGCGGACCACCACCATGTCGATCACGTGATCCTTCTTATCGAGCTCGATCCCCTTCACGCCGGTCGTCGTGCGCCCCATATCGCGCACGTCCTTCTCGTGAAACCGGATGCTCATGCCGTGCCGGGTGGCGAGCACGATGTCGTTGCGCCCGTCCGTCACCTGCACGTCGATCAGCTCGTCGCCCTTCTCGATGTTGATGGCGCGGATGCCCACCGAGCGCGGGTTGCCGAACTCCGAGAGACGCGTCTTTTTCACCACGCCGTTCTTGGTCGCGAACAGGAGATACTGGTCCTCGGAGAACTCGCGCACCGGCACCAGAGCGGCGAGCCGCTCGTCCGGCTTCATCGCGACGCAGGAGATGATCGGCTTGCCGCGCGCGGCGCGGGCCGCCTGCCCGATCTCGTGCACTTTGAGCCAGTAGCACTGCCCCTGCTGGGTGAAGAACATCACGTAGTCGTGCGTCGAAGCGATGAACAGGTGCTCGACCCAGTCGTCTTCCTTGGTGTGGGCCGAGATCACGCCCTTGCCGCCGCGCCGCTGGCGCCGATACGCCGACACGGGGAGGCGCTTGATGTAGCCGGCGTGGGACACCGTGATCACCATGTCCTCTTCGGCGATCAGGTCCTCGATCGAGAACTCGCCCTGGTCGGCGACGATCTCGGTGCGACGCTGGTCGCCGAAGCCCGCGGCCACCTCCGTCAGCTC
>WNGC01001466.1_pt1 | contig 14255 bp, 13 predicted proteins | sample 5400051 | NCBI WGS metagenome assembly WNGC01 (sample SAMN13153368, study PRJNA577476) | soil metagenome | isolation source: 20 cm soil or saprolite under grassland replicate 2 | place: USA:California | collected 2016-06-15 | reverse complement strand
GGCGTCGGCTATGTGATTGCAGCCGAGTTGCGGTCACGCGGAATCGATTTCAGCTTTGCGCCCGTGCTCGACGTGGATTTCGGCGCGAGCAGCGTCATCGGCGACCGGGCATTTTCGGATGAGCCCGCGGCGATCGCGGAGCTGGCGGGGGCGCTCGTCGCGGGCTTCGCCGCGGGCGGCATGGCTTCGGTGGGCAAGCATTTTCCCGGTCACGGCTACGTGAAGGCGGACTCGCACGTCGACGTTCCGGTCGACGAGCGCGAGCTCGGCGAGATCGAGGCGGCCGACCTGCTGCCTTACCGCGAGCTGATCAAGCGCGGGCTGGATGGAATCATGCCGGCTCACGTGATTTACCCGAAGGTGGACAAGCTGCCGGCCGGATTCTCTCCGGTGTGGCTGAAGGAGCTGCTCCGGGGCCGGCTCGGCTTCGGCGGCATGATTTTCAGCGACGACCTGTCGATGGAAGGCGCGAGCGTCGCCGGCGGCGGGGTGCAGCGCGCCGAAGCCGCACTCGCAGCTGGCTGCGACATGGTCCTGGTGTGCAACGCGCCGCAGGCTGCGTCCGAAGTTCTGGATGGCCTGAAAGCCGGCCCGCTCGATCGCTCACGCGCCGAGCGCATGCGCGGCCGCGGGGCGTTGAAGCCGCTGGGTTCGGATACGCGCTATGCGTCGGCGGTCGCCGCGATTCAGGCTGTCTCGGTTTAGAATTCGAAAGTGACGCACGACCACGACCACGATCACGGCGCGCACGATCGGCGATATATGGGCCGGGCTTTCGCCGTAGGCATAGCTCTGAATCTCGCTTTCGTGGTGGTCGAGGGGGTGTATGGCGTGCTCGCGCACTCGATGGCGCTACTCGCCGACGCCGGGCACAATTTGAGCGATGTGCTCGCGCTGACGCTGGCGTGGGGCGCGAGCACCTTGGCGAGGCGCGGGCCCTCGGAGCGTTTCACCTACGGCCTGCGCAGCTCGTCGATCCTCGCTGCGCTCTTGAACGCGGCGCTGCTTTTCGTGGTGACCGGCGGCATCGCCTGGGAGGCGATCAATCGCCTGGCTGCGCCTTCGCCGGTAGCCGGTGCAACGGTGATATGGGTGGCGCTGGTCGGCATAGCAATCAACGGCACGAGCGCGATGCTGTTCGCGCGCGATCGGCGGCGCGACATCAACATGCGCGGAGCATTCCTTCACCTTGCGGCCGATGCGGCGGTTTCGCTCGGCGTCGTCGTCGCGGGAATCGGGATCGTCTTCACCGGCTGGCTGTGGCTGGACCCGGCGACCGGGCTGGTCATCGCGGTGGCCATCGTATGGAGCACCTGGGGCCTCTTGCGCGACTCGATAGCGCTCGCGCTGAACGCCGTCCCCGAGCACATCGATCCGCGCGTCGTGCGCACCTACCTGTCTCTGCTCGCGGGAGTCACCGAGGTGCACGACCTGCATATCTGGGCGATGAGCACCACCGAAACCGCACTCACCGTGCACCTGGTCATTCCCGGCGGGCACCCCGGCGACGAATTCGTGGCGGAAGTGTGCAAGGAGCTGCGCGCGCGCTATCACGTGCATCACGCGACCATCCAGATCGAGACCGGCGCGCAGCCGTGCGAGCTGGCGCCGGATCATGTGGTGTAGGGAGAGCCGATCGTTCTGCGCTTTGGAACTGACAGTGGTATCTTGATCGAATGGGTCCAAGCCGAGCGGTTCGATGTCATCCGCATTTCGATTGAAGTTGCTTCTGCTTGTCACCACGACGGCGCTCCTCGCCGCTTGCGCCACCACTGTCCACTACCAATCCATCCCCGACGCCCAACCGACCAACGACCTGCCCAACCCGTACCAAAGCATCGCGCCGTGGGGAAAACTTCCCGACGGAAGGAAGTGGGGTGCTCTGAACGGGGTCGCGATCGACAACGACGGCGAATCGGTCTGGGTGGCGGACCGCTGCGGCGCGAACCCGGATGTTCCGCCCGGAGTCTCGCCGTTCCAGTACGACAGCTGCGCGGGTTCAAGCCAGCCGCCGGTGCTCAAGTTCGATTCGTCCGGCAATCTCTTGAAATCCTTCGGCGTCGGTATGTTCGTATTCCCGCACAAGATGTACGTGGACCGCGACGGCAATGTGTGGGTGGTCGATATGCGCGCTGCGAACGAGCGGGAGTTGAAGAAGAGTCCGGAAGCGAAAGGCAAGGGCCACACGGTCGTGAAATTCAGCCCGGAAGGAAAGGTGCTGCTCACGCTCGGGCGCGCGGGGGTCGCCGGAAACCCGCCGGACGCCTTGACCGAACCGTGCAGCGTGGTCGTGGCGCCGAACGGCGATATTTTTATCACAGAGGGCCATTCGGGGCAGGGCGAGAAGGCGACTCCGGATGCCGTGGCGAGGATTTCCAGGTTTACGAAGGACGGCAAGTTCATCAGATCCTTCGGCAAATGGGGATCGGGGCCGGTGGAATTCCGCACCCCTCACGACATCGCCATGGATTCTCAGGGACGACTCTTCGTCGCCGACCGCGGAAACATGCGCATCCAGATCCTCGATCAGGACGGGGCGTTCATCGCGGAATGGAAGCAGTTCGGCCGCCCGAGCGGCGTAGCCCTGCGCAACGACACGATCTACGTGGCCGACTCCGAATCGAACGGCGTTGCGCCTCACCCGGGATGGAAGAGAGGCATCCGCATCGGAAGTCTCAAAGACGGCAAAGTCCTGTATCGCATTCCCGATCCGCTCGAGATGAAGGGGACCAGCGCCGCCGAGGGCGTGGCCGTGGATGCGAGAGGCAACGTCTACGGCGGGGAAGTCGGCCCGAGGCAGCTGGTAAAACACATGAGGGGCGGCTGAACGCCGTCGTCAACGAAGGAGAGTCGCGATGAAAAACAATCCCGCTGTCTGGTTTGAAATCTACGTACAGAACCTCGATCGCGCGAAGAAATTCTACGAATCCGTGCTCCAGGGCAAGCTGGAAAAGCTGAACAACCCGGGAATCGAGATGTGGACGTTTCCGATGGATATGAACGCCTCGGGCGCCAGCGGCGCCCTGATCAAGATGCAGGGCGTTCTCTCCGGCGGCAACAGCACTCTGGTTTATTTCGCTTGCGAAGACTGCTCGGTCGAGGAAGGCCGCGTCGTAAAATCTGGAGGACGCATCCACAAGAAGAAGTTTTCAATCGGCCAGTACGGTTTCATCTCGTTGGTCATCGACACTGAGGGCAACATGTTCGGCCTGCATTCTATGAAATGAATGCCGGCTGCGCCACACAACTTCAGTTCGGCAGGGAAAGGAACGAAAATGATAATCACCAGATCAATAGTCCTATTCTGTCTCTCGCTATCCGTAGTTGCCTGTAACCGATACAACATACAAAGAGAACGTTTACTCGGGTGAACGTGAAGTACAAGCCGAAAAACTAAATGACTTTCGTGCGGAGGCCGCGGATGAAGCGTGGCGATACTCCTCCTTGGCAAGGACGGGACAAGTCAAAGCCCTATACCCGCTCGATGTAAGCTCCGTCGTTGGTGTTGACCTTGATCTTTTCGCCTGAGTTGACGAAAGGCGGAACCTGTACGATAAGGCCGGTCTCGGTCTTGGCGGGCTTGAACGAAGTCGTCACCGTGGCGTTCCTGATGTTGGGGTCGGTCTCGGTCACGGTGAGCACGACCGAAGGCGGCAGCTCGACGCCGATCGGCTTGTCGTTGTAGAACACCACTTGCACGTCGGTGTTGGGAAGCAGGTAGCCGGTCTGTCCTTCGAGCATTTCATCCGACAAGGTCAGCTGTTCGTAATTCTCCTTGTCCATGAAAATATAGCCGGTGCCGTCGTTGTAGAGGTACTGCATCTCGCGCGGATCGACGAAAGCGCGCTCGACCTTGTCCTCGGTGCGGATGCGCTGGTTGGTCTTGGTGCCGCTCTCGATGTCCTTCATCTCGACCTGCATGAAAGCCCCGCCGCGCCCGCCGACGTGCACGTGGTAGCATTTGATCACGCGCCAGATCCGCTTTTCCCATTCGAGCAGATGACCGATGCGGATTTCAGTAGCGAGAACTTTGGCCATGGCTCGGCGGGAAAGCGCGGCATTGTATAACACTCCGGTGACGAAGTCGAAATTGCAATCCGGATACGATCCCGCCTGCCGCGATTGCCCGCGCTTGGCCGGATATCTCGACGAGATCAGGCAGAAGCACCCCGATTACCACGCGCGCCCCGTCGCGCCGTTCGGTCAGAAACGCGCGGCTTTGCTGGTGGTGGGTCTCGCTCCGGGACTCCACGGGGCGAACCGCACCGGCCGGCCTTTCACCGGTGACCACGCCGGCTTCCTGCTCTACAGGACCTTGCACCGGTACGGCTTCGCGAGCCACGAGGGCTCGAGCGATCCGCGGGACGGTTTGAGGCTTATCGGCTGCCGTGTGACGAACGCGGTGAAGTGCCTGCCGCCGCAGAACAAGCCGCTGCCCGACGAAGTGCGCCGTTGCAATCGTTATCTCGTCGAGGAGATCGCGGCCGCGCGGCCGCGGGCGATCCTCGCGCTCGGCGCGATCGCCCACCGGGCGGTGTTGATGGCTTTCGGGCTCGCCCCGGGGCGGCATCGCTTCGCGCACCGCGCCGTTCACGAGCTCGCCGTGGCTTCGCCGGCAACGCGGCTCTTCGATAGCTATCACTGCAGCCGCTATAATACGCAGACGAAGCGGCTCACCGCGCCGATGTTCGAAGCGGTGGTTCGCGATATCGCGACTTTCCTCCGCGGCGCCCGATGACTTCCCGAAGCAAAGCGCTCCGAGCCGAAGAGAACCGGAGCACTCCGGCCTTCGACGCGCAAGCCTTGCTCGCCACCCTGCCGGGTTTGCCGGGGGTGTATCGCATGATCGGCGCCGAAGGGGAGGCGCTCTACGTCGGCAAGGCGGGCGACTTGAAAAAGCGCGTCTCGTCGTACTTCCAGAAAACGCAGCATGGCCCGCGCATCGCCATGATGCTGACGCAGGTCGCGGCGGTCGAGATCACGGTCACGCGCTCCGAAGCCGAAGCTCTGATCCTCGAGAACAATCTCATCAAGTCCCTCAGCCCCCGCTACAACATCCTGTTCCGCGACGACAAGTCCTATCCCTACCTGATGGTGAGCGGAGGGGAATTCCCGCGTCTCGGCTTTCACCGCGGGGCGATGGACAAGGCCCATCACTACTTCGGTCCGTTTCCGCACGCGGGCGCGGTGCGCGAGAGCATCCAGCTGCTGCAAAGAGTGTTTCGGCTGCGCACCTGCGAGGACTCGGTCTTCAAGAATCGCTCGCGGCCCTGCCTTCTCTACCAGATCAGACGCTGCACCGCGCCCTGCGTGGGCAATATCGGCGCGGTCGCTTACGCCGAAGACGTCAAGAGCGCGCAGCTCTACCTCGAGGGCCGCAGCGACACCGCCCTCAAGCGGCTCGAGGCCCGCATGCAGCAGGCCGCCGATGCGCGGCATTACGAGGAGGCGGCGATCTACCGCGACCAGATTCAATCCCTCGCTAAGGTCAGCCAGCGCCAGTACGCCGACACCGGCGCGGACGTCGATGTCGATATCATCGCAGTCGCCATGGAGCACGGCGTCGCCTGTGTCAACCTGATGATGGTGCGCGGCGGCAGGCAACTCGGGGACCGCAGTTTCTTTCCGCAGAATGCGGAGGGGCGCGACGCAGGCGAAGTGCTCGCGGCGTTCGTCGCGCAGCATTATCCGGAGCGGCCGATACCGGCGGCGCTGGTGGTCGGCGAAGAGCTCGACGTCGAAGAGCTCGAGGTCGCGCTCACGGAACACGCGAAGCGCAGCGTGCGCATCTACACGCGCCCGACGGCCGAGCGCCGCGCCTGGCTCGAGACGGCCGCGCAAAACGCGCTTCAGGCCTTGAAGTCGAAGCTCACCGAGCACAGCACTCAGGGAACGCGGCTGGCGGCGCTGCGGGAAGCTCTGCGCTTGCCAGACACCGTGCAGCGCATCGAATGTTTCGACGTGAGCCACACGATGGGCGAGGCCACGGTGGCGGCCTGCGTGGTGTACGATCGCATGGACATGTCCCGAGGCGAATACCGCCGCTACAACATCGAAGGCGTGCAACCGGGCGACGACTACGGCGCCCTGGCGCAGGCGCTTTCGCGCCGTTACGGCAGGATAGCGGGCGGCGAAGGCGTCGCACCCGACCTGATTTTCATCGACGGCGGCAAGGGACAGATCGGCGCGGCGAGAGAGGCGCTCGCGGAGGTCGGTCTCTCAGACCTGTTGCTGGTCGGCATCGCCAAGGGACCGGAACGAAGGCCTGGTCTCGAAGAGCTGTGGGTCGGCGATCACGTGGTGAGGCTTGCGCCCGATCACCCCGGACTGCACCTGATCCAGCGGATTCGGGACGAAGCGCACCGCTTTGCCGTCGCCGGACATCGCGCGCGGCGCTCCAAGCGACGCACCACCTCGACGCTGGAGGGCATTGCGGGAATCGGCGCCAAACGCCGCAAACAGCTGCTCACGCGCTTCGGCGGGCTGAAGGGCGTCATGGGCGCGAGCGTCGAGGACCTGACGCAGGTCGAGGGAATCAGTCGCAAGCTCGCGGAAAAAATCTACCAGGAGCTCCATGCCGCTTAACGTTCCGATTCTTCTCACGTGGTTGCGCATCCTGACGATCCCGCTGGTGATCGGGGTGTTCTATGTTCCCGAGCTGTGGCTGTCGAGCAGGCATCAGAACTTGATTGCCACCTCGTTGTTCATCGCGGCCGCGATCACCGACTGGCTCGACGGCTACCTCGCGAGGCGCTTGAACCAGACGTCGGCGTTCGGCGCGTTTCTCGATCCGGTCGCCGACAAGCTGATGATCGCCGCGGCGCTGATCGTGCTGGTCTGGCTTCAGCGCGTGGACGGGATCATCGCCGTGGTCATCATTGGCCGGGAGATCGCCGTTTCAGCAATGCGCGAATGGATGGCGAAGATCGGCCAGTCGAAAAGCGTCGCGGTAAACTTCCTCGGCAAGATAAAAACGATTTCCCAGATGATCGCCGTGCCGCTGTTGCTCTACAACGAGCGGATCGGCGTGCTCAGTCCGCAGCGCGTCGGCACCTGGCTCATCTATGTCGCCGCGATACTGACCCTGGTGTCGATGTTCTACTACCTCAAGCTCGCCCTTGCACCACGCGCGTCAGGAGACCGCCGTCGGCTTGACCGCAGAGGGATCGATCCGTAGAATTTCCGCCTGCTCTCGCGGGAGTAGCTCAGTTGGTAGAGCGTAACCTTGCCAAGGTTAAGGTCGCGAGTTCGAGACTCGTCTCCCGCTCCAGAATCCCGAGAAACAGCCTAACGCGCACACCGTGGCTGTTCCTCTCCTGTTTCCAGCGCAGCTCGGGCGTTGTTGAAGGCACACGGCGGGGTGGCAGAGTGGTCATGCAGCGGCCTGCAAAGCCGTGGACGCCGGTTCGATTCCGACCCCCGCCTCCAGAACCTTTGGCAGAGTTGTGCACGGATACCTCACCGTGGGCGTTTTGCCAGAAACAGGTGGTCGACGAGAGGCCAACCCTAAACCTTTTGCTATGATGTAATCATGCCGGGAAAACGTAGATCGTGGACGGATGAGCAGTTGCGCCAAGCTGTGCCCCGATCGTTCAGTGTGGCGCAGGTTCTTCGCGAGCTTGGGTTGCGTCGGGCGGGAGGAAACTACGACCAGGTCCGGGTGCGCGTGAAGGCGCTTGATCTGGATACGTCGCATTGGACAGGCCGCGCTCACTGGCGCGGCAAACACCAGCCTCGCGCTCCCCAGAGGTCCCTAGCCGAAATCTTGCGTCCTGGTACGATGTTTCAGAGCCACAAGCTTAGAAAAAGGCTCATTGCCGCAGGAGTGTTCGATCGGATATGCGCGAATTGTGGGCTGATCGAATGGCTAGGGCAGAAGGTGCCGCTTGAGCTCGATCATATCGATGGCGATCGGGCAAACCACGAGATATCAAATCTGCGTCTGCTGTGTCCTAATTGTCACGCGCAAACTGCAACGTATCGCGGGAAAAACATCCGGCGTCGCTCGACACCCAGATTGGAGCAGCCGCGCGCATGCTACTGCACGTTACCTGTTTAGTTATTTAACGCCCGGGTGGTGAAACTGGTAGACACAAGGGACTTAGTAAATGAGCGTCATGGCGGAAACGCCTTGAACGGAACCCCTCAAACTCGGTGGACGCTTCCAGTCGATTGATGCCGACGCCGAGCCAAGCCCCGAAGCAGGGGAAGGTGTAGAGACTAGACGGGGGGCGCCTACAGTCCGTTGCGGACCATGGTGAAGGCATAGTCCAGCGCACGAACCAGTGTTTCGGGCGGCGAAAGCCGAAGTGCGACGAAAATCCCTCGACGGGTAATTCCGTCATGCAGGTTCGACCCCTGCCCCGGGCACCATCGGAGTAACATGAACTCGAGGCTCAATGTGCGATTTTCGCGACGCATACTCTCGCTCAGCGACGATTCACCTCAGGGACGTCCCTCGCCATGATTGAAAACTGGGTCGACTTCGCTTTGAACGTGGTCGGGGGGGCGACCGCTTTTCTATGCTTGTTCGACGGCACGCGGCGCTTGTGTGTTTTCGGTGTGCATGGGAAGGCCGTGCTCATGACGGTTTTGGCGGCCGGCATGTGTGCCTTGTACGGCGGCTTCGCCTACTGGAAATACTCCGACCTGAAATCGACCTTGAGCACGAACCAACGCAAGCCCGCATCGGCGCAAGCGCCCGTGACCTGGGGCAGGGGACTTTCGCCGGAGAGAAAGGAAACCCTGAGCCTTGCGCGAGCGCGTCAGACGTTCAGGGAAATCGGGACGCTAGCAAGCTATATCGATCGGGGCGGCGAGACCAGGACCTTTGCTCCGACCCAGGAAGATCTCATGCGACGCGAGCGCGTGGTCGCCTACTATTCGCGCACGGAATATTCGGCTCGCAACAGTTTGGCCGAAGCCCTCCTCTGGCTGATCTTGGTCCTGGTCGCGGTTCTGTTCGGAATATTCATGTCGTTCGAGAAGGCCCCGCCAGCGGGCGACCCGGCGGGGAAACGCGGCGACGCGTAGTCTCCGACTGCGATGCCGCTGTTGTCCCGGATCAAGGAACGCGCGCGGCATCTCAAGAGCGAAACCCTTGCTCTCTGGTTCGCCGCGCGCCATCCCGGCACGCCCTGGTACGCGAAGCTTTTGGTCGCGGGCATTGTGGCCTATGCGCTGAGCCCGATCGACCTTATCCCGGACTTTGTTCCTATCTTGGGATACCTCGACGACCTCATACTGATCCCGCTCGGGATCGTGCTTGCGATCAGGCTGATTCCTCTTCCGATTCTGGAGGAGTGCAGGGCGCGCGCGCAGGAGGCGATGGCGAGCGCCCGGCCGGTGAGCCGCGTTGCGGCGCTGGTCATCGTCGGCGTCTGGCTGGCCACGGCGGCGCTGTGCGCGCTGTGGGCCTATCGGACGTGGTTCAGCTCTTGAAACAATGCATTGGCGCACCGATATGATCCGAGCACGGTAGAATGTTTTCCAAGGAACGCGAACGTGATCGTATTTGAGCTGATTTGTGCGGATCGTCACCGGTTCGAGGGTTGGTTCGCTTCGGCCGGCGACTTCGAGGGTCAGAAGGCCCGCGGCCTGCTCTCGTGCCCGGTTTGCAGCGATTCCAGCATCGAAAAGCTGCTCACGGCGAAGATCGGCAGGCCGGAGGCCGACCCGTCACGGGAGAATGCGCAGCCGCCCGTCGAGCCGTCGGCCCGGGCGCGCAAGCTGCACGAAGTCATCGACGCCATCCTGCTCAACACCGAGAACGTGGGAGAGGATTTTCCCGCCGAGGCGCGGCGCATCCATTACAAGGAAGTTCCGCAGCGGAATATCCGCGGCGTGGCGACCGGCGAGGAAACGCGGGACCTGTTGGAGGAGGGTATTGCGGTGATGCCGCTGCCGATCCCGCCCCGCAGGGACTGGCACTGACGGACGTTTCAAACCAGCTGCCGTTGTTTGCGCAGCTCCGGCATGCAGTGCCGTATCCACTGAGCGGTGATCTTTTCCTGCAGCGAATTCTGCTTGAGGCGCTCCGAGAGCGCGCCGAAATCCACGCTGTCGAGCTCCTGGTCCTGGTTGAAGCAGGAGAAGACAGCGCTCGTCTTTCCCGTCCGCGGGTCGCGGTGAGGCTGAAGGCATTGGGCGCAGATTTCCTTGAGCATGCACTGCATCGGCGAGTTGATCGAGCCGATCGCCAGGTGACGCGGCTTGAGATAGGCCCTCAGCACGTCGTGGCGCGCGCGCGCGACCGCCGCCATCATGCGATCGGAGCCGATGGCGATCAGGCGGTCGGCGTCCTCCATGCGGATCGACGGGGGGCCGAGCCTGCCTTGCGCGTAGGCGTCCATACCCTGGACGATGTTGCCGACGAAGGTTCTGTCTTGCTTTCGGGTCGGCTTGAACCCCGGTTCTTCGTCGCAGCACCACACGACCAAATCCGCTGCGTTTTCGATTTCGGCTACTTTGTAGCGGTCGACGGCTTTCTTGTAGCCGGCGAAATAGAGAACTTTCGAGCCCTGCGCCCGGAACGCCGCGCCGATCGAAAACAAGACCGCGTTGCCCAGGCCCCCGCCTACGAGGATCACCGTTTCGCCTGAAGCGATATGCGTGGGACTTCCGGTCGGGCCCATAAGGATCACGGGCTCCCCGGGTTGGAGCATCGCGCACAGGTCCGATGAACCGCCCATCTCGAGCACGATGGTCGAGACGAGGCCGCGGCCCCGGTCCACCCAGGCGCCGGTCATCGCGAGCCCTTCCATCTGCAGGCGGGTCGTCGTGGCGGAGTTCCTCACGACAGGGGAGAGAGTCTCGAAATTCTGAAGGCGATAGAACTGGCCGGGCCGGAATTTGCGCGCGGCGAGCGGAGCCTTTACCACCACTTCGACGATGGTGGGCGTGAGCCGCTCCACTTTGTGCACGGTGGCGAACAGCTGGCCGGTGAGCGACGCGAAGAACTCGCCGGGCGCGCTCCGGGACTGCGGAGGCGTTCTTGCCAGCGCGCGCGACACGATCGGGTAACCTTGGCGCGCCGAACCGAGCGCCTTGACGACGTTGCCGAAATAGGACGGGTGCAGGTCGCCGAAGAAGCTGACGAAACGCCCGTCGGGAAGGCGCGACAGCAGCACGTCGGCGCGCTCGGGCTTGGAGATCGCGCGCTGCGGCTTCACGGGGCGTCCGTCCTCGTCGCAGGCCTGGAAGTATCTTCCGTCGAGCTGAAAGTGCGCCGCGTCCTCGCGCGCGAGCACGGTGTTCGGCTGGGTCCCGGCGGCGACGAACACGGTGTGCGCCGGCAGCCAGTGCTCCGCGGATTCGCCGCCCAGTCCGCTTTCCCGCGCAAAGCGGATGCCGCGTACGGCCCCGTAGTTATCGACGTCCACCGCAACCGGCGACAGGCCTTCGGAGAAGGCGATGCCTTCCTCGAGCGCCTTCTCGACCTCCTCGTGGTTGAGCGTGTAGGAGGGGCTGTCGATCAGCCGGCGCCGGTACGCGATGGTGACCCCGCCCCAGTGCTGAAGGAGCTCGACGACGCGCGCGACGCGACCTTCCCGCGCGGCGAGAGTCCGCTCGTCGCGGACCGCGCGCGCGTGAGCGAGAAACTCTTCGGCGATCTCGCGCTCCTGGTCGTCCCACTTTTCCCGCACCGCGTCCTCGCCGGTTTCCGCGGCGAGCGCCTCGTAGCGGACGAGGAACTTCTCGATTTGCACCAGATAGTAGGCGAGCGATTCGGTCGCGGTGTCGATCGCGGTCAAGCCGCCACCGACCACGACCACGGGCAGCCGCAGCTGCATATTGGCGATCGAATCGGATTTCGCGGCACCCGTGAGTTGGAGCGCCATCAGGAAGTCGGAGGCCGCCCGCACACCGCGCGCGAGCCCGTTCGGAATGTCGAGCACGGTGGGCTTGCCCGCGCCCATGCAAAGCGCCACGTGATCGAAGCCGAGTTCGAGGGCATCTTCGAGCGCGACCGTCCCGCCGAAGCGCACCCCTCCGACCATCGCGAACTGCGCGCGCCGCTCGAGCAAGAGGCGCACGATCTTGAGGAAATTCTTGTCCCAGCGCACGGTGATGCCGTACTCGGCGACGCCCCCGAATCCGGCCATCACGCGCTCGTCTAGCGATTCGTACAGCGTCTGCACGTCCCGGATCGGCTCGAAGACAGAGCGAGTGCCGTCGGTCTTGCCGCCGGAGAACCGGGCGGGCAGGGGCTCGATCTTCAGCCCGTCGATACCGGCGACCGCGTGCCCTTCGTTCATGAGGTAGTGGGCGAGGGTGAAGCCCGCAGGCCCCATTCCGGCGATGAGCACCTTGTAGCCGGTTTCGGGCAAAGGCAGCGGCCGTCGGAAATTGAGCGGATTCCAGCGCGTGAGCAGCGAATAGATTTCGAAGCCCCACGGCAGCTCCAGCACGTCTTTCAGCGTACGCGTCTCGATCTGCGGAATGTTCACCGGCTCCTGCTTCTGGAAGATGCAGGCCTTCATGCAGTCGTTGCAGATGCGGTGCCCGGTGGCGGCCGCCATGGGATTGTCGATGACGATCACGGCGAGGGCCGAGAGCGCGTAGCCTTGTGCCTTCAGCGTATGGAACTCGGAGATCTTTTCCTCCAGCGGACAGCCTGCGAGGGTCACGCCGAACGGGCTCTTCTTGAACGCCACCTTGTTCGGGGTTTCCGCGGGCGATTTGTCTCTGAGACCCTTGGAGCAGGAATCCTTGTTCTGCGTGTGGCACCAGATGCAGTAGTTGGCCTGGTCGAGCGCGCCGACCAGATCGGTGCCCGGATCGGTCAAGGCGAAGCCCTTGCGTCTGCGGATGTGCTCGGGTCGGATCGTGTAGGTGGGGACGCCCTCGCGGTCGCTCTTTTGCGCATGCACGAGCAGGCTGTGCGGATCGGTCTTGGAAGGCGTCTTGAAAAGCACGCCCGCGTGCACGTGCTCGCGGCCTGCGGCGGTGTGCAGCGCCCAAGCCGAGTATTTGAGGGCGAGGTCGAGCGGAACAGCGTACCTGGCTTCGTCGGCGAGCCAGTGAGTGACTTTTTTCGCGAACCTCAGCTCATCGAAGCGCCCGTCCAGGTGATTTTTTTTCAGCTCGGCCTCGAGCGCAGGTCCGTCGAGCTTCGCCGCTTCGTCGGGCTTCACCTTGTTCGCTGCGCGGCGCTGCACGAACTGGCGCTTGACCGCGTAGAGCGGGGCGAGCTCGTGATGGCGGGCAGCCAGCGCGCCGAACTCCGTCTCGATGCCGAACAGCTCGGCGAGAAAATCGTCCAGATGCGGCGCGATCTCCAGAATCAGGGCCGATTCGGACTGGGAATCGAGACTGGCAGTCGCGCGCGCGGCCTCGAGCTGCGGTCTCAGCGCCGATTCCGCGGCGCCGAGATGGTCCAGGAATGCGGCATCGAGCCTGACAAGGCCGTCGCGCTCATACAGTTCCGCGAAGGACAGGTCGTGGGCAAGCTTCAGCATCCCGCGCCTAGCGCTCCAGGAGCGAGAGCTTGTCCTTGACGTCCTTCCACTGGTCGGCGTCCTCGGGTCCGGGTTTGGCGTCGGTGATCACCGGCCAGATCTTGGCGAGCTCGGCGTTCAGCGGAGTGAATTTCTTCTGCTCCTCGGACAAGTCTTCCTCGGGCACGATCGCGTTGACCGGGCACTCGGGGATGCAGACGGCGCAATCGATGCACTCGTCCGGATCGATCACCAGCATGTTCGGCCCCTCGTGGAAGCAGTCGACCGGGCAGACGTCGACGCAGTCGGTGTACTTGCATTTGATGCAGCTTTCGGTGACGACGTGAGTCATCGCGCGATTTCCTTGAGTTTGGCGGCGCACCCGAGGGCGAGCCTCGAAAGTCCAAAATTATAAGGCTTTCGTCCCGCTGCTTGAAAGCGCGGGCTGATGGTCATTGGTCATTTGCTTATATCCGGATCGAGGTTGCGATAGAATCCGGTTCCGCCGGCCGCGCCAGGGAACTTCAGCCAAGCCGTGCCGGTCTGTGTATGTGTTTTGGAGGAGCGCCGTGATCAGGGTGGAAAATCTCAGCAAGTCCTTCGGGCCGAAGCGCGCCGTCGACGGCGTGTCCTTCGAGGTCGGCAAAGGCGAGGTGCTGGGATTCCTCGGGCCCAACGGCGCAGGCAAGTCGACCACCATGCGCATGATCACCGGTTTCATTCCCCCGAGCGCGGGCGCGGTCTCGGTGTGCGGCCTGGACGTGCAGGAAAACCCGATCGAGGTGAAGCGCAGGATCGGCTATCTTCCCGAGGCGG
>WNGC01004090.1_pt1 | contig 14257 bp, 12 predicted proteins | sample 5400051 | NCBI WGS metagenome assembly WNGC01 (sample SAMN13153368, study PRJNA577476) | soil metagenome | isolation source: 20 cm soil or saprolite under grassland replicate 2 | place: USA:California | collected 2016-06-15 | reverse complement strand
CAAGCATGGCGACGCAGTACTCCGCGTACGCATCCGAGCGGATCCCGAATCCGCCGCCGACGTCCTGGGCGTGGACCATGATTCTCTCGGCGGGAATGCCCGTGATGCCGCTCGCGCTTCCCCGCATGAGCGAAAGGCCTTGCGAGCTCACGTACAGATCGTATTGGTCGGCCGCCGCGTCGTATGCGGCGAGGCAGGCCTTGGGCTCCATCGGGTTGCCGACCATGCGCTTGCTGTCCAGGGCGATGCGCGTGACGTGCGCGGCCTGCGCAAAGGCCGACTCGGTTCCCGCCTCGTCACCGTACTCGTAGTCGAAGCAGAGATTGCCGGGGATCTCGGGGTAGAGCCGCTCGGCGCCCGGCGCGAGCGCCTCCTCGGCGTCGACCACCGCGGGCAGATCGCGGTACTCGACCTCTATTTTCTCGGCGGCATCCTGCGCAGCGAGCGCCGTCTTCGCCACCACGAGGGCGACCTCCTGGCCGACGAAGCGTACGCGCCCGTTGGCGAGTCCGTCGCGGTGCGGAACCTTGATGGTCGCGCCGCCGCGGCCCGGGTAGCGCGCGAGCTGCGGCGTGGATTTGAAGCCGGCTTTCGCCGTATCGGCGCCCGTGAATACCGCGACCACGCCGGACGACGCCTGCGCAGCCGCGGTGTCGACCGAGACGATTTCCGCATGCGCCCGGTCGGAGCGCAGGAACCAGGCGTAGAGTTGTCCGGGAAGATTCCAGTCGGAAGTATATTTTCCCTGCCCCGTGACCAGCCTCAGATCCTCGCGCCGGCCCTTGAAACCCGCACTCATAGCTCTGCCTCCGGACTGATTCGAAAATGCACCCGAGAGCCGCGGGGCACTGACCCGCAACGGATCGATCTCAGGAACTCAAAACCTGAGTGTCAAGCGACCCGGGCTGGGAAACTACGCGCGACGCCAGGCGTGCACATGGTGACCCGGTTTCGGCCGGCTGCCTTGGCCTTGTAGAGCGCCACGTCTGCGGCTCGCAACACGGCCTGTCCCGAATCGCCATAGGCGGGAAAGCTCGCAAGCCCTATCGAGACCGTCAGCTTGAGCGTTCCCTCCCCCGCGAGGATCTGCGCCTGCTCGATGGTCCGGCGCACGGCTTCCGCACGCGAGCGCAGCGCCGTCTTTCCCGTCCCGGGAAGGATGATGACGAACTCCTCGCCGCCGGCCCGGCAGGCGATGTCTTCCTCGCGCACGCAGGAAGCCAATTCATCCGCGATCCCCCTCAAGGCGCGGTCGCCGACCTCGTGCCCCAGCGTGTCGTTGACCCTCTTGAAATGATCCACGTCTATCGCCATGACGCCGACCGTTCCCCCGAGGCGACGCGCGCGCAGGACTTCGCGATGCAGGCCTTCCTCGAGCTGGCGGCGGTTGTACAGGCCGGTGAGCGGGTCTCGCATCGCCTGCAAATTCAGCTCCAGCTGGCACATCACCTGCCGTCCGAGGGTGCGCAGCATCTCGAGCTGCTTCGGCTGCAGCTGCCTGGGGACGAAATCGATCACGCACAGCGTCCCCAGCCTGTAGCCATGCGGGGTGATCAGAGGCGCCCCGGCATAGAAGCGCACGCGCGGCGAATCGACTACCAGCGGGTGCTTTGCGAAGCGGGCATCCTCGTTTGCGTCGGGGACGACGAAGAGGTCGCGCTGACGGATGGCATGGCCGCAGAAAAAATCGGGATACGGGACCTCGCGAAGATCGACGCCATGCGCCGATTTGAAGAACAGGCGGTTCGTGTCCACCAGGCTCACCAGCGATACCGGTGTTTCGCAGATGGTCGACGCGAGGCAGGTAAGATCGTCGAAGCGGGACTCGCGGCCGGTTTCGAGCACGCAATAGCTGCGCAGGGCCGAAAGACGCGCGCTCTCCTCCGCGCCGGAAGTAAGATGACGCGGCTGGGCCGCGGCGCCTGGGCGTTCGACCGTCATCTGAGACTGGATTCTCGTGATCTCCCCGGGGACGTAAACTTACTACGGGCGAAGCGCCGGGTAAAGCCTTCGAATCCCTCATTGTGCGGAACCCCACACTTCGGTCGCCACCTCGACTACTCGCTCCAGTTTGCGCCGCTGCACTTCTTCCGAGATCGGGTTCCCTCGGAACGTGCTCGCGAAGCCGCACTGGGGGCTGAGGCACAGATTCTCCAGCGGCACGAATTTCGCCGCTGCTTCGATGCGCCGTTTCAGTGCGTCCTTCGATTCGAGCGCCGGCACTTTGGTGCTCACCAGCCCGAGCACGATTCTCTTGCGCGAATGCCTCGGGAAAAAACGGAGCGGCTCGAATCCGCCCGAGCGTTCGTCGTCGTATTCGAGGAAGTACGCATCCACGTCGACTCGGTTGAGCAGGACCTCGGCGACCGGCTCGTAGCCGCCCTGGGCCGCCCACTGGCCCACGGAATTGCCCCGGCACAGATGGATGCCGACCACCATCCCGGCGGGCAGTTTCGCGGTGACCGAATTGATCAGATCTGCGAAGCGCCCGGGCATTTCATCCGGGTCGTACCCGTCCCGGCGGAAGATATCGGCGAGTTTCGGGTCGCAGAGAAAGGCGAAGTTCGTGTCGTCGAGCTGCACATAGCGGCAACCGGCTTCGCCGAGCTGTCTGAGCTCTTCCCGGTAGACTCCGGCGATGTCGGCGTAGAACTCCTGCAGGTCCGGGTACGCCTCGTAGCTCACCGCCGCGCGGCCGCCGCGCAGCAGCATGGTGGGCGACGGAATCGTCTGCTTGGCGGTGCGCGTCGTGTTCGCTTTCACGAACTTGAAGTTTTCGACTTCGATCGGCTGCCAGTGGCGCAGCCTGCCGGTGATCGCGAAGGCGCGCGGCGCGAAGGGCTTGCCCTCCTTCGCCTTGTTTTCGTCGAAACCGCTGACCGTATCCTCGACGGCCAGGCGCCCGGCGGCCCTCGCTCCGTCGAGCTTCTCTATGAAATCGGCGTGAAACGAGCTGCGCCGGTACTCGCCGTCGGTGATCGCGTGGAGCCCCACGGATTCCTGAAACCGGATGACGTCGCGGATGCAGCGGTCCTGCAGCTCGCGAAGGGCCGCGGCGCCGACCTGTCCCTGCAGGGCCTTTTCGTGAGCCGCGCGGAGCTCCGGCACGCGCAGCAGGCTCCCGACCTGGTCGGCGCGGAAAGGCGGGCCGCGCTCGGGCAAGTCAGCTCCACCTGGCGAAGGCGAGCCCGATGCCCGTTCCCGCCGGCGTGCGATAGGACGGCGTGTAGGAGATCCAGCTCAAGTCGAGGTCGGCGGCGCCGCTCGCCACGACGATCCAGTTGCGGATCTCAGAGCTGCCCGCCTTCAGCCGCCGAGGATCGAGTCCGGCGAGGAAATCCAGATCCTTCCTCCGCAATGCCTCGATGATCGCGCGGTCCAGATCTTCATCGACGACGAAATGGCTCAAGCCCCCGGAGGCGACCAGGCCGACGCGCAGCTCCTCGGGATAGCTCTCGATCAGCTCCTTCAGGGATTTGCCGAGCCGTACGCAGCGTTTCGGCAAAGGCGGGTTGGGCGGATTGTAAGTATTGAGGAAAATCGGAACGACGGGCAGCATCCGCGCACCGTTGCCCTTGAGGTACCAGCGGTGAACGAAGGAATAGGCGTGCCCCTCGTGCTGGTCGCCCCCTAGCCCAGCGACTGCCGCAACGTCGAACTCGCGCCCGATCAGGCCCTCGATGAGCGCGAGCGCAAGAGGCCGGTGGCAGGGATAGTCGATGTCTCCGTCGTCTTCGAAGCGGCGCATCTGCGCGCGGTTGTACCACTCTTCCGGCCAGGTGAACCGCTTGGCGTTGGCGCGGCCGGCATTGCGGATGCTCTCGCCGTAATAGATGCCGATCGACGGCATGTGCTGGTCCTGGAAAAGCTCGTGCTGATCGTCGCCGACGATGATGAGAACGTCGAGCTTCGCCGAGGCGATCTCGGACTTGAGGCGTTTCATCGCGTCCTGCACTCCGTTGAAACGTCCCGTGATCGCCTCGTCGGTGATCAGCTGCGCAATGTCCGGGGGTGCGCCGGCAAGCACGTCGGCATAGGAGCGCGGCCTGCCTTCGCGGTCGTAGTACTTCATGCGAAGGTCGCTCTGACGAAATCCACCGAGCCAGTCCTGAAGCTCGGCGGCGAGCATGACGCTGTGGGAGGAGCCGAACGCGGCGGCGACGCGCGCCATGTTCAGTCGACCTTGGCGCCGGACTGCTTGACGACGCGCGTCCATCGCTCGCGCTCCTGGGCCGCCCACGCGCCGAATTCCTCCGGCGCGCCGCTCTGGGGCACGAGGCCGAAGGCCTTCATCCTGCTTTGAGTCGCCGGGCGCTCGATCAGCTCGTTGAGCTTCGAATTGAGGAGCGCGACGATTTCCCTGGAGATTCCCGCGGGTGCGACTATCCCCGTGCCGGAGGTCGAAGTCACCGCGGGAACCCGGGTGCGCACCAGATCGAAAAGGACGTCTGCCTGTCCCGCGATCACCGCGGTGAGCGCCGGCGCTCCGCCCGCATAGGGGACGTTGAGCGCCCGGATCCCGGCTTCCATCCTGAACAGCTCATAGGTGAGGTGCGGCAGCGTCCCGACGCCGGCGGTGGCGAAGTTGAGCTTGCCCGGATTGCTCTTCGCCCAGGCGACGAGCTCCTGCACGGATCGGTAGGGAACCTTGGGATTCGCCACCAGCAGTTGCGGCGAATTGGAGACGAAGCCGATCGGCGCGAACGCCGTCGCGGGATCGTAGGGCATGTTCGTCCCCTGGAGAGCGGGATTGACCGCGAGCACGCTGGTATTCGCGTAGAGCAGCGTATAACCGTTGGGCTCGGAACGCGCGACGAACTCGCCCGCCACCAGCCCGCCCGCGCCCACGCGGTTCTCGACCACGAAGCGCTGGCTGAAGAGCCCCGACAATCCGTCGGCGATGAGCCGGCCCGGGACGTCGGTGGGTCCGCCCGCGGGCGCAGGAACGATGAGGCGGACGGGACGCTGCGGATAGGACTGGGCGGTCGCGTCGAGCGCGGCCCACAAGAGCACGGAGATCGCCGCGAGCGCCGCGACCACGGAGCGCCGATTGATCATGCCGCATATGATAGCCTGTAGCCTCGCCATTCCCGCGAGCAGGTTCATGAAGATCGGCTTCGCATCGCTTGCGCTCGCGGCCATGCTGTGCGGCGCGGCGCAGGCCCAGGACTATCCGGCGAGGCCCGTGCGCCTCGTGGTTCCCTACGCGGCCGGCGGCAATGCCGACATCTTCGGCCGGACTCTCGCCCAGAAGCTCGGCGACGCGCTGAAGCAGCCGTTCGTCGTCGAGAACCGGGCCGGAGCGAACGGCGGCATCGGCGCGGACTTCGTCGCCAAGTCGGCGCCCGACGGCACCACGCTGCTCGTGACCGCCAACGGCCCGATCGTCGTCAACCCCGTGCTCTATGCCAGGGTACCCTACGATCCGGTCAGGGATTTCGCGCCCGTCGCCCAATGCACCGTGTACCAGTATGTGTTGGTGACGCTCGCCGGTTCGCCCATCCAGAGCATCACAGACCTGGTCGACGCGGCGCGCGCGCGCCCCGGGGCCGTCTCCTACGGTTCCACCGGGGTCGGCGGCGGCAACCACCTCGCCGGAGAGCTATTCGCGCTCGCGACGGGCACCCAGCTCACGCACGTGCCTTACAAGGGCAGCGCGCCGGCGCTCGCCGACCTGCTCGGCGGCCAGCTCACTTTCATGTTCGATACCGTGATCACATCGGTCCCGCAGATCCGAGCGGGAAAATTGCGCGCCTTCGCGGTGTCGAGCGGCAGGCGCGCCTCGAGCCTGCCTGAAGTGCCGACCCTGCAGGAGGCGGGCATAGCGAATTTCGACATCTCACAGTGGCAGGGCGTGCTCGCCCCTGCGGGCACGCCCAAGGCGATCGTCGATCGCCTCAACGCCGAGATCGTCAGGGCGATGCGCTCGCCCGACGTGCGCGAGCGCATCGTCACGCAGGGCGGCAACGAAATCGTGACCGGCACTCCGGAAGACTTCGCCGCGCTGATCAAGAGCGACCTTCGCATGTACGCCAAGCTGATCAAAGACGCAAGGATTCCGGCGCAATGAAGATCCTCGTCTTGCGGGGCGACGGCATCGGGCCCGAGATCACCGCGGCGACCCTGGCCGTTCTCGATCGCGCCAATGTCCTGTTCAAACTGGGGCTCGAGTGGCAGCACGAGGAGATCGGTCTCCCCGCCCTGAAGAAGGAGGGCACGACGCTCCCCGCGCGCATACTGGAAGCGGCGCGCCTCTCGCACGGCGTGATCCTCGGCCCGCTCTCGACTTACGAGTACCCGGTGCGCGAAAAAGGCGGCGTCAACCCTTCGGCCGAGTTCCGCACCAAGCTCGATCTCTACGCCAACATCCGTCCCGCGAGATCGCGCCTCGGCGTCGGACTCACCGGCAAGCCCGTCGATCTGGTGATCTACCGCGAAAACACCGAAGGTTTTTACGCCGACCGCAACATGTACTCGGGAAGCGGCGAATTCATGCCGACCGAGGACATGGCGCTCGCGGTGCGCCGCGTCACCGCGAAGTGCTGCGAGCGCATCGCGCTGCGCGCCTTCGAGGCGGCGATGGCGCGCCGCAGGAAAGTCACGGCAGTCCACAAGGCCAATGTCTTCAGGATCTCGGACGGTTTGTACCTGCGCGAAGTGCGCAAGGTCGCGCAAGAGTTTCCCAAGGTGCAGCTCGAAGAGGTCATCGTCGACGCGATGGCGGCGCTCCTCCTGCGCGACCCGATGCGCTTCGACGTGATCGTCGCCGAGAACATGTACGGCGACATCCTTTCGGACGAAGCGTCCGAGCTTTCCGGCGGGCTGGGCCTCGGCGGCTCGATCAACGCCGGGGACGAGCACTGCGTCGCGCAAGCGCAGCACGGCTCGGCACCCGACCTCGCGGGCAAGGACAAGGCGAATCCCGCCTCGCTCATCCTGTCGGCCGCCATGCTGCTCGAATGGACGGCCGCGCGACGCGGCAACGATGCGTTCGCTGCCGCAGCAAGGAATATCGACGCAGCGGTGGACGCGACCCTGAAGAACCCCGCAACACGCACTGCCGACCTCGGTGGGAAGATCGGAACCCGGGAATTCGCAGAGGCCGTGGCGGCGAAGCTCGGATAGTCTCGTGCTATCCTATGCCGTTCCCTGCATCGGAAGGATTTCGCCATGACACGGTTTATTTTCATCATCGCGGCCGCAGCGCTTACCGGCTGCGGAATCGAGACTGCGAGCACCGCGGCCACCGCCGCCGCGCTCAAGAAGCAGGAGCTCGAGCAAAGCAAGAAGACCCTGGAGCAGGCTCAGCAGAAGATCGGGCAGGCCATGGAGCAGGTGCAGCAGTCGCAGCAGTCGCGCGAGGCTTCGGGGCAATAACCCCTCGGTCAAGTACGTCAAGAAAAAAAACGGGGCGGATACTGCCCGCCCCGTGCCGGCCCAGCAAAGCAGATTCACCAAGTCTTTTAGTTACCCGGCAGCAGCTGGACGCAGCGCCCCAACAGTGTCTCGGGGCCGACCGGGTCCGGGTTCGCGAACCGGACAGAAATCCACGGATTGCCCCCGACCCCACCCAGCACCGGCTGCTTGGGGAACGAGAACGCAAACCCGTTCGACAAGAGCGACACGTCCGCCATCGCGACCGCCTCGTGCGGCGCGCCGGGCGCTCTCTGGTTTCTGAAGATGATCCGCGCCTTGATTCCCGGCGACACGCTCATCGACCCGCTCACATTGATGAAGGGGCCGGGATTGTTGGTGCAGTCGAGCGCCTCGACAAGGGCCTGCCCGACGACCGAAGCGCTGAAGTCAATGCTGGGAGCAAAGGAACCTTGAACGCAGCGGCCCAAGGGGACCTCGCCGCTCAGCGCCTGGCCGTTGGTATCGACCAGCTGGATCGAGATCCACGGGTTGCCACCGACCCCGGTGCCCGTACCGCCCGCGAAAGGATGCGAGGGCTGCTTGGGAATCCTGACCGTCGTTCCCGCCGCCACGGCCGTGACGGTTTGGATATCCTCCACAAGGGTATGGACATCTTTGTTGATGTTGTTTCTGAAGATCATCTGTACATTCATTCCCCCGAGAGTCACCGCCCCCTCGAAGTTGATCCACGGCCCGGGGGAGTTTTCGCAGTCGAAGGTGGACACGATTGCCTGCAGGTTCATCGGCTCCGAGAAGCCTGCCGTGACCGCCTGCAGCGCGTGCGCCGCAGGGGCCAGTGTCAGACTCGTTACCACGCCTGCCGAAGCTGTCAGTCTTTTCAAATCAACTTTCATCATCATCTCCCTTGTTAGTTAGTGATTGATAAGGGGATGGCGGCGTTTGCGCGACGCAGCGTACTCGAGCGCCCCTGCCCGATACGCATACCAAGTCTCGCGCGACACCTGGGACATCCCCATATCGACACGAAAATGAAGCGCGAATGGTTCCAGGTTTCGCATGGCTCGACCTGCCCATCGGCTTCGCACGAAGCCGTAACATGAACGTGCTAGAACGCCGCGCGAGCGGCGGCGGTAGGTCTACGTCCGCGTCACCACCGGCGCGTCGTCCACGGAAGGCTCGGGCTTCGCTTCGGTCCGCATCTCGTCGATCGGCGGCTCTTCAGGCAGCTCGGTCTCCGTTTCCGTCGCAACGGCCTCGTGCGCGAGAAAGCCGCCTGACTGGTGCCGCCACAGCCTCTCGTAGTGGCCGCCCAGACGCAGCAGCTCCGCGTGCGTGCCCTGCTCGGCGATGCGGCCGGCCTCGAGCACGATCAAGCGGTCCATGCGCGCGATGGTGGACAGGCGGTGCGCGATCGCGATCACGGTCTTGCCTTCCATGAGGCCCAGCAGCTGCTCCTGGATGGCGAGCTCCACCTCGCTGTCCAGAGCCGAGGTCGCTTCGTCGAGCACGAGGATGGGCGCGTCTTTCAGGACCACGCGCGCGAGCGCCACGCGCTGGCGCTGCCCGCCCGAGAGCTTGACGCCGCGCTCGCCCACGTGGGCTTCGTAGCCTTTGCGGTCCTTCCAGTCCTGCAGGCCGACGATGAACTCGTGCGCCTGCGCCTTGCGCGCGGCCGCTTCGACCTGCACATCGCCCGCGCCGGGGCGGCCGTAGCGGATGTTGGCGGCGATCGAGCGATGCAGGAGCGAAGTGTCCTGCGTCACCATGCCGATCGCCGCCCGCAGGCTTTCCTGGGTCACCTCGCCGATGTCCTGCCCGTCGATGCGGATGCGGCCCCGATCCAGCTCGTAGAAACGCAGCAGCAGGTTGACCAAGGTCGACTTGCCCGCGCCCGAGCGGCCGACGAGGCCCACGCGCTCCCCGGGACGAATCGTGAGGTTCAGGTGGTCGAACACGGGCTTGCCGTCGCGCCTGCCGTAGTTGAAGCTCAAGTCCTCGAAGCGGATCTCGCCGCGAGGCACGCGCAGCTCGCGTGCGCCGGGCCGGTCGCCCCCCGAATGCGGCACCGCGATCGTCTGCATGCCCTCCTGCACGACTCCGACGCTCTCGAAGATGCCGGTCACCTCCCAGCTCACCCAGCCGGCGACGTTGGCGATCTGCCAGGCGAGGGGCAAAGCGGTGGCCACGACGCCCGCGCTCACCGCGCCTTGCGCCCACAGCCAGATGCCGATCGCGGCGGTGCCGGTGAGGAGCGCCGCGTTCATCAGCGAAAGCGAGAACATGAATTGCGAGATGAGGCGCATGTGCGCGCCGATCGCGCCCTGGTGCTCGTCGATCACCTCGCGCACGTACGCGTCCTCGTCGGCCAGCCGCGCGAAGAGCTTGACCGTGAGGATGTTCGTATAGCTGTCGACCACCCGCGCCATCACGTGCGAGCGCAGCTCCGAGCTCGTCTTCGCCAGGTCGCGCATGCGCGGCACGAAGTAGCGCAGGAACACGATGTAACCGAGGAACCACGCGAGCGTCGGAAGGCCCAGGCGCCAGTCCGAGGCGGCCATCAGCGCAAAGGCGCTCACGCCGTAGACCGCGATGTACCAGACGGCGCGTATGCTCGCCATCACGCTCTCGCGCAAGGCGTTGGCGGTCTGCATGACGCGGTTGGCGATGCGCCCGGCGAAATCGTTCTGGAAGAACGGCCAGCTCTGGCGCAGCACGTGCCAATGGCTCTGCCAGCGGATCATGCTGGTCACGCCCGGGATCAGCGCGTTTTGGCGAATCAACATGTCGGCCAGATTGGCGAGCGGGCGGACGATGAGCACCAGCGCCACCATGCCGGCGAGCAGGGGCCACTGCTCGTCGAGCGCCGCCTGGCGGTCGGCGGCTCCCATGAGCGAAACCAGCTTGCCGATGAACACCGGGATCACCGTGTCGATCAACGCCACCGCGAGGCTGGTGACGAACATGAGCGCGTACCAGCCCTTGGTCTGGCGCACGAAGTGCCAGTAGAAGGCGAGCAGTCCCGCGGGCGGCTCGCCCGGACCCGTGCTCGCCGTTCCGCGAATGCGCGATTGGAGGTACTTGAACATGAGGAATAGACGGTTCGCCTGCGGTGTTATCCTAGTTTGCCGCAGATTGCGCGCATTGTTAAATGAAGGATTTCCCCATCAAAGGAGGAGACAGATGAAGACGGTTACACGCGTTTCCCTGGCAGCAGCCGTTGCGCTGGCGCTGGGCTCGTGCGCAGGCATGCAGTCGCAGCAGGGTGGCATGTCGTTTTTCGTCAGCAGCGTAGGCTCGGGAAAAGGAGCCGACCTCGGGGGCCTCGAGGGCGCCGACCAGCATTGCCAGTCGCTCGCGAAGGCCGTGGGTTCAGGCGGCCGCACCTGGCACGCCTATCTCAGCACCACGGGCACTCCCGGGTACCCGGGCGTGAACGCCCGCGACCGCATCGGGAGCGGCCCGTGGCAGAACGCCAAGGGCGTCGTCGTCGCAAGCAACGTCGATCAGCTGCACGGCGCGAACAATCTCACCAAGGAAACCGCGCTGAACGAAAAAGGCGAGATGGTCAACGGCCGCACCGAGAAACCGAACATGCACGACATGCTGACCGGCTCGACGCGGGATGGCCGCGCGATCACGAGCAGCGAGGATACGACCTGCAGCAACTGGACCACCAGCGGCGCCGGAGCCGCGATGCTCGGGCACCACGACCGCCAGGGCCTGCGCGACGACGACGCGTCCAAGTCCTGGAATTCCTCGCACCTGTCCCGCCCGAGCAAGGAAGGCGCCCCCGGCTGCAGCCAAGCGGCGCTGCAAGGCACGGGCGGTAACGGATTGTTCTACTGCTTCGCCGCGAACTAGTTCTCCGTTCCCAAGGAAATCCGAGCGCCGTCAGTTCGCGAGCGGATCCGGGCGCAGCTGGAACTTCAAGACCTTCGACCGGGTGCCTTTGCCGCCCTCGACGTGGAACGGAGCCCGGGTGGCATAGGTCGACCACAGGGCCCTTCCCTTCCAGCCGGCGCCCGGGTCGTCGATGCGGCCATCGAGCCCCTTCGCGTAAAAACCCATGGGGTACGGCACGCGGAGAATCACGAATTTCCCGTCCTTGAGCGCAAGCAGCGCGTCGTTGGCGTTGCCGGTCGCGATCGGCGTATCGCTGCCCAGTCCGAAGGTGTCGTGCTGATCCACCCACGAGTAATAGCTCGCCTCGGCGCTGCCCGAGTCGGTCACGCCCTTCAACTGCGGTCCGGGGAACGGATAGAGCGTCCAGCCTTCGGGGCAGTGCTTGCCCGTGGCGCTCGGGCCGTTGAGCGGTCCCTTGCACTTGCGCCGGTCGAAACTCGCGAAATGTCCGCTCGCGAGCGGCGCCCAGACGACGCCTTTGCGATCGATGTCCATGCCGCGCGGCGAATAGCCGGGGAACGGCGGCTCGAACACTTCCGTGAGCGCCGTCTCCGGCGGATTCGATCCCGGATTCACGCGAATGATGAAACCCGGGTAACCGAGCACCGATCCCCAGATGGAGCCGTCAACCGGGCTCGGGGCGAGTCCGTAGAAACCGGCCACGATGCGCTTGTCCCTCTTCGGATCGATCGGATCGTTCGGCCCCACGTAATCGTCGCGCCTGCCGTTGCCGTTGGTGTCCAGAACGAACGGGGTCCAGCCTTGCGCCTTCTGCTCGTCGCCGGTCTCCTCGAACACCCTTCTGTTGAGCCACCCGAGGACCTCGTTCGCCGCGCCGCCTGAGCTCGCCCACAGAGTGTTGTTTGCATCCTCGGCGAAGTACAGATGATGCGTGCCGAAGCAGGTGTCGATGAGGGTGAACCTTCCGGTTTTCGGATCGTATTGGGAGAGCTGACGGTTGGAGCGTCCGACGGGAAAAACTTTTGCCGACGGATGATCCGAGCCTTTCCCGCAGAAGGCCGGGTTGGCCGGCCCCCGCACGCGCGAGGTGAACCAGACCCTGCCCTTCTCGTCGAGCATCGGGTTGTGCGGGCTCGTCTGGCTGTCCCAGATCGGCTCCGCTCCCCAGTACGCAGACGGCGCCATCGGGTTGTTCTTCGTCGAGGGCGTCTTCGGATCGCGGACCGGCACTTTCATTTCGCTCGCCGTATGCCGCACGGGATCCAGGACCGGCACGAAATCCGTGCTCTCCTCGGTCGCCCCGTAAATCAGTCCGTAAGCATTGACCGTGGGATTGCGCTTGTCGCTCGAGATCTCGTCGTGCAGGTAGGCAGTGGGGCGGCTCCAGTCCCACAGGCTGATGACGACATTGCGCTCCAGGCCTTGCGGCCGTTCAGGCCTTGAGGCGGGCAGCTCGCCCGCGGCGATCCGATCGGTCCAATCGGCAAATTGACCGAGCATCCGCTGAGCGTCGAACCTGCCGATGTTGTTCGTCATGTTGGTCATGGCCTGGCCGGAAGCGATGCGCCGCGCCCAGGCTTCGACCGAGGAATTGAAATGGCCGAGCTCCTTCGGAATGGTACGCGTCGCCTTGTTGCCGAGCTGGTGGCAGGTGTAGCAACCGTCGGTCTTCGTGAGATCGAGCCATTGACCTTGATTGGCCGCTTTTCCTATCGGGAATTCGTTTCTCTCCGGGACCTTCAGCATCGAATACCAGTAGATCGCCGGGTAGTACTGCGCCGCCGCCGCCGCGCTCGGCGCCACGACTGCGGTCAGATCGAGAATTCTCCCGGGCGCGGCCTGCACCTTGGGCGAGTCGACCAGCCCGTAGCCGCGCACCCATACGCTGTAGTTGGCTTTCGGAAGCTCCGAATTTGGTCGGGAGATCGTTCGTCTCCGCGATCACCCAGACTCCGGCCTCGGGCCCGTTCGCACCCGTCACGATCCCGGCAAGATCGCTTTCGCCGATGCCGGCGCCCTGCGAGGCGCCCGGTGGAACCTGGCACGCCGCCAAGACGAGGGAAATACCGCTGATCACCAGGCTCATTCGCATGCTTCCGCTCCTCGCGTCCATCCGTGCGAAATTGGACAATTATGCCGCCAAAACGAATGGCGGGAAACCCGAACTCGGACTACCATTCGCCCGCGGTTACAGTGAGAAAGGAGGAGTGACATGTTAAAAGTATCGCGCGTCATAGCGGTTGCACTCGTTGCGGCAGGGCTCTCTTCCGTCGCCTCGGCCCAGAAGTTCGACAACAGGAGACTGTTCTTTGGCGGCGGTTTGAGCCAGAACAGCATTTCGAACTTCGACAACGCTACGGGCTTCCAGATTTTCGGCGGCTACAATTTCCCCGCAATAGCGCGAAACTTCTACGTCGACGCCGAAGCCGGCTACATGGATACGGGCAAATTCAAGAGGACGGCTCCTACCCTTGAAACGAAAGCAAAGGGGCTGTGGGGGTCCGGCGTGGCGAGATACATGGTCGCTCCCCAGTGGGAACTGCTCGGCCGCCTCGGATACGACTTCGGCGATGACGACGGTATCATGGTCGGCGTAGGAGGCGGGTACATCGTCAACAAGAACCTGAAGCTGCGCCTCGAATTCGTCCAGCGCGATACCGTAGACTCGTTGCAGTTCAACGTCGTTTTCTATCCCTGGTGATCGCCAGGCCGGGCTCAGACCCGGCCCCCGTTTTTTTGCGGACGGGAAAAGGGCATTGGCGCACCCAATGCCCTTTTTTTTGCGCCGGCTCGCAGCCTCGGGCTACCATGTCGCACGCGAGTCCCGAAGGAGCGTCTATCATGCCAGACGATTCGAAAGTCAGACCCGAATCCGATTACGACGTCCTGTACCGCATCATGACCACGCGCATGAGCGTGCGCCGCATCAGGCCCGATCCCATCCCCGAAGAGTACGTGGATAAGATCCTCGAGGCGGGCCGCTGGGCGATGTCCGGGGCGAACGGCCAGCCCTGGG
>WNGC01005251.1_pt1 | contig 14263 bp, 6 predicted proteins | sample 5400051 | NCBI WGS metagenome assembly WNGC01 (sample SAMN13153368, study PRJNA577476) | soil metagenome | isolation source: 20 cm soil or saprolite under grassland replicate 2 | place: USA:California | collected 2016-06-15 | reverse complement strand
GAAATCAAACTTGATGGATATCGCGCGCTTGCGGTGAAGTCGGGGGCTGGTCTCACCCTGTTCTCGCGGAGGAAAAAATCTTTCAATAGACAGTTTGGCCAAATCGTGGATGCGCTAGCGGATTTGCCCGAGGGAACAGTCGTTGATGGAGAATTGATCGCAATTGATGACAGCGGCCGCCCGGATTTCAATCTGCTGCAGAATGTCCGTGCGGAGGCATCTCGGATTCATTACTACATTTTCGATCTTTTGTGCTGGAAGGGCCGTGACTTGACACGCCTTCCACTGATCGAACGGCGGGCGCTCTTGAAGGCACTCGTTGTTGTGCGCGACAAGAGAATCAGGACCGTGGAGTACGTTGAGGCAGCGCCAACGGATCTGCTAGCTGCGGTGCGCGAGCAGGGGCTTGAAGGAATCATCGGAAAACAAAAGGACAGCCACTACCAATCCGGAAAGCGAAGCGGCGCATGGATCAAGCATCGCGTGAATCGTGGACAAGAGTTCGTCATCGGAGGGTATTTTCCCGGTCCACACGGCTTTGACTCACTGATTGTCGGGTACTATGACGGAGGCAAATTGATGTATGTGGCAAGAACTCGGAACGGGTTTGTCCCGGCCTCCCGGCGACAAGTGTTTTCGAAATTGAAGCATCTCGTGACGCCCACCTGCCCATTCGTGAATTTACCGGAGACGAGGCGATCACGATTTGGGGAGGAACTCAACGCTGAGAAAATGAAGAAGGCAATTTGGTTGACGCCAGAAGCGGTCGCACAGATTGAGTTCCTGGAATGGACCGAGGGCGAGAAAACGGCATCAGACTACATCCGTTCGTCGAGTGCAGACCGAGAAGTTTCGGATCACGCATCCCTTCCATCCCCTCTCTGGCCATGAGTTCGAGGCTCTGGCATGCAAAGAATACAGCGGTGAACAGAGGGTCTGCTTCCTCGATAAGAAGGGCCGCCAGTGTGAGCTTCCACTGAGCTGGACCGATCTGGCTGCGGAAGATCCAGTCACCATCTTGGCTTCTGGAAAAAGTTGGTTCCGTGCAGCGGACCTTCTGCAATTGGTGCGTTTAGTCGAAGGATTGCGGCGATGACGCGTAAAGATAATTCTGTCCTATCTGTTAAAGAAATTATGCCGCAACAATCACCGCGTTCCTGCCGTCAGTCGCTATTTGTAACCATACTACGTGCCGACGGGACGCACAAAAGCCTTGACAATCCCTCAAATATGCACATAATTATACTTACACACGAAACGCGTTGTTCCGGAGACTTGATCAATGCCCAGCAAAGCGGCCAAAAAGTCCAAGCGAGACGCCCTCAAGCGGCACGGCACGCTCAATCCGCATCCAGACTCGGTGACAGAACCTCTGTTCGAAGCTGGCGATTTCTTCGATCGCGACGACCTTCTGCAACTCAAGTACGAGATGCTTCGCCGCGTCACGGTCGACAAGCAGTCGGTCACTCAGTCCGCTACAGCATTCGGCTTCTCACGCCCTACCTACTATCAAGCGGAAGCCGACTTTCAGCGGGACGGTCTCTTCGGGCTACTGCCCGAGAAGCGAGGACCCCGGCAAGGCCACAAACTTACGCCGGAGGTTCTGGACTTCGCTATACAACTCCGGTCGAGCGATCCTTCGTTGCGTCCTCTGGACTTGGCCGCTGCCATCCAGGAACGGTTCGCTATAAATGCACATCCACGGAGTATCGAGCGCGCACTAAGGCGGCAGGAAAAAAAACGTCGCTGAATCCAGCCGCTCGCGCACGCAACACAGCGGAGCCGGAAGCACTCATTTCCGCCTACGAAGATCTACGGCGGCAAGCCGCACAGTGTTCGATTGCTGGTGGCTTGGGTATGGCCATTTTTCTTGACCAGGGAATGGCGGCATGGATGCTGGCGTGCTCCTGGGTCACTTGCACGAATCCCGACAGAGTGCGCGGGTGTCCGATCACTGCCGCTCCGTTACCGGATGACGTTCGCGGAGAAATCGTCTTATTACTGGCAGCAATGGCTCTCAAACAAGCGCCGGAGGTTCATCCATGAGCATCGAAACTAACCCGAAGGTGACTGCGAACCAGCTCAAACGCGATGCCTTCCTTTACATCCGTCAATCTACTCCCCGTCAAGTGCTCGAGCATACCGAGAGCACTGCCCGTCAATACGCGCTGCGGAAGCGCGCCGTTGCTCTTGGCTGGAAGGATGACCAAGTCATTGTGATAGACAGTGACCTGGGCCAATCGGGTGCGTCCGCTGCAGATCGTGAAGGTTTTCAAAAGCTAGTGATGGAAGTGAGCATGGGCAGAGCCGGCATCGTTCTCGGGCTTGAAGTCTCGCGCCTTGCCCGAAACTCGACCGACTGGCACCGGCTGCTGGAGATTTGCGCCATTACTGACACACTCATTCTGGACGAGGACGGCATCTACCATCCCGAAAACTTCAACGATCGCCTCCTGTTGGGACTGAAGGGCACCATGAGTGAAGCGGAATTGCACCTGATCCGCGCCCGAATGCGCGGCGGACTCCTGAATAAAGCCAAGCGCGGCGAGCTGGCCACTCCATTGCCCTTTGGCTTTGCGTACGATGACGAGGGCCGGGTCGTGCTTGATCCAGACCAACAAATCCAGCAGGCAATCCGATCGGTATTTGAGGTGTTCCGTCAAGTCGGTTCAGCGTTTGGAGTGGCGAAAGAGTTTCGCAAACAGGGATGGCAGTTTCCTCGATTGGTGAGGCCGTCTGGAGGTTCGGCCGAAGTCGGCTGGGGCGATCTCGAGCACAACCGAGTTACGCGTATTCTTCGCAACCCTCGGTACGCCGGCGCTTTCTTCTACGGACGTACGCGCTTTCAGAAGAAAGTCGAAGGAGGGGGCCGCACTCGAGACTTACCTCGACAGGAATGGCATACGTTGATTCTCGATGTACACCCGTCGTATATCACTTGGCGAGACTACGAAGAAAATCTTCGCCGTCTGCTAGAAAACGCGCAAACTTGCGGACTGAAGAAGCGAAGCGCTGTGCGAGAAGGTCCTTCGCTGCTACAAGGCCTGGCAATCTGTGGAGTATGTGGCAGCCGCATGACCGTAGGTTATCGACAGCGCAAAACGGGGCCTTATCCGTTCTACATCTGCCAGGGGCGTCGCGAGGTGGATCGGATCGAGAGGGGCTACTGCCAACGAGTCTCCGGGTACAGCCTGGACAAAGCAATCGGATCATTGTTAGTAGAAACGGTTACTCCTCTCGCGCTCGAAGTTGCCCTCAACGTTCAGCAGGAGATACAGTCACGCTGGGATGAAGCCGACCGACTTCGCCGGCTTCAGGTGGATCGGGCTAGCTACGAATCTGAACTAGCGCGCCGCCGTTTTCTCCGTGTCGATCCCGACAATCGACTCGTAGCTGCCTCGTTGGAAGCGGATTGGAACTCAAAGCTGCGGGCACTCTCTGAAGCTGAGCAGAATTACGAGCGCCAGCGCCAAGCAGATCAGCTCAAAGTTAGCAGCGAGCAGCGAGAGCAGGTGCTGGCCCTGGCCACAAACTTCCCACAACTGTGGAACAATCCTGGCACTGCCGACCGCGAACGCAAGCGAATGGTCCGTCTTCTCATCGAAGACGTTGCCGTACGAAAAGGCGAGCAGGTGCAGCTTGACGTTCGCTTCCGCGGTGGCAAGTCGAAAACGTTGATGTTACCTCGGCCGTTGAGTTATTGCGAAAGCCACAAGCAAAATCCGGCTATGGTGGCCGAACTGGACCGCCTCTTGGATGATTACAACTACGCAGACGTGGCCCGAATTCTCAACGAGAAAGGGTTTAAGACAGGCGACGGTTTGCCGTTGACATCACCAGCCGTCGGCTACATTCGAACGGCCTATAGACTCAAGAGCCGCTTCGATCGGCTTCGTGAACGCGGCATGCTTACCATGGTTGAGATCGCAAAGAGGTGTGGTGTTTCAACAAACACAATTTCCGATTGGCGGCGAAAGGTTCGAATTCGTGCGCATGCCATTAACGATCGAAACCAATTTCTTTTTGAAGATCCCGGGCCTAATCCACCGCGGAAGCACGTTCGAAGGTCTCGGGTAGCAATCATCTCAGGTACTCAATATTCGCCGCCGGAGGGAGTGGCATGACGGAATATCAGGGGATGATCAGGGATTAGGTACGCTGTATAACAGAGTTAGCATTATAACAGTAGCCCTGCTCCCAACAAGAGCCGGTTTCGCGCCGGCCGGATCTGCTGATAAATAATCGCCAGACGATTGCTGGTTGCCATCTCGACGTCCTGAACTTGTTAGCGGTGCTTCTTGCCCTTCGATGTTATGCAGAAATGCTCTGTTTGCAAAGCTTGATGCAACACATTCACTGACTGTTTTTGCCCGATGCCATTTATTTCGTGTGGTCATAGAGGACGCTACCTAATCTCGTATAAAGGAAAGCGATCGTAACTACGTCTCCACCCGAGGGTCGTCCGCTTAGGAAAGGCTGGCGAGGCGTAGCATGATCAGTGATGCGCGACCAGGTGTATGAAGCCGGTGTGAAACGACTTGCCTATGTTGGTGTGAAGTGACAACACGGAGCATCACGGTTTATCAACATACCGCCGACACAATTCATGCGGGACTGCCTAATTATTCATAGCGCAATACAACTGCAGGATCTACACGAGTTGCACGTCGGGCCGGCGACCAGCATGCGGCAGCTCCAACAACAAGCATGAGAACTACAACGATGCCGAATGTCAGCCGATCCGTTGGGGAGACGCCCCAAATCTGGCTGGAAATGAAGCGTGTAACGCCAAATGCAACGATCTCGCCCAGGGCGACGCCGGCGAGGACTAGAATAATTCCTTGTCGGAGTACTCCAGCGAGTACTCTTGACGGCGGTGCGCCGATTGCCATTCGAATGCCAATGTCATGCATCTGCACTAGCACCCAATACTTCAGAACGCTGAAAACACCGATCGCAACCAATACCAGCCCAATTCCAGCGAACGAGGCAAATATGGCCAGCCCGAACTCTGGAACTGTCAGCCAGTGCTCTTGCAGGAAGCTCTCAATACTCCAAGTCATATCCAGGGGAACCTCGGGATCAATGGCCCACACCTGTTTACGAACGTTCTCCAGAAGAGGGCCGGGTCGGTCCGCCGTTCTGATCAGGAGTCCGCCTCCGGGGAACGCCGGAACGGTGTAAGGGATATAAGCTTCCTGCGTAGGCGGGTCGTACAAGCCGCGGTTCTTGGAATCCTTGAGCACTCCAATGATCTCAAAATACGAGTTCGGCCGCGTTTCTGGAAACTGTTCCAGAAGAAGGAATCGAATCTTTCGGCCTATTGGGTTTTCGCCCGGAAAAAAGTTATGCACCAGTGTCTCATTGACGACCGCCACTTCATGCGATGACTCTATATCTGATTCCGACAACCATCTGCCTCGTAACAGCCCACGACCGAGTGTTCGGAGATATCCTTCACTACATAGTTGAAGCATGGCAAACACTCGATCATTCTCTCTTCGACCTGGCACATCCACTTCGCTTATCGGTCCCCGATCGGGCGGGAGAGAAATAGCCACGGTGGCTGCAGTCACCCCTGGCAGCGTGGTTACACGCTGCATGACCTGCTCAAAGAATTGCTTCTTCTGTATTGCCGTGGTGTAGCGTCCTTGAGGCAGAGCCAATCTTGCGTGCACTAGATTCCTAGGATCGAATCCGAGGTCCATATGCGTTAGTGAGAGGAAGCTTCGCATCATAAGGCCCGCGACGATCAGCAACACAATCGAGAAGGCCACCTGGATCACCACCAGGGCAGACCTCATTTTTCCATACTGAAACGTCGTGCTCACTCGGTTGGCGGCCCCACCGAGGCTGCAGGTTCTTGCGGCCTTGACCGCCGGCGCGAGGCCGAACAGCAATGTGGTCACGAGAGTTGCCAACAAAGCAAACAGCAGAGTTACCCAATTCAGTGTGATCGTTGCCTCCGCAGGAATTACCCCCTCCGGTAACACTGCAACAAAGCCCTTGAGGCCGACATAGGCCAAAATGATTCCGGGAACGGCGCTGACCATTGCCAGGACCAGACTCTCCACGAGCAGTTGTCGTACCAGTCTTGCCCGACTTGCACCCATCGCCATCCGGACCGCCATCTCCTGCTGGCGTGTGGTAGCCCGTGTTATCAGAAGATTTGCTACGTTGCTACAAGCCACCCCAAATAGGAGACAGACTGCGCCAACCAGGCCGTAAAGCAAAGTCCTAAAATCGCCAAGGACGGAATCCGTCAGCGATCTTGCGAAAACGGTGAAGTTTTCCGGGTACTCCCTGGGGTAAGACGTCGATCTTTTTTTGACGATCACTTCAAATTCCGCCGCAGCTTGCGCGAGGCTGATACCCGGTTTTAGGAGACCGAGACATCCCCGGCTCCGTATCGGAAGTTCGCCGGCATGATGCCGACGAGGGTTCGTGGCTCTCCGTTTAGCACCAGAGTGGTTCCCAGGACATGCGGATCACCGCCGAACTGGGATTTCCAGAGTTGATAGCTCATTGCCAAGACGGGTGGGGCGTTAGGCTCCCCGTCCGGTGGGGCTATGGGCCGTCCGAGTAGGGATTTGCCCGCAAGCAACTGAAAAGCGTTCGCGGTTACAAAAACCCCTGCAAACAGGCGTGTTCCCTTTGTATCACGGAAAAACACATCCTGCGTGCGGCTTCCAATCAGGTCTTCAAACACTTGGTTTTCTTCTCGGAACGCCTTTAGTTCTGCAGCGGAAAGCGCATGTCGGCCTTGATTCCCTTGCTCACGAACATCGTGGATGTAGATCACCGCAAGACGGTCTGCATTCCTATAAGGAAATGGCCTCAATACGGCGTTGTAGACGATACTAAAAATCGCAGCTGTAGAGCCGATACCGAGAGCAAGCATGAGAACAGCCATGAGAAGCAGGCCACGTTCTTTTCTGAGAGAACGAAGCCCGTAGATCACATCTTGTTGCAAGCAGCTTAGAACAGCCATAGGCCCCTCACCGAAGCCACGTAAGCCCTCAAACGGCAATTACCGGTCGCTGTCACTCGCAGTCATACAGGACGGCAGAGCCATTGTGGGTAACTAACGGATCCAGGAACATCTCCCTCTCCCCAAATAGTCTCTCTGCCAGTACGCCTCGCTCGCGACAAGTTGCGATCAATCTATCCGATTCGACAATGGGAGCAGATTCTGGAGAGTACTTAATACTCATAATGTGATTCAACCACGGCTCCTGCCCCATAGCATATTACAGCGGCAGGTTGGAAATGTCAGGGCTCTCTTTGTAGGAATGGAATGCAGTGGAGCACCGCTCACTTGGCTCTATGGACCGCCGCTGTCCCGAAGGCCCGATCGGAGTTCAGACGAGTCGCGTCGTTTGAGCAGCTCGAATTTTGCGCAAGCTATCGAAATCGGCGCTGTCGCCCAAATCTGGACCACTGCTTGGTAACTCGGGAAATCGGTAAGGTTCCTCCCAGTACCCCCTTCTCTCCCTGAAGAGAGGAGTGACGAATTCCCTGAAAATAACATAAGCGTCCGCTTCAGCGCCCCGCGGGGGCGACTCCACAATGGCGCATCGGATCTATTTTTTTAACTCTTGAGCGACTCCGTGTTAGCCTCTTGAGCACTAGCCGCGCTCATGGCGACGACAGCGCACCAAACTCATTTCACAAAGCCGGTGTCTCATCGGGCCGGCCGGTGGTTCTTCGTCGGAATGGCGTTGGTGATGATTGCCACATCAATTGCCGGATTCCTCCCCGCAATCATTGAACCTGCCACGAGACGCGCGCCGCTCACTCTGCTCGCCGAAACACACGGAATTGTGTTCTTCATGTGGCTGTTGCTCTACCTAGGTCAAAGTCTGCTGATCGCAAACCGACGCGTGGCTTTGCACCGAAGGCTCGGCCTGACCTCAGTCGTGCTCCTGGCAGCGATGATTCCCTTAGGCTTCGCCACGACGACTGCCATGGTCCGGCGAGGGTTCGACTTGAGTGGCGATCAACACGTCGACCCTCACCCCGACGGCCAAACGTCAGTGGACGCGCCTACTTCTTCGGTATTCAACTTTTCCGGATTGCTTGCGTTCATCATTCTCGCCGTTGCGGCAATTGGCTATCGTCGCCGGCCAGACGTCCATAAGCGGCTCATGCTGTTTGCGAATATCATGCTTATGACTGCGCCGATCGTGCACCTGCTCGGGCATATACAGAACACTTGGCTATCGCCCGCAGCGTATGCCGCTGCGTTTGCAATTCTCAACATCTTGTTCCTCCTGGCACCGGTCGCCGGTGACTATCTGATTGAGAAACGGATTCGATTCCTCACGGCGGCAACGGCAATTGGGTTGTTCCACGTCATTGGTCGGCAAAGCTCGATTGTGCCTGTTTCGCATAATCGGTAAAGTCGATGCTATCGTTGCGCCTGGTCGACACGGAGCGGTCTGTGGGCCCGCGATTTGGTGGCTCACGCCATGAAGGGGTGCAGTATGAAGCGTAAGTCGATAGGCTACGACATTCGAAGTTTGTCGCACTGCGCGAGGACAAGAATCCCCGAAGCGTGTTCAAGGACAAGCCGGCGAACCTTGAATAACTTTCTGTTAGCCAGTAATCTGTCCAGAGTCGAGGCCAAGCGCGGAGATCACCTCTCACAAGTATACTTTCTCGTCACTGATCTTTGTGACTAGCCGTCGTTCATCGGTAACAGCCAGCGTTTGTGAATCTGCATAAGGCGATATATTGATAACCCGTTAAGTTTTCCATAGTATGAGTCTGCCGGCCCGTTAGGCTTGCGAATTCGCGCTTTAGCACACCTGATGTCAATCGGGCGCGTTAGTGAGAGGCACTAAGAGGGACGATGGTAAATCGAGGGTCGGAGTGGCGGCGCTGGGAGCCTCACATCCATGCGCCCGGAACCGTTCTGAACGACCAATTCGGAGGCGGTGACGCCTGGACGAATTACCTCGCCGCGCTGGAAGGTCTCACCCCCAAAGTTGAGGCCATTGCTGTTACAGACTATTACGTCGCCGATACGTACGAAGAGGTGCTTCGGAGACATATGGCCGGGCGCCTTCCTAACGTTCAACTTATCTTCCCAAACATCGAGGTGAGGCTCGATGTGGCGGCGAGGTCGGGCTTCGTGAACCTTCACCTCTTGATTAGCCCAGAAGACCCGAACCATCTCGTCGAGGTCGGGCGTATCCTTACACGCCTTCAATTCAATGCATACGGCGACCGGTTTGACTGTACTCGTGACGAGTTGATTCGGCTTGGCAAGCGCGCAGATCCGACGATCAGAGATGATCGGGCAGCGCTCGCACACGGCGCGACACAATTCAAGGCCAATTTCGCCCAGTTGCGGGAGGTTTTCGGTGAAAGCGATTGGGCGAAGAAGAATATTTTGATCGCTGTAGCCGGTGGTGCCGACGACGGCACTTCGGGTGTGCGTCAGGCCGCCGACGCGACACTGCGACAGGAGATCGAGAAGTTTTCACACGTCATCTTTGCGAGCAGCCAAGCTCAGCGCGAGTTCTGGCTTGGCCAGCGCGCGGTAAGCGTTGGCGAGCTGCGGGCTCGCTACAATGGTTGCAAACCGTGTCTCCACGGCAGCGATGCGCACGACCACGCGGCCGTCGGCCAACCAACTAGTGACCGGTTCTCTTGGATTAAGGGAGCGCTGACATTCGACGCGCTGCGTCAGGCGTGCATCGATCCGGCTGGGCGTGCTTATGTTGGAACGGAGCCGCCACACAATGCCATGCCGTCGCAGGTCATATCGGAGGTCGGGATCACAGACGCGCCTTGGGCGCTCACGCCGACCATCCAGCTCAATCCCCGACTAGTGGCAATCGTCGGCGCACGCGGATCGGGAAAGACAGCCTTGACCGATGTAATCGCCGCTGGCTGCGACGCGATCACTGGGGCGGCCTGGAGCGATGATGAGAACATAAGCCCTTCTTTTTTGGTCCGAGCGCGCTCACTAATCGGCAACGCCAAGGTGAAGCTAACTTGGGGTAGTGGCAATACAATCACACGGGCACTCGACGGCCGAGACGCAAATGAACCGTTGGCCTATCCTCGCGCCAGATATCTCTCGCAACAATTCGTCGAGGAGCTCTGTTCTTCAAAGGGAGCTTCCGAAGGCTTAATCCAAGAGATTGAGCGTGTCATTTTCGAAGCGCACCCAGAAGATCAGCGAGAGGGCGCCATGAACTTCGCTGAGCTTCTGGATTGCCGGGTCACACGTTTCCAACAATCACGTCAGCGCGAGGCCGAGGCGATAGCGTTAATCTCTGAGCGCGTTGCCGAAGAATTGGAGAAGGAAGGTCTCGTCGAAGGGCTAACCAAACAAGTCGGGCAAAAGCAGAGCTTGATCGCCGGGTACAACGCGGACCTCGCAAAGCTAGTTGTCAAAGGCACAGAAGCGCAGGCTACGCGTCACGCACAACTCAGCCAAGCCGCTCAAGTACTCAACGCGAAGTTACAGAACTTCGGCAACCAGCGTCGCACCTTTCTCACTATGCAGGACGAGGTGAGAAACATGCGTGCGACGAAGGCACCGGAAATGCTGCGGGAAGTGCAGGCGCGACATCCAGGCAGCGGACTCAATACCGCGCAATGGGATGAGTTCCTGCTTGTCTACAAGGGCGATGTCGGTAAAGCATTGTCAGGCTACATCGCATGGGCTGACCAAGAGATCGCAAACATCAATGGCGTACCTCCCTCGCCGGGTGATCCAAACGTTGCCCTGATTGGCGATGGGGAAGATCTGCGCACGGTTAAACTCGCTGTAATCAAGGCTGAGATGGTGCGGCTAGAACAGTTTATTAGCGCTGATACGATCATTCGAAATCAATATGTTGCTCTGTCCTCGCGCATTGCTCTGGAGAGCAACGCGCTCAAGGCACTTGAAACGCGCTTGATGGATGCCCAAAATGCGGCGGCACGCCGAATAGCCCTCCAAAGTGAGCGCGAAGCCTCTTACGGCCGAGTGTTCGACGCAATCATTAGCGAGCAGCACGTGCTCGAAGCTCTGTACGCACCACTCATGGCGCGGCTTGCCAACTCATCGGGGACATTAGGCAAGCTTAGCTTTTCCGTTTCACGCGTTGTCGATGCGGACGCCTGGGGGCGTTTCGCTGAAGACGAACTTATAGATTGTCGCAGGAGTGGACCGTTTTATGGCCGCGGTTCGATGATCGAGCTTGCGAACTCTCAACTCAAGCCCACTTGGGAGACTGGTAGCGCGAGCGCAATTCAGGCGGCGATGGCCAATTTCATTGCGAGATATTGGAAGGACATACTCAAACACGCACCGTATGTCCCTACTCAGAAATTGGAGTTTCGTGCTTGGTCCAAGCACTTTGCACGGTGGTTGTTCAGCACCGATCACGTTGCTGTTCGATATGAGCTCGCCTATGACGGCGTCGACATTCGCAAGCTCTCGCCTGGCACGCGTGGGATTGTGTTGTTGCTGCTATACCTTGCACTCGATGACGCCGACGATCGTCCGTTGATAATCGATCAGCCAGAGGAAAACTTGGATCCTAAATCGGTGTTCGATGAACTCGTTTCGCTGTTCATGAGGGCCAAGGCCAAACGCCAAGTGATAATGGTAACCCACAACGCAAATCTGGTGATCAACACGGACGCGGATCAAATAATAATTGCCGGCGCAGGCCCACACCCGGCTGGAGGTCTACCGCTAATTAGCTATGTAGGCGGCGGCCTCGAAGACGCCAATATTCGCGAGGCTGTCTGCAATATCCTTGAGGGTGGCGAGGAGGCATTCCGCGAACGTGCGCGGCGCCTTCGTGTGCGGCTCGAACGATAAAGTCCTAGTTCTGAGTTCCCGTTAAAGTCTTGAAAACGCTCATGGTTGCCGCTGCGAAACTCGCGTCACCCTTTCGATCTTCCGACTCATTTTCGAACTCTTTCGGTGAACGGTAGCCCAGCTAGAGCCGAATGCACGATATGGGCGTTGCCGTTGGCGCCTATCTCGGCGTTATTACAGATCCGTACGTACAAGCGCCGCAACGCGAAGCTCAATACCGCGTAAGCACGTAGCAACGGCATTTGGTTACGTGTCGCTGCTTAGGGTCGGGGCCAGATGGTCATTGCGCGTTTGAGGAGGTCGTCGCCGCGCTTGCTGATCGCGTTCTCGTCCCATGTGTTGGCTTGGTGGAGTTGCTGGTTGATGGGGAGAAGCGAGGCGTTCATGATCGCGGGTCGTTTCTTACTCCATGGGCTGTTGCTGACGCTACTGTTGAGTGGTTGCGTGAGGACGGTGAGGTTCCCGAACGTTTGGAGTGATCGGTTGCGCGCGCGGGTCGCTATGGCGATGGGGTCGTCGGTAGTGGCGTTGGTGAGTTCGAACCACGTCAGTCCTTTGCTGCCGTCGGGGAGGGGCCAGTGTTCTTCCCATGATTGCGGGAGGAGGTGTTCGACGGTGAGTGGTCCTTCGAGGGTAATAGTTTCGTGTTTGTTGGTTTGGTAGGTCTGGTTGAGTCGTCGCAGGACGTGGATCATTTTGGGATTTTGGAGGATGCTGTACGCGTGCTGGGTAGTCCATGCGGTCGCGAAATCTTGGTCGGCTGGCCACACGCTGCTTTCCCCAGTGAGGCTCACGAGCTGCTGCGTGATATTCACCGGGATCGTTCCTTCTTTACGGAGTGTTCGGGTGAGGTTGAGGAAGATTCTGTTGTAGTTCTTCGGGGTGAGATTGCAGACTGTGCGCCGGAGCACGTAGGATTCGAGGGTTACTGCGATCTCGCGGAGTTGTTCGTCGGTCAGGTTGCTATCAAGCAGGTGGAGGAGGAGTGGGTATGCCGTGCTGGTGTCGAAGGTTTCTAGGAAGGTCGCGAGCGCGTAGAGCGGGTCGCCTTTTTTCGGTGCCGTGATCCGTCGGAAGTGTGTTCCTTGTCGCGCGATGGCTTGAAGTTCTACCTCGACGTTCGCGTAGGGTTTTTGGCGTTCGATCCAAGCTTTGTACTCGACGAAAAGGTGTTTGATGGGGATGTCGATGGCTTGTTTGCTGGTGAGGAAGTGTTGGAGGAAGAGGTCGCTTCGTGGGCGGAAGAGTCGTCCTTGTCGTGTTTCGGTGCGCCAGAATGGATCGTCGAAGGGCTTCCAGTAGGTGTTGTAGAGTGCTTCGGGGTTGAGCTCTTGCCGTGCGGCCCGCAAGAAGATGTAGTTGCGCAGGAGGTCTGCGGGGAGTAGTGGCTCTCCGCGGGCGTTGAGGGTTTCGAAGATGACTTGTGCGTCATCGTCGCGTTCGAGGTCGATGATGACGACTTTGAGGCTGCTCTTGAGTGCAGTGAAGCAGAGGAGGAGTCGTTCCGCGAGTGGAGTGGTCGGAGCGAGTGGTGGTTCCGCGCTTGTGCCGATGAAGTATTCATGGAGTGCTTGGTGGAAGTAAAGGTAGGCTTCGACCATACGCGGTCGAGGGTCGTAGGATCGTGCGTACTTGCGTTTGATGAGGGGGTATTTCTTCTCTAGTGCTGCCTTTGATGCACTGGTGATGACGTCGCTGAATTGTTCGCGGTCGCTTTGCGTGGGCCAGACTTTGAATTGTTCGACCGCGCGGTCGTTCATCATGCCGGTGTTCAAGAGGTATTTTGTGCACTCCTCGGCGAGTTCGTTGCAGTTGTTTGCGGTGCAGTTGTCGCGGAAGGCGGCGAGGAATATTTGGAGTGTGGTGAGGCGTTGTTGTCCGTCGATGACTTGCCGTCGTGGGACGTGAGTCGTTGGCGTGAGTTTTTGGTCGAGGACCATTGCCCCGAGGAAGTGGATTGGTGCGTCTTGTCGGCCGTCGAGGTGTTCCGTGAATTTTCTGCTGATGTCTTCCCAGAGGGGCTCCCACTGTGTTATTCGGTTCCAGACGTATTGTCGTTGGAAGAGTGGGACTTCGAGTCGTGCTTTGTTTTGGAAGATGTCCAGTATTGCTGCGGCGCTCGCGTTCATCCGGTGCTCCGATTTCTATTGTTGGTTTCCCGGCCATGCGACTACGGGCGGGAAATTATGCAATTTACGTAATGGGTAATTCTTTAGTGTACGGGGTTATGAGGTCGGTTGTCGCGGGGGGCATTGTGGTGATTGTGGTGGTGTCGGTCGGTCGTGGGGCTCGTCGCGAATGAACCCGCCCGGTCACGACAGGGCAGCCGAGATAGCTCCTTGTCTTGGATTCTTCGACGCTCTGATTAAACGCCCTTCGCATTGGAGCCCGCTTGGTCGTCATGCATAATACGGTCAGGAGATTAGAGCTAGA
>WNGC01001528.1_pt1 | contig 14282 bp, 13 predicted proteins | sample 5400051 | NCBI WGS metagenome assembly WNGC01 (sample SAMN13153368, study PRJNA577476) | soil metagenome | isolation source: 20 cm soil or saprolite under grassland replicate 2 | place: USA:California | collected 2016-06-15 | reverse complement strand
GCTTGTCGTTCGCCCCAAAGATGACCCGGTCCTCACCGACATCGAGCAGCGCGCGTCTGTGTTGCGAGAGCAATGGCAGGAGCTGCAGCGGCGTTTCACCCCTGCCTATCTGGCCTTCGACCCCGGCGCCAAATCATTGCAGGCGCGGCTAGACGCGCTCGAGAGCCAGCTTAAGACACAGCGCGCGACGAGTGCCCGGGCCGCCTTAGCAGAAGCGCAGGCGGATTCGCTACCCACCTGAATCAATACAAAGCACTGCAGCAGGATCTCGATCATCTAGAAGGGATGCACCGCGCCGCACTCGATCGTCAGGCTAAATTGCAGGCAAGCGAAAAGCAGCGAGCGCCGCGGATTGACGTGCTGCAGGCCGCGAGCCCAAGCTTGGAGCCCTACTGGCCTGATTACAATCGAGACGCGCTCATTGCCGTTGCTGGCTCGGTGCTCTTCGGGTTATTTGCCGCTTGGTTCGCCGATTTCCTGTCTGGTCCACAGACATTCCCCGCGTTTCCAACGATAACACTGCAGCACTCGTGGCTCCCGATGCTGCAGGGCCGCGACGGGACTGCCCCGGCGGCAACGCTCACGGCACCTGAAACCGCACGCCTTCCAGCGCCGGCACCGATGCCTCGACAGCTGAACGACGCCGAGATCGCAGCGCTGATTGCCGCGGCAAAGGAAGATAACCGGGTCGCCGTCCTAGGCTTGCTTAGTGGACTGAGCGCTGAGGAAGTTGTCGGGCTGAGCTGGGAAGAGGTGGATCTCGCCGACGGGATGATCCGAGTCGCTGGCGCATACGGCCGCAGCATCCCTATTGAAGACCCGTTCCGCGGTCTGCTCGCAGCGCGACGCGAGCGGCAACCCGAGGCGACAGGTACGGTTCTTCGTGCAAGGGGAGGAATCAGCGCAGACGCGCAACAGCTTCGAGAAGTTGTGCAACACGCTGCCTATGATGCCGGGCTAGACCACCCTCAGGAGGTGACGCCCCCAGTGCTCAGATATACTTGGCTGGTATTTCTCTTGCGGCAAGGTCTGAGAGCCGCAGATGTATCGGAGATCGCTGGCCCCGTATCGCACGAAGAGCTGATGGCCTCTATGGAAATTCATTCGCCTAAAACCAAGCGAGAGGCGCATCGGATCGACCGGGTACTGCCGATTCTGAGACAGCTCGCGGTAAGACAGTAGCGATATGTGCGTTCGAGCCCGCGCCGACCTTCGCTTATGCGGCGCGGCTCGGCCCGGTTTTGAGCCTCAAGCCAAGCCGCGACGATCATCTGTTCACAAGGTCTATTTTTGCGCCGAATTCGCCCCGTGCTGCGGACACGCCGTGCAACCCTCATCAGATTCATCAGAAGCTGCTTTTCACCAAAGCGTGGCGTCTGGTTCGCCGGAAAAATAAATAAAGCCGCCGTGGGATGGGCGCGCTCGAATATTCTAAAATCAGGGCGCATTGCCTCAGGTTTGATTTCCTGCCGAATCAACTTGATTTAATCAAAGCTCCCGGTATCAGAAAAAAAATCTGCGCGTGAGCCCTGTGCGGTTGCGGAGCCCAAGAGCGACAGAGATTTAACACCCCCTCCCCCGAGGAAACGTTTATCACGTTCGCCGCTGCGAATGACGCAACTGGTGGTAGTAACGACGGCTGGCTACTCATGCGAATCTATTATCACGAGACCTGTTTTCAGGAATGACTCGGAAACCGAGAACACGCTACGGCCTCAGTTTCGAGCCAGATCATCGGCTCATCAGGTGGTAGTTAAAGACCTCCGAGCAAAGCTCGAAGCCGCGTGCGCTGTACCCAAATCTCGGGGCGAAATGCGGAAACAGCGATTGGGGGGAAGCTCTCTATCTCGACAACGAAGCGGATGATCTAAATCTGCTGCGCTGGTTTCTCGGCCTGCGCTGAGTTCACGCACTCGCTTAGTCATTTCCAGGAGGCGATCGCGGTTTTCAGCCCACCGCATTTGTTCAGCCAATTGGCGCATTTGCGCGGCGGTCTCCCGATCCATTTGCGGTCTTGTTCTTGTCATCGAGACCCTTCCCGCTAATTCCGCGTCCAGCAAATCACATGCGGTTGCACCTAAACTGTCAAGCGCCGCAGCAGTACCCTTGACCTACAGGAATTAGCTACTTGCGCCGGGATCTATCGGGTAAATTCGCCCTCCGTGGGCAACCGTCCTTGTGGCGTATACTTGTCGACGGCATCCGGCAGTTCGCGAGAAAGTCGAGCGAGAATTTCCTGCTGGGACACCCTGTTTGCCTCGACAGCGTGTCCAAAACATCGGGTCCGATCGCTTGTTGCAGCTGGACCGGAGTGACGGGTTGATTCGGTCCCGTTCTTACCCAGGATTCGGCGGTTTCGCTGTCGCCATTCTGTTTGAAACGGCCGATAAGCTCCGAGAGCCCGCCTCCGAGAGCCCGCCACTGAGGATCCCACCGGGTGTGCCACCGGCGAGATTACCGCGGAGCTGCTCTAGCACACCGGCGAGGCCGCCGCTCTGGCTTCTCGCCGGGGAAGGCCCGATGCCCGATTGCTGTCCAACGCCGCCGAGCCACTCGGCAATTTTATCCCTGTTTTGATAACCAGCGACGGCGAGTAAGCCCAATAGCGCTGTCATAGATGGAAAGCCGCGGCTCATTTTGGTCCTCTTAAAGAGTTAGTGCGCAGAACGGTGTGGCGGTTCTCATCCTGCTTGGGGTGGCGTATGGACGCCCTGGAGCAAATGTTCCAGGGGCGAGCCGGACGCTCGCTACACCGGCCGCTGTGGGCGCCCCGCAATCAAGCCCCAAATGACCAATACGATCACCGCGCCCACAATCGCTCCAACGAGGCCGGCTCCCTCGTCTGCGCGGTACCAGCCGATCGCCTGCCCCAGATAAGTGGCGACAAACGCCCCGACGATCCCGAGGATCGTGGTCAGGACGAAGCCGGAAGGCTCGTTGTCCCCCGGCGTGATCAATTTCGCGATCACTCCCGCGACAAATCCAATGACGATCGTCCAGATGATACTCATGTCGATCTCTCAGCGGCATGAGCCGAAACGGGCGTACCGACTTAGGTTCCGGATCATGACCACGTGCTGCCGATTTTCGGCCACTGCATCGATCCGTCGTTCGTCGCGGAGCGCTCGCGGCAAGTGTTGCACACCCGTCCTTTGGAGCGGTTTTCTGATCGTGGTGGCACGCCTGCCAACGAGTTGGGTGGCGGGTAATGCTGTCCACATCAGACGTAGAGCGCGGAACGTGCGGCGCATTCCAACCTTCGTCTTAGAACACCCATCTTGGAACAGGAAGATCCATGTCTTGGAACAGGAAGATCCATGCGCAATTCACGTTTCGCAACAAGGGAGTTCACAATGGCCACGAAGAGAACCAAGACAGCCTCCGGCAGCCGCAAACAAGAGCCCGAGCCGGCGCGTATGGAGGAGATGTCCGCAATCGATATCTTGGAAGCGGATCATCGCCAGGTGGAGGAGTTCTTCGATGAATACGAAGAGCTCGAAGATGCAAGTGCCAAAAAACAGCTCGCCGTCAAAATCTGCAGGGCGCTCCAGGCTCACACGCAGATAGAGGAAGAGATTTTCTACCCCGCGGCTCGGGAAGCGATTGAAAACCCCGAACTGATTGACGAGGCGATTGTGGAGCATGCGTCAGCCAAGCAGCTCATCGGCGAGATCGAGAATATGAACCGGGGGACGAGCTCTACGATGCCAAGGTAAAGGTGCTTCAGGAACAAGTCCTTCACCACGTCGAAGAGGAGGAAGGCGAGCTGTTCCCGCAGGTCGAGGCCTCGGAACTCGATCTCGAAGCTCTCGGCAAGAAAATGGCTGAACGAAAGGCAGCCTTGATAAGCAAGTAACCGAACCCGGATAATTGAGGGTCGCGCGAAAAAGGGGCGACCGGGCAACGCCTGGCCGCTTCGATTCTTCCTCTCATCCGGCCAACTCACGCCCGGATCCGGAGCGGTCCCCTGTCTGTGGACCCTGTGCGCCATCGGGGCCGGCTCAAGCTCTCTTGCATATCCGGTTGAGCCGGCGGGCGGCGCCGGGAATGACGGGAAAGGGGCCAGAACCAGCCGATTGCTAGCCAGTGCACGAGCGAATCTGGGCCGAAAGCCGACATCTTGGGCGAGTTCACAGTAGGAAGTTCAAACAGCGCCCCTGTGAAAGGCGCTGCCATCGTGGTGAGTTGATTAATGGTGAGAAACGTGAGTAAGAGCGGCTCAGTCGGAGCAGAGCGTTTGGGTGTGATCGAGAACCGCAGACCATCGGTGGCCCTCGCCTGCACGGCAGCCGATTACCCAGCGTCACAGATCAAATTCCTCGACAAGGTGCCGCGGGACGCGCGTCGCGACGTGTGTTGGCGGCAGGCCGTGAGACCGGTTCCAGCTGCGCGGGCTGGAGCCTGCGGCTTTGTACTGCCGCAGGATTTCGCGCCATTCGTCATCGGAATATGCGGGCACCCGCGTTACCTCGCGGGCCGGTACTCCGCTCCTGAGAGGGCCGAAAGCAATCGCGGCATGCGCGGCGGCAACGACGCTACCAGGGCGACGATCGGCTGCATTCGTCGTGCCGCGCTCCCTGCGACACCAATTGCGCCACGTCGCCGACCAATCGGCTTTGCGCCCTTTGGGATCCGGAACGGCGATCCAGTAATCGCGAAACTGTAGAGCAACCGCGACGGCATCGAGACCGAGTTGCTCGGCGAGGAGAACATCGTCCGATGATGGTTGCCAATCGGGCGCAAGCAGTGATCCGACCCTTTCTTGCAATCGAGGACCCTTGGCGCCTCGCGCGCGGGAGACGCTCGTCTCCTCCATTGGTTCTTCTCTATAGGATTGGGGTGCTTCGGTGGCGCTGTTAATCGGTGCGTCGGTGGCGCTGTTAACCGGTGCGTCGGCTGCGCTGTGACCGTGCCGGGACGAATCAATTCTGATGCCGGGCAATGCGTAGAATGCTGTCGCGACCGCGCTCCCATTGGGAGCCTTGCGCCTGCCGCCCCGCCTATCGCTAACGAGATGCAGATATTCCAGGGTAACGAATTTGGTCAGCGCACGCTGCACCGTCCGTCGGCCTTTGCCGCCAGCATCGCGGGCCAGTTTGGAGACGGAAGGCCACAGCATGCCAAAATATTCGTCGAGCTCGCGATGCGTATAGTCCAATGCGGCCGCGTAGATCCGATACTCAGCGTCGGAAAACTGGTCGTCGGCTCTTGCCCGTGATAGCAGCGCCGATTTGCATATAACCAATGCGCGCAGCGGATCATCCTGATCGCGCCCAGCAGCCGAGAGCGGAACGACCTCGCCCATTTGACGATCATTCCAGCGCCGAAATGTCCGCTTCTAAGCAGCGCTCGTATTTATCGCGAAGGGCTTCAACCGGCGCGGTCTTCAGAGCCCCAAGAACGGGGTTGGCGCTCACGGCGTGTGCCCTCGAGACGCGATGAAAGCCAGCGGTGGCGTGGTGATCAGCCTTTTGCCTCCGACCTTGACGCTGCTGATCTTCTTCTCATTGATCAGTTCGTAGGCGTAGGCGGGCGAGAGATCGGTGTCGCGGCACCAATTCTTGACCGACCAAGCCACCTTGTCGGGATTGGGCTCTTGAACAGTCATATAAATTGCCTCCACATCCGAAAATGTGGAGCGCTATTTAAATGACAAAGAAGCCGGCAAACAGATGAAAAATTTAGGGGCCTTCTTTTGCACTACTGTAAAAACTCGAGACGCACAATTACACCCGTGCGCGAAGGAAGGGCGGCAATCGGGTAAGGCGGATGTCGTGGTTATCGAGATCGTCGCTCCATACGGCGATGATACCCAGATCCACCCCGCTGCGGGTCCTAGACCGCAGAACATATGCCGGCGGCACCTGCCACCCGTTTGGGAGCGAGAGCACGGCCTCGCCCGGGCGCCTGCCTTTGGGCACAAGATTTGATGCAGTCTCTAACAGCCACTGTGCTGTGCTAACGAATTTCTGGAATCCGATTGCCGCACTGATATCAATTTTTGCGTCCTGGCAAATATAGAACGCAGCCCATAAGTGACTTGCCGTTTTGTACTTGGGCCAGACGTTCCGTGTAATATGTTGGGCGCCGCCACCTTTGAGCTTATTCTTCTGACACCATACTTCTACGCCTTCAGCGGCAGCGGCGAGCGATGCTGAATTTCCGTCCCCAGCACGCCAGCGCGACACGATCCAGCGCAGCACATATCCGCTCGCGATGTGCCCAAGCCAGTCGCGCTCGATCATTGCCTTCAGCAGGCAGCGCGGATCTGCTCGGTCGGCAATGGCTAGTGTTGTCACGCCATCGACTAAGTGCTCGACGCCGGCGTTTTCGAGAAAACGCATCACCTCATACAGTTCTCCGGCAACCAATGCTTCGTTCAATTGAGACGCGCCGCCTTCGTCTTCGGGCGCGCACATAACCGCTAAGGTGTACAGCAGGTCTCGCGATACCAAATCCCGCTCGACGAGCGCCGCCAAGTGCGCCGGGTCGCTGATATTGCCCGCCGCGATCGCCAATGCGACGGACGGTAGTTGCGCTGCAGCGCGGTCGTCGATTCCGTGCGACGGGAAATTGAGAATCGGCATACGATCAGGCCTCCCTGCGAATCGGCACTATCGTATGATCATTGGTAAGCGGCGCCGCACAGAACTCGGCCCATGCCTCCATGATTTGCCGGCGCTTCTCGAACAGATCACCGCGGCGATAGGCGGCCTCGACCTTATCGTCGACCGTGTGCGCCAGCGCCATCTCGGCGACCTCGGCCGGGAAATTGGTGCGCTCGGCGGCCCAGTCGCGGAACGTCGAGCGGAAGCCGTGCGCCGTCAATTCGCTGCGCTTCATGCGCCGCAACAGCATCAAAAAGGCCATATTGCTGAGCGACTGCCCGGCCTGGCCGCCGGCAAATACAAAGTCGCCATGCCGGATCCCGGCCATCGCATCGACGATCGCCAGCGCCGGCTTCGACAGGGGCACTCGATGATCGCGCCCCGCTTTCATGCGCTCGCCCGGGATGATCCAGACCCGCTCGGCGCAGTTGATCTCGGGCCAGCGCGCGCCGATCACCTCGCCCGTGCGCGCCGCGGTCAGAATGGCAAATTCGAGGCCCCGGGCGGCAATCGCATCGCGCTGACGCAACTCGGTCATAAAGCTGCCGATCTCCTCATAGGGCAGCGCCGCATGGTGCGCCGGCCGGCGCACCTTGGTCTTTTTCGGCAACAGTTTGTCGAGATGGCCGCGCCAGCGCGCCGGGTTTTCACCGTCGCGGTAGCCGCGCGCCGCTGCCCAGTCGAGGATCGCCTCGACCCGGCCGCGCACCCGGCTCGCGGTTTCGGGCTTCTGCGACCAAATCGGCTCAATCGCCCGCATGACGAGACCGACATCAATAACCTGCACCGCGAGCTCGCCGAGTACCGGGTAGACGTAACTGTCGAGGGTTGATTCCCATTGCGCCCGGTGCTTTGGGTTGCGCCACCCTGCGCGGTGGGCGCCGAGATAGCCCTCCGCGCAGGTCTTGAAGGTCAGCGCTTTGGCCTTTTCCAAGGTTGCTGCCGCTGCCCGCCGCGCCCGATGGTCGATCGGGTCAATGCGCTCGGCGACGAGGCGCCGCGCTGCCGAAGCTTTCTCGCGCGCTTCGGCCAGCGAGTAGACACTCGCCGAGCCCAACCCCATATCGCGGCGCCGGCCGGCGAGCTGGAACCGGAAGATCCAGGTCTTCGCGCCGGTCGGCACGACCTGCAGGTAGAGGCCGCCGCCATCGGCATAGAGCCCCGGCGCTTTTAGCGCCTGGACCCGCCGAGCCGTCAGGACCGCCGAGCGCCGCGCCATGTGTCCTCTGAACCTTTTTACCCATCAATTTACCCAGCATCTCACACTGGATCGCTGTGGGCAAGGGTGGAGGTTTGTGGACACTTGGGCGAGAAATCACAAGGTTTTCTGCTTCGTTTGTGGATAGCTGCGGCCGAGCGTGGACACGGTTCTGGCGGAGAGGGAGGGATTCGAACCCTCGGTCCCCCGCAAGGAGGACAACGGTTTTCGAGACCGCCCCGTTCGACCGCTCCGGCACCTCTCCCCATAAGCGGCGGCCAGCACTTATCACGGGCCTACCGGCGAACGAAACCCGAAATCGGCACCCGATTGACACCCGTCAAGGGCGCGGCGTCATCGCCGCCTCGATCGCCGATGCCGCGGTCTTGTCCGTATCGGCGAAGAGGGGCGCATAGACCGTCAAGGTGATCGCCGGCGAGCCATCCCGAGTCGGCGGCTGACGGTGCCGATCTCAACCCCGGCCGCGATCAGAGCTGAGGCGCGGGAGTGCCGCAGGGCATGGAACATGACACGCGGCAGCTTCCTATCGCGTACCATGTTGCCCCAACCCGGCTCAGCTTGTCGGGCGGATAGGGCGACCCATCAACGAGGGTGAATACGAGATCATCGGAGTAGGGCGGCCACATTTCAGGGCATCCGCTCGGCCCATTGCGCGCGCGACGGCCCCGGTTCGAACGGATCGCCGAAATACTGGGTCTCGCGGGCCACCTTCCCATCGAGAAACTCCATCATGCTGACGGTGTAGGACGGCCGCCCGTCATAGGTCAGGACATATTCGGTGACCCAGAGGTCGCCCGCGCCGATTATCCGCCGCACCGTGAAGCGTTTCCGGTTCGGCTGCGCGGCGCGAGACAACTGAATGTTTTGCCGGCCGCGGATGCGCTCACCCGATTGCGGATATTCGAGTACCGCGTCCTCCCGGTAAATCTGGTGCTCCCCCTCGAAGTCGTTCGCATCCGACGCGGCCCAGTGGCGATCCAGCGCCGCTCGGATCTTTTGCTCTGCCATATCAAATCTCCTTGACCGTCGCCGTCGACCTTGAGCCGTGTAGCATGCGTCGGCGGGAGCAGGCCTGCCACATGGGGCAGGAGAGCTATTCCTAGCGGGAAAGGCTGAGCGGCCCAGACGAGCCGAACCCGGCGGTTCGACGTCCGCGAACGGCAACAATCGGCGCCGAGCAGACCTCAACGAGCGACAGGTTCAACTCCTGGAAGCGCCGATAGCGGCCATTCGATTCGTGCTAGCTTTCAGTAGTCAGCGGTCAGCGGTGATCCGCTGGGTTGCCGGGGGGCGGACGTGACGCACTTTTTCGCATACAGCAAGGCCGCTTTTGGCGTTTTCTTGTTGGCGGCTCTGCCTGCCTGCAACGAGGAAAACAAATACGAGCCGCCGCCGGCCACACAGGTCGGCGTGGCGCAGCCGGTGAAACGGCCTGTGACGCGTTATCTCGAGTTGACCGGCAATACCGTCAGCCTCGACAAGGTCGAGCTCGTCGCGCGCATCCCGGGCTTCCTGCGCGAAATAAACTACAAGGACGGCTCGATGGCGAAGAAGGGGGACGAACTCTTCGTCATCGAACCCGCGCCCTACGAGGCGAAAGTTCAGCAGTCAGAGGCCGACGTGGTGGCCGCGAAAGCCGGGGCGGAGTACGCCGAAGCAGAGTTTCAGCGGCAGTACACGCTCAGCCGGACGACCCAATTCGGCTGGCAGTCCAAGTTTTACGAGGCCCAGAAGAACCGCGACGAGACGCGGGCGAAGCTGCAGAAGGCGCAGGCCTCGCTGGAATTGGCCAAAATCGAACTCGGCTACACCAAGGTAACGGCACCGTTCGACGGCATCGTGACGGCCCATCTCGCCGCGATCGGCGCGCTCGTCGGCGGCGGCAGCAGCCCAACGCCGCTCGCGACCATCCTGCGGCTCGATCCGATCTATGTTAACGCCACCCTTAGTGAACAGGACGTGTTGCGCATCATCAGCGATCCGAGCGGCATCAGCACCGCCGATCTGGGTAAAATCCCCATTGAACTGGGGCTGATGGACAATACCGGCTACCCGCACAAAGGCGTCATCGATTACATCGCGCCGCAGGTCGATCCCTCGACCGGGACGCTGCGGGTGCGCGGGCTCTTTGCCAACCCGGATTACGCGTTACTGCCCGGTATGTTCGCGCACGCGCGGGTATCTCCATCGCAGGGACCCGAGCAAGAGGCGCTGCTCGTGCCCGAGGCGGCGCTCGGCAGCGATCAGGCAGGCCGCTATGTGCTCGTCGTCGACAACGACAATGTCATAGACAAACGTAGCGTCACGGTAGGCCCAGCCGACGGCGAGTTGCGAGTCATCGAAAAGGGGCTGGCGCCCGAAGATCGGGTCATCGTCACTGGCCTGTCGCGCGCCGTGCCGGGCGAGAAGGTGAGGACCGAAACCGTCGCGAGCTCGGCGCCCTCGAAGCGGGCGGAGGCTGTGCGATGATATCGCAGTTCTTCATCGACCGACCGGTGCTCGCCAACGTGCTGGCGATATTGTTCGTATTGATCGGGGCGGTCGCGCTCGTGCGGCTACCGATTACGGAGTACCCGGACCTCGCGCCGCCAACCATCATGGTGAGCACCCGCTACCCTGGCGGCAGTGCGCAAAGCCTGGTCGATACAGTGGCCCTGCCGATCGAGCGCGCAATAAACGGCGTCGAAGGCATGCTCTACATGCAGTCGACGAGCACCAGCGACGGCAATTACGCGCTGACGATCACGTTTGAGACCGGCATCGACCTGGACCTGGCGCAGATCAGGGTCCAGAACCGTGTCGCGGCAGCCCTGCCCACGCTGCCGCAGAGCGTGCAGGGGCAGGGGGTGCCGGTTCGGCAACAATCCACAGCGTTCTTACAGATGCTCACGCTGAGCTCGCCGGACGGACGATATGACGGGCTCTATCTCAGCAATTACGCGACAATCAATCTTGTCGACGAGCTGTCGCGGATCCCCGGGGTCGGCTACGCCAGCGTGTTCGGCGCTGGAAAGTACGCGATGCGGATCTGGCTCGACCCCGACAAGCTGGTCGCGCTCGGCTTGTCGCCGCAGGAGGTGATCCAGGCCGTCCAGCAGCAGAACCAGGAGGTTGCCGCCGGCCAGATTGGCATGCCCCCTACCGCCACCGGCCAGAGTTTCCAATACACGGTCAATGTCACCGGCCGCCTGCAACGGCCAGAGGAATTCGGCCAGATCATCATCAAAACCGACAACGGCCGCATCACCCGCCTCAAGGACGTCGCCCGCGTCGAACTCGGCGCCGAGAGCTACGGGCTGGCCTTTCGCCTCGACGGCCAGTCGGCCGCGGGAATCCAGATCTTCCAGTCTCCCGCAGCGAACGCGCTGGCTACGGCGGAGCGGATCAAGGCGAAAATGGCCGAGTTGGCGCGCGCGTTCCCGCCGGGGCTGACCTACGCGGTCTCTTTCGATGCGACGAAATCGGTCCGCGCGTCGATCCGCGAGGTGTACAAGACGCTGATCGAGGCAACCGTTCTGGTGTTGCTCGTCATCGTCGTTTTCGTGCAGGACTGGCGCGCGATCCTGGTGCCGGCGACAACGGTGCCGGTGACGCTCATCGGGGCCTTCGCGGCGATGGCGGCGTTCGGCTTCACGGTCAATCTCGCGAGCCTGTTCGCGGTGGTGCTGGCGATCGGCATCGTCGTCGACGACGCGATCGTCATCGTCGAGGGCGCATCCCGACACATCGAGGCGGGGCTTTCCCGTCGCGCCGCCGCGGTCAAGGCGATGAGCGAGCTGTTCGGTCCGATCATCGGCATCACGCTGGTGCTGATGGCGGTATTCGTCCCGGCCGCCTTTCTGCCTGGCCCGAGCGGCCGGATGTACGCTCAGTTCGCGCTGGTCATCGCCGGGACGGCGCTGATCAGTGCGGTCAATGCGGCGACCTTAAAGCCGACGCAATGCGCGCTGTGGCTCCGCCGCCAAGTTCCGCGCGAGCAACGCAACCTGTTCTATCGCGGCTTCAATCGCGTGTACGACCGGATCGAGGCCGGCTATCTCCGGGTTGTGGGCGCCATAACCCGGCGCAGTGCCGCCATGGCCGTGTTCGCGCTCGTTCTCGCGGGCATTTCGGTATGGGGCGTCCTGCGGCTGCCCACCGCGTTCATCCCCGCTGAAGACCAGGGTTACCTGATGGTAGCGGTTCAGCTTCCGGACGGCGCCGCGCTCGAGCGCACCGAAAAGGCGCTCGCGCAAGTCAGGGAGGCAGCCCGAGCGATATCGGGGGTGGACCAGATCGTCGAGATCTCCGGGCTGTCGCTGCTCGACAGCGCAAACCTGTCAAGCGCTGGCGCCATCTGGATCGTGCTGAAGGACTGGAGCGTACGCGGCCCGGGAGAGAATCTGGGCGCAATCCGGGCCAAGTTGTCGCAAGCGGTCGCCAACCTGCCTGACGGGCAAGCCTTTGTGTTCGTCCCGCCGCCGATCCCGAGCCTCGGGAGCACTGGCGGCTTCACGATGCAAGTCGAGCTTCGCGACGGCAGTTCGGATTATGCAGAACTCTATAACGTTGCCCACAAAATCGCCGAGAACGCCGAGGCGCAATCGGCTCTGGAGGGTGTCAACACATCGTTTCGCGCCAGCGTGCCGCAGATCCGGTTGCTGATCGACCGCACCAAGGCAGAGCGGCTGCAGGTTTCCGTCGGCGATGTTTTCACCGCCCTCGGCACCTATCTAGGCTCCTACTACGTCAACCAGTTCAATCTGTTCGGGCACAATTTTCAGGTCTACGCGCAGGCCGAAGGGAAGGCGCGGCTCAGGGCGTCGGATATCGAGAAACTCACCGTCAAAAGCAACGCGGGCAAGATGGTACCGATCGGCGCGCTGGCGCGCATCGAGCCGACGGTCGGCCCGGCGGTAATCACGCTCTACAATCTCTATCCAGCCGCCACGGTATACGGCTCGGCCTCGGCCGGCTTCAGCTCCGGAGAGGCAATGAATCTGATGGAGCAGATCGCCGCCCAGACGCTGCCGCGCGGCACCGGGTACGAATGGACCGCGACCTCGTACCAGGAAAAGACGGCCGGCAACCAGATCCTCTACGCGTTCGGGCTCGGTCTGCTGCTCGTCTATTTGTGCCTCGCGGCGCAATACGAAAGCTGGATCGCGCCGCTCGCGGTGATCCTGTCGGTGCCGCTGGCGCTCGCCGGGCCCGCGGTGGCGTTCACCGTACTCGGTCTTGCCGACAATTCTCTGATCCAGAGTGGGCTCGCCGCGAATAATCTCTACACGCAGATCGGGCTCGTGCTGCTAATCGCCCTGGCGGCGAAGAACGCGATCCTGATCGTCGAGGTGGCGCGGGAGATGCGCCTGCAGCATGGAAAGCCTGCTCTTGACGCAGCGCTCGACGCCGCCTGCGCCCGTTTCCGACCGATCGTCATGACCTCACTCGCGTTCATTCTGGGCGTCGTCCCGCTCGTCACTGCGACCGGGGCGGGAGCAACGGCCAGGATCTCGCTCGGCACCTGTGTGCTCTCCGGAATGATCGCGTCGACCGGTCTGGCGCTCTTGTTTGTGCCCTCCTTCTTCGTGCTGCTGCAACGCTTGGAGGAGCGCCTCAAGGGCCGCCGCGACCCCGAGCCCGCACCCTCCGAATCGATTGCCGCGTAAGGAACGGTTGGATCCATAAATCTGCTTAGGGACAGAGTTGTCACTCAGCCGCTTCTACCCACCGGCGGCTGAAATTTGGGAAGCATGTCAGCCGGATCATCCTCGGGAGCATCCAAAGGGGCGCCTTCCAAATCCGGAAGCAGCCGATTTCGACAGGGGCTTCCGCTCAGCGCCGAAAGCGGCCATTGGTAACACCGATCGGAATTGACCGGTGCAACCGCGAGCGAGCCTTCTGGTCCATCCAAAAGGATCTGACGCTCGAGCGAACGGAATGACTGACGGCAGAGCTTCGCCTCTGCGGCTTTAATTGCCGTTCAATGTGACGCTAGTGCTGCGGCTCAACATCACTCAGCAGTGGGCTCCAACGCAGCGAGCGATGGTTCGGCGGAGCGATCGCCCAACGGCTCACCGCACTGGTACACCTCGATTTCGCCTTTGCCTTTGAGCAGGATCCGCCCGACCGTTCGGACAGTACAGCGGCCCCGCACCCGCTCGAACGCATCTGCCGAGAGGTGGACGGCGTCCTCCTCGCCGATCGCAGATAGCCTCGCCGCAACATTGACGGTATCGCCCCATAGGTCGAAGTTGAATTTCGTCCGGCCGACGACCCCCGCGACCACCGGGCCTATGTGGATTCCAGCCCGGATCCGCCAACCGTTTGGGTCGCGGTGTGCCGCATCCGCCATGTCATAGCAACAGAGGATCGCGGCCATGACAGGGTCGCCGTGAGGCTGAAGCAAGTTGGCGGTTGCCATGAACGCATCACCGATTGTCTTGATCTTCTCCATGCCGTGTCGATCCGCGAAT